>Ga0068868_100003459_pt1 | contig 10999 bp, 13 predicted proteins | sample KBSMisM42_FD_64660 | JGI IMG/M metagenome (GOLD analysis project Ga0068868, IMG submission 64660) | Miscanthus rhizosphere microbial communities from Kellogg Biological Station, Michigan, USA - KBS Miscanthus M4-2 | ecosystem: Host-associated > Plants > Roots > Rhizosphere > Soil ...
GTCGTCGAGCGCGGAGAACGGCTCGTCGAGCAGCAGCAGCGACGATTTGCGCGCGAGGGCGCGGGCGAACGCGAGGCGCTGGCGTTCGCCGCCGGAGAGACCGCTCGGCCTCCGCGCCGCATGGGCTTCGAGACCGACGAGCGCGAGGAGCGCGTCGGCACGCTCGGGCGAAGCGAATGGCGTGATGTGAGCGCGCACGTCGCGGTGCGGCCAGAGCGCGGAGTCTTGCGGCGCGTAGCCGATGCCGCGCAGGTGCGGCGGGAGGTCGCCGAGGTCGGCGTCGCCGAAGCGAATCGATCCGCTGGCGGCGCGCATGACGCCGGCGACGAGACGGAGCGTGAGCGTCTTGCCGCTCGCGGTGGGCCCGAAGAGGACCGTGACGCCGGCCTTCGCGCGAAACCGCGCATCGAGCGAGAACGCGCCGACGCTCGCGCGCGCGTCGAGGACGAGCTCGCTCGGCGTCATGTCCGACGGCTCCACGCGCGAAGCATCAGCGCGGCGGCGACCGACGCGACGACGAGCACGAGCGAGAGAGACAGCGCGCGTGAATCGTCGCCGAGCTGCATCGCGAAGTAGACCTCGAGCGGCGCGGTCGCCGTGCTCTTCGTGTACCCGGCGAACGTGAGCGTGGCGCCGAACTCGCCGAGCGCGCGCAAAGCTGCGAGCGTGATCGCGACGCCGAGTCCGGGGAGCGCGAGCGGGAGCGTGACGATTCGAAACGTCTCGCGCGGGGAGAGCCCGTTCGCTGCGGCGACCTCTTCGAGGCCGCGATCGACGCGCGCGAACGCGGCCTCCGCGCCTTTCGCCATGAGGGGGAGCGCGACCGCAGCAGCGGCGATCGACGCGCCTGCGCTCGAGAAGACGAGACGCACGCCGAACGCGTTCGCGAGCGGGGCGCCGAGGGGGCCGTTCCGTCCCAAGAGGAGCAGGAGCAAGTAGCCGACGACCGACGGAGGAAGGACGAGCGGGATGAGCACGAGCGCGTCGGTGATCGCGCGCATCGCTCCGCGTCCCCGGGCGAGATACGCGCCGAGAGCGCCTCCGATCGGGACGACGAAGACGAGCGCACACAGAACCACGCGCAGAGAGACCGCGAGCGCGCTCACGGGGGATGGTCCAGAAACCCGTGCGCCGCGAGGACGCGCTTCGCTGCGGGCGCGCACAAATAGTCGGCGACGGCCTTGTCGCGTTCGCTCGCTGCGTTGGTCACGTAGACGGGGTAGCGCACGTTCGGACGCGCGCTCGCGGGTACCTCGGCGACGACCTCGACGTCTTTCGCGATGCGGACGTCCGTCGCGTATACGACACCTTCATCGGCTTCGCCGCGCGCGACGAGATCGAACACGTTCCGCACGTTCGTGCCGTGCACGACGTTCGGCGCGACCGCGTTCCATACGCCCAGCTTGCGCAGCGCCTCCTCGGCGTAGGCGCCCGCGGGCACGCTCAGCGGGTAACCGATCGCGAGCCTGAAAGACGCCGGCGGCGAGGCGAGATCGCTCCACCCGACGCTCGCCGATCCCTTGTGCTTCACGAGGACGAGCGTGTTCCAAGCGATCGTGCATCTCTCCGTCGCGATCTTCTCGAGGGGCCGCTGCACGCCCGCCGCGATCAGCACGTCGAACGGCGCGCCGCGCTCCATCTGCGAAGCGAGATCGCCGCTCGCGCCGAAAGCCCACTGCACTTCGCCCGGTGGCTGGAGCTCTTCGGCCGCTTCCTTCAGGCTGATCGCCGCGCCCACGGTCGTCGTCGTTCGAGGCGAATGCTTGCATGATGCAAGTAATGCGAGCGCGAAGAGCAGGCGTTTCATGGGTGATGGCAGCGCGCGTCTTGCCAGCCGACCCAGTACGCGCCCTCGGGGCCGTGCTCGCGCTTCCAGATCGGGACGCGGTGCTTGATCTCGTCGATGAGCGCGCGACACGCGGCGAACGCCTCCGCGCGGTGCGGTGCGCTCGCGGCGCAGACGACGGCGAGATCGCCGACGCGAAGAGAACCCACGCGGTGTGACACCGCGACGCGTACGCTTCCGTCGGACGTGGCGCGCTCGATCTCTTCGCCGATGCGGTTCATCTCCGCGAGCGCCATGGGGACGTATGCCTCGTACTCGAGCAAGACGACCGGCTTCCCGTCATTCTCGTCGCGCACGCAGCCGACGAACACGTCGATGCCGCCGGCGCCGGGACGCGCGACGTGCGCCACGACGCTCGCGATGTCGATCGCGTCCTGCCGAATTTCTGCGTGCACGCTCAGGTCCTCCGCGAAGCGGGGATCTCTAGCGCATCCTCTTCCGCTGCGCCCATGACGAGGCTCTCGGCGATGAGAAGGAGCGCCGCGAAGTCGATGTCGCCGTCGAGCTGGGGCGTGGCGACGGCGTGCGCGTTCGTCTTTTCGCGCAGCTTGGCGAGGAGGCGCCGATCGCGCTCGGCGAGCCGGAGCTCGTCTTGGGCGAGCACCTCGAGCTTCGCGACCGCGGAGTGATCGATGGGCGTGGCGTCCTTCGGCAGGACGATCTCCGTCGGCGAGGCGAGGCCGCGCGTGTACGCCCAGCTGCGGTTCAAGATGAAGCCGGAGAAGGGGAGCTGCATCTCGCCGGTGAGCGTCTTTTCGAGGTGCGAGGCCTCCGCGAGCGCGGCGGGCTCGGGGCTCGTCACGACGACGAAGCTCGAGGCCTGGCTCTTCAAGAGCGTGCGCACCGACTCGGCGTGCGATCGCATCGACGTGAACATGCCCGAGAACGCCGCGAGGAACTGCTGCACCTCATCGAAGAAGCCCTCGCCGAAGATCCGCGAGAAGACGCCGTGCGCGATCTGACGCGCGCGATTGCGGAAGATGCCGCCGCCGCCGCTTCCCGGAAGAAAGACGCCAATGATGCGCTCGTCCAAAAAGAGCGAGAGCTTGCGCGGGGCCTCGAGGAAATCGAGCGCGTTGCGCGAGGGCGGCGTGTCGAGGATGACGATGTCGTAGTCGCCGCTCTCGACGAAGCCGTAGAGCGCTTCGGCCGCGGTGTACTCCTGCATGCCGGCGACGAGCTGCGCGAGCGCGCGGTAGATGCGGTTCTGAAGGATGGCCTCGGCCTGCTCGGGATCGGCCGTGAGTCGTCGCACCATGCGCTCGAAGACGACGCGCGGATCGACCATCCACGTCGCGAGCGTGCCGGTGATGCCGGCTTCTGCGAGGCGCGTGTCGTTGACGGGGACGGGCGCCTTCGCGGCTTGAGGTGCGCCGATGGCTTCGGCGAGACGCCTGGCCGGATCGATCGTGAGGACGAGCGTCTTCTTGCCGAGCATCGCCGCGCCGACGCCGAGCGCCGCGGCGGTCGTCGTCTTTCCGACGCCGCCGGCGCCGCAGCAGACGACGACGCGTTTGTCCACGAGGATGTCGGCGATGTACGGGCGCGCTTTGCCTTCGCGACCCTTGATCGGCCTCGACGATCGGCGCTCGTTCACGACGCGCCTCCGAGCGCGCGGGCGATCCGCGCGACGACGTCCGCGTCCATCTCTTGCAGCACGCGCACGGGCAGACGCAGCTCCCGCTCGAGACGCTCGTGGGCGCTCGCCGCGCGATCGATGCGCGGAATTCGCCGTGCGCCGAGCATCTTCATGCGATCGGGAACGACGCGCTCGACCGCCGCGCGCTCTTGCGCGGAGAACGGATTCGGCGGGACGCGATTGAGCACGACCATCGAGCAATCGACGGAGAGCTTGTGCAAACCTTCGTGGAGCTCGAGCGCTTCGCTCACGGGTAGCGGCTCCGGAAGCGTCACCAGGACGCTCGTCGTGCGCTTGGGGTCGCGAAAGAGCGCGAGCCCTTCCTGCGCCGCCGAATGGATCGGACCCGCGCGAAGGACGTCGGCGAGCGTCTGCGGCACCTGCGCGAGCGCGAGGGCGTGACCCGTCGCGGGCAGATCGCACACGATGACGTCCCACTTCTCCTTCACGAGGCCGAGGAGGCGATAGACGATCCCGAGCTCCGCGAGCGTCGGAGCCGCGTGGAAGAAGCGTCGCACCGCGGCGGACTTCATTGCTGCGTCGGCGAGGAGGCGCACGGGGAGCGTGTCGCGAAGGAACGCGAGGTGCCCCGCGAGCGGCGACAGGCGCGCGCCGTAGAGACCGCCCTCGATGAGGCGCGGCTCGTCGGCGAACGTGTCGAGCCCGAACGCGCCCGCGAGTGGCGAGGTCACGGTGGCGGACTGCTCTTCCGCATCGCGCGGCGACTCGTAGCTGATCTCCGCGACGAGGACGCGCTTTCCGGCAGCCACGGCCGCACGTCCGAGCGCAGCCGCGACGGTCGTCTTTCCGACGCCGCCTTTTCCCGTCACGAGCAGCACGCGACGTCGTAGGAGCTCCTCGATCGCGCTCATTTTCGGGCGTAATCGGACTTTCCGCCGCGCTTCTCGAGCAGGCGTACGGCGATCGTCATGCCGCGATCGACGGATTTGAGCATGTCGTAAATCGTGAGCGCCGCGGCGCTGGCGGCGACGAGCGCTTCCATCTCCACGCCGGTCTTGTCCTTCGCGCGCGCGGTCGTCTCGACGCGAAGGCCTTCCGGCGAGCGCGCGATGTCCACCGCGATCGACGAGAGCGCGACGTGGTGACAGAGCGGGATCCAATCCGGCGTGCGCTTGCCCGCCTGGATGCCCGCGACGCGCGCCACCGCGAGGACGTCGCCCTTCTTCGCGGTGCCGCTCGTCGCGAGCTTTTGGGTCGCCGCCTTCATCGTGACGATGGCTTCGGCGCGCGCGACGCGATCGGTCGTGGCCTTGTCGCCCACGTCGACCATTCGCGCTTCACCGCGCTCGCTCAGATGCGTCAAAGAGCGTGAGGGCCGTTTCACAGGCCGAGCTCCGCGAGCGAGAAGACATCGACGTCGGCGCCCGCGTCGAGGCGCTCGACGTCGGCGGGAATCGAAGCGAGAACGTCCGCGCGACACAAACCGACGATCGCTCCACTTGCTTGATTGGGCAGGAGCGTGACGCCTTCTCGCGAGACGCGAGCGCGCGCGAGCTCGAGCCTGCCCGTCTTGTGCGCTGCGGGCGCGGCGAGCTTCATGCGCGTCGCTCGTGGGAGCGCGGCGCGATCGCCTTGCATCGCGCGAAGGAGCGGCACGCCGAAGAGCGCGAACGTGACCATCGCGGACACGGGATTTCCCGGCAAACCGAGGACGATCGCGGTCCCGCGCTTTCCGACCGCGAGCGGCTTGCCCGGCTTGATGGCGACGCGCCAGAAATCGAGGCGCACGCCACACGCCTCGAGCGCTTCCTTCACGACATCGTGCTCGCCGACGCTCACGCCGCCGATCGTCACGAGGACGTCGCACGTTCGAAGCGCTTCGTCGAATGCGCGCGTCACGCGATCGAGCTCGTCCGGAACGGGCGCCGACGTCGTCACTTTTGCGCCTGCGCGTTCCGCCATCGCCGCGAGCGCCGGCGAGTTCGACTCTGCGATCGACGCAGGACCGCCCGTGGTGCCCGGTGCGCGGAGCTCGTCGCCCGTGGGAACGATCGCCACGCGCGGCGCACGAACCACTGCAACGTCTGCCTGATCGAGGCTCGCGAGCATCGCGAGAGACGACGCCGACACGCGCGTGCCTTTCGCGAGCGCGATTTCTCCCGCGCGCAAATCGTCTCCGCGCTTGCGCACGAACGCGCCTGCCGCCGGCTTCGATCGGAACGTCACTCGATCGCCGTCGCGCTCGGCTTCTTCCTGCATGATGACGGCGTCCGCGCCGCGCGGCATCGGCGCGCCCGTGAAGATGCGGCACGCGCTCTTCGGCTCGAGGTCCGGAGCCTCGGCGCCCGCGCGCGATTCACCGGCGACGGGCATCCCTTCGGTGACGTCGGCCGCGCGCACCGCGTAGCCATCCATCGTCGATGCGTCGAACGCGGGCCAGTCGCCGCGCACATGGACGTCCGCGGCGAGCACACGGCCATGAGCCGCCGCGAGCGACACCCGGGTTTCGGGGAGCACCTCGGCGAGCGCCAGAACCCTGTTTTGCGCTTCGTCGAACGTCAGCAAACGGCGCCCAGCGTACTCGAATTCACACGTCGTCGGCCGAAAACGCGAGCACCTCGCGGATGTCGAGATTCGTCTCATTTGGGCCGCACGCGAGCGCCACGAGCCGATCGAGCCCGAGCGCGTTTCCGGCACAAGGCGACAAGCGCTCCACGGCCTGCATGAATTTCTCGTCGATCGGATAGACCGGCAGATTCCGGGCCGCGCGCGCGGCCTGGTCGGCCTCGAAGCGTGCGCGCTGCTCTTTCGCGTCCGTGAGCTCGCCGAAGCCGTTGCACAGCTCGACGCCCGCGACGTAGAGCTCGAACCGCTCGCAAAACCGAGGGTCGCTCGGTTTCTTGCGCGCGAGCGAAGCCTGCGACGCCGGGTAATCGACGACGAAGACGGCGCGGTCGATCTCGGCGATCCGCGGCTCGACGGTCTCGACCCACGTCCGGAAGTAACGGTCTTCGTCGCCAGACGCCCACGCGAGGACGTCGTCTTCTTTCACGCCCGCGAACCGCTCGAAGGCTTCGCAGACGGTGAGCCTCGCGAAAGGAGGCTGCGCCTGGACGACCTTCTCGCCGACGCGAAACGTTCCGCCGGAGATTGCGGCGACGAGCTGCTCCGTGTCTGCAATGACGGATTCGACGCCGTCGTTACCTCGGTACCATTCGACCATGGTAAATTCGGGGTTGTGGTGCGCCCCTTTTTCGCCGCGACGAAAGCACCGGCACACCTGGAAGATGCGGTCATGGCCGTCCGCGAGGAGGCGCTTCATCTGGTACTCGGGCGAGGTGATCAAAAAGCCGCCTTCGACCGCGTAGGCATCGAGGTGGAGATCCATCCCGGGGGAGGGAACGATCGCGGGCGTCTCGACTTCGAGGAAGCCGCGCGACTCGAAGAATGCGCGCACCGCGCGGATGATGCGCGCCCGCTCGGCGAGCTTCTTTCCCCCGCCGGGGATCGCGAAGCGCGTCACCGGACTGAGGTGAAAGCGCGCTCTGCGAAGCCCGCGATCTGATGGCCCATCCACGGGCCTGCGACGACGAGCGCGGCGATGACCGCGAGCATGCGCGGCAGGTGGGAGAGCGTTGGATCCTGAACTTGCGCCGCGGCCTGAATCGCAGCCACGAGCAAACCCACGAGCGCCGCGACGGCGACCACGGGGAGCGAGACGAGCGCCGCGAGGACGAGCGCTTGCTGCGCCTGGTCCACCAAGTGCGCCGTGTTCATCTCAATCGCCGTCCGGCGCGTCCGAGGAAGCATCGCTCGGAGGAGCATCCGCCGCGACGTCGGTCGTCACGTCGCTCACGACATCCGTCGTCACGTCGGCGGTCTGCTGGTCCGTCGTCGAATCCGTGATGCTCGCGTCGCTTCCCGGCGAGACGGGGCTGCCTTTGCAGATGGCCGTCGTCGAGGTGGAGCGGTCTTGCGGGCAGCAGATGTCGGCCTGCGACGAGCCGCCTTCGGGGAGCGCGAGGAGCGCGCCGCTCGTGCAGACGAGCCCGTCGTCGCAATCGGCGAACTGGTTCGTCGTCGGGTTGATGTTCTTCGGATCGCAGCGGCCGCCTTCGCCATGCGTCGTGCAGCCGGGCGCCATGGATGCGGCGAGCGCCGCGGCGACGCCGAGCGAGACGAGCGAAAAAGAAAGGCGTTTCATCGCGCCCGAAACCTTCCACATCGTCGTGCCGAACGAAAGCGTTTTTTGCTAAGTTCCGCGCCCATGAAGCTCTCGGACCTCAAGATCATCGTCACCGGCGGCGCCAGCGGCATGGGCCGTCATTTCGCCGTTCGCCTCGTCGAAGCGGGCGCACAAGTCGCGATCGGCGACGTCAACGAGGCCGGCCTCGCCGAGACTACGGGTCTCGCAAAGGGTCCCGGCAAGCTTCACTCGCGCAAGCTGAACGTCGCCGACGAGGCGGACGTGGGCGCCTTCGTCGCGTGGGCGCACGGCGCGATGGGCGGCTTGAACGGCCTGATCAACAACGCGGGCATTTTGCGCGACGGCCTCCTCGTGAAGAAAGATCGCGAGACTGGCGCCGTGAAGGTGCTCTCGAAGGAGCAGTGGGACGCGGTCATCGGCGTCAACTTGACTGGCGCGACGCTCATGGCGCGCGACGTCGTCGCGAAGATGGTCGAGACGAACCAGAAGCCCGGCGTCATCGTCAACATGTCGAGCGTGGCGCGCCACGGCAACCGCGGGCAGTCGAACTACACCGCGGCGAAGGCTGCCCTCGCGGCCAACACCGTGACGTGGGCGAAAGAGTTCGCGCCGTTCGGCGTGCGTGTCGGCGCGGTCGCTCCCGGAATGGTGGAGACGCCGATGACGCAGGGGATGAACCAGAAGGCGCGCGACGCGCTCGTCGCGGCGATCCCGGTCGGCCGCATCGGCCTCGTCGAAGATTTGTGGATCGCCGTGAAGTTCGTCCTCGAGTGCGACTACTTCGACGGCCGCACGATCGACGTCGACGGCGGCCTGTCCATGTGACGATCACTTCGCGAGGCGCCAGATCTTGCCGCCGCGCGTGCCCCAGTAGATGGAAGTCGCGTCGACGACGATCGGCCGCGGGTTGTCCGCAGCCGCGGCGCCGACGGAGAGCGTCTCTTCTTTGCCGTTACATCCGGCGACGGGGCAGCGGTACACCGCGCCGGTCGCCGGGTTCTGGTTGTCGCCGATGTCGGTGAAGTAGACATACGTGCCGTCGGTCGCGATTCCGAACGGCACGACGGGCTTGTCGCTGATCAATTTGGGCAAGCCGCCTCCGCGCACGACGGATTGAACGGTGGGCGTGCCGTTGAAGGGCAGCGACGTGAAGTAGACGTTCGTCGCGTCGAGCGCGAGAAGCTCCGCGTCGATCGCCGCGCCTTGCGTGATCGCGGTGCCGCCGCACGTCGTCCCGTTGCAGTGAAAGACGCCGTCGGCCGTCGCGTAGAAGACGTCGCTGCTGTCGACGAGGACGCCGTTGACCTCGTTCGTAGCCGTCACGAGCGTTTGCCGGTTCGACATGTCGAGGTTCGCGTACTGGACCGTGTAGACGTCGTTGATGTCCGACGACGCGAAGTAGACGTTGCTCGCGTTCGTCGCCACGCCGTACGAGTTCACGCCGTAGTAGGCGAGCGTCTTCGAGGTGCAACCGCTCTGGGGACAGCGATCGATGCCGGCTTCCCAGAAGCCACCCGAGCCGCCGTTCGCGTAGATGGAGACGTAAAAGTCGCCGCCTTGCACGGCGACGCCGAACGGATAGCCGCTGACGAGCGGCGTCGTGTAGCCCGTGCCGTAGTCGACGAGCAGCGTCGGGTTGCCGTTCGGCTGCGTCTTGTCGACCTTGAACACGGTCGCGAACGTCGAGCCTCTCACGTTCGTGAAGTAGAGATCGTTTCCGCTCAGGACCATCGCGTACGGTGCGATGCTCGTGCTCGAAGCGATGAGAACCGGTTGGCAAACGCCAGCCGTGCACGCGCCACCGAGGCAGTCGTGGCCGCAGTTGCCGCAGTTCTTCGCGTCGGACTGCAAGTCGGCGCCGCACGTCGAATCGATGGCGACGTCGCCGCCGCCGCCGGAGTCTTTCGTTCCGCCTTCGATCGTGTCATCGACGATGGGCTCTTGGAGGCCGAGAAGGGCGCCGCAACCGATCGCCGACGCGGCGCACGCGAGCAACGCGAAGAGGTCGACGTATCTCAAAACGCACCTCCGATCGACGCACCGAAGGGCGAGACGAGCACGCTGACGTGCGTCTCTTTCGATTTCGGCGCGAGCAGGAAGATCGTGAGGCCGGCGGCCGCGAGCACGCCGCCCGCGATGAAGCCGATCGTCGAGACCGTTCCGAACGCGAGGCCGTCGTCGACCGATGCTTTGCCCGCCGTGGTGCAGCGCGAGAAGTCCGGTAGGCAGTTCGGCGCGGCTTCGTTCTTCTTGCCGATGGCCAACGCACCGAACACGCCGCCGACGACGAGGCCCGCGGCGCCGACGCCGAGCGTGACGAGCCCCGCGACGCGCATGCCGGAGCCACGGTTCGAGTCTTCCTGCGGTGGCGGCGGCGTCGTGAGCGGACCGTGATCGGTGCCGTTTCCGGTGGTCGTCGCGACGGGGGCGTCCTCGAGCTGGACGGTGACCTTCGCTTGGCCGCTTTGCGCAGCAACGTCGACCTCTTGGTGGAACGGTTTCTTGTTCGGTGCGGTCGCATCGATGACGTGATGGCCGGGATCGACGGGCATCGCGGCGCCGAAGCTGCCGGCGTCGAACGCCTTTCCGTCGCGCGTGACGGCGACGCCGTTCGGCGCGTTGGGGACCTCGATGGTGAGGTGCGAGAGCGTGGGGTAGAGCGCCTTCACGCGCGCCTCTGCGCGCTGCGCCCAGTCGGGGTGGCGATCACGGGACGCGGTCGCGGCGTCGGTGTACGTCACCCACGCGCTCGCGGTCTGCCCGTTCTTCTCGTAGCAAGCGGCGAGGTTGAGGAGCGTGCCCGCGCCGGGATCGAGGCGCTCGCTCGCTTCGAGCTTCGGGCACGCCGCCGCGTACTTGCCTTGATCCATCAGCTTGCGTCCTTCGTCGAACATCGCTTGCGCGGCCGCTTTGTCGTCAGCGCCGGCCGCGCGCGCCAGCGGCGCCCAGACCACTGCTGCACACAATCCCCACCAAGCCAGTCGTCTCATTCCCATCCTCAGTTTCGCGTGCTCGGAAGATCGTTTCCGCCCGTCGGTGTCGAGCTCGGCATCGCGTGCGCGCCCGCGTCGCGCCTCTGCGGCGGCGGCGTGTGCGTCGTCGTGGCGGTCGTCGTCGTGGTGGTGGTCGTCGGGACGACCGACGACGGCGGCGGGCGCTCGACGCCCGACACGACAGGCGGCGAGATCGGATCGCGCACGGTGGGCAGCGGAGGGTCGGCCTGCTTCGCCGTCGCGGGTGGTTGTTGCGGCGAGCTCAGGCGCGGCACCACCTTCATGACGACCACTGCGCCGAGAATGGCCGAGGCGGCGGCGACGCCGATGATGATCGGCACGAAGGGTCTCTT
>Ga0068868_100003462_pt1 | contig 10990 bp, 8 predicted proteins | sample KBSMisM42_FD_64660 | JGI IMG/M metagenome (GOLD analysis project Ga0068868, IMG submission 64660) | Miscanthus rhizosphere microbial communities from Kellogg Biological Station, Michigan, USA - KBS Miscanthus M4-2 | ecosystem: Host-associated > Plants > Roots > Rhizosphere > Soil ...
GTTATCGAGCCCAGGCCAGCGAACTTGAGGGCAAACCGAAGAGGGTGTGCAATGCGCCGCATCGCGCCGCATTCGTGAAACCTCCGGAAACAGTAGAGAAGAGCGGTTCGGCGGGGGCTGTTCGCTGCATCGACGGCGATATCGGCATGTTCCGATCACGCCATGAATCGGCGGCTCGACCTGGTGATGATCGTGCGTGACGAGGCGCGTTGCCTCGAGCGCTGCCTGGCAAGCGCGCGGTCGTGGGTCGACGGCATCGTCGTGCTCGATACCGGCTCGGTCGACGCCACGGTCGAGATCGCGCGCCGACAGGGTGCACGGGTGGCGCACTTCGACTGGATCGACGATTTCGCGGCCGCCCGCAACGCCGCGCTCGCCGAAAGCGACGCCGCGTGGCGGCTGGTGCTCGATGCCGACGAATGGATCGTCGAGGGCGGCGAGTCGCTTGCGGGGCTGCGACCGGAGGAACCGGCATTCATCGGCCAGGTGCGCGTCGCCAGCCTGTTCGACGCGATCGGCGGCGGCGTCGCCGAGGCGCCGAGCTGGCTGCCGCGGCTGCTGCCGCGCGGCGTCTCTTACAAGGGTCGCATTCACGAGCAGCCGGAAAGCGCTCTGCCGCGCCGGCGCCTGCCGCTCGCGATCGCCCATGACGGCTATCTCGATGCGCAGAAGGAGGCCAAGGCCGGCCGCAACCAGCGCCTGCTCGGCCTGGCGCTCGAAGCCGAGCCCGGGGACGCCTATCTGCACTACCAGCTCGGCAAGGATCTCGAGCTGGGCGCGCGCTTCGCCGAGGCCGAGCCGCACTATTCGATCGCGCTCGACCGCTGCGAGCCGCAGGCTGGCTGGCGCCACGACCTGGTGCTGCGCACCCTCTATACATTGAAGAGGCTCGGCCGCTTCGAAGCCGCGACGGCCCTGGCCGAAGTCGAGATGCCGCGCTGGCCCGGTTCACCCGACTTCTTCTTCACCCTCGGCGACCTGCTGCTCGAATGGGCCGCGGCCCGGCCGGAGCTCGCCGGCAGGCTGCTGCCGACGATCGAGTCGAGCTGGCTGCGGGCGATCGAGATCGGCGAGCAGCCCGGCCTGCAGGACACGGTGCGCGGGCGCGGCAGCTTTCTCGCCGCGCACAACCTGGCGGTGCTGCATGCCGGTCTCGGCGCCGATGCCGAGGCCGCGCGCTGGCGCGAGCGCGAGGCGGCATTTCACGCCGCGGCGCCGCCGTCGAATTGACGGGGGGAGCGGCTTCATTTCGAGCCTTCGCGCGCCGTCTCGCCGCCTACTCTTCCCGCAAGACTCTTTCCGGTGCCGGCGTTCGCACGCCGACCCCCACACCTCCGCACCATGGCCCTCGCCCTTCCCACCCCCGCCCGTCCCGGACCCTCGCGCGAGCACGTGCGCGCCCACCGTCGCTGGCAGGCCGGACAGGCGCTGGCCCAGCGCGAGCAGTGGCCGCTCGCCGCGCGCGAGTTCGAGCAGGCGAGCGGGCTCCATGGCGACAGGGCCTACGCCCTGGCCGCGGTCCATGCCCTGATCAAGGCCGGCCGCGCCGCCCAGGCGGCGGAACGGGCCCGCGCGGTGCGCGAAGCCGATCCATCCGTAGCGCTCGCCTACGCCCTCGAATCGCATGCCTTGCTTGGCCTCGGCCGGCCAGCGACCGCGGTCGATTGCCTGCGCTCGATGCCGGCTTCTGTGCCGCGCGATCATGACTATTACGTCTCCCTGGCCGTCGCCCTGCAGCGCAGCAAGCGGCACGAGGAAGCGATCCGCGCCTTCTTCGATGCGCTGGCGCTGAAGATGGACGATGCGCTTTCGCACTTTCGCCTTGGCATGTCGTTCAAGGACATGGGGATGAAAGCCGAGGCCGCCGAGTGCGTGCGCACCGCGGTGATGCTCGGCCTCGACGGCAGCGATCTTGCTGCGCGCGGCCAGCTCGCCTTCCTCGAGCGGGAGGCCTGCCGCTGGCGCGAGGCCGACGAGGCGATGGCGGGCCTGCGCAAAGCGCTGCGCGCCGCCGCCAGCGATGCGACCCTCGAAACCTCGCCCTTCGCGCATGCGGTGCTGACCGACGACCCGCTCGAGCAGCTCGAGGTTTCGCGCCGCTATGCGCTGCACGTCGCCCGACTCTATCCGCCGTTGCAGCGCGTTAACGCGCGGACCCGCAACGGCCGGCTGCGCATCGGCTACCTCTCTGCCGATTTCCATCAGCACGCCACCAGCCAGTTGATGGCACAGATGCTCGAGTGCCACGATCGTGGTGCGTTCGAGGTCACCCTGTTCTCTGCCGGCCCGGTCGACGACAGCCCGATGCGCCGGCGACTCGTCGTCGGCAGCGAGCATTTCGAGGAGCTGTCCGGCAAGAGCTTCCAGGCGATGGCGGCGCGCATCCGCGAGCTCGGCATCGACCTCCTGGTCGACCTCAAGGGCGCGACCTACGACACCCTGTTGCCGGTGCTGGCTCAGCGGCCGGCACCGCTGCAGGTGACCTGGCTCGGCTTTCCCGGCACTACCGGTGCGTCCTACATCGACTATCTGATCGGCGACCCCGTCGTCACGCCGCTCGAGGCCGCCGCCCACTTCAGCGAAAAGATCGCTCAACTGCCGCATTGCTACCAGCCGAACGACGCCCGCCGCGCCTTGCCGCGGCCTTCGACGCGTGCCGACTGGGGCGTGCCGGAGGAGGTGCTGCTGCTCTGCGCGTTCCATCAGTCGTACAAGATTTCGGCTGTGGTCTTCGACCAGTGGTGTGCGCTGCTTCACGAGCTGCCGGGGTCGGTGCTCTGGCTGCTGCAATGGAACGCCAACGTCCAGGCGGCGCTGACGAAGGCGGCCGCCGAGCGCGGCATCGGCGCCGAGCGTCTGGCCTTCGCGCCGTTGTTGCCGCACGAAGGTCATCTCAGCCGCCTCGCCCACGCCGACGTTTACCTCGACGCCTGGCCCTGCAACGCCCATACCACCGCCGGCGAGGCGCTCTGGGTCGGCGTCCCGGTCGTGACGATTGAAGGCCCGACCTTCGCCCAGCGCGTCGCCTCCAGCCTGCTGCGTACTTCGGGGCTGCGCGAGCTGGTGTGCGGCGACGTCGATGCCTACCGCGCGAGCGTCGTCGCGCTCGCCGAAGACCCGGACCGTCGCGCCGGCTTGCGCGCGCGCCTGCAGGCCGAGCGATCCACCAACCGCCTGTTCGACGGCGCTGGCTTCGCCGCCGACATCGAGCGGCTCTACCAACGGATGTGGCAGCGTGCCGTCGCCGGCGAGCGGCCGGAGCACCTAACCGCGGCCGACCTTCAAGCCCTGCCCGCGAGCCCGACGTGATCCTCACCGGCGGCCGGCCGGTGCTTGGCACATCCTCGAGACCCAGTCGCACCACGGTACCAAAGAGTTCGTGATCCGCCTGGGCTATCGCGGCTAGCCGGTGTACTTCGCCAACAATTTCCTTGGTTCAGCAGGCGTCGCTGCCCCTACGCTCAAGGTCAGCACGGCACGGCCTCGCCAAGCAACTCCGGCAGCCGGTCGAGCAGGGCTCGGGGTCGCCAGCCGAACTCGCTGCGCATGCGCTCGATCGAGATCGGGGCCGGAGAGGGCACGGGGCCGTCGCGCAGGGCGCGCAGCTCGCAGCCCGCGAGATCGCCGAGGCGCGCGAACAGCTGCCGATTGGCGACGTTGATGCCGCCAGCGACGTTGTAGAGCGGCCGCGTGCCGCGGCTGGCGATCGCGACCAGCGCATCGAGGACGTCGTCGATATGAACATAGTCGCGCGCCGCCTCCGCCGACGAGTCGATGTCCAGCGTCGGGCCGCGGTCTGGCGCGCGCAGCCGGGCGAGCAGCGTGCCCAGGAAGCCGTCGGCATCATCGGCGCCGCCGGTGTAGACGCAGGCAAGCCGGGCGATCCGGGCGCGGCCGCCGCCCGCCTGGCGGCAGAGCGACTCGCCGAGCGCCTTCGAGAGGTCGTAGAGATGGCGTGGCTGCGCCGGATCGAGCGTCAACGGTGTGTCCTCGTCGACCTCGGCGCCGGCGAATCCCGGACGGCCGTCGTAGAGCCGAGTTGAGGAAAGGTAGACCAGGGTGTCGAAGTCGGCGCCGGCGAGCAGCTCGTTGAGCAGGGCAACGTCGGCCAGCACTGCGTCGTGCGGCCGTTGGGCGTAGTCGGCGGTGAGGCCGGAGCAATGGAAGACCGTGCCGAGATCGCAGCTGTGGAAGAACTCGCGGTCGTCGGGTACCGGAGCGTGGCAATCCCAGCCAAGCCGGCGCAGATGGATGACCAAGCGCCGGCCGGTGAAACCGCCCGCGCCGATCACGGTGGCGCGTTTCATTGCCGAACGCTCAGCCAGACCGACGGGCGCCCCGCGCTGACGGCGTGTGCCCGGGGAGATGTTGCAGGTTGAGTCATGGGCGTCGCCGTCCAGAGAGGGATGACGTCGATTCTCGAAGTCGCCCCGGGCGTGGATGCCCCGAAGAGACCCGTTGGGACCCGCCAAATCGCCCGCCGGCCGCTACAGCGGTGTAGGAAGTTCCCTGACAGGGGCCTTGGAAGAAGCTGGACTCAAGCGACCGAGATGGCCTGATGGATGGCGCCATCTCGTCTGATCAGAATTCATTCCATCGCACGGGCAAAGACCTGTACCGCAAGACACACCGACCGAACCGGAGCAAACGAAATGAACGCCGACCAGATCCTGAACGAAATCCGCGAAGCCAACCTGTCGTACCTGATGTTGGCCCAGAGCCTGATCCGCACCGACCGTGAGCAGGCCCTCTACCGCCTGGGCATCAGCGAGGAAAGCGCGGCCCTGATCGGCCTCTTGACCCCGGCGCAGATGATGAAGATCGCTGCCGGCAACACGCTGCTCTGCCGCTTCCGCATGGACGACGACATGGTCTGGGGCCTCCTGACCAACCACGGCAAGAGCGCCGCCAACGACTCCACCTCCCGCCTGCACGCCTCGATCCTGCTGGCCGGCCGGCACCAAGAGGCGGCCTGACGATGCGCTCGAAGTCGATCCTCACCGAAGCCAAGCAGATCAGCCGCGCCGTCGCGCTGATCCAGCTCGGCGCCCGCCTCCAGGTGCTGGAATCGGAAACCGACCTGTCGTACGAGCGGCTGCTCCGCCTCTACAAGGAGGTGGCGGGCAAGTCGCCGAGCAAGGGCCAGCTGCCGTTCTCGACCGACTGGTTCATGACCTGGCAGCCGAACATCCACGCCTCGCTCTTCCTGAACATCCACGAGTACCTGAACAAGGCGTCCGAGCTCGACGAGATCGACGCCGTGATCAAGGCCTACCAGCTCTACCAGGAGCAGACCACCGCCCAGGGCCTGGAGTCGCTGCTCTCCGTGACCCGCGCCTGGCGGCTGGTGAAGTTCGTCGACAACGGCATGCTGACCATGACCAAGTGCTCGAGCTGCGGCGGCCAGTTCGTCACCCATCCGCACGAGATCGCCAAGCACTACGTCTGCGGCCTGTGCTGCCCGCCGGCCCGTGCCGGCAAGGGCAAGGCTTCGGGGTCGATCCAGATGCATTGATCTGAACCCTCAAGTTCATCGGCGAAATGCCGAAAGAACAGGTTCTCCGGTTTTTCTTGCTTGTCTCCTCCAGCACATTCAGTGCTTTGAAAAGGCTCCCTCAGGGGCCTTTTTTTTGCCTTAAGGGGGCAGGACGGCGGACCGATAAAGGCAGGTCACGCCGGCAACGACTTGCCGGCGCGGTTCCGGATCCCCCTCACCATGATTGTCCTGATCGGCTACGGCGTCGCACTCGGCTGCATCTTCGGAGCCTTCATCCTGCACGGCGGCAACATCGGCGTGATCCTTCACGCCCTGCCGACCGAGCTGATGGCGATCCTCGGCGGCTCGCTCGGCGCATTCGCGGTCAACAACCAGCCCAAGGTCCTGAAGGCGACCCTCGCGGCCATTCCCGGCGTGCTCAAGGGGTCCAAGTACTCCAAGGCGCGCTACATGGAGCTGATGGCGTTGCTCTACGACATCCTGCAGAAGGCCAGGAAGGAAGGCCTGATGGCGATCGAGAAGGACGTCGAGGACCCGCATGGCTCGCCGATCTTCCAGAAGTACCCGGTCGTCGGCGCCGACCACCACGTGGTCGAGTTCATCACCGACTACCTGCGCATGATGGTCTCCGGGAACCTCAACTCGCACGAGATCGAAAGCCTCATGGACAGCGAGATCGAGACCCACCACCACGAGGCGCACGGCCCGGTCAACGCCCTGGCCCGCCTGGCCGGCGCCCTGCCGGCCTTCGGTATCGTCGCGGCGGTGCTCGGCGTGGTCAACACCATGGGCTCGGTCGGCCAGCCGCCGGCGATCCTCGGCGGCATGATCGGCTCGGCGCTGGTCGGCACCTTCCTCGGCATCCTGCTCGCCTACGGCGTGGTCGAGCCGCTCGGCGGCCTGCTCGAGCAGAAGGTCGACGAGGGCTCGAAGGAGCTGCAGTGCATCAAGACCACCCTGCTCGCCTCGATGCAGGGCTACGCGCCGCAGGTGGCGGTGGAGTTCGGGCGCAAGGTCCTCTATTCCAAGGACCGTCCGACCTTCTCCGAGCTCGAAGGCCACGTCAAGGGCAAGAAGGCGTGATCGCGGACCTGTGGTCGCGAGAGGTCGGGTCGGATCGGGCCGGCGGGGCGCTCTGCTCCGCTCATGTCCCCCGAAGCCGGCCCGCGGCCGACTTCTCCTCCTCTACTTCGCTCCGCAGAGCGCCCCACCGTCCCGATCCCGCGCAGCTCTCGCTCTTTGGCGGACTGAGAGAAACCCGGCCTGCGTTCGTGGCCCCCGCGGAGACCTAAAGCCATGGCCGGCGACTCGAAGAAGCTGCAGCCGATCATCATCAAGCGCGTCCGCAAGGGCGGGCATGGGAAGCATGGCGGGGCGTGGAAGATCGCCTATGCCGACTTCGTGACGGCGATGATGGCGTTCTTCCTCCTGATGTGGCTGCTCGGCTCGACCACCGAAGGCGACAAGAAGGGCATCGCCGATTTCTTCAACGCCCCGCTCAAGGTCTCGCTGATGGGCGGCAGCGGCTCGGGCGACTCGTCGTCGGTGGTGCGCGGCGGCGGCGCCGACCTCACCCGCACGACCGGCCAGGTCAGGGACGGCGACACCCAGGCGAGGAAACGGATCCTGAACCTGAAGGCGCTCCAGGCCGAGCAGCGGCGCGCCGAACAGGCGCGCCTCGAGGCGCTGAAGGCACGGGTCGAGGCCGCGGTCAATGCCAACCCGAAGCTGGCGGCGATGAAGTCGCAGATCCGCATGGACATGACCCAGGACGGCCTGCGCATCCAGATCGTCGACGACCAGAACCGGCCGATGTTCGACAGCGGCAGCGCCGTCGTGAAGCCGTACATGCGCGAGCTCCTGCGCGAGATCGGCCACATGCTCAACGACGTGCCCAACCGCATCACCCTCGAAGGGCACACCGATGCGCAGCCGTTCTCCGGCGGCGAGCGCGGCTACAGCAACTGGGAGCTGTCGAGCGACCGGGCCAATTCGTCGCGACGCGAGATCGTCGCCGGCGGCCTGCCCGAAGACCGGATGCTGCTGGTCCAGGGCCTGGCCTCGAGCAAGCTGTTCGTGCCGGCGCAGCCCGAGCATCCGATGAACCGGCGGATCAGCGTCATCGTCATGAACCGCGAGGCCGAGGACCGACTGCTGAAGCTTCTGCCCAACCAGGGTGAGGGCGAGTCGGTGCCGCCGCTCGGCGCCGACCCCCCCGAGACCGCCGCGGTCGTCCCCGGCCGCTGAGCCGACCGAACCCGGGCGGCCGACCCCGGGGTGCCGAGGAAGAGCGCTCGCTTCGGCAGCAGCCGTGAAGGTCTGATTCGCCGGAGCCGCGGAATGGCGGCGTCTTCGGGTGTGAGCTTCTACGCACTCCGGCGCGGCCCGGATGCAGCCGGCCGCATCGCGGCGCGCCCGGTGCGAGGGGGCGAATTGCCCGGCCTTCCCCTGCCTTATCCGGCTCAAGTTTTCCGGCCCCCCCGGAACAATCGTCCGCAGCAGACCGCACCATGGCCGACTCCTCCGCTCAGGACAGGAACCTTCCCGCATCGCAGCGCAAGCTCGACAAGGCGCGGGCGGAAGGCCAGGTTGCGCGTTCCCGCGACCTCGGCCACTTCGCGGCGATCGCCGCCGGCAGTGCGCTCCTGGTCGCCGCTGCGCCGCTCGCCGCCGTCGCGCTGAAGAACGCCCTCGCCGCCGCGCTGCAGTTCGATCGCCGCCAGGCGATGGTCGAAGGCGCGATGGTCGGCCGCCTCGCCGAGGGCACGACCACCTGGGCGATGGCGGCCGTGCCGTTCGGCCTGGCGATGATGCTGGTCGCCGTCGCCGCGAGCATCGCGATGGGCGGCTGGACCTGGACCGCGAAGCCGCTCGGCCCGAAGTTCGAGACCCTGAATCCGCTCACCGGCCTCGGCCGGGTGTTCTCCAAGGCACAGCTGATCGACGCCCTGAAGGCGAGCCTGCTGGCGCTGCTGCTGGCCACCATCGGCGCGCTCTGGCTGTCGCGCCATGTCGACGCCTTCTCCGGCGTGCTCGCGATGTCGTTGCCGGCGGCGATCCCCGCGGCCACCGGCGCGATGGCGAGCGGCCTCGCGCTGATCCTGCTCGCCCTGGCGGTGTGCGCCGCGATCGACGTGCCGCTGCAGAAGTACCAGCACGCCGCGCGGCTGAAGATGAGCCACCAGGAGCTGAAGCAGGAGCACAAGGAGTCCGAGGGCAACTCCGAGGTCAAGGGCAAGGTCCGGGCGCGGATGCGCGAGATGACCAAGCGGCGAATGATCGCCGCGGTGCCCAAGGCCGACCTGGTGGTGATGAACCCGACCCACTACGCGGTCGCGCTCAAGTACGACGACAAGGTCATGGGCGCGCCGCGGGTCGTCGCCAAGGGCGCCGACCTGCTGGCGCTGCGCATCCGCGACGTCGCCAAGGACAGCCAGGTGCCGGTGCTCGAGGCGCCGGTGCTGGCCCGCGCCCTCTACGCCCACGCCGAGCTCGACCGCGAGATTCCGACGGCCCTCTTCGCCGCCGTCGCCCAGGTGCTCGCCTATGTCTACCAGCTTCGCGCCGCGTTGAGCGGCCAGGCGCCGATGCCGGGCGTGCTGCCGGCGCTCGACGTGCCGGCCGAGCTCGACCCGCACGCCGCCTGACCGGGGGATCCCAGATGAACGAACTGTTGCAGTCGCTGCAGGCCCGCCTCGGGCCGAACGCCAAGGCGATCCGCGCCCTGATGGCGCCGCTCGTGGTGGTGATGATCCTGGCGATGATGGTGTTGCCGCTGCCGGCGTTCGCCCTCGACCTGCTGTTCACCTTCAACATCGCGATGGCGCTGATGGTGATGATGGTCGCGGCCTACATGGTCCGGCCGCTCGACTTTGCCGCCTTCCCGGCGGTGATCCTGCTGACGACCTTGCTGCGACTCTCGCTCAACGTCGCCTCGACCCGGGTGGTGCTGCTCGAGGGCCACACCGGCGCCGGCGCGGCCGGCAAGGTGATCGAGTCGTTCGGCCACTTCCTGATCGGCGGCAACTTCGCGGTCGGCCTGATCGTGTTCGCGATCCTCGTCGTCATCAACTTCGTCGTCGTCACCAAGGGCGCCGAGCGGATCGCCGAGGTCGGCGCCCGCTTCACCCTCGACGCCATGCCCGGCAAGCAGATGGCGATCGATGCCGACATGAACGCCGGCCTGATCGACGAGAAGGAGGCCAAGCGCCGCCGCGCCGAGGTCGGCGACGAGGCGGAGTTCTTCGGCTCCATGGACGGCGCCTCGAAGTACGTGCGCGGCGACGCCATGGCGGGCCTGCTGATCCTCTTCATCAACATCATCGGCGGCTTCATCATCGGCGTCGCCCAGCACGACCTGACGGCCGCGCAGGCGGCCGACAGCTACATCCTGCTCGCCGTCGGCGACGCCCTGGTGGCGCAGATCCCGGCGCTCCTGATCTCGGTGGCCGCGGCGATGGTCGTCTCCCGGGTCGGCAAGGGCAACGACGTCGGCAGCCAGATCACCAGCCAGGTGTTCTCCTCGCCGCGGTCGCTGGCAATCGTCGCCGGCGTGCTGTGTGTCCTCGGCGCCATCCCCGGCATGCCGCACCTCGTGTTCCTGATGCTCGGCTCGGCCCTGGCCTACGGTGCCTGGCTGCTGCGCGAGCATCAGCAGCGGGTGAAGAACGCGCCCAAGCCGCCGCCGCCCCCGCCCGAGGCCAATGCCGAGGCGAGCTGGGAAGACTTGCAGCCGGTCGACACCCTCGGCCTCGAGGTCGGCTATCGCCTGATCGCGCTCGTCGACAAGGCCAAGCAGGGCGACCTGCTCGGCCGCATCAAGGGCGTGCGCCGCAAGTTCGCCCAGGACGTCGGCTTCCTGCCGCCGCCGGTGCACATCCGCGACAACCTCGAGCTGAAACCCAGCGCCTACCGGCTGACGCTGCGTGGCGCGATCGTCGGCGAAGGCGAGGCCTTCCCGGGCATGTGGCTGGCGATCAACCCGGGCGGCGCGACCGTGCCGCTGCTCGGCACCGCCACCACCGACCCGGCGTTCGGCCTGCCCGCCACCTGGATCGAGGAGCGCCAGCGGGAGCAGGCGCAGATGGCCGGATTTACGGTCGTTGATTGCGCGACCGTCATCGCCACCCACCTTTCACACTTGATGCAACTGCACGCGGCGCGCCTGCTCGGTCGCGTCGAAACCCAACAACTGGTCGAGCACGTCACCAAGCTGGCTCCGAAACTGATGGAAGACGTGATCCCCAAGATGGTCGGCATCGCCACGCTGCAGAAGGTGCTGCAGCTGCTGCTCGAGGAAGGCGTGCACATCCGCGACATGCGCTCGATCGTCGAGTGCCTCGCCGAGTTCGCCGCCACGGTCACCGACCCGTCCGAGCTGGCCCGGCGGATCCGCGTCCACCTGGCGCCGGCGATCGTCCAGCAGATCTACGGCCCGACCCGCGAGCTCGAGGTCATCGCCCTCGAGCCCGAGCTCGAGCGGATGGTCACGCA
>Ga0068868_100003467_pt1 | contig 10989 bp, 13 predicted proteins | sample KBSMisM42_FD_64660 | JGI IMG/M metagenome (GOLD analysis project Ga0068868, IMG submission 64660) | Miscanthus rhizosphere microbial communities from Kellogg Biological Station, Michigan, USA - KBS Miscanthus M4-2 | ecosystem: Host-associated > Plants > Roots > Rhizosphere > Soil ...
AGTCGCGGCCGGACTGCTCTTCGGCCTAGCCGCCGCGGCCAAGCCGCAGAGCGTCCTGCTCGTTCCCGTCGCGCTGCTTGCCGGCGGTCATTGGAAATCGCTTGCCGCGTCGGCTGTCGCGCTCGTTCTGATCGCCCTCTCTTCACTCTGTCTTGGCGCGCACCTCTGGCTCGACTGGATTCACGCCATGCCGCAATTCGTCGAGCAGACGTCCAAGTCCCCTTATCGCGAACTGAATATCGCTCTCGGCCCGACATATGCGCCGGTCGGCATCGTCCTCGTTGCCGTCACCTTCTGGCGCGTCCAGTCAGCATCGGTGAGGCTGCTCGCGCTTTCGGTCGGCCAGTTTCTGTGCGTCCCCTACATGCTGATCTACGACCTGACTGCGGCCTGTCCCGCGCTCGCCGCCTTATTGCTCGCGCCGCTGGCAAAGCTCCTATCCGCCGAAAGAGCGGTTCGCGAACCGCCGCAGCTTGCCCCCTGCGCGCCCGCCCAATAGGGCCGCGGCATGATCGATTCTCCGGTTTTCTTCAGCGGCATCGGCGGCAGCGGCATGCTTCCGCTCGCCTCGATCGTCCGAGCCGGCGGGGCGCGTGTCGCCGGCTCCGACCGATCACTCGATGCGGGGCGGACGCCGCACAAGTTCGACTATCTCCGCTCGCTCGGCATCCAGCTGTTCCCACAGGACGGGTCCGGCCTTCAAAAGGGCATGACGCTCGTAACCTCGGCCGCGGTTGAGGCGACGGTTCCCGACGTCGTGCGCGCCAAGGAGCTAGGCCTTAGCCACCTGACCCGCCCCGAGTTCCTCGCCCGGCTTCTCAATTCGGCGCGGCGCAGCGTCGCCGTCGGAGGCACCAGCGGCAAGTCGACCGTCACCGGCATGATTGGCTGGATACTCCACGCCTGCCACCGCCAGCCGACGGTGATGAACGGCGCGGTGATGAAGAATTTCGTGACGCCGAGCGCGCCTTTCGCCAGCGCGCTGGTCGGCGACCCCGAGCTGTTCGTCAGCGAGGTCGACGAGAGCGACGGCTCGATCGCGCTCTACCGGCCCGAAGTCGCGGTGCTGACCAACATCAGCCTCGACCACAAGGAAATGGACGAGCTTCGCCAGCTGTTCGCCCATTTCCTCAACGCGTCGCGAAAGGCCGTAGTCAACCTGGACGATCCCGAGACCCGAGCGCTGTCCGAGACGGTGCCCAGCGACAAGCTGATCGGCTACGGCTTCGATGCACCCAGCGCCGACTTCATGGGCAAGGACCTGCAGCTTGAACCGCAGGGCGTCCGGTTCGCGATCGAAGCCGAGGGTGTCCGCCACGAAGTGCAGCTCGGCGTCCCCGGCAGGCACAATGCGTCCAACGCGCTCGCGGCGATCACCGCGGCCCGCGCGCTCGGAGTCCGGGTCGAGGAAGCCGTCGCGGCGGTCGGCCGCTTCGAGGGGCTGAGGCGCCGGCTGGAACTCGTCGGCGAGGCCGGCGGCGTCACTGTGATCGACGACTTCGCCCACAACCCCGACAAGATCGCCGCGACACTGGAGACACTGCGCGCCCAGCCCGGGCGGCTGCTGATCATGTTCCAGCCGCACGGCTATGGCCCGCTTGCCAAGATGGGCGAGCCACTAGCCGAGAGCATTGCCGACGGCATGGCGCCCGACGACCGCCTCTATCTGCCCGACCCGGTCTACCAGGGCGGGACGGTCGACAAGTCGCGAGGCTCGGACTGGCTCGCCGAGGAGGTGGGCAGGCATAGCAAGCGCGCCGAGCATATCCCCGAACGGGCAAGGATCGGCGACGCGCTTGTCGAGGAAGCTCGGCCCGGCGACCGGATCCTGATCATGGGCGCTCGCGACGATACGCTGATCGAGTTCGCGCGATCGCTCGTGGACCGGTTGGCGGAAACCGCCACCGCCTGAGACGGTTGGAGGTTCATGGCCAAGCCGGGAACCGTCACGGGCTGGAAACTGCCGCGCGACGAACGCGATCAGCTGCTGCGGCAGTTCACGCCCAAATATGGGAATGTCATCGCCGATCATGTCACTCTAAGGGTCGCCGCAACACCGTCGACGCCGCTGCCGCGCAAACCCGAAGCAAAGATCGTCGGGCGCGCCGATGACGGGAAGAGCCTCGAATGCCTGGTTGTCGAACTGGACGGGACGACCGACCGGCCCGACGGCTCTACCTATCACATCACCTGGTCGCTTGGACCGGGCCGCAAGGCGCGTGAAAGCAATGATGTGCTCCGCGACCAAGGCTGGGAGAGGCTCCCCGAGCCGGTCCCCATCCTCCTCGAGCCGGCGCGTTTCTGATGGCCGAGCGCAGGCTGTTCCTCGACGCCGATGGCGTCCTTGCCGACTTCGACGAAGGCGCCCGGCGGCTGCTCGGCATGCCGATCAGGCAATATGAAGTGAAGCACGGCCGCAATTCCTTCTGGAAGCGGCTGTCCTCGGCGAAGAATTTCTATGGTTCGCTGCCTGAAATGCCCGACGCGCGGCTGTTGTTCGACGCCGTCAAGCATCTGAAGCCGACGATCCTGACCGGGCTTCCGCTGGGGAAATGGGCCGCTCCGCAAAAGATCGAATGGGCCGCCGAGCATTTCCCAGGCGTTCCGATCATCACCTGCATGGCGCGCGACAAGCACAAGCACATGCATCCAGGCGACGTGCTGGTCGACGACCGGGAGCACCACCGCGCGGCCTACGAAGCAGCGGGTGTCGTGTTCGTGCATCACCGGAATGCCGAGGACAGCCTCAGGCAGCTGGCGAAGATATTCCCGTCAGTGAAAGTGCCCGTGAAAGCTTAGGCGGCTTGCTGCTGGTCGACCTTCTCGACCCACTCGGGCCAGAACACCGGCTCGCGGCTCGACCAGCCGGGCGCGGTCGCCGCGCTCTCACTGATCGACTGGAGCAAGGTCCGGCGGCGGTCCGGGTGGAGATGCGGCAGGGCAGCAGCGGCGCAAAAGGCACTCGGCAGCCACGGCCGCGATGCGGCGCCAATCAGTCGCTCGTACAGGAAGCGGTACGCCGCGAAATTGGGCAACCGGTCCTGGCCGAGGTCAAACGCGCTGACCGTGATCAGCATGCCGACGAACGGCTCTATCATGTCGAGCCCGCTGTCGTCCGGCACCTGGAGGCGCAGATGATCGAGCTGCTTGTAGAGACGGGCCTGGGCGCGGATCGAGGCGGCTTCGCCTTCGTCGCGTGCCCAGCACTCGATCGGATCACGGCGGCCGTACGCCACATCGAGAGAACGCCGGATGTAGCGCTGCGTCGCTTTCGCGAAGCCAGCGAACTCCTTCATCTCGGCAATCAGCATGGCCCCACTCGCCGGCTGACTGGTCCGCGTAATCATGAACCCGACTCCTCTTCCACAGGCGGGATCATGCGGCGTGAATGGTTTCGAGAAACTTAACCACAGTCCCACCCCCCATTCAGATTGAATCAGAGGGGAGTCACCGCGTCTAGGCTAGAAATTCGCCTGTCTCGGGAAAACTGTGGATTGTTGATTATTTGCAACGGCGATGCGTTTTTGTGACGCCGCCGTTACTTTTCTTGGAATCAGTCGGAGAATCCGGACGAAGGCGCCGGTTCATCGGAACCGCCGGGTTGTGCAGCTGCCGGCGGGTCGGACGCATCCATCGATTCATCGCTCCCGACATCGGCCTTTGCGTCCGGATCACCGGGCTTGAGCTTCAGTTTGCGCTCGAGCTCGCGCTCGGGGGGCGCGGAGATCACCGGCGGAGGTGCTGCACCCGAATCCTTCTCTGCATTCACAGGCGGCTCTCCTTGCCGTAACATTGCAGCGGGGAAACGAGCGGGCTGCTGAACACGTTCCGTATTGCCACTCGTTTCGACCGGCTGCGCCGGCAGTTCTGCCAATGGGCAGAGGGCGGTTTGCGAGGCAGGAGTTTTGGGACATGACAGTACCAATGCTCATGATGCCCCCACCGACGGTCCGGACGCGGTTTGCCGACTGGCCGTTCGCGCTTCAATCGATCGTTGGCTTTTGGTGCTTTTACGCGCTGACGGTCGTCGTCCGCGCATTCCTCGGCTCGGACCCGTGGACCACGCTCCAGAACAAGCTCAGCGTGATTGCCATCGGCCTACTTATAACCGGCCTGATCTATGCCTCGATTAGCACCTTCGCGAACCGGGCGCCCATTCGCCGCAAGGCGATCATCGCAGGCCTGAGCTCGGTGGTCGCTTCGCTCGTGATGGGCGCGACTTTGGTCGCGATCGAAGACTGGATGCACGAGAGCAAGGAGGAGTTTCGCTTCCAGGCCCGCGAAGGCTTCACGGTCGTCGAGCAGGGCAACCAGATCCGGATTGAGCGCACCGCCCAGGAGCCGCTGGTGCTGACCATGCCGCGGGTACGAGAGCTCGATCAGATGAAGCGCATTCGGTACGCGCTCGACATCGCCGTAACCTGGCTATTCTTCTACATCGGCTGGAGCGCTTTCTATCTCGCCTACCAGGCGCAGGCCGAGGCGCTCGGGGCGCAACGGCGGCTGGCCGATGCGGAGAGCGCCGCACAGGCCGCGCAGGTCCGGGCGCTGCGCTATCAGGTCAATCCGCACTTCCTGTTCAACACCCTGAACTCGCTGTCGTCGCTGGTGATGACGGGGCGCACCGATCGCGCCGAGACCATGCTGCTTGCACTATCGACCTTCTTCCGGACCAGCCTGTCCTTCGACCCCGGTGCCGACGTCAGCCTGGCCGAGGAGATCGACCTGCAGCGCCTCTACCTCGACATCGAGATGGCGCGCTTCCCAGACCGGCTCACGGTCGAGATCGACGTTCCGCCCGACCTCGAGCATGCGCGCCTGCCCGCCCTGCTCCTCCAGCCGATCGTCGAGAATGCGATCAAATATGGCGTCTCGAAGAGCCGCAAGGCGGTGCTCGTGCGCATCGCCGCCCGCCGCCTCGCCGACAACCGCATGTCGCTAGAGATCAGCAACCGGCTGAAGAATGGCGGCAAAGACGAGCTCCCCGCGGCCACGCACGAAGGCACCGGCCTCGGCCTCGCCAATGTTTGCCAGCGGCTCGACGCGCGCTGGGGGAATCGCGCGAACTGCCGATATGGACCGATGACTGGCGGCGGGTTCAAAGTGGTGTTGACCATGCCGGTGGAAACCAATGCCCGAGGCTAAGCCGCTTCGCGTTCTCATTGCTGATGACGAGCCGCTCGCCGCAGAGCGGCTCCAGCTTCTGCTTGCCCGCGCCGAGGGCGCCCATCTGGTAGGCACGGCTAGTGACGGCGACAGCGCGATCAACCTGACCGAGGCACTACACCCTGACGTGCTGCTCCTCGACATCGCAATGCCGGGGCTGGACGGGATCGGGGTCGCCCGGGCGCTCGCCGCGCAGAGCCCCTCCCCGGCCGTCGTCTTCGTGACTGCCTTTGACCAGTTCGCCGTCGCCGCCTTCGAGGTCGAAGCGGTCGACTATCTGATGAAGCCGGTCGAACCTGGCCGGCTGCAGCGTGCGCTGGACCGGGCGACGGCCTATTTGCATCAGCGGAGCGCCCAGCCCGCTGCCGGGAAGGCCTCGCAGTGGCTCGATGAGTTCTGGGCGTCCGACCTGTCGGGACTGGTCCGGATCGCATCGCGCGACGTCGACCGCGTTTCGGCCGAGCGGGATTACATGCGTCTGCACGTCGGCCGCCGCAGCTGGCTGATCCACCACTCGATGGCTGCCCTGGAGGAAGGGCTCGACCCCGAGCTGTTCGTCCGGCTCCATCGGTCGGCGATCGTGCGCAAGGACTTCATCTCCGGCTTCACCCGCAACCCGTCCGGGCGCTGGATCGCCCGGCTCGCGGACGGCACCGACCAGCCGGTCGGGCGCCTCTACTCGGACCGCGTCAGGGTCATCGCCGGGCGCTAATCGCGCTCGCCAACGCTCCGGTCAACAATGGCGGCTAGCGCGACGTCATGCGTGACGTTGCCCACGGTGCGGAAGATGTCCGGCACCATCTCGACCGCGACCAGCAGGCCCAGCGGCGCGATTGGCACCCCGAGCGCAATCGCAATCGGCGCGATCGAGCTGATGTAGCTGACCTCCCCGGGCAGGCTGACGGCGCCATAGCTCATCACCGCCCCGACCGCGGTGGCTGCGATCATCTGCGACATGGTCGGATGAAGGCCCAGCCAATGCGCGACGTAGAAGGCTACGGCGGTGTTCATCGCCGGGCCGGTCGCGCGGAACAACGCGACCGCGATCGGCAGCGTGACGTCGGCGACATTCTCGCGAATGCCCATGCCGCGCGAGGCGGTGAGCATCGCCGGAAGCGACGCCAGTGATGAGCGGGTCGAGATGGCAACCGCGTTCGGGCCAATCATCCAGCGGGTGAAGCTCGCCATCGGAATGCGGCCGATGAGCGACGCCATCGGATAGGCCGCGATCGTCACGATGATGCCGATCACTGAGATGATCACGACATAATGACCAAGGCCCGCGAAGGCCGCCCCGCCCGCCGCCGAGCCGACCGTAAAGGCGAGAGCGAACACGCCAAGCGGCGCGAGCACCAGCACCCAGTCGATGATGATGATGAAGGCATCGCCGACAGCCTCGAATATCCCGACGAGCGACTTGCGAGCTGGCGCTGCGAGCCGCGTCAGCGCAAGTCCGAACAGCAAGGCGAAGACAGTCAGCGGCAGGATGTCGCCATTGTTTGCTGCCGCGAAGATGTTCGGAGGGATTACGCCCTTGAAGAACTCGGCAGGGCCGGCGAGCGGCGCTGACGTCTTCTCGACGTTGGCTAGAGCCCCCTGGAGCAACGCCGCAGTTTCGCGCGGCAACGGGAATGCGTCGGTCAGGGCGACCGTGGCAATCGCTCCGAACACGGCCGAAGCGGTGCAGATAATGACGATCCACAGCACCGACCGGCCCGCAACGCGGCCGGTCTGGGCGGCTTCCGCGCTCTTGGCGACGCCGACCACAAGCAGCGCAACCACCAGTGGAATGACGGTCATCTTCAGGGCATTGAGCCACAGGGTCCCGACGAAGGACGCGACCGCCAGCGCATCGTCGCGCGGCCCCTGCGCAAGGCGGTTCGCGAGGATCCCCGCAAGCAGGCCGAGGACGAGCGCGGCGAGTGTGTAGTAGGCGCGGAGGCTCCGTCCCTCGCCGCTTTCAGGCTTGGCTGGCGCCTTGGTCAACGCGGCTTCTTGAACTTGTAGATCACGCGGTCGGTGTGCCCGACAATCTTCGCGTCCGAAACCTCAAGGCTGTGATCGTCGGCCGGGTTGCGGAGCAGGTTGCTGCTCCCGACCAGCACGAAGCCGGCGCGTTTGAAGTCTGCCTTGATCACTTCCGGATCGATCCGGTGATATTTGTCCACGGTCGCCCGGGTGTCGTCGTTCTTGTTGGCGACATGGTCGATCACGCCGATCGTCGCGCCCGGCTTCATCGCGGCATATACGGCTTTCAGGAAAGCGTTCGGATCCATCTTCGGGATCTTGAACTGCTCCGACGCCCAATAAGTGTCATGGTAGTTGTTGTTGAGCATGACGAAGTCGGCGTAATTCTTCGGCAGGTCAGGTGCCTCGAACGGCGAGGTGATCACGTTGACGTTCGGGTGCTTGGCGACGAAGCCGTCCATATAGGCCTTGCCGCGGGCGCCGAAGAACTGCGTCGGCTGCCAAATCGTGTCGTGCCCCTTTGGGCCCAGGGCCGGCACCATGATCTCGGCCCAATAGCCATTGGCTCCAAACAGATCGAGCACCTGCAGGCCCGGCTTGAACCCGAGATATTGAAGAACTGCAGCGGGTTTGCGGCCCTCGTCCAGTTTCACATTGTCCGGGCGGCGGTCTGAGGCCTTCAGGGCCGCGGCGACGGTGGTCGCCGGTGCGGCAAGCGCCGGTGCGGTCGTGGCGGCGAGAATGAGCGAGAGTGCGGCAAGCGAGGAATAGCGCATGGATCGTCCCCCAGGTGCGGTTGGTGTCTTCTATTGCCGGAGCGACCCGTGCGCCAGAGTCACGGCCTCATCGTCAGTCGATGCCGAATCTTCGATCAAAGGCAGAGCGCGAAAATGACCGGGCCAACGACAGCCCGACAGCGATTCGCGGCCAATCGCTTCAAAGAATCCATGCCTTCCGCGCATCGCTGAGGCGGTTCGAGCGTTCTCACGCCGAACCAATCCCAATCCAGTGGAGTAAAATCATGGCCGAACATTCCGAGGCAATCAGCACGCTCAACACGCTGATCGCGACGACCATCGACAGCGTAACCGGCTACGAGGACAGCGCGAAGAACATCGACAATGAGCGCTTCCGCGAGATCTTCCGGCAGCGCGCGAGCGAGCGCCAAGAGGTCGTCCAGCAGCTGCGCGAGGAAGTCCGTCGGCTCGGCGGCAATCCGGAGGACGACGGCTCGTTCCTGGGCAAGGCGCACCAGCGCTTCGAGGACCTCAAGGCCGCGATTACCGGCCGCGATGAGAAGGCCATCATCAACGAGGTCGAGCGCGGCGAGGATTATCTGAAGGAGAAATGGCAGGCGGCGCTGCAGAGCGGGAACCTGCACGGCGAGACTCATGACCTGGTCGAGCGCTTGTACCAGTCGGTGAAGTCAGGCCACGACCAGATTAGCCAGCTGAAGCATGGAATGGAAACGCCGTCGCAGGCCTGAGCGTTTAGACGATGAACTCACCACCTCAGTTTGAGGTGGCGTGCGGGGCAGCTCTCAGGCCAGCGGAGCTGCCCCGCCTGCTTTTCTAATAACCCATCAGCGCGAGCACTTCGCGCCGGCTGCGCTCGTCCTCGCGGAACGTGCCCATCATCCGGCTGGTCGTCATCATCACGCCGGGAGTGGATACGCCGCGCGCAGTCATGCAGGCGTGGGTCGCTTCGATGATCACCGCGACGCCCTTGGGCTGGAGATGCTTCCAGATGGCGTCGGCAACTTGCGCGGTCAGCCGCTCCTGCACCTGTAGCCGGCGGGCGTAGCCGTGCAGCACCCGCGCGAGCTTGCTGATGCCGACGACCTTATCCCTGGGCAGATATGCGATCGACGCCTTGCCGATGATCGGCGCCAGGTGATGCTCACAATGTGACTGGAAGGGGATGTCCTTCAGAAGCACGATCTCGTCATAGCCCCCGACCTCCTCGAAGGTGCGGCTGAGGTGAACCGACGGGTCCTCCTGGTAGCCTTTGGCATATTCCTTCCACGCACGAGCGACGCGCCGCGGCGTGTCGAGCAACCCTTCCCGCTCGGGATCGTCCCCCGCCCAGCGGATCAGCGTCCTGACCGCCTCCGCAACCTCGTCAGGGACGTCGCACGCCGGTGCGGCCTCTACCAGGTCGCCGTCGTCGGGTTCGCCATGATCATCGCTCATCCATTGAGCTCCCGTTGAATGTCATCGGCCACGGCGGCCGCCTGCTCGCGGATATCCGGAACAGCAATGATCTCCCAATACCGCCCTTTGGTCAGCGGCCCGAGTGCCCACAGCCGCTGCCCGGCACGGCACTCGTCACTTACTTCGAGGCCGATGCCGAGATGGTCTGGCTTCGCTTCACCCGCGCCAAGCAGGCTGCTCAGCAGCGGATCCTTGGATCGCGTGATCGAGTGCAGCGGGCCTGTGCAGTTGAACACGTATGCAAAGCTTTCGCTCCGGCTCTGCGCTGCACCACGCCTCCGATATTCGACCTGGACGCCCTCCGGCGTCTCCCGGGCCGACACGATCCGGCCCGCGACGATCTCCAGCTGGCCGTCGGCGACCATTCCGGCGACGATCGCGGCAACCTCGGGCGCGATGCGGTGACGGTGGACGTCCCACCATGGCCGCGCGTGCCGCAGGAAGCGGTGCTGTTCCTCGTGCGTGAGGCGCTGCCACAAGGCGTGGCTGTAGGGGCGCAGGCTGTCGACCGCCGCGCGCCAGCCCACCTCAGCGCCGCGCCGCCTCAGCCAGCGGAACATGGCGCGAAGGCCGCGCGGAAGTGCCTCGCCGTCGACGGGCGCAGCTTCGAAGTCGGCATGCGCCCGCGGGCTCAATCCGCGACGGGACAAGGCGACGATGCGGCCTCTGTGGCCCGCCGCCTCCAGCGAAAGCACGAGGTCGACCATTGTCAGGCCCGTTCCGACAATCAGCGCCGCGCCGCCGCTTGCGGCAAGCTCATTCACCGCGGCGCGTGCAACTTCGCCCCATGGGTTGCCGATGAAGCGGCGTCCGACGCCGGAAAACGCCGCAAGACCTTCGGGCTCCTGGTTCCCGACGGCGAGAACCAGCACGTCGGCCGCCACGGACGAGCCATCATCGAAGCCGACCTTCCAGCTGCCGCCCTCCCGAGCCGCGCTCACCGCTGTCGCTTCAGCCAGCTCGGTGCAGCCGCTGTCGAGCGCTTCGTTGAGCATCTCGCCGAGATATTTCGCGAAGAAGCGCCGCTGGGCGAAGCCCCGTGCGTGACCGCCTTCAGCCTCGAAGCGCTTCGCGAAATGCCCGGGCTCGCCGGCCCAGGCGCTCATCCCTTCCGCCCTGACATTGAGCAGGTGCGCAGCCTCGGTTGTCGAATAAGCGACGCCGCGGCCCATCCGGCCGCTGCCGTCGATCAGGAGCGAACGGATGCCGCGGCGCGCAAGCTGGGCGGCAAGGATCGTCCCCGAGGCCCCGCCTCCGGCAATAGCGACCGTCGTTGAACGGTCAGATTTCGTAGTCAGGCCAGTTCTCCGGGTTAGCCGCGCCGGCCTTGCGCCGCATCATGTGCTCGTACATGCCGCTGATGGTCTTGCCGGCGGTCTGCGTGAACAGGGCCGGGACCACGGCGTGGACCAGGCAGGCGCAGCCCGCGCCAACCAGCCGCGCCCCGATCGCGACCGCGCCAACGCCGTGGCCGGCCCAGCTCATTCCGAGCGAACGCGGATGCTGAAGAAACAGGCGGTCGACATATCCCGCGTGGTCGCTTTGACCCTGCTGCGTAGCCATTCCCTCGACCCTTCAAATCATGGTGACCCCGACAGGATTCGAACCTGTGGCCCTCAGATTAGGAATCTGATGCTCTATC
>Ga0068868_100003469_pt1 | contig 10984 bp, 6 predicted proteins | sample KBSMisM42_FD_64660 | JGI IMG/M metagenome (GOLD analysis project Ga0068868, IMG submission 64660) | Miscanthus rhizosphere microbial communities from Kellogg Biological Station, Michigan, USA - KBS Miscanthus M4-2 | ecosystem: Host-associated > Plants > Roots > Rhizosphere > Soil ...
GCTCCTCACCCGCCTGACCGACCTGACCGCAGAGCAGCACGCGCTGCTCGGGACGGCCGCGCTGGTGGGCGCCGTGTTCCGGCCCGAGGTGCTGGACCTGGTGCACGACGGCCGGTGCGTCGAGGCGCTGTCCGACGCGGTCGCCCGCGGCCTGCTCGAACCGCGCGACGGCGGCGCGTTCGCGTTCCTGCACAACGGGATCCGCGAGGCGCTGGTGGCCGATCTGGACCCGCCGGCAGTGGCGAACCAGCACGCCGCGATCGCCGCCGCCCTGGAAAGGCTTGCCACCGAAGCGGTTCCGGAGCACGTGTACGCGGTGGCGCACCATTACGCGTCGGCGGGAAGCGTGGCCCCGGCGGAGCGCGCCTACCCGGCGTGCCTCGCCGCCGGCGAGCTCGCGCTGCGCGGGCACGCCCCGGCCGAGGCGGTCCGCTTCCTGACCCACGCGGCCGAGGTCGCCCACGCGGCCGGCGTCGCCGGGACGCCGGACGCGCGGCTGTTCGTCGCGTTGGGCACCGCGCTCAAGCAGGTCGGGCGGTTCTCCGAGGCGGTCGAGCGGTTCCAGGCGGCGCTGCTGATCGAGCCGGACCGGCTGCGGCGGGCGGAGATCCTCGTGCAGGTGGCCGACGCGCACCGCGCCACCTGGAGCCTCGACGCGGGCCGGGAGGTGGTGGCCCGGGGGCTGGCCGAACTCGGCGCCCGGATCCCGGGCAACCGGTTCGCGATGGTCGTCACCACCGTGGTCATGTTCGTCGCGGCCATGCTCCGCCAGGGCTTCGGGCTGGGGCGGCGCGCGATCGGAGCGGACGCGCGGCGCTGCTCGCTCGTGTCCGCCCTGCACCAGTTGGGCTGCTATCACAACGCGCTCGACCAGCGCATGGGAATGCTGACCCTGCACATCGCGCGCGCGGTGTACTGGGGCAACCGGGTCGGCGCGGGGGTGCAGTACGCCAACGGCCAGAGCGCGCTGGGCACCGTCGTCGCGGCGCTCGGCCGGCGTCGCATGGCCGCGAAGGCGTTCGACCGGATGATGGCCGACCCGTCCGCCGCCGATCCGGCGCAGGGTGCGCTGTTCCGCTACCGGTACGCCCTCGCCGGTTACGGCGCCAACCACGGCGACTTCGGCGACCCGCTCCAGGTCCTCCACGACGAGGGCCACTGGATGGACTTCGGCTCGTACGCCGAGGCGCTGGGCGGGTTCCTCATGGATCTGCTGGCGCAGGGCCGCAACGACGAGGCGGCGCGCTGGTGGGTCCGCGCCGAGCGCCGGCTGGCGCTCGGTTCCGGCGAGCGCAACGCGCTGTACACGGTGCCGCCCATGCTGGCGGCCGCCACCGGGCAGCATGCCGAAGCGGGGGCTCACCTGCGTCGCATCGAACAGGAGCACGCCGGCCTGACCGGCACCGGGCTGGCTGTCACCCGCGCGGCCGTGCGCATCTTCGCGCTGTACGAGCAGGGCGAGACGGGAGCGCCGTTCGACGAGGCGGTGGCCGAGTACGAGGCCGGCGCGATGCCGCCCGGGCTAGTGCCGCGCTGCTACCGCGTCACGTTCTTCCACATGGCGATGGGCCGCATCGCGCAGTGCCGCGCGGCCGGGGACGACAGGGAACAGCGGATCGCCCGCGCCCGCGCGGCCGTGGCCAAGATCGGCAAGGGCGGCCACGACGACGCGTCGCGTAGCTGGCGCCGGATCGCCGCGGCCGACCTGCTCATCGTCACCGGCGAGCCGCGCAAGGCGCTGCGCGAACTGGCCGCCGACGAGACAGTGCACCGGCCGTTCGCGCCGATGATCGCGTTCGAGCGGGCCCGCGTCGGGGCGCGGGCATACGCCGCGCTCGATGCCCCCGACGACGCGCGCCAGCAGGCCCGCCTCGCGATCTCCATCGCCGAGGAGCACGACTGGCCGCACCGGATGGGCTGGGTCCTCGCCGAGTTCCCGGACCTGCGCAGCCGGCGCGGTTCGACCCAGTTGTCAAGAAGCACGACGGGCGCGACGGAGCTCGGCGCCACCCGCACCGGCGGGGTCGCGCGCGGCATCGACAGGCAGCGGCTGGCTGCGCTGCAGCACATCGGCGCGGCCGCGTCGCGGGTGCTCGAACCCGAGGAACTGGCGCGGATCGCGCTCGACGAGACGATCCGCCTGCTGCGCGCCGACCGTGCGTTCCTGTTCCTCGTCGACGGGTCCGGCGACACCCTCGTGCCGCACCTCGGCCGGGACGCCGCCGGGACCGACATCGCGCGCCTCACCGGGTACAGCACGAGCCTCGTCGAGCGGGTGCGGGTCACCCGCGAACCGTTGGTGATCACCGGCACCGAGGAGGGCGCCGCGCTCGGTGCCGCGAGCGTGGTGCTGCACGGTCTCCGCTCGATCATGGTCGCCCCACTGCTGCTCGACGAGCGGCTGCTCGGCGTCGTCTACCTCGACAGCCAGGTCGCGAAGGGCATCTTCACCGCCGACGACGCCGGCATCCTCATCGCGCTCACCACGCACATCGCAACGTCGCTGGAGACGGCGCGGGCCGCTCAGCTGGAGATCTCCGTGCGCGCGGCCCAGCGCCAGCGCGACCTCGCCGAGAAGATGCGCGAGGCGTTCGAGGAGATGACCGACACCTTGGACCCGGAGACGGTGCTCGACCGGCTGCTGCACTGGACGTCGGCGATGGTGCCCAACGAGGGCGTGTGGCTGGTCGCGGGGCAGGAGGCCGCGCTGGATGCGGCCGTCACCGGCGCCGTGACCGGCGGGCCGGACGCCGTCGCGCCCGCGGTGGCGGGCCGGTGCCCGGACGCGGCCTCGTGGGCGCTCCTGCCGCTGCGTTCGCGCCGCGCCGACCTCGGCGTGCTCGCCGTCGCGTCGGCGAAACCGGTCGAGCGGCTGGCCGGGGAGATCGAGGTCGCCGCCGCGCTGGTGGCGCAGGGGCTGACCGCGTACGACAACGCATCCCTGTTCGCGCAGGTGCAGGAGCTCGCCGTGATCGACGAGCTCACCGGCGTCCCGAACCGGCGTCGCTTCTTCGAACTGGCCGACCGCGAGTTCGCACAGGCGAAGCGGCACAGCCGCCCGTTCGTCGCGATGATGCTCGACATCGACCACTTCAAGCGGGTCAACGACACGCTCGGCCACCCGACCGGCGACGACGTGATCCGCGCGGTCGCGGGGCGCCTCGCCGACGGGATGCGGCGCACCGACGTCCTCGGCCGGTACGGCGGCGAGGAGTTCGCAGTCGTGCTTCCGGACGCGGATCCCGTCTACGGACACGAACTCGCCGAGCGGCTGCGCCGGGCGATCTGCGAGGAGCCGATCGAAACGCGCACGGGTCCGCTCGAGGTCAGCGTCAGCGTGGGGCTGTCGTGCTGGACGGCCGGCGATCCCGACCTGGGCTCGGTGCTGGCGCGGGCCGACGAGGCGCTGTACCGGGCGAAGCGCGACGGCCGCAACCGGACGGCCGGCTAACTGCGGATCTTGGACGTCTGCTACCGCTACCGCGACAGCAGACGTCCAGATCGCGAAGTCGGATCAGTAGATGATCACGCAGCCCCTGATCCACATGCCGGCGAGTTGCGCCTCGTTGGTGGTTGTCGCGCCGTCGGCGTCCTTGGCGGCGACGTAGTAGGCGACCGCGTAGTCCCTCGTCGCGCTGTACGGGCCGACGAGGAAGCTGAACTGGCCGTTCCCGTCGTTCGTCATGGGCCCGGCGCCGATCGTCTCGTTCAACCAGGTGATCGACTCCCCGTTGACCTCCCCGTACATCCACACGAGGTACACCTCGAGCTTGTCGTACGGGGTGGTGTCGTCTTCGACGTTGGCGGTCACCGTCACGGTGTCCGGCAGGTTCGGCCAGCACTTGAACCCGTCGACCGTGCTGTTGAGCGTCAGTCCGTTGCCGGAGTCGATCCACTCGATTCTCGGCGCCTGGTTGGGCGGCGGCGGGGGTGGGCAGTTGCGCACCAGGATGGTGCGCTCAAGCAGCTGCGCCGTCGCGCCGTCGGCGTCGGTGGCCCGGACGGTGAACCGGATCCGGAAGTCGCCCTCGGTCAGGTACGGGCCGAACGTGTACTCGTACCTGCCGCCGCCGAGGTTCGTCATGTCCTCGAAGTACGGCTTGTCGTACCAGTCGTCGGCCGTCGCGCTGCCGAACTGGTACTCCATCACGACATTGAGCTGGGCCGGGTCGGTGTAGTCGTCCGACATGATCAGCGGAACCCTGGTGCTGATCGGCAGGTCCGGGAAGCACCCGACCTCACCGTTCCAGGCGCCCAGAATCCCCGCGTTGGTCGCCCCGTCCCACGCGATCGACGGCGGGGTGTTCGGTGGCGGCGGTGGCGGCGGGGGAGGAGGCGGCGGCGACGGCGACTCGCTCGACGGCGTCGGCGACACCGTGGGTTGCCGCGACGAACTCGACGGCGACGGCGAGCGCGACGAACGGGACGGCGACGGCGACGAGGACGACGGTGCCGGCGACGAACTGGGCGGCGACGACGACTTCGACGGCGTGGCCGAGGACGACGACGGCGAAGCCGACGGCGACGTGGACGACCGCGACGGGCTCGGCGACGACGTGGGCGAGGCCGAGGAGCTCGACGGTGACGCCGACGAGGACGACGGATCGGACAGCGGCCCGACCGGGTCGGGGTCCGCCGGCGGCGGCGCCGGCGGCACCGGCGGAGCCGGCGGCGGCCCGGTCTGGTTGCGGGTGCCCGGCGGCAGCGGCGGCCGGGTCGGGCCGGTGCCGTCACCGGTCGGTGGCTGGTTGGTCGGCGGCACCGGGTCGGCCGGCTGCGACGGCGCGGTCGACGGCTGTGTCGGACCGGCCGACGGCGTCGTCGCCGGGCCGGGCTGGCTGCGCGGCAGCGCCTCGGCGTCGCCACAGGTCAGCGAGATGTTGTCGGGCCGGATCTCGGTGCCGCCCTGCGTCACGGTTCCGCTGGCGACCCGGGTGACCCCGCGGTCGACCATGAACCGCGCGGGACCCGTGCTCGACGTCACCTGGCCGCCGTTGGCGCTGATCGCCAGGCGCACCGGTGCGAACGCGGACGAGTCCGCCCGGGTGTCGACGAGGATCCGGCCCTGCCGCATGGCCAGCGCGCCGCGCGGCTGGATCGGCTCGGTGTCGTCGCTGACCAGCTGGCCGACCTGCAGAACGGTGCTGCCGCAGGCGATGCCGTAGCCGCCGCCGCGGAACAGCACGGTGGCCCGCGACTTCGCGGCGACGGCGACGATGGCGCCCTGGTCGACGTAGGAGCGGTCGCCCTTACCCAGCACGAACGGCGCGCCCGAGGGCGGTTGGATCTGCACGGTGCCGGCGTTCGCGGTGATCATCGCCCGGTCGGCGGGCATCTCCGCGTAGGCCGGCGAGGGCAGCATGTTGGTGCCGGAGAGCAGCAGCGCGAACAGGAGCAGGAGCAGCACCAGCCACCAGAGCCGGCGCTCGAAGCGCCCGTCGCGGCTGTGGTCGATGTCGGAGCGCGGCGGCCCCGGCGGGATGGCCAGCGGCGGGTAGTCGACGGGCGAGTGGGCGCCGTAACGCGGCATCCGGCCGACGGGCGTGCCGGTGTCCGACTCGCGCGGGAGCGCGGCCGGCCGCGGCAGCACCCACAGGCGCACCGGGCTGCGGGTCTGGCCGACGTGGGTGTGGTCATGCTCGTACGGGCGTACCACCTGGCCGGCCTGCACGGTCGCGCCGTTGCTCAGCGTCAGCGTGCCGGCGGCGACGACGAGGCCGTCGTGCGGGCCGGGCAGCCGGACCTGCGAGCCCGGCGGCAGGTGCTGCGGCGTGGCCCGCAGCGCGAGGTCGAGCAGGTCCTCCTCGGACCGGCCGGCGAACTCGGGCGAGCGGACGAGCAGGTCCTCGACCTCGGCGCGCTCGGCCGGCGGCGGGCCGCCCAGCGGGCCGACGGTGCGGGCCAGCAGCGCGGCCGGGACCGCGAGCAGGCGGCCGCCGGTGGTGTGCCAGGACAGGGCGGCCGGCGCGCCGGTCAGCGCGCTCGCCATGCCGACGACGCCGCCGACGCCGACGCGCTGCCGGACGGTGCCGCCGGGGTCGCCGCGGCGGCGGCCCTCCAGCGTGCCCTCGGCGACCACGTACACGCTCGGCTGGGCGGCACCGGCGGTCACCAGCGCCTCGCCCGGCTTGGGACGCAGCCACGTGGCGTGCTTGGCCAGTTCGTGCAGAGCGTTCTGGGGCAGCCGGGCGAGCGGAGACTCCTCCAGCAGGCTCATCTTGCGCGGGACGTCGACCATCGCCTGCCGCTCGCCGAGCCGCTCGTGCAGGCCCCGGAACTTGCGCGCGAACCAGCCGGCGATCAGGTAGATCATCGGCGCACAGAGCCCGGCGATCACGACGAACAGCAGCAGCCGCCCGGCGAACCCGGTGCGCCACAGGCCGAGGACGAGACCCGACACCCGATCGGCGTAGATGCGGTACGCGATGTTGAGCGCGATCACCGTCCACAGCACGGCGAGCATGCCGTAGAGCGCGACCAGCCGGCCTTCGGCGTCGAGTTGACCGAACTTGGTGGACCGGCGGCGGACCCGGCCGGTGACCCACGCGAGCCCGCGCGCCCGCAGGTTCGGGATCTCCAGCCAGTCCATCAGCAGGTAGTAGCCGTCGAGCGCGAGGAACGGGTTCAGGTTGAACAGGACGTTGATGTACCAGGCGAACGACAGCTTGAACGCCCACGGCGCGAGCGGCGGGAACAGCAGGCCGACGATCTGCGCGACGCCGGCGAGCACCAGACCGCTGATCGGGCCGGCGGCGGTGGTCAGGATGCGGGCCTTGCGGCCGGCCATCCAGACGTCGCTGGTGTCGACGAAGACGCTGGGAATGCCGAAATAGATGAGGAACCCGGCCGCCGGCACCCGGCGTCCGGCGTGTTTGACCGCCAGCGCGTGCCCGAGTTCGTGACAGACCAGGGCGACGAAGTTGAGCCCCAACAGCACCAGCGCGCCGGTCAGGTACGACTGCCCGGTCAGGAACACCGACTGGTCGGCGCGGTACCAGCTCCACACGAACAGGCCGAGGCCGAACGCCGCGGTGATGGCCATGAGCACGGCCGCGCCCCTGGTGAACAGCACCCGCGCGCCCGCCTTGTACAGCCCCGTGATCAGCGGGTCGATGCCGGCGAGGATGACCCGGCGGCCGCGCAACGCGGAGACGATGCCCCGGCCGAGCCGCACCGGCCACGGCTTGCGGTGCAGGCGCTCGAGCGGCTTGAACGCGTCGACGGGAAGTTCGTGCAGCATCCGGTTGGCGGCGAGGTCGGCGACCACGCGGATGACCTGCTCGGGCGCGAGCCGGCCGCTGATGCGGGCGAACTCGGCGATCAGCCGCGCGACGGTGTGCTGGCCGGTGAACAGCTGCGCCAGCTGCCACTCGTCCGGGGTGAGCCGCACGTAGCAGGGCGCCAGCTGGTCGGGCGAGCGGAGCATGACGTACGTGTCGCCACGCGCCGTCGCGAGCGTCTGGTGCTCGATGCCCTTACGCAGTTGCGGTCTGGCCCGGGCCGGGTTGAGCCGCTCCGCAACCGCATGCCACAGGCCCGGATCGGCGTGCCCGGCGGGTTGACCCGGCGCCCGACCGGCGAGGGCCTCCCACAGGCTGAGTCCCGGACGCGACTCCGCTCCGCTCGTCGCGCTGAACTGCGCACCACCTATCGCCACGAAACATCCTCCGGTTCGAGATTCGTCCGGGAGAATAGACGGTCTTAAGAATCAATAAATGCACCTCGGGCCGGCGAGCCGATCGACCGAGTTCCAAAAGTGATATCGATACCGGCACGGTGTCTCGCTGCGGACAGACCGCGTGACAGACAGCGATTGACCACCCGGGAAAGACGGCTGATTCGGGCAGTATTCGGTGCTCTTCCGTCTCTGGCCGGGCCGAACGGCCATGATCCGCTGCCCCAATGGACACACTTCAGCGTGTGGTCATTCGATGTCGCTCGACACGATGACCCATTCGACGCCGTCGCCGTCTCCGCCCGCGTCTTCGTGTGTCGCGATGTTCACGCCGAGCGACGCGCACTCCCGGCCCTCGCCGTAGGCTGCGGCAGACTCGAACCGGAATCCCTTCGCCGCCAACGCCTCTTCGAGTGCGGGCCAGTAGGCGCCGCCGAGCAGCGCGATGCCGTCGAGGCGGAGGTCGCCGCGGAGCAGTTCGATCGCGTGCAGCGTCCCGTCGTCGTAGTGCAGCCGGATCCAGGTGTCCGCGTCGGTGTAGTCGTCCTCGGCGGGGAAGTGGCTCACGGGTCCGGCCAGGCCAGCGCCGGTCTCGCCGCCGGTCTCGCCGCCGGTCTCGCCGCCGGTCTCGCCGCCGAGTGCGGCGCGTGCGGCCGCGCGGTCCATGCCGAGGACGAGATCCACGCCGATCGTCCGGATGCCCTGACGGGGCACCAGTTCCCACGTCGCCATGCACCCGATCCTGCCGGGTCACCCTTGTGCGTGGGGGACGGTAAGTCTAGGCTTACCGTTCGTGGGAACTTACCGAGACGCCGGCCTGGGGCTCCTCGGTGACCCGACCCGGCGGGCGATCTTCGAGCTGCTGGCCCGGCGGCCGTCGTCGGTCGGCGAACTGGCCAACCAGCTTCCGATCAGCCGGCCGGCGGTGTCCCAGCATCTGCGCGTGCTCAAGGACGGCGGCCTGGTGGCCGTCGAGGCCGAGGGCACGCGCCGGGTCTACCGGCTCAACCCGAACGGCGTGGCCGCGCTGCGTGCCTGGCTGGACCGGGTGTGGGCCGAGGCGCTCACGTCTTTCGAGAAGGCAACTGAATCTGGCGTCAACCCCGACGAGGAGTCACCATGACCAGTCCGTTACCGCCGCTCGGCGGCACGACCACCGTCAACGCGTCGCTGGAGCGCGCGTTCCGGTTCTTCACCGGCTCGCTCACCGCGTGGTGGCCGGCCGAGTACCACATCGGCGCCGCCGACATGGCGGAGGTCGTGATGGAGCCGCGCGTCGGCGGGCGGTGGTTCGAGCGCGGCGTCGACGGCAGCGAATGCGACTGGGGCCGGGTGCTCGCCTGGGACCCGCCGAACCGCGTCGTTGTCACCTGGCAGATCAACGGCCAGTGGCAGTTCGACCCGGACCCGGCGCATGCCAGCGAGGTCGACGTGCGGTTCACCGCCGACGGCCCGGACCGCACCACGGTGGACATCTCGCACCAGTACGTCGAGCGGCTCGTCGGTGCGCAGGCCGTGTACGACGCGTTCCTCCAGGGCGGCAGCTGGACCGCCATGCTGGAGCGCTTCGCGAAGGGCCTGGCCGACGCCGAGTAGGGAACCGCGCGGAGATCTTGGAGTCCCGTGGCACCTATGACGACCAACGACCACGAGACTCCAAGATCTCGAATGTGCTCCGCGAGCGATCTTCGATGGCATCCGAGAGTCCTCAGCTTCCCGACGCCGCGAGCGATGGGAAGTTCGGCGAAAGGACATGAGCATGCCGGAACAGCCGCTTGTCCTGGTTGTCGACGACGAGGTGACCACGCTCGAGACGCTGGCCTACCAGATCGGCCGGGACTTCCGGGTGATGACCGCGGAGAACGGGATCGCCGCGCTCGCCGTGCTGGACGCGCACGGTCCGTTCGCGGCGGTGGTCAGCGACCAGAAGATGCCGGGCATGGACGGCCTGGAGCTACTGGAGAAGGTCCGGGAGAAGCACCCCGACACGGTCCGCGTGCTGCACACCGCGCAGACCGAACTCTCCGTCGCGGTCTCGGCCATCAACGAGGGCAAGGTCTTCAGCTTCCTCTGCAAGCCCTGTCCCACCGACGACATGCGACGCACGGTTCGCGAGGCGGTGGAGCAGTACCACACGGTGCTGGCGGAGCGGGAGATGCTCGAGCGGACCCTGCAAACCAGTCTGCACGCGCTGTTCAGCTGGATGGAGATGGTGAATCCGCGGGCGTTCGCGCGCGCCGAGCGCATCCGCGACCTGTCTCAGGTGCTGTGCCGGGAACTCGACCTGCCGTACACCTGGCACATCGAGGTGGCGGCGATGGCGTCGCAACTCGGAGCGGTCACCCTGCCCCCGACGGTCATGGAGCGGCTCAACCGCGGACTCCCGCTACCCGACGACGAGCAGAAGATGACCAACGCGCTGCCCGAGGTGGCGGCCCGCCTGCTGCACGGCATCCCGAAGCTGGACGAGGTCGTCGACATCATGAGTGCGCTGCGCGCCACCGACCCACGCCGGCCGGACCTGCCCGAGGAGGTGCCGGCCGCGCCGCCCACCCCTGCGGTGAGCGTGCTGCGGGCAGCGATCGAGTACCAGGCGCTGGTGGGGCGCGGCGTCACCGTCGAGGGCGCGCTGGCGATCCTCGAACGCAGCCCCGACCAGGATCCGGCGGTGCTCGAGGCGCTGAGCCGGATCCTCGGCGGGGCGCTGGGATCCGAGAACGTGCGGGCGGTGCGGGTGAACGAACTCGAGGTCGGCATGCGGATCGCGGAGGACGTCATCTCGGTGAACGGGGTGACGCTCGTGGGCCGGGGTGTCCGCGTCAGCGCGACGCTGCTGGAGCGGCTCATCGAGGTGAAACGCAACGCGCAGGTGGCCGAGCCGATCCTGATCGACGTGTCCACGGAGGAGACGGCCGATGTCTGATGACACGATCCGCGCGAGGATCCGCGACCTCGTCGGCGACGGGGGAGCGGGCGCAGCGGAGCTTGTGGGCCGGATCGTAGCGTCGTTCCTGAACCGCGCGCCGGACCTGATCGACAAGTTCGCCACGGCCGCCGCTGCCGGCGACGCGGCCGACGCGGCGCACTGGGCGCACGCGCTGGCCGGTGCGGCCGGAAACGTCGGTGCCATCAGACTCGCGCGGCTCGCCGCGTCGGCTGAGCGGGACGCGCTGGCCGGGGGTCTCGCGCATGGCCGCGGCGCGCTGGACGCCGCGTTCGCGGAGGTCCGCGCCGACCTGACGGCGGTCATGCACGACCTCGCGGCGGCCACGCCCCGCTGACGCCCGCCACGTCGGACCAGCTCATCTG
>Ga0068868_100003470_pt1 | contig 10983 bp, 11 predicted proteins | sample KBSMisM42_FD_64660 | JGI IMG/M metagenome (GOLD analysis project Ga0068868, IMG submission 64660) | Miscanthus rhizosphere microbial communities from Kellogg Biological Station, Michigan, USA - KBS Miscanthus M4-2 | ecosystem: Host-associated > Plants > Roots > Rhizosphere > Soil ...
GTGATCTTTCCCTTCTCGGTGCCTTGCGTCTGCTCTGCTTTGCAGCGCACGCGAATCTCGTGGTAGCCGTCCTTGAACTTCGACGTCGCGATCGTCAGGTTGTGCGTCACGTCGACGCCCGGGTTCGAGATCGACACCACGTTCGTCGAGTCGACTTGCGCGATCATGTCGACGACCGTGAGGGTGTTTCCCGCGACGGCCGGCAGGTGACACGTCACGGGCATCGTGAGGTTGCCGCTCACTTGATGATCCACGAGCACGTTCCCGACCTCTGCCCAGACCTCGTCGATCTGCCCTGTCGCTCCGAGCATCGACTTGTCGTTCCACCAGGCTCCCGAGCTCTGCACGAGCGGAGCCGCCGTCGAGAGCGCCGCGCTCGACTCGCTCGTCGTGTCGTCCGTCGTGTCGTCGACGCATTCGCCGCTCATGCACTCGTTCGCGGCGCACGACGCCGAGAGAAGAGAAACCAAACCCACCGCGATGACCTTGCGCATGACAGCCTCCATGTGCGGGTCGTGATTACAAGCGGCGCGCCAACGCAAGAGGCGCGAATCGCAGCGGATCTCCGCGTGGATCTTCAGGCACCATGGCGCACGATTCGTGCGCACCGTGCACTGCGAGTGCTCATTCCTTGTTTTGCGATCGCGCGCGAAGCACCTGGAAATACCGGCGTTTGATGCCCGAGGCCGCCGCCGCGCGACCGACGTTTCCGCGGTACTTCTCGAGGACGCGCGCCACATAGCGCCGCTCGAACTCTTCGAGGAGCTTCTCTCTCGCGCGCGCGAACGGCAGATCTTCACCGAGAACGCGCTCGAGGACGTCCGCCGGCGCGCTCGACGTGGATGGCGGCGGAATCGATTGGCTCATCGTTGCCGGCGCGTCGAGCTCACCGAGAGCGATGCGTCGCGCGACCGCGTTGTAGAGCTCGCGAACGTTGCCCGGCCACTCGTGGCTCTCGAGGCGTGCGAGGAGATCGGCCGGCGGCGACCCTTCGCCTTCGAGCTCGCGCCAGAAGTGCCGCGCGAGCACGCTCACGTCACCGCGCCGCTGACGAAGCGGCGGCAGCTCGATTCGCGCGACCGCGAGCCGGAAATACAAATCGTCGCGAAAGCGCTCTGACTGAACCTCGTGATCCAGGTTGCGCCTCGTCGCTGCGATGACGCGCACGTCCACCTTGATCCATCGCTCGGCGCCGACGCGTTGCACCTCCGAGCGCTGGATCGCGCGAAGCAGCTTCGGCTGGAGCACCGGATCGAGATCGCCGATCTCGTCGATGAAGAGCGTCCCCTGATCGGCTTGCTCGAAGACGCCGCGCCGCGCCGACGTCGCGCCCGTGAAGGCGCCCTTCTCGTGACCGAACAGGATCGACTCGGCGAGCGTCGGAGGTATCGCGGTGCAATCGAACACGACGAACGGATTCGCCTGCCGCGGGCTCGCCTCGTGGAGCGCCTCGGCGAGGACTTCTTTTCCGGTCCCCGTCTCGCCTTCGATGATGAGCGGCACGTTCGCGCGCGCGAGCTTCTCGCACAGCGGATAGAGCCGCCGCATCTCCCACGAAGCTCCGATGACGCGTCCGAAGCGCATCGACTCCGGCACGGCGTTCTCGGATGCGTCCGCGGTCCAGTCGAGACGAACCTTCGACGCGCCGAGCTCGATCGTCTCACCGCCGCGCAGGTACGCGGACTCGATGCGAAGGCCCGAGACGAGCGTGCCATTGGTCGAGTCGAGGTCGACGACCTTGAGCCCGTGCTCGGTGAAATCGAACGCCGCGTGCCTTCGCGATACGAGCGGATCCGAGAGCACGAGCGTGCAGATCGGGCTCGTCCCCGCGAGGATTCGCGCAGGCATGCTCTCGTCCAGCGTCGCGGTCTTGCCGGCGTCGGGCCCTTCCACGACGACGAGCGTGCAGCGCCGATTGCGCGCCTCCCACTTCGGCGCCGTCGCGGCGTGGGCAGTCGAGGCCTCGTCGCCCGAGCTCATCTCGAAAAACGTATCACGCCATGTCGCCTCGGAAGCGCGCGAACGCGACGAACGCTTCGAGCACGGGCGCGCGGAGCTCGTCGGGCAGCTCGTCCGCGATCGCGTCGAGCCGTTTCTGCGCCGCGACCGCCGCGTCGAGTGAAGGCGCATCGCCCGAGGCAACCTCGCGCATCGGTACGTATGTCGCTTCGATGAACCCGCCCACGATGCCGCCTTGCGCGAAGAGCTCGCGATACGTCCCGCTCGCCGCGCTCGCCGCGAGCCGCCTCAAAGCCGACGCGAGCGACACGAGGCTCCCCACGCTCGGCGGCACCACGCTATCTTCGTTCCTCCGCGAGACGAGGTGCTCGATCTCGCGCGCGAGCGCGTCGTACCGCATCACGTCGTGAAGCGCGCCGTCCCACACGGGCGTGTCGAGATCGGTATCGAGATCGTCGTCTATCGAGAAGAGCAGGAGCCCCATGCGCGCCAGCATTGTCCAGCGGGCGCTCGATCGCTCCTGAAAGACGCTGAAATGGCTCTCACGGCCACACTACCAGGCGTACGCCTCCGGAGCCGGCGCGCCCGGTCCGGGGAAGATCTCGTCGAGCTTTTTCTTCGCAGTCTCGTCGAGCTTCACGTCGAGCGCCGCGAGCGCGCCATCGAGGTGCGCCATCGTCCGCGGCCCGACGATCGGCGCCGTCACGACCGGATTCGAGAGCACCCACGCGAGCGCCACGTCCGCGGGCGGCTTTCCGAATTCCTTGCAGAATGCAACGAACCGATCGAGTTGCTCGCCGTATTTCTCGATGGCGCGCTGCTGCATCTCGCCGCCTCGCCGGTGCGCCTTGTCGCGATGATTGCCGCCGAGCACGCCGCCCTTGAGCGGGCTCCACGGAACGAGCCCGAGCCCGTACGCCTCACACGCCGGAATCACCTCGAGCTCGAGCGTGCGATCGATCAGGTTGTAGAGCGACTGCTCGCTCACGAGGCCGAGGAAGTGCCGCGCCCGGGCCGCTTCGTTCGCGCGCGCGATGTGCCACCCCGCGAAATTCGACGAGCCGACGTACAGCACCTTGCCCTGCTGCACGAGCACTTCCATCGCCTGCCAGATCTCGTCCCACGGCGCGTCGCGATCGACGTGGTGCATTTGATAGAGGTCGATGTGATCGGTCTTCATGCGCACGAGCGACTCTTCGCACGCGCGGCGAATGTGGAGCGCGGAGAGACGTCCCGTGTTCGGCCAGTCGCCCATCGAGCCGTAGACCTTCGTCGCGAGCACGACTTTGTCTCGCCGTCCGCCGCCTTGGGCGAGCCAGCGACCGAGGATCTGCTCGGTGACGCCTTCGCCCTTCTTCCAACCGTAGACGTTCGCGGTGTCGAAGAAGTTGATCCCGACCTCGAGCGCCTTGTCCATGATCGCGAACGAATCGGGCTCCGTCGTGTGGGGCCCGAAGTTCATCGTCCCGAGGCAGATGCGCGAGACCTTCAGCGCGGTGCGTCCGAGGTTCTTGTAGTGCATGGCCAAACCCTTAGCGCGCGCACGTCGCGAGGTCGACGCCCGACACGAGGTGCCAGCCCGGGGCCGTCTTGCTGCGCCCGATCGGCCGATATTTCACCTCGACGTTCTTCCCGTCGCGCGAGACGACGACGCGCACCGGCTTGTCGCTGTTGCCTTCGTCCCATCGGATCGACACGAGCTCTTCGCCTTCGCGAAGCCCCGCTTTTTGCGCTGCGCCGTGAACACCCACCAGGAGTTTCTGCGCGCGCGTCTTGCCTTCGTCGAAGCCGAGATCGAGCTCGTCGAACTTCATGTTCGTCTTCGCGAAACATTTTCCGAAGTCCATCTCACCCGAGAGCGTGTCCATCTTTCCGGTGGTCGCGAATTCGCGGAGCATCTTCTGCATCGTGCGCGCGTCCTTGCGATTGCAATCGAGCGCGTCGCGCGCCGTGCCTGCAGCGACGGGGCTCTTGTCCGCGAAGAGTGTGGCGGCGATCTCGCCGTTCACCTCTTGCTCGTACTCGGCGGGCGTCATCGTGCCGGACGCGAGCAAGATCTCGCGCGCCGCGTAACGCGCGTAACCAGGCACGGACAAATATCGACCGACGAGCGCGAGCGCGACTTGCATCCGCGCCGACGCGCTCCACGGCGCGTCGATGTCGACGACACCAAAGACGCCGTGCCACCGCGGGTAGATCGAAATCGGCGACGACTCGATCGCGCTCCTGCGATCGGCCGTGAAGAGCATCGAGAACCCGATCGGATGATTCGGATCGTTCTTGTCTCCGAAATATTGCCCGACGGCGGAGCGGAGCGTCGCGACCTCTGCGGCGACCCACCGCGGATCGAACGCCGAGTAACCAATCCACGAGAAGTGATCGATGCCTTCGTACGCGTCGAAGTTGGCCGTGAAGACGGTGCCCGCCATCCACACGCCTTTCGGCAGCTCGCTCGGCGCGATGTCGATCTCGACGTGCTTGCCGTTGCCGAACGACGACGCCACGTCCTCGACGGGCGCCTTCGAGAGATCGAAGTCGATCACCACGTGCGTCTTCTCCGGCCAGGTCGGGAGCTTCAGCGCCTCGCCATAGAACCGCACGAACCCCGCGCTCGAGACGACCACGTCGCCGACCGGCGCCGCTGGAAGGACGTACTCGAGGTCGAAGGGCGCGCGCCCCGCGGAGTGGGCCTTCACCTTCACGCGGAGCTCGGGCGGCTCGAAGCTCGGCATGAACGTGATCGCGAACGGCGCGCTGGACGCGGCCGCGGGCTTCGCCGCCGTGAGAATCGGCTTGTTTTCGGGGCATTTCGCGGTCGGGACCGGCTCGGGAGCGCCGCACGAAGCGATTTGCAAAGCGCAGGAAATCGCGTAAATACGCGCCCTCCCCAAATCGGGAACTCCGGGACGAAGCGCTCCGCGCGTAAACCGGTTCTGTCTCAACAGAAGGACGATTAGAACATGGCTCGTTACACAGGTCCCGTCTGCAAGCTCTGCAGGCGCGAGGGAATGAAGCTCTTTCTCAAGGGAGAGCGTTGCTACACGGACAAGTGCGCGTACACGCGCCGTCCGCAGCCGCCGGGCCAGCACGGCCTCGCCCGCGTGAAGCTCACCGAGTACGCGGTGCGCCTCCGCGAGAAGCAAAAGGTCCGTCGCATCTACGGCGTCCTCGAGGGCCAGTTCCGTGGCTATTACTTCGACGCCGCGAAGCGCAAGGGCCGCACGGGCGAGCAGATGCTCGGCCTCCTCGAGAGCCGTCTCGACAACGTCGTCCACCGCGTGGGCTTCGCCTTCACGCGCTCCGAGGCGCGCCAGATCGTGCGCCACGGCCACATCCTCGTGAACGGCAAGCGCGTCGACATCCCGAGCTTCATCGTGAAGCCGGGCGACAAGATCACGGTCCACGAGGCCAGCCGCAAGATCGGCTCGATCAACGCGTCCCTCGCCGCCGTCGAGAAGCGCCCGATGCTCTCGTGGCTCGAGCTCGACAAGGAGAACTTCACCGGCACCTTCAAGGCGCCGCCCGTTCGCGACGAGCTCAACGAGCCGTCCATCCGCGAGCAGCTCATCGTCGAGTACTACTCGCGGTGACGGATCCGCCAAAGGCGGGACGTCACAAACGCGAACGATTGCCCGTCACTCTCGTTCGCAGATCGACGCGAGCGAGAGCGTGCAGTCTTGGTCGTTCCACAGGCCGGTCGCGAGCAACGTCGCGCACTGGCCTGTTCCGTTTGGCTCGCCGGGCGACCAAGCGCTGAAGCCGTTTCGGCTCTCGCCGGTGGCCCAGCTGTAGTTTTGGTCCTTCACCGGGACGCCCTGATGGACGAGGTCCGTCCATCGCTCGGTGCCCGTGCCGAGCGCGATGACCGCCGCTTGCTCGCCCGAGGTCGTGATCGTCACCAGGTGGGCGCCCACGTTCGCGCAGCCCGTGCCCGCCGCCGTTTGTGTGAGCGTCGTCGTCACGAGGAAGTAGCAGTGCCCGCCGAACATGAGGGCGCCGGTCTCGGTGCAAGCGACGGGAGCGTCCGGCTTGACGTCCGGCACCACATCCACGGGCGCGTCCTGCACGGTCACGTCCTTGCCCGAGTCGACCGGTTGAGCATCCTGCCCGGCCTCGACCGTGCCCTGGTCGAAGGACCCGTCGGTGGGGGGCGCCGATCCGTCCGGATCGAACACGGAGAAGTCCTGAGTGCAGGAGCACAAGAGGCCGAGCCAGAGGACGCGGCGAACCATGGGCCAAGCATAGCCGATGGACTTGCATTTCCATGAAATTGCCGTAAAAAGCGCGTCCCCCCGCGTGTGGGGGCACGGTCAGGCAACGGGCCCGAAACCACGAGCGGATTCGTGATTCAGGCTGGGATTGCCGCGTGAAACTCGTACAGAAGGACACCTGAATGAGCCCGAACGTCGTTACCCGCAACTGGCGCGATTTGATTCGTCCGCGTGGCATCACCATCGAGCAAGAGACGCTCACCGATTTCTACGGCAAGTTCACCTGCGAGCCCCTCGAGCGCGGCTACGGCATCACGCTCGGCAACTCGCTCCGTCGTGTCCTTCTCGGCTCGCTCCAAGGCGCGGCGACGACCGCCATCCGCCTCGACGGCGCGCTCCACGAGTTCACGACCGTCGGCGACGTCGTCGAAGACGTGACGGACATCATCCTCAACCTCAAAGAGGTCGTCCTCAAGGCGCACAGCGCGAAGACGTTCACCGTCCGCATCGACAAAGAAGGCCCCGGCCCGGTCTACGCGAAGGACATCGCGCTGGTCGACGGTCTCCAGGTTTTGAACCCCGATCACCTCATCGCGACGCTCGACAAGAAGGGCCCCCTCGCGATGGAGCTCACGGTCAACGTCGGCCGCGGTTATGTGCCGGCTGATCGCAACAAGACCGCGACGATGTCGATCGGGACGATCCCGATCGACGCGCTCTACTCGCCGATCCGCAAGGTCAACTACACGGTGACCAACGCGCGCGTCGGCCAGCAGACGGACTTCGACAAGCTCACGCTCGAAGTGTGGACGAACGGCAGCGTGAAACCGCAAGACGCGGTCGCGTACGCCGCGAAGATCCTCAAAGAGCAGCTCACGATCTTCATCAACTTCGAAGAGACCGAAGAGACGAGCTACCACGCGACGGGCAGCGAAGAAGAGCCGCTCAACGAGAACCTGTTCCGCTCGGTCGACGAGCTGGAGCTCTCGGTGCGCTCGGCCAACTGCTTGCAGAATGCAAACATCACCTTGATCGGCGAGCTCGTTCAACGGACGGAGCAGGACATGCTCAAGACGAAGAACTTCGGCCGCAAGTCGCTCAAAGAGATCAAAGAGATCCTCCAGAACATGGGCCTGTCGCTCGGCATGAAGATCGACAACTGGCCGCAGATGATCGAGCGCTGGAAGGCGCAGCAAGCGCAGAACTAGGTAAGACCATGAGGCACCGTAATTCAGGCCGCAAATTCGATCGGGATACGTCGTCGCGCCGCGCGATGCTTCGCGCGCTCACGGCGAATCTCGTCCTCCACGAGAAGATCGAGACGACCGACGCGAAGGCGAAGGAAGTCCGTCGCGTCGCGGAGCGCCTCATCACGAAGGCGCGTCGTCTCGGCGAGACGGCGTACACCGCGCACGACAAGCTCGACGCGAAAGCGCGTGTTCGTCGCCTCGCGGTGGAGCGCCAGATCGCGGCCTACATTCCGAAGCCGTTCGCGGTGAAGGAAGAGGGCGGCGAGAGGATCAACCTGGTTGAGAAGGTGCTCGTGGATCTCGCGAAGCGCTTCAAAGATCGCCCGGGTGGCTACACGCGCGTGATCAAGTTCGGCCCCCGCCGTGGTGACGGCGCGCCGATGGTCGGCCTCGAGCTCGTCGAAGGAGCAGCCTCGGAAGAGGAAGAGAAGCCGAAGAAGAAGAAGGCAAAGAAGGCCGCCAAAGCCGAAGAAGCCAAGGCCGAGTAAAGTCCTTCGACTCGAAGCGAGAACTGCGGCACGCTCTCCGTGAGTGCGCCGCAGTTTTCTTTTTGTCCTCGCGATGGCGGCATGTGGTGGTCGCACCAGTCTCCCGACATCGGGCGAGCCGTTCGGCGGCGACGACGCTGCTGCACTGTCGAACGCGTTCAAGGTCACGTACGCCGTGCATTCGTACGGCTTCACGACGTGGCATTCGAACGGCGCCGAGACGGTCGACAAAACGTCGCTCGTCGCGGGGATCAGCTGCACGTACGACGGTCGCTTCACCGCGTTCGGTCGTTTCGCGATGCCGCCGACGTTCGAGGTGCGCGATTCGACGGGAGCGGTCGTGCGCGTGCAAGAAGGCGACATCGAAGCGCTGAGACCCGATGGCGCCCGTGCCATCGTCGGCCGACCGACGGACGACCACGACTACTGCATGGGCACGCTCGACGCGGACGACACGTTCGTCGAGATCGGCTGCTTCGATCGCAACAACGTCACGACGAGCCTCGTCGCGGCGGCTTACGCGCCGAACGGGACGTCCGTCTTGTGGGAACGCGTCGTCTACGATCCGGTGACCACGAGCACGCTCGTCGCCTTCGAGATCGGCCGTGAAGACAGCACCGATCGGCACGAGGTCGCGCCGCTCACGCCGGTGGGTCACTTCTATAGCTCGCCGGCGTTCAGCTTCGACGGCACGCGCATCGTCTATGTCGACACCGAGAAGAATTACGACGTGGCGTATTCCGACGTCGACGTCGTCGATCTCGCCACCTTCACGACGACCAAGGTGCTCGCGAACGTGCCGTGGGTGCTCGACGCGGCCTTCACGCCGGATGGAACGAGCCTCGTGATCCTGCAATCCTCGACGGAGGACATGGGGTCCGAGAGCGACGCCATCCGTCGCATCGACCTTTCGACGCACGAGGAGTCGACGCTGTTCGAAGAGACACAGGGCCAGTTGATCAGGTCGGCGTTTTGCCTCGCGCGCGACGACTAGGTTCGAACGAACGTGCCGCGTTCGTATCGGCAGACGTTTCCGAAGCTGTGACGGCGCGCCGATGGTCGGCCTCGAGCTCGTCGAAGGCGCAGCCTCCGAAGAGGAAGAGAAGCCGAAGAGGCGAAGGCGGAGTAGAGCCACTTCAAGTGCGGCCACTCTTCGTGAGTGAGCCGCAGTTTTCTTTTTGTCCTCGCGCGATGGCGGCTGAAATCGACGATTTTCGCGTCCGACCCTTGACGGCGGCGCAAGAAGTGAACATGTTCACTTTTGTGAAGGAGCTGAGCCCAAAAGCGCTGGAGACGCGGGAGCGCATCGCACACGTGGCCATGCGGCAATTCGCTCGGCGCGGGTTCGAGAAGACGACCATGCGGGACATCGCGCGTGACGCGAAGTGCGCGCTTGGCCTCACGTATCGGTACTTCCCCACGAAAGAGGCGATCGTCCTCTTCGTCTACGAGCAGACGCGCGAAGAGCTCGAGGTCGCGGTGGCGACCCTCCCCGAGGGCACGCTCGGCCAGCGATTTCGCATCGCTACTGAGGCGAAGCTCGCGCTCCTCGCCCCCAAGCGGAAGGCGTTCCTCGCCGTGCTCGGGTCGGCGCTCTCACCGTCGAACGAGGTGGGCGTCCTGTCGGACGCGACGAGCAAGACACGTCGCGGAGGCGTCGAGATCTTTCGCACGGCGCTCCGAGGCGCAACGAACGCTCCAGACGACGAGCGCATCGCGCCCCTGCTCTACGCGCTCCACCTCCTCGTGGTCCTCGTGTGGACGCAGGACACGTCGAAGGACGGCGCGCGCGCCCACGCGTTCCTCGACGAGATCGAGCGCACGATTGACGTCGCCGCACCCTTCCTCGCGCTTCCGCTCGCTCGCGATTTCGTCGCCCGCGCGGCCGCGCTCGTCGCACCGCTCTTGAACACTCGTTTCGCGGAGGTTTTGTGATGCTTTTCGAATTCGTCGGTTGGGGCTCGTTGATCGCGGTCGTTCTCGGCGTCGTTGCGCCGATCCTCTTCGCCGCGGCGATGAAGATCTTCACACGGGTCAACGGTTGGGTGACGACCACGATGGCCGTCTCGGCGTCCGCGATCGTCCTCACGGTGTCCACGATCGTGCTCACGGGGGTCGCGCTCAACGCCGGTCCCGTGGCGCTCATCGTGCCCATCGCCGCCGCGATCTGCTTCTTCGTCACCGTCACGAAGGTCGCTCTCGTCGGCCTCTTCCCGCGCGGCGTCGACTGACTGACGTGGGTCAGGGCTTCGGCAAACGCACGATGACGCGACCAGGCGTCGCGGGGACGGCCGCGCTCGTGTCGGTGGTTGCGCTGCCGCCGGTCGCTGTGCCTGCGCGGTAGTCGGGATCCGTCGTGCTCGCAGGCGCCGCGGCCGCGCCGCGAGCTTGAACGACGTCCGCGCCGGCGTCGCTCACGAATCCGGATCCACCGCCGCCGCCTTGGTGCGACGGCCCCGATCCGCCGCCGCCTCCCCAGTATCCGCCGCCGCCACCGCCGCCGCCGCTCGCGGAGCAGGTGCCGTTGCGGCCGCTGGTGCCGCCGCCAGGAGTGCCACCATCGACGCACGTGTTGAACTTGCAGCCGTTGGTGTCGGCCGGACTGGCGTTGCCACCCAAGTACTGCGCGCCGGGGAGCGCCACGCTGTCGCCCGCCGCGCCGGGCGCGATCGTCGTGGCGGAGCGCGTCGACTTCTCCGCGTCGCCGCCGCCGCCCGCGAGCCCGTTTCCCGTCAGTTGCGGGACCGAGCACGCGTTCGAATCGGCGAAACCTTGCGCGCCGCCGCCGCCACCACCGGCGACGAGCAGCGTCGTCGTGCCGATCGACACGATCGAATAACCGCCGCCGCTTCCGCCGCCCGCGCTCTTGCCGGGCTGACCGACGACGATCGTCAGCGTCGGAGCCGAAGGCGTGGCGAAGACGCCGCCGCACATTCCACCACCGCCGCCGAATCCTCCGGTCGCGAACATGCCGCCGTTGATCGACGGGCTCGTACCTGCGCCGCCGCCCGCGCCCCACGCCTTGATCGTGACGCTCGCCGCGTAGTCGGGGATCTGCTGCGACGCATTCGCCTG
>Ga0068868_100003482_pt1 | contig 10952 bp, 12 predicted proteins | sample KBSMisM42_FD_64660 | JGI IMG/M metagenome (GOLD analysis project Ga0068868, IMG submission 64660) | Miscanthus rhizosphere microbial communities from Kellogg Biological Station, Michigan, USA - KBS Miscanthus M4-2 | ecosystem: Host-associated > Plants > Roots > Rhizosphere > Soil ...
CGATGGGCGTCGGCCCGATGTGCGGCGGCCGCCCCGCGATCATCTCGAAGAGCGTCGCGCCGAGCGCGTACAAATCCGCGCGCGCGTTCACGCCTTCGTCGCCGCGCGCTTGCTCCGGCGCCATGTACGCGGGCGTTCCGATGATCGCCCCCGTGCGCGTGAGCTTCGCGTCCTCTGCGGACGCCACACCGAAGTCGACGAGCTTCGCGACGATCGGCCCGTCCTCGCCGACTTTGCTGCCGACCAGAAATACGTTCGACGGCTTCACGTCGCGATGCACGATGCCCGCCGCGTGCGCAGCCGAGAGCGCGTCCGCGACTTGCGCCGCCACTTCCAAGCACTGCACGAGCGGAAGCGGCGCCCGCCTCATGCGCTGCGAAATGTCCTCGCCTTCGAGCCACTCCATCGCGACGTAAGGCATGCCCTCGTCGAGCTGCCCGAACGCGACCAAACGAACGATGCCCGGGTGCATGAGCCCTGCGAGCACGCGTCCTTCACGCCTGAATCGCGCTTCTTCACCCGCATCCACGCCGCTGATGGCGATGACCTTCAGCGCAACGGGCTGATTCGTCATCTCGTCGATCGCGCGATACACGATCCCCACCGCGCCGCGACCGATCTCGCGCTCGATGAGAAACCGTCCGCCGACGGACGCTTGCGAAGCAAACGCGGTCACTTCGCTTCTCGTCTCCCTTCGCCAATCACGAAGAGCTCGTAACTGTTCGCACGTGTCCCCTCCGGCCTTATCAACCTCTCCTTGGTGAACAGCTCACGCACCTTGGCGCGTGCGAGAGGAAGGTCTTCACCCATGAAAATCTTCCCGACGAACGACCCGCCGGGCTTGCACACCTTCTCCGCCACGGCGAGCGCGCGCATGAACAGATCGTAGCTGCGCGATTGATCGGCAAATCGCACACCCGTCGTATTCGGCGCCATGTCGCTCAAGACCACGTCGAACGGCCCCTCTTCCGGGACGTCCTCGAACGCGTCCCCTTGCCTGAATGAGACGTTCCTCGGCATCGCGACGTTCAAAGGCGTGAGATCGACCGCGAAAACATGGCCTTTTCCGCCGACCTTCTGCGCGGCGTACATCGCCCAGCTCCCTGGCGCGGCGCCCAGATCGAGGACGTTCATCCCCTGCCGAAACAGCCGCACGCGCCGGTCGATTTCCTCGAGCTTGAAGACGCTCCGCGCCGGAAAACCCGCCTTTTTGGCGGCCACCGTGTACCGGTCCGGCTTCTTGTACGGGTTCTTCTGCGCACGCATCGGGAAAGGAGAAGAAAGCGTAGCGGATCGTGCGCGAGCTGGTTGGCTCTTTCCCGATCCAGGCTGTTCCGTACAGGAGACACGAATTTCCCGTGTTTTTCGCGATTCGCCCGGATGAAAAAACGGTCAATTCGCCGGCCTGGCAATTGCTCTGACCGATTCTCATGGAAACGCTGATCGACCCCTTCGAGCTTCACGCGCCGGGCAGCGACCCCATTCCCGCTCCGCGGATGCGCCCGCGCATGCAGAGCATCGTCATCGACGTGGAGTGGGACGACCCTCCGCCCGCCCCGTCGAGCCGAGGCGTCCGCATTTGGGAAACCGAATAGCGCTCAGCGACGGACGCGGAAGATCGCGCCGCCGCTGCGGAGCCATTTCTGGCCCGACGTGCCCGTGAGCGTGCGGCCCGTCGTCCAGTAGACGTACGTGTCGTCCATCGCGAAGCGGTTCGGGTATCGCGAGTCGTCCGATGCGGGATACGGCTCGTCGACGCGCGTCGCCTTGCCGTTGCATCCGTCGACGCTGCATTTCACGACGCGCGCGCCGCCGATCACGTAGACGTTCCGGCCGTCGCTGATCATGTCCTCGTCGAAGCTCTCGGCGAATTGCGTCGCCGGAACGAGAAGCACCGGCGTGCCTCCATTCTTCGGGACCTTCTTCAGCCCGTCGTCGTCGCGAAAGTAGAGCGCGTGCGCGTCGACGGCCATGCGTCCGAACTGATGATTCGCCGTCGCGACGAGCGTCGGCGTCGGGTAGCCGTCGATCGGACGGCTCAAGATCTGGTTGATGCCGTTGGTCCAGTAGACGGTGGTGCCGTCGTCGATGAACTTCCACGCGCCGGCCGCGAAGCTCGTCAGCGTCGACGTGCAGCTCGCCGCGTCGCAGACGCCGATCGCGCTCGGCATGCCGAGGATGATCTCCTCTTCGTGGAGCGTGAAGCCCGCGATGCGATACGTCGGCGCGAAGACGGTCTGCGCGCCCGACGTACCGTCGCCGATCGCGCACGAGACGATCTCGGAGGTGTTGGGCTCGACGCTCGTCGTGAAGAACACGTGTGAGGAGCTCACCGCGAGCGATTGTGGGAGGATCGACTCGCCTTCGTTCGCAGAAGGGTTCGCCCACGCGAGCGCCGTGCGCTTCGTGCAATCCGATTTCGGGCACTGCATGACGGTGGGCCAGTCGGGCGTGGTGAACGGCGCCATGAGGGCGCCCATCGACCAGTAGATGTTCGTGTCGTCGACGGTGATGGCGAACGCGGGGATGTCGAAGCTCGCGATCATCTCGGGTCGAAACGTCGCGGCGACCGTGGCGAGCGACGAATGCACGGTGGGAACCGCGTCGTGGAGACCCGTGGCGTCCATCCCCGTGGGCTCGGAGCTGCAACCGACGAGAGCCAGACCGAGGATGATGAATGCGCGCATGCGGCTCGGGTCTGCACGCGTCGTTCCTGGCTCCTGCCAGGGCAAAAGTGCTATTCCGAGCGCATGGGTTTTCCCGTGATACGACCCCGGCGGCTGCGCGCGACGGCGTCGATCCGCAAGCTCGTCCGTGAGACCGCGCTCGCGCCGAGCGACATGATCTTGCCGCTCTTCTTCAACGAAACGATCGACGCGCCGAAGCCCGTCTCGACGATGCCGGGCGTCTCGCAGCTTCCGGTGAAGGACGCCGCGAACGTGGCGCGTGAAGCGAAGGCGCGCGGCCTCGGCGGCGTGATCTTGTTCGGTCTGCCGAAGCAGAAAGACGACAAGGGCACGAGCGCGCTGGACGAAAATGGACCGGTGCCTCGCGCCGTGAAGGCGATGAAGGACGCCGCGCCGGAGCTCGTCGTGATGACCGACGTGTGCGTCGACGAGTACACCGATCACGGTCACTGTGGCCTTTTGCACAAGCGCGCCGATGGCGAGATGGAAGTCGACAACGACGCCACGATCGCCGTCCTCGCGAAGATGGCGCTGATGCACGCGAAGGCAGGCGCGGACGTCGTCGCGCCGAGCGACATGATGGACGGCCGCGTACATGCGATTCGAACGGCGCTGGACGAAGCCCACATGACGGGCACGGCGATCCTCTCGTACGCGGTGAAGTACGCGAGCTGCTTCTATGGTCCTTTCCGCGAGGCGGCCGATTGCGCGCCGAAGTTCGGTGATCGCGCGGGCTACCAGATGGATCCGGCGAACGCGCGCGAAGCATTGCGTGAGGCGCGGCTCGACGAAGAAGAAGGCGCGGACATGCTCATGGTGAAGCCCGCGCTCGCGTACTTGGACGTGATTCGCGCGGTGCGCGAGAGCTCGACGCTGCCGCTCTTCGCGTACAACGTCTCGGGCGAGTACTCGATGCTCCACGCCGCGGCGGCCGCGAAGATGATCGATCTCGATCGCGCCATCCTCGAGGTGCTGCACTCGATTCGTCGCGCGGGCGCCGATGCGATTTTGACGTACCACGCCGTAAGAGCCGCCGAGCTCCTCGATGCGTAAGATCGTGATCGGTCTCGGGTGCGCCGCCGCGATCGGCGCGCTCGCGAGTCAGGCGTGTCAGATCCAAGGCGCGTGCGAGTCGTCGCCCGCGTCGTTCGAGTACTGCTCGGGCAACGCAAGCGACCCGATTCCGTGCCAAGGTTCGATCAAGAACGGCGTCTGGGAGTCGGGGCCTCTCGACGGCAACTTCTTGACGTGGGGCGCAGGGCAGACCATCCACATGACCTTTCGCGACGCGCAGAGCGGACAAGTTCTCTCAGGCGAGGCGTTCCCGATCCAGGTCGAGGTCGGAGCCGTGACGAAGCCCAACGTCGGTGGCGGTTCGTGGATCATCGGCACGGACGGGTTGGCCAACCTTACGCAGCTCGATCCGACGTCGTTGTTCGTGCAGAACGGAACGTGCAACCCATACTTCTTGCGCGTCGTCGTGGGCGTGATCCCTCCAACGGACGCAGGAGCCGACTAATGACGCACGCGTGGCACGACATTCCGCTCGGCGACAAGATCGACGAGGTCTTCACCGCGATCATCGAGATCCCGAAGGGCTCGAAGGTGAAGTACGAGCTCGACAAAGACTCGGGCATGCTCAAAGTCGATCGCGTCCTCTTTTCGGCGGTGCACTACCCCGCCAACTACGGCTTTCTCCCGCGGACGTATTGCGACGACGGCGATCCGCTCGACGTGCTCGTCCTCTGCCAGGAGCCCGTCGTCCCGATGTGCACGATGCACGCGCGCGCGGTCGGCATGTTCCGGATGCGCGACGACAAAGGCGGGGACGACAAGATCGTCGCCGTTCACACGGACGACCCCGCCTTCCGCGATTACACCCACATCGATCAGCTCCCGCACCACGTCCTGCTCGAGCTGCGCCGCTTCTTCCTCGACTATAAAACGCTCGAAGAAAAGACGGTCGTGGTGGAGGATTTCGAAGGCCCAGCCGCGGCCAACAAGACGATTCGCGAAGCAATCGAAGCGTACAAGAAGCTGCGATCCTGCTAATCTGTGCAGGAGCGGTTCATGGGTGAACCCTTTCAGCTTGGGCGCTACGCGCTGCACGCAGAGCTCGCTGCGGGTGGAATGGCCGCCGTTTACCTGGCGCGACAAACCGGCGCGGTCGGTTTCGGCAAGACGGTCGCGATCAAACGTCTCCACCCCCACCTCGCGAAGGATTCGTACTTCGCGACGATGTTCCTCGACGAGGCGCGGCTCGTCGCGCGCATCCAGCACCCGAACGTGGTTCCGATCCTCGACGTCGTCTCGACGGACACGGAGCTCTTTCTCGTCCTCGAGTACGTGCGCGGCGAGACGCTCTCGGGTTTGCTTCGCGCAGCGCGAAAGAAGAACACGCGGATTCCGGTGCCCATCGCGGCGGCGATCGTCGTCGGGATGCTGCAAGGTCTCCACGCCGCGCACGAAGCGAAGGACGAGATGGGCAAGGCGCTCAACATCGTCCACCGCGACGTGTCGCCGCAGAACCTGATGGTCGGCGCCGATGGCGTGTCGCGCGTCCTCGACTTCGGCGTCGCGAAAGCCGCGTCGCGTCTTCAGACGACGCGAGAAGGTCAGCTCAAAGGAAAAATTCCATACATGGCGCCGGAGCAGCTGAACGGCGAAGTCTCCGCGCGCACGGACGTGTACGCCTCGGCGATCGTGCTCTGGGAGGCGCTCGCGAACGCGCGTCTCTTCCGCGGCGAGACGGAGGCGCAAGTGCTCCACCTCGTCATGACGATGGACGCGCCCGCGCCGAGCACGATGAACAAGGACGTGCCGCCCGCGCTCGACGCGGTCGTGCTGAAGGGTCTTTCGCGCGACGCCGCGAATCGTTACGCGACCGCGCGCGAGATGGCCGTGGCGATCGAAGCCGCCGTGCCCGTCGCGACGCCGATGAAGGTCGCGGAGTGGGTCGACTCCGTCATCGGTCAGACGCTCGCCGCGCGCGACGCGCTCCGCTCCGAAATCGAGAGCGGCTCGCATTCGGTGCGGCAGGTCATGAGCGTCTCGTCGGACCCGCTGTCGCAGCCGTCCCTGCCGGGCTTCCCGCAGGTCGCGGATTCGTCGGCGTCGATCCCGCGCATCACGTCGTCGGGCGTGGCGGATCTGGCCGGCACCGGCGAATCGAGCGCGTCCGCCGTGATGGTCGCGCCGCACGTCCAGCCGCGCTCGCGCATGCCGTGGGTGATCGCCATCGTCGCGGTCGTGGGCGCTCTCGGTGTAGCGATCGGCGTCGTCTTCAGCCGCCCGTCGATTCCCGCGCAGACGCAGCCCGCCGCCACGCAACCCATCGTCACCCAAACGACGGCGACGCCGCCTCCATCGACGTCGCAAGCCGTCGTGCAAACACCTCCGACACAGTCCGCACCGCAGCAAGCGCCGAGCACCACCGCGTCACATCACGGGCACGGCCCGGTCTCGACGTCGAAGCCACCGACTCATCCCGGCACGGCCGGAAGCGGAAATGATCTCAACTCGCTCCTCGATACTCGTTAGCGCGATCGTCTTCTTCGCGTCGGCGACCGCGTCGGCCCAGGGCGGCACGGCGATCGCCGAAGGTTTGTTTCGCGAGGGGAAGAAGCTCCTCGACGAGAAGAAGTTCTCCGAGGCGTGTCCGAAGTTCGAAGAGAGCGCGAGGCTCGAGCCGTCGAGCGGTGTCGAGCTGGCGCTCGGGATTTGCTACGAGGGCCTCGGCAAGACGGCGAGCGCGTGGGCGGCCTACGAGAGCGCGATCTCGCTCGCGCGGCGCGACAACCGAAAGGATCGCGAGAAGGCGGCGACGGCGAAGGCCGCCGCGCTCGAGCCGAAGCTCGCCCACGTCACGTTCCACGCGCCCGATGCAGTCGCGAATTTGCCGGGGCTGCAGCTGAAGGAAGACAACGTCGTCATCGGCGCTGCGGGTTGGAAGAACGCGCCCGTCGATCCGGGCTCGCATGCGATCGAGGTCACGGCGACGGGAAAAAAGCCGTGGCAGTCGTCCTTCACGATCGACGGTCCCGCGACGTCGAAGACGGTGGAGATCCCCGCGCTCGAAGACGTTCCGGTGGAGACGGCGGTCGTCGTCGAGCAGCCCGGCGGCGGGCGCGTGATCATCCAGCAGCAACAACCCACGAACGTCTTCCGCATCGTCGCGATCGCGAGCCTGACGATCGCGGGCGCGAGCCTCGTCGGCGCGTCGGTGCTCGGTGGCATCGCGATCAGCAACGCGAGCGACGCGAAGAAGCGCTGCCCCACGTCGCCGTGCTCGGACGCGGGCGCGGTCGCAGAGAACGACACGGCGGGCACGCTCGCCGATTGGTCGACCGCGCTCTTCGTCGCGACCGGCGTCTTCGCGGCGGTCGGCGTCACGTTCCTCTTCTTCCACCCGCCGAAGGCCAAGACGGAGGCGCACCTCGTCATCGGCCCCGGCTTCGTGGGCCTCGGAGGCCAGTTTTGAGTCGCGCTCCGTTGCTGTTGCCGCTGTTGTTCGTCGCCTGCCGCCAGGTCGCCGGCATCCAGCCGATCACGTACCAAAATACCGGCGGGGACGGCGGTGGCGGCTGCACGAACGCGACGATGGTGCTCTCGTCCACGAACTATCTCGACGTGATGACCATCACGAACGGCTACGTCGTCATCGCCAACGCGAGCGAGACGGACTTCACGTACACGAATCTCTACGCGTGCTCGCTCGGCACCCCGTGCACGCAGCCGCCCGGCCTCTTGTCGCTCGCGTTCAACGACGCGCTCTATTCGTACGCTGCGTCGTCGCAAATTTACTACGCGCTCCAGACGAGCGCGGCCGGCGCTGGCGCCATTCACTCCCTGTCGTTCGACGGCAAGACGGACACCGTGCTGCTCGGCACCGCGACGTTTCCGACCTACACGGCCGTCTCCGGGACGCACGTCTTCTGGGTGAGCGACGACCAGTCCGGAAGCTCGGCGTCCGTGCACTGCATCGGCTGCAGCGGACCGGGCGATCAGACTTGGATCAGCGGGCTCACGGCCGCGTACGGCCTCTTCGCGGACGCGAACAACGTGTACGTCGTCTCCGACGATTCGTCGGTGAACGGCACCATGGGTATCTACGGGTGCTCCGTCACGGCGGCATGCAACGCGGCGCCGCGAAAGGTCATCGAAGGGATCACGATCCAGGCGCTCAACGTCGGCGCGCAAGCCGCGGGAGACGGCACGAACGTCTATGTCACGAACGACTCGTCCGCGATCGTGAGCGTCGGCCCGACGGGAACGCAGACGGACGTCGTCAAGGGCACCGCCGCGCTCTCGCTCGCGGTCGATCCGTCGACGAGCGACCTCTTCTACGCGACGGACCAGGGACAGATCTTGCGCATCAAGTCCGACGGCACCGGAACCGCGGCGCCGCTCTCGACGTGCGATCCGCAGTCTCCGAACGCCGTGATCGGCCTCGCGTTCGACACGGCGAACGTCTACGCGCTCGTCCAACCATCGACGACGAGCTCCACCGTCTACGCGATCAAGCGCAACTGACGATCAGCGCTTCACGCAGGCGACGACGCAGCGATCGTAGCCGTCGTCGCACGTCCCCGCGTCTTTCGTGGATTTGCACTCCTGAAACGCGCGCGTGCAATCGTCCGTGCACACGGCCGCGCGCGGACGCACGACCGGAGCAGATGGCGAGCCCGCGTCCACGATGGGCGGCGAGAGCGGAGGCGCGACGAACGCGGTGATCGTCGGCGGAGGCGAAGCGTGCACACCCGCATCGACCGCGGCCATCGCCTCGGGCGGCGCGAACGCGTTCGTCGGCGTCGGAGCCGTGAGCTGCGTGTGCTCGCCGACCTCGCCCGGCGCGGCGTGCATCATCGCTTCGTCCGTCGGCATGTCCGGAGAGTTCAGCGCCACGAAGCGCGACTGCGCGTACTCGACACGATCGCGCGTCTGCCCGAAGGTGTGGTGCTCTTTCCAGTCCTTCCAACACTTCGCTTTTTGATCGAGCGAGGCCGTCGCCGAGTCGTCGATCGCGTAGCAGTGCTCGAAGCGCGCGTCGTTCTCGTAGATCGTCTGAAAGCTCGGCCCGCACGCGCCGAGCACGGCGATCGTGAGGAAGGGCACCAGAAGCTTTCTCATCGCCATGGATTATACTCCGCCGTCCTCATGTTCACCGGCTTGATCGAAGCGGTCGGCAAGCTGGTCGCGCGCACGGCTCGCGGCCCAGGCGCACGCTTGGTCATCGCCGCGCCCGTCGTTGGCGAAGCCCTAGCACTCGGCGAGTCGATCTCCGTTAACGGTGTGTGCCTCACGGTCGACACCATCACCGCCGAAGGCTTCGAAGCCGACGCCTCCGCGGAGACGCTCGCGAAGACCACGCTCGGCGCGCTCTCGCTCGGTGCCCGTCTCAACCTCGAGCGCGCGCTCCGTCTCGACGCGAGGCTCGGCGGGCACATCGTCTCCGGCCATGTCGACGGTGTCGGCGCGCTCGTCTCGCGCGAAAAGATGGGGGACGCCGAGCGTCTCGTCTTCCGCGCGCCCCAGGATTTGCTCCGCTTCATCGCGGCGAAGGGCTCGATCGCCATCAACGGCATCAGCCTCACGGTGAACGAGGTCGCGGGCGAGACGTTCTCCGTCGCGATCATCCCGCGCACGAACGCAGAGACCCAGCTCGGCGAGGTCCCTGCCGAAGGCCCCGTGAACCTGGAAATCGACCTCCTCGCGCGCTACGTACTGCGTCTCATCGAGGTTCCCCGCGCACCGTCGGGCAGCGAGAAAGACGCCTCCCTCCTCGAGCTTCTCAAAAAGAACGGATACGTGTAGAATACAATCATGGCCGCCATCACCATCGACCCGAAATTGCTCGAGCGCGTCAACGGCGCCATCGACGACGCGCGCGCCGGCAAGATGGTCATTCTCGTCGACGACGAGGACCGCGAGAACGAGGGCGACCTCTGCATGGCCGCCGAGTTCGTCACCGCCGAGTCCATCAACTTCATGGCCACGCACGGCCGCGGTTTGATCTGCGTCACGCTCACCGAGGAGCAAATCACGCGGCTCGACTTGCCGATGATGCAAGCGCCAGGTCGCGGCGGTCCTCCGCTCGGCACGGCCTTCACCGTCAGCGTCGAGGCTCGACACGGCGTGACGACCGGCATCAGCGCGCACGATCGCGCATACACGACGCGCCTCGTCGCATCGCCCGTGTGCCGCCCCGAAGATCTCGTCACGCCCGGCCACGTCTTTCCGCTCAAGGCGCGCACCGGCGGCGTCCTCGTCCGCACGGGGCAGACGGAAGGCAGCGTCGACATCGCGCGCCTCGCAGGCCTCACGCCGGCCGGCGTCATCTGCGAGATCATGAACGAGGACGGCTCGATGGCGCGCATGCACGACCTCGAAGCGTTCGCGAAGAAGCACTCGCTTCGCATTCTGACGATCGCCGATCTCATCCAGTACCGCTTGCAGACCGAGCGCCTCGTGCGCCGCGTCGCGGAGAAGAAGCTCGTCCTCGACGAGACGAAGACGGAGTGGGCGAGCTACGTCTACGAATCCGCGACCGACGGACGCCAGTTCATCGCGCTCGTGAAGGGCGACATCCGCTGCGAGGAGCCGACGTTGTGCCGCATGCACTCGGGCTCGCTCGTCGGCGACGTCTTCTCGTCGACGCGCCGCGAAGGCGGGAAGAACCTCCGCGAAGCGATGCAGCGCATCGAGGCCGAAGGTGCGGGCATCGTCGTCTACCTGCCGACGCGCGCGACCGTCGCGCAAGATCTCGAGTCGCACAGAATCGAGCCCCGCGAGACGACCGGTGGCGATCACCCGCTGCGCGAGTTCGGCCTCGGCGCCCAGGTGCTCTACGATCTCGGCGCGCGCAAATTGAAGCTCCTCACGAACAGCCCGCGCAAAATCGCCGGTATTTCGGGCTTCGGGCTCGAGGTCGTGGAGACGATCCCGCTCGTGTCGATGGGCGAAATCCCCAAGGCGCCTCCGTCGACATCGCGTATTAAGGGGCTCGCGTGAAAACCATCGAAGGCCATCTCGTCGTCCCGGACGGCGCCCGCTTCGCGCTCGTCGCGAGCCGCTTCAACCATTTCATCGTCGATCGCCTCGTCGAGGGGGCGCACGACGCGCTCGTTCGCCACGGCGCGGACGAAGGAAAGATCTCGGTCGTTCGCGTTCCGGGTGCGTGGGAAGTTCCGCTCGCCGTCTCGCGCGTGGCGCACGGCAAGAAGGTGGACGCGGTCATCGCGCTCGCCGCCGTCATTCGCGGAGCCA
>Ga0068868_100003501_pt1 | contig 10932 bp, 8 predicted proteins | sample KBSMisM42_FD_64660 | JGI IMG/M metagenome (GOLD analysis project Ga0068868, IMG submission 64660) | Miscanthus rhizosphere microbial communities from Kellogg Biological Station, Michigan, USA - KBS Miscanthus M4-2 | ecosystem: Host-associated > Plants > Roots > Rhizosphere > Soil ...
GAATGCGCCCACTCACGCTCCGTCGCCCTTCCCCGATGCCGCTGCCCCCGTGCACCGCTTCCGAGCTCGAGCGCATCCGTGCGCAGACGAGGGCCGGACGCCTCGAATGGCAGGACTCGGCCGCGCCCGAAGCGCACATCCCGGTCGAGAACTACACGAGCGAGTCGGTCCGCGACGCCGAGATCGCGCGCCTGTTCCGGCCGCTGCCGCTGATCGCCGGGCATGGCAGCGAGCTCGGCGTCGGCCAGGTGCTCGCGCATGACGACTACGGCGTGCCGCTCCTGCTGACGCGCGATGCCGACGGCCGCTTTCGCGCCTTCCTCAACGTCTGCCGGCATCGCGGCATGCGCCTGGTGGCGGCCAGCGGAAAAGCCGAGCCGCGGGCCAGCGTCGTCTGCCCGTACCACGGCTGGACCTACAAGCTCGACGGCGCGCTGCGCCACCGCCTCCATGCCGAGGCCTTCGACGATTGCCCTGCCGCCGATACGAACCTCGTCGCCCTGCCGTGCGAGGAGCGGCACGGCCTGCTCTGGGTGGTGCCGACGCCGGAGGCGACGATCGACGTCGCCGCCTGGCTGGACGGCCTCGATGCCGAGCTGCCCTTCTTCGGCATCGAGAAGCTGCGCCACTTCCGCACCATCCGCGCCGAGTACCCGGCGAACTGGAAGCTGATCGTCGACGCCTTCCTCGAGGCGTATCACATCCGCGTGCTGCACAAGGAGACGATCTATCCGTTCTTCGCCGACGGCATGACCGCGGGCGACCGCTTCGGCCCGCACATCCAGTCGCTGGTGGCGCGGCGCGCCGGCGAGGAATGGGCGCGGGGCGAAGGCAGTGCAGCGCCCGAAGACATGGCGGCCCTGTGCGCGCTGGCGACGCCGAGCCAGGTGATCTTCCCGAACACGGTCACGATCTTCCATCCCGACTACCTCAGCCTGATCACGCTCTACCCGGTGGCCGCCGGCACGCTGCGCTGGACGCACCGCATGCTGATCCCGTCCGATCGCACCACGCCCGATTGGACGCCGCACTGGGAAAAGACCTTCCGCCTGATCGAGGAAGGCGTGTTCCAGAAAGAAGACATCGCCTGCGCCATCGGCATCCAGCAGGGCTTCGCCAGCGGCGCCAACGCCCACCTCACCGCCGGCCGCGCCGAGCAGGGCGTCGGCTGGTTCCACGCCGACGTCGCCCGCGCGCTCGCGCCCGCATCGACCGCGCGGCTCAGTCGGGCTTGACCTTCGCGCGGCGGCGTCGCCGCGAAGCAGAGTTCTTCCCGGCGGCCTCTTGCAAGCCCCACGGCTCAGCGAGCACACTGCGCACCGATCCGGGGGAGGCCAGATCAATGAGAAAGTCCATCGCTGCGGCGGCGTCGATCTTCCTGCTCATGTTCTTCAGCGCCCCTCTTCACGCGGCCGAGCTTCGCGTCCTGGCCGGCGGCGCGATGACCTCGGTGTGGGGACAGATCAAATCCCGCTTCGAGCTCACCTCCGGCCACAAGCTCGACATCTTCTTCGGCACCACACCCAACCTGATCAAGGAGGCCACGGCCGGCAAGCCGTTCGACCTCGGCGTGGTCCCGGTCGACGTCATGCAAGACGCCGCGGCACGGGGCCGGTTCGCAGCCGGGCCGACGGTCGATATCGCACGGGTCGGCCTGGGCGTCGCCGTGCGCGCGGGCGCGGCAAAGCCGAACATCAGCACGACGGAAACGTTCAGGCAGACCTTGCTCAGCGCGTCATCGGTCGCCTCGATTCCGGAAAGCGCGACCGGCTATTCGATCTCGAGAGCGTTCGAACGCCTCGGGATCACCGAGGCGATGAAAGCCAAGATGAAGGCCCAGCCGAATCCCGCCCAGGTCGTCGCCGTTGTCGCAAGAGGCGAGGCCGAGCTCGGGCTCTTTCTGGTCAATGTGCTGACCGCTCCCGGTCTGGAGGTGGTCGGACCCTTCCCGGCCGAGGTGCAGCAAGAGGTTGTCTTCACCGCGGCGGTCGCGGCGGAGACCAGGGAGGCGGAGGCCGCCCGGGCTCTCATCGCCTTCCTGAGAACCACCGAGATCGCAGCGCTGATCCAGGCCAGCGGAATGAACCCGGGCTGATGCGAGCTCGGCGCCTCAGTCGGGCTTGACCTTCGCCCGCGCGATCACCGGCTTCCAGCGCTCTCGCTCCTGGGCGATGAAGGCCGCGAATTCGGCCGGCGTGCCGCCGACGGCGATCGCCGCGTCGGCGTTCAGGCGCTCCAGCGCGGTCGGCTCGCGCATCGCCTTCGCCGCCGCCGCGGCGAGCTTGTCGAGCGCCGGCGGGGCGAGGTTGGCCGGCGCCATCAGGCCGTACCACTGGGTCATCTCGAAGCCGGGCCAGCCCTGCTCGGCGACCGTCGGCACCTCGGGCAGCTGCGGGATGCGCTGGGCGGTGCCGGTGGCGATGCAGCGAAGCTTGCCGGCCTTGATGAACTGCAGGATCGCCGGCGCGCCGACCGAGGCCGCCTGCAGCCGACCGGCGAGCAGGTCGGTGAGCTGCGGACCGGTGCCGCGATAGGGGACGTGCAGCACGAAGGTGTTGGTCGCCATCTTCAGGTACTCGAAGGCCAGGTGGCCGGCGCTGCCGTTGCCGGCCGAGCCGTAGTTGAGCTGGCCGGGCCTGGCCTTGGCCAGGGCGACGAACTCCTTCAGGTTCTTCGCCGGCACGTCGGGGTGGACGACGTAGAGGCTGGGCACTTTGGCGAGCAGCGAGACCGGCTTGAAGTCCTTGATCGGGTCGTAGGGAAGCTTGTCGAAGATGAAGGGATTGACCGCGAGCGTGCCGATGTGGCCGAGCACCAGGGTGTGCTGGTCGGTGGCCGCGGCGACCTCGGCCATCGCCACGTTGCCGGCGCCGCCCGGCTTGTTCTCGACATAGACGCTCTGGCCGAGCAGCTTCGTCAGCTCGACCGCGGTGGAGCGGGCGACGATCTCCGAGCTGCCGCCCGGAGCGAAGGGGACGACGAAGCGGATCGGCCGGCTCGGCCACGCCGCCTGGGCGCGAGACAGCACCGGCAACGCCGCGGCCACGCCGGCGGCGATGGCGGCGCGCAAGGCGGCGCGGCGCTCGCCGCCCGTGAATCGTCGTTCATTCATTCGCAATTCTCCGGCCCGGCATCGGCCCATCCTAGCCGCTGCCGCCCGCACGTTATTCTTCGTCCCCATGTACATGCGGTTCTTCGGCCTGAAGCAGGAGCCGTTCTCCCTCGCGCCCGACCCTCGCTACCTCTACATGAGCAAGCGCCACCGGGAGGCGCTGGCCCACTTGCTCTACGGTGTCGGCGGCGGCGGCGGCTTCGTCCTGCTCTCCGGCGAGATCGGCGCCGGCAAGACCACCGTCTGCCGCTGCTTCCTCGAGCAGATCCCCAAGCGCTGCAACGTCGCCTACATCTTCAACCCCAAGCTCACCGTGCTCGAGCTGGTGAAGTCGGTGTGCGACGAGTTCCGGGTCCCGGTCCACGCCGGGCGCGGCCAGGTCCCGACGGTGAAGACCTACGTCGACGCCCTCAACGACTTCCTGCTCAAGACCCACGCGGTCGGGCAGAACAACGTCCTCATCATCGACGAGGCGCAGATGCTTTCGGTCGACGTGCTCGAGCAGCTGCGCCTGCTCACCAACCTCGAGACCAACGAGCGAAAGCTGCTGCAGATCGTGCTGATCGGCCAGCCGGAGCTCAGGACCATGCTCGAGCGGCCGGATCTCGAGCAGCTGGCGCAGCGGGTGATCGCCCGCTTCCATCTCAAGGCGCTGTCGTCGAAGGAGACCGAGCACTACATCCGGCACCGGCTCTCGGTCGCCGGCATGACGCGCGCCATTCCGTTCGACCGCAAGGCGCTGCAGCGCATCCACGAGATCGCGCGCGGCGTGCCGCGGCGCATCAACCTGCTCTGCGACCGGGCGATGCTCGGTGCCTACGCCCACGGCAAGACCGGCATCGACAGCGCAACCGTCGAGAAGGCGGCGCGCGAGGTGTTCGGCAAGTCGGAGCCGAACGGCCCCGACCGCTCGCGCCTGGGCACCGGCGCGGGGCTGGGCCTCTTCATCGCCACCGGCCTGGCGCTGACCGCGCTGCTCGTCTTCGCCGTCTATGGCGCCTACCGCAAGTTCGCCGCGCCGCCACCGGCCGCGGCCGCCTCGGCGCCGCGTGCCGTGGCGGCCTCGTCGCCGGGCTCGGCCGGGGCAGCGAGCGTCGTCGCTTCGGCGGCGTCGCCGGTGCGGCCCGCGGGTTCGGGCACCGCCACCTCGTCCGCTGCCGCGACGACGACGGCGATCGGTGCGTCGAGGCCGGCGAGCGTGCCGGCACCGGCGGCGCGTGCTGCATCGAGCGCCGCCGCGCCGTCCGCCGCCGCCGCGGCAGCGGTGCCGGTGACCATGGCGGCCGCCAGCGCACCCGCCTCTCTGTCCGCGGTCGCGCTGACCGCCGCCGGCCCGACGCTCGGCGCGGCCGAGCTGAAGGCGCAGTGGGCGGCGCTCGGTCACGACGAAAGGACGGCCTGGCGCGAGCTCGCCGCCCTCTGGAAGGTCGATCCGGGCAGCGGCGACCCGTGCGCCGGCGTCGCTCGCCAGCAGGTGCGCTGCTACAAGTTCGCGACCACCTCGGCCACCTTGAAAAGTCTCGACCGGCCCGGCTTCCTCAGCCTGCGCGACGAGGCCGGGCGAACGACGACGGTGGTGCTGATCGGCCTGCGCGACGACACCGCGACCTTGGCCGCCGACGGCCGGGCGCAGAAGGTCTCGTTCGCCGCCCTGGGCAAGCTCTGGCAGGGCGAGTTCGGCACGCTCTGGCGGATGCCGCCGGGCTACACGGGCGCGCTCGCCGAAGGTTCGACCGGTCCGCTGGTCGACCGGCTCGCGACCCAGCTCGCAGGGCTCGCCGGCGAACCGGTGCCGCCGCCGCACCAGACCATGGATGCGACGCTGCGCGCCAAGGTCGTCCACTTCCAGACGACGAACGGCCTGAGCCCGGTCGGAAAGGCCGGGCCGACGACCTTCATGCAGCTCAACCGCGCGACCGGCGTCGACGAGCCGCGGCTTGCGGCCGCGCCCTGAAGGCCACGAGGAACCTGCCATGTCGTACATCCTCGACGCCCTGCGCCGCGCCGACGCCGAACGGGAGCGCGGCACGGTGCCCAGCCTGCACACCCAGCAGTTCGGCGCGCTGCCCAGCGACGACGAGGCCCCGCCGCGCCCGCGCCTGCTGATCGGCACGATCGTCGTCCTGGTTCTCGCCCTCGGCGGCGTGCTCGCCTGGAATTTCTTCGGCGGCTCGGAGCCGCCGCCGAAGCCGGTGGTGCAAGCCGTCGCGCCCACACCCGCGATCGCGACGCCGCCGGCCGTCGCGCCGCCGCCGGTCTTCGCACCCCAGTCTCTCGCCTCCGCCTCCGCGGGGCGGCCGGCGAGCGCGACGACCGCGATGGCGCCGCCTGCACCGCGGCCCGCGGCCCGTCCGCCGGTGCGACGGGAGGCCGCCCCGGCGACGTCGACATCGTCAGCTGCGGCGCCTGGGGACGAGCGGATCTACAGCCTGGCCGAATTGCCCGAGGCGATCCGGCGCGAGCTGCCCAAGCTCGCGTACGGCGGCGGCAGCTACAGCGGCGACAAGGCGAGCCGGCTGGCGTTTCTCAACGGCCAGGTGTTCCACGAGGGCGACACCGTCGCCCCGGGCCTGGTGCTGAAGCAGGTGAAGCAGAAAGGCGTGATCCTCGCCTACAAGGGCTACCGCTTCGAGATCGGCCCCTGAACGGAGAAGTCGGCTTCTCAGGCCTTGCTGTGCTTGGCGATCAGGTCCTTGGCGGTCTGGAACAGCTTCTTGCCGTCGAAGCCGCGCTTGTTCATGTCGGCGACCCACTCGTCGTCGATCGCGCCCGACACCTTGATGAACTCCTGCGCCTCGGCGTTGCTGAGGGTGTAGATCTGGTTGCCGTGATCGACCGCGGCCTTGCGCCCGTTCGGATCGTTGCCCTGCTGCGTCTTGCCGAGCCAGCCCGAAGTGGCCAGGCCCGAGTTGGCGTCTATCACCTTCTTCAGGTCGGGGGCGAGGCTCTCGTACTTGGCCTTGTTCATCGCCATGACGAAGGTCGTGGTGTAGAGCGAGGTGTTGGCCGGGAACTCGGTGTGGAACTTGGTGAGCTCGTGCACCTTGACCGAGGGCACGACCTCCCACGGGATCACGCAGGCCTCGATCGTGCCCTTGGAGAGCGCGTCCGGAATCTGCGGCAGCGGCATGCCGACCGGCGTGGCGCCGAGGGCTCCGAGCAGCTTGGTGACCTGCCGGGTCGGGCCGCGCACCTTCATGCCCTTGAGGTCGGCGGGCGCCTTCACCAGCTTGGTCGCCGAATGGAACATGCCCGGGCCGTGCACGTGCAGCGCCAGCACCTGGGTCTCCTTGAACTCGTCGGGCGCCTGGGTCTGGATGTATTCCCAATACGCCTTCGAGGCCGCCTCGGCGTTGGTCATGATGAACGGCAGCTCGAACACTTCCACTCGCGGGAAGCGGCCGGCGGTGTTGCCCGGCAGGGTCCAGACGACGTCGACCACGCCGTCGCGCGCCTGGTCGTAGAGCTGCACCGGTGTGCCGCCGAGCTGCATCGCCGGATAGCCCTCGAACTTGATCCGGCCGCCCGACTCCTTCTCCACCTTCTCCATCCACGGCTTGTGCATCGACAGCCAGACGTTGGACTGCGGCGCCATGAAGGTGTGGAACTTGAGCGTGACCGACTGCTGGGCGAGGCCCGAGAGCGCGGGCACACCGAGGGCCGCGGCGGCGGCGCCCTGCAGAAGCGAACGGCGTTTCATCGTGGAGTTCTCCGAAAGAGGAAGGCGAAAAAACCGATCCGCGAAGGTAACGGGAATTCGGCCCGCTCCCGCTCGCGTTTTTCCCTAACGACCGGTCACCCCGAGCTGTCGACCGGGTTCGCCCCGAGGACGCGCGCGACCGCCTCGGCGACGTCGGCGACGATGCGATCGGCGCCCAGTGTCTCGACCGCCCGGCCTTCGTTGTAGCCGTAGGGCACGCACCAGACCGGGCATCCGGCGGCGCGGGCGGCGAGCACGTCGTTGGCGGAGTCGCCGAGCATCAGCGTCTCCTCGGCCCGCCTCGCCACCCGCTCGCAGGCGGCGAGGAGCATCTCGGGCCCGGGCTTCTTCGGCCAGCCGTCGTCGCCGCAGACGACCGCGGCGAAGGCATCGCCGATCTGCAGCTGCTCGAGCAGGCGTTGCGTGAAGGGGCGCGGCTTGTTGGTGACGACGGCGAGCGGCAGGCGGCGCGCAGCCAGCCGCGCCAGGCTGTCGCGCACGGTCGGGTAGAGCTCGGCCGTGGTGCCTGCCGTCTGCTCGTAGTGATGCTCGAACCGTTCGAACACGGCGCCGGCGTCGACGCCGGACGCGCTGCGCTCGAGCGCCCGCTCGACGAGCACGGCCACACCCCGGCCGATCATCTCGCGCACCGCCGCCTCGGGCAGCGCGGGAAGGCCGAACTCGGCGAAGGTGCGCGCCAGCGCAAGCGCGATCTCACCGGCGGTATCGGCCAGCGTGCCATCGAGATCGAAGAGAACGGCGCGAATCGGATGCATGAGAATCGGCGGCACAACGAAACGGGCGCCCGGCTCGCCCCCGAAGGAGACTCCATGCATCCGAAGTGGCTTGTCGCCGCGCTGGCTCTCGGCATCGTATCCCGGCCGGTCCTTGCCGACACGATCACCGTCGTCACCTCGTTCCCGAGCGAGCTGACCAACGCCTACAAGGCGGCTTACGAGAAGAAGTATCCGAACGACAAGGTCGAGATCCTGAACAAGGGCACCTCGGCCGGCATCGCCTACGTGCGCGAGCAGCCCGCCGGCAGCCGCGCCGAGATCTTCTGGGCCTCGGCACCCGACGCGTTCGAGGTGCTTTCCTCGGCGAAGCTGCTCGAGAAGGTGGAGGTGCCGACCCAGGGCATCCCGGACAAGATCGGCAGCTATCCGATCAACGACCCCGAGGGCCTGTACCGCGGCCAGGCGCTTGCCGGCTACGGCCTGATGTGGAACACCCGCTACCTGCAGGCGCACAAGCTGCCGGCGCCCAAGGAGTGGGTCGACCTGGTGAAGCCGGTCTACTTCGGCCACCTCGCGACCTCGGCGCCCTCGCGCTCGGGCACGACCCACCTCACCTTCGAGACCATCCTCCAGGGCGAAGGCTGGGACAAGGGCTGGAACCAGATCCTGCAGATCGCCGGCAACTGCGCCGCGGTCACCGAGCGCAGCTTCGGCGTGCCCGACGGCGTGCAGAACGGCCAGTACGGCATCGGCCTGGTGATCGACTTCTTCGGCCTCGCCGCCAAGGCCTCGGGCTTTCCGGTCGAGTTCGTCTATCCGAGCATGACCTCGATCGTGCCGGCCAACATCGCCGCGGTCGCCGGCTCGAAGAGCGCCGAAGGCGCGAAGCGCTTCATGCAGTACACGCTCTCGGAAGAAGGCCAGCAGCTGCTGCTCGATCCGAAGATCTCGCGCCTTCCGGTCCTGCCTTCGACCTACGCCAAGGCGCCGGCCGGCTACCCGAATCCGTTCAGCGGCACGATCCAGGCGAAGGTCAACTTCGACACCGCCTTGTCCGAATCGCGCTACTACGTGGTCTCGTCGCTGTTCGACCAGGTGATCACCTTCCGCCACAAGGAGTTGCAGGCGGCCACCAAGGCGATCCAGGACGCCGAGAAGCGTCTCGCCGGTCGCGCCAGCCCGCAGCTCGACGAGGCGAGAAAGCTCGCCTGGACGCCGCCGCTGAGCGCCGAGCAGGCCCGGGACAAGGAGCTGCTCGCGGTCTTCAAGGCGAAGAAGGGCGACGACGCCGCTTTGCGCCGGAAGACGCAGATCGAGGAGGAGTGGAGCAGCAAGGCCAAGGCCAACTACGCCCGCGCCGTCGAGCTCGCCAGCGCGGCGAAATGATCCTTGTCGCGGTCGCGCTGGCGATCGCGGCCTTCCTCGCGGTGTTCCTCGCCGCGCCGGTCGCCAGCGTCTTCCATGCCGCCTTCGCGAGCGGCAGCGGCGGCTTCACCCTGGCGCATTTCGAGAGCTTCCTCCAGATCTCGCTGATGCGCGAGTCGTTCTGGAACAGCCTCTCGGTCGCCGCTCTCTCGGCCGTGTTCGCCTCGCTGATCGCGGTGCCGCTCGCCTACTTCACGGTGCGCTTCCGCTTCCGCGGCGCGCTCCTGATCCAGACGCTCGGCGTGCTGCCGCTGATCATGCCGCCCTTCGTCGGCGCGGTGGCGATGCAGCTCCTGTTCGGCCGCTCGGGCTCGGTCAACCTGCTGCTGAACGACGCCTTCGGCGTCGCGATCCCGTTCATGGACGGGCTCAACGGCGTGGTCTTCGTCGAGAGCCTGCACTACTTCCCGTTCATCCTCCTCAACCTCGTGGTCTCGCTGCGCAACATCGACGGCGCGATGGAGGAGTCGGCGCAGAACCTCGGCGCCTCCGGCTGGCGGCTGTTCCGGCGAATCATCTTTCCCCTCGCCCTGCCCGGCTATGTCGCCGGCGCGTCGCTCGTCTTCGTCAAGGTGTTCGACGACCTCGGCACGCCGCTCGTCCTTGGCACAACCAACATGCTCGCCCCGCAGGCCTACCTGCGCATCACCTCGATCGGCATCGAGGACCCGATCGGCTACGTGATCAGCGTCGTGATGGTCGTGTTCTCGGTCGCCGCGCTGTGGGCTTCGGCGCGCGTCCTCAAGGGCCGCGACTTCGCCACGCTGCAGCGCGGCGGCGCGTCGCTGCAGCGGCGCGAGCTTACGCCGTGGCAGCAGGCCGCCGCCTCCGCCTGGGTCGGGCTGGTGCTGCTGCTCGTGCTCTCGCCGCACCTGGGCATCCTCCTGATGTCGCTCTCGCGCGTCTGGAGCTTCAGCGTCCTGCCCGAGGGCTTCACGCTCGCCCACTACGCGACGGTGTTCGCGCAGTCGACGGGGATGATCGTCAACACCCTCGTCTACTGCGGCGCCGCGGCGCTGATCGACGTCGCCCTCGGCGCCGCGATCGCCTACCTGATCCTGCGCACCCGGCTGCCGGGCCGGCGGCTGCTCGACCTCGCGGCCTCGTCGGCGCTGGCCGTTCCCGGGGTGGTGCTGGCGATCGGCTACCTGCGCGCCTTCCGTGGCCTGGAGCTGCCCTTCCTGCAGACCGCGTTCACCGCCAGCGCCCTCGCCCTGGTGATGGCCTACGCGGTGCGGCGCCTGCCCTATGCCCTGCGCTCCTGCATGGCGGTGCTGGCGCAGCTCCACGTCTCGCTCGAGGAGGCGGCCGAGAACCTCGGCGCCTCGAAGGCGCGGACCGTGCGCCGGATCGTGGTGCCGCTGATGGCCGGCGGCATCCTCGCCGGCTTCGTCACCAGCTTCATCACCGCCGCGGTCGAGCTCTCGGCGACGATCGTGCTCTCCTCGTCGGCGAGCCGGGCACCGATGTCGTACGGCATCTACCTCTACATGCAGAGCATCGCCGGCCGCGGCCCCGGCGCGGCGCTCGGCATGATCGCCGTCGTGATCGTCGGCCTCGGCACCTATGCTTCGCACTGGCTGCTGGAGCGCCGTTCCGCCGCCGTGGCCCGCCCGATCGCCTGAGGTCCGCATGCAAGCCGTTCGCGTCGAAGCCCGCAACCTCCAGCTCTCCTACGGCGCGACGCCGGTGCTGCGCGACATCACGCTCACGGTCGAGCCGGGCGAGTTCTTCGCCATCCTCGGCCCCTCGGGCTCGGGCAAGTCGACGCTGCTGCGCTTGATCGCCGGCTTCGCCCGGCACCAGGCCGGCGAGCTGCTCGTCGGCGGCAAGGACGTCACCGGCGTCGTGCCCTGGAAGCGCAACGTCGGCATGGTGTTCCAGAACTACGCCCTCTGGCCGCACATGACGGTGGCGCGCAACGTCGCCTTCGGCCTCGAGGAGCGCCGCCTGCCCCG
>Ga0068868_100003518_pt1 | contig 10908 bp, 8 predicted proteins | sample KBSMisM42_FD_64660 | JGI IMG/M metagenome (GOLD analysis project Ga0068868, IMG submission 64660) | Miscanthus rhizosphere microbial communities from Kellogg Biological Station, Michigan, USA - KBS Miscanthus M4-2 | ecosystem: Host-associated > Plants > Roots > Rhizosphere > Soil ...
AGATCGGAGCAGGCCCCGGAAGGATCCGCTATGTAGATATTAATAAAGACGGAAAAATTGATGCCAATGACCAGGACTGGATTGGCACGCAGCTTCCCTCGCTGGAATATGGTGTAAGAATAGATTTGGCTTACAAAAAATTTGACTTGTCCTTGTTTGGATCCGGTGTAGCCGGCAAAAAAGGGTTTGACGTGTACACCCTGTTCAACAACCTGATGAAAAGCAGGGAAAATGTAGGGCCAGGGGTTTTTAATGGATGGACATCCACCAATACAAGCACCTCTGTGCCGGCATTAACATTGAAAGACAATAATAATGAAGGGCGTACTTCTGACTATTTTATGGTTAGCACTTCCTATTTCAAAATGCGTAATATCCAGCTTGGATACAACCTGGTAACAAAATCCATTTTCTCCAGGTTACGCTTTTATGCAATGGCTGAAAACCTGTTCTGGTTCAAAAGCAAAAAATATTTAAGCCCCGATCCGGAAAGAATAGACCTGGACCCGGTACCCATACCAAAAACATTTACGTTTGGTATCAACGCATCTTTCTAAAAAATAAAACTACTTCAAATGAAAAAAATAATTATAACATCAATTATAGCATCAGGACTATTGGTTTTCAGCGCCTGCAAAAAAGCCCTTGACTATACACCACCCGGCGTATTATCATCTACCGATCTAACGTCGCCCAGCGCCGTGGACGGATTGGTTACTGCAGCTTATGCTGCTATCGGAAATGGTGATATGGTGGGCCCTATTTACAGCAACTGGGCATTTGGCAGTGTACATTCCGACGATGCGTATAAAGGCGGTGGTGGTACCGGGGACGTGGGAGATGTAGATGCACTGGAACATTATAACCTGGTTACACCCAATATGGATTGGTTTGTTACCCGTACCTGGCAAAATCTTTTTAAATCCATTGCCAGGGCAAATGTAGCGCTCCGTGCTGTTAATGCTTTGTCTGAAACAGTCTACCCTTTAAAAAAAGCCAGGATTGGTGAATTAAGGTTTTTAAGAGCCCATAGCTATTTTACCATGAAATTGCTATATAAAAATATTCCCATCTTCGACGAAACACTCAGCAATGATGAAGTGCTGAAAGTTTCCAACACGCTGAGCAATGAAGATGCCTGGAATAAAATTGCAGCAGATTTTCAATATGCCATCGATAATTTACCTGTAACCCAAAAAGAGATCGGAAGGGCCAATAAATTAGCAGCCCAGGCCTACCTGGCCAAGTTGAGGTTATACCAGGCATATACACAGGATGCAACACATCACGTAACCGGAATCAGCCAGGCAAGATTGCAGGAAGTAGTTAATTTAACCCAGGCAGTTATTTCCTCCGGTAAATACGCTTTGAGTGCTGATATCGCGGATAATTTTTTGGCTGAAACTGAAAATGGACCCGAATCTGTTTTTGCTATCCAGTTCACCATCAACGACGGTACTACCGCGGGCAGAATGTCTTTTGAAGACGGACTGAATTATCCGCATGGCGCACCACAATATGGTTGTTGCGGGTTTCATGCCCCCAGTCAAAATTTAGTAAATGCGCATACCACTGATGTAAATGGCTTGCCCAATTTTACAACCTTCAATAACAGCATTGCCAATCTAGCTACGGCAACAGTGGATGTTCGTTTGGATCATACCGTGGGTATTGACGGCCACCCATATAAATATGATAATACAAAACCTTTCAGCAATAGCTGGGTGCGTGACCCCGGTGTTTACGGTAATTTTCACAGCATGCGTTACCAGCAACTGGCAACAAGTCCTTCTTATTTTAAACTCGGGCCATTTATGGGTACCGCGCATAATTATGATATTATCAGGTACGATGATGTTTTGCTGATGCAGGCAGAAGCATATATTGAACTGGGACAACAGGCCAGTGCTTTGCCGCTGATCAATCAAATAAGAACCAGGGCTGCAGCAAGTACGGGAAGATTAAAAAAAGCAGATGGCAGTTTTGCTTCCAATTATAATGTAAAGAACTATCCTGCCGCAGGCTGGACACAGGCCTATGCACGAACTGCTTTACAATGGGAAAGACGTCTTGAATTTGCCACCGAAGGCGCCCGTTTCTTTGATTTGGTGAGGTGGGGAATTGCGGAGCCAACGCTGAATGCCTATATAGCCATCGAAAAAACAAGAAGGACCTTTTTAGCAACGGCTAAATTTACTGCAGGAAGAGATGAATACCTGCCCATCCCGCAATCTGAAATCACATTCACAAATGGTTTGTACAAACAAAATCCCGGTTATTGACAAAACAATCCAAAAATTTAATACCAGTGGCCATAAAAATGCTGCGTAATTTCAACAGGGAGGGGGTTCTGCTCCTCCCTGTTAATTTTTCCCTGGTAAAAAAAAGTTTCTAAAATATAAGTATGAAAAAGAAAATGTTTTTCGCATTGCTTGCGGGTCTTGTTCTGCAGCTTATCGCGGGTGAGGCAATGGCGCAGTCCGCAGGCCCGAACAAGGATGAAGTGTATCGTCCGCAAATACATTTTTCACCGCGGGCTCACTGGATAAATGATCCCAACGGAATGGTATATAATAACGGAATTTATCATTTGTTTTTCCAATACCATCCCTATAGTTCGGTTTGGGGACCGATGCATTGGGGACATGCCATCAGCAGTGATATGATTAACTGGAAGGAACAACCCATTGCCATTTATCCTGACAGCATCGGTACTATTTTCTCAGGAAGCGCAATAGTGGACAAGGATAATACGACCGGCTTTGGCAAAAATGGTCAGACCCCACTGGTAGCCATTTTTACACAACATAATATGGCGGCTGAGAAAGCAGGCAGAAATGATTTTCAAAATCAAAGCCTGGCCTACAGTCTCAATAACGGAAAGACATGGACGAAGTATAGTGCCAATCCTGTTTTGAAAAATCCCGGTATCACAGATTTCCGCGACCCCAAAGTGATGTGGTATGAACCGTCGAAAAAATGGATCATGACATTGGCAACAAAAGACCGCATCAGTTTTTATTCTTCTAAAAATTTAAAAAGCTGGACAAAGGAAAGTGAATTCGGTGCCACGGCCGGTGCACATGGCGGTGTTTGGGAATGCCCTGATCTATTTGCATTGGATGATAACGGCAAAAAGGTTTGGGTCCTGATTGTTAATCTAAACCCTGGCGGTCCTAACAAAGGTTCGGCAACGCAATATTTTCTCGGAGATTTTAACGGGAATACATTTACACCGTACAATATGAATACTAAATGGATTGATTATGGCCCGGACGAATACGCCGGCATTACCTGGTCCAATACCGGTAACCGGAAAATATTTTTGGGGTGGATGAGTAATTGGCTCTATGCTGAGAAGGTTCCTACGGAAACATGGAGAAATGCCATGACAGTACCCAGAGAATTAAAATTACAACATGTTGGAAAGGATCTCTTGATTGCATCGCAGCCAGTAAAGGAATTGGCTAATATCCAGTCTAAGCCGATAATTGCTTCCGATGTAAAAATCAATAAAAGCATCGATGTTGCCAGTATAGTGGGAAAAATAAAATTCCCCTGCCGACTTAACCTGCAATTTGAAGAGATAAAAGATTTTTCTTTGAAAATTTCGAATGATATGGGGGAGCAATTAATAGTTGGCTATGATAAAAACCAAAATCAATATTTTATTGATCGAAGCAAGTCGGGTAAAACAACGTTTCAAAAAGAGTTTGCTGCCAGGCATGTGGCACCGCGTTTTTCAGATCAGGCCAAAATAAATATTTCATTACTAATTGATGTAAGCTCTGTAGAATTATTTGCTGATGATGGGTTAACGGTGATGACCGGAATTTTCTTTCCCAATAAACCGTATGATCAAATCCATATAGAATCGCCCAATAATATCATTATTAAAAAACTTGCGTATATCAATTTAAAAAGTATCCAGCCCAGATGATTTTTTAATGCCAACTGCAATATCATGCAACGAGTCCCACGTGTGACTCGTTTTTTTATCCAGTATGGACAATCTCTTTTATAAAATTGGGTAGGCTGCATTATTTTCCCAATGCTCGACAGCAAACCAGCTCGTTAAATCCGGTTCCGCAGGCTGGCTACCAGAGGCAGATACAAATGCATGTGAAACGGGGTCGTACCGGTATTCTTTGCTCCAACTGGCCCGATGTAAAACGATTTGTTCTACTGCATCCATCATGCGGTGAATAAGAGCATCGCTCATGGTAGGATGGATGGATAACCGAACCCAACCGGGTTTGCACAGCTCATCGCCTTCCTTCAGGGCTTGTAATATCTGGTAAGATTTTTCCGTATTTACATTCAGCAGATAATGCCCATAGGTTCCTGCGCAGGAACAGCCGCTTCTTGCCTGTACACCGAATCGGTCGCTGAGTATTTTTACAAACAAGTCGTGGTGCATGCCCCGTACAGTAAATGAAAATACTCCCAGCCTTTCCTTATAATTTGCCGCTAATACTTCCACATTTTCTATCCGGTTGAACCGTTCAAAAACAATGTTTGTTATCTCATGTTCCCGCTCGCGCATCCTGCTTATTCCCATTGCTTCTTTCAGCCGGATACACATGGCCAGCTTTATCGCGCCCAGAAACGGTGGGGTACCGCCGTCTTCCCTTGCTTCGACTTCAGTTAAATATGCATGCACGTTCCAGGGATTGCTATAAAAGACGGTGCCGCCTCCCGGCTGATCGGGAACATTGTTTTGGTACAGGTTCTTATTAAAAATCAGCACCCCGGGTGTGCCCGGTCCTCCCAGGAATTTATGACCGGAAAAATAAATCGCATCCAGTGATGCTTCTTTGTCGGGCGGGTGCATGTCGATCCGTACATATGGTGCGGCGCAGGCAAAGTCAACGAAACAATAGCCGCCCTGTGAATGGATCATTTTGGCGATTTTCGGGTAGGGTGTTTGTATGCCCGTTACATTGGAGCAGGCCGTTACGGCAGCTATTTTATTTTTCCGGTCGCCGTACTGTTCCAGTAATTTTCCAAAGGCGTCTAAATCAACATTGCCATCCGGCTGGGGTGGAATAATAACAACGGTGGCAATGGTTTCCAGCCAGCTTGTCTGGTTGCTGTGATGTTCCATATGCGTAATAAAGACTACTGGTTTTAAATCATCATCAGGAGCAAAAACAGCCATCTCCGTTTTTGTATACTGCTTTAACCGTTCGGGAAACCGCAAACCAAGTATGCGCTGCAGTTTATTGACAGCATGGGTCATTCCGCTGCCACAAAAAATCAATGCATCGCCGCCATCTGCATGCACATGTTCTTTGATTATATTTTTAGCTTGATCATAAGCGTTAGACATGAGATGACCGTTATGGCTGGCCGCCGTATGTGTATTACCCACGAAGGGCAGTACTTCCTGTTGCATAAAAGTTTCTATGGGCTGATAGGCCCGGCCGCTTGCCGTCCAGTCGGCGTACAGCATCTCCTGGTCACCAAAAGGCGATCTGAACAATTGCCGGTTACCGACTATCTGTGTAGCAAAACCCGCAAAATGATTTTCCAGGAAACCGGGTGGGTATTTCATTTTGTATGGATATTTGTTGTTACCGGCTTTTTCCCGAATAAAGCATGTGGTCGTTTGGCATATTCTGTACGAAGAAATACGAAGGCCAGGACGAGGGCGCCGATGAAACAGGCCAGCACAAGCAGCTGCATAAAAGAGGTTTTTTGTATGGGTTCTTTTGACCTGATATTGCAGGTTCCACCGGGGCAATACTGTGCATTGTCTTTATAAAACCAGTTATAAAGTTTGCAAGCCAGGCAGATTCCAAATGCTGACTCGAAGAACAAAAATACCAGGCAAATCAGGCACACCATTCCGGTGATGATGCTATAGGAATTAAACAGCACCATCAATATAAACATGGCAGCCGAGAGCGCCATACCTACTATCCAGGCGAACTTTTTTTGTTTAGCGCCCACATACTCGGGAACCTGGTTACCGACAATCAGCCGGCCAATGATAAGTGTTGGTGACAGGGCTGGGTTCAGCAGCACACGGATAATAAAATCAATAAGAAAAATGGTTATCACATATTTGATAGGAATGAAATTACCCTTAAAAAGAATTAACATCAGGGATATAAAAGTAGCGAGGAACAAGATGCCTGCCGATGCCCTGATTTCTCTTTCATTTAAAACAGCTACCTGGTAACCTTCCACATTCTCACCGAATTGTATTATTTTTCTCATGCTTAGGGGTTTTGTTACTGCAAGAATATTCTATTCAGAGTAGGGGTAAAAACGGCTGTCTACAAACAACTGTTTCGGGTCTACAAACAACCTCGTTCTGAAGCGACATTGAAAAAGATTTGCCGATATTTAGCCCACTAAAAAAACACGATGAAAAAATTGTGGAACTGGAAGCGTTTCAGGCTGTATGGTATTTTGGGATTGGCATTTTTTTTCATTGGCGTGATCACGGACGCCCTGCAGCATCCGGCGACATTCTTCCCACGGGTGCTTAACAATCTATGGGGCGTGAGCTATATTACATTGATAAATTATTTCTTGTTTGAATATACATTGCCCGGTCTCAGCCTCAAACGAATTATCCGGTCACTGCTGCTGATAACAATGCATATTTTTTTATACTCCTGGGGCATGTATGCCTGGAGAAACACGGGTATTGCCGTTCATTTCTATACCCCGCTGATGAATCATAAAAATGTTTCTGCTGCGGTAGCCGATCGGATGGGTTATAGCATGGGCTCACTGGTATTTTTCGGGATCATCCGGCATCTTTATAACTATTTCCGGTTGAAACAGGCAACACAGCAATTGCGCATTGAAAAGCAGCAGGCAGAGCTTAATTACCTGAGATCCCAGACAAATCCCCATTTTTTATTTAACACGCTGAACAATATATATTCGCTGGCCAGAGACAAGAGCGATCTTGCCGCCGAGTCTATCCTGCACCTTTCAAAAATACTGCGCTACATGCTGTATGAAACAAAAGGTGACTATATAGCAATTGAACAGGAATTGAAAATCATGGCTGATTATATAGCGCTGGAAAAGTTGCGCTATGATGATTCTTTACGCGTTAACTTTAATCACGATATTGAAGACAGGCAACAGGCTTTGCCGCCTTTATTGCTGATGCCGCTGGTTGAAAATGCTTTCAAGCATGGCGTTTCAGAAACCCGGCAGCAACCATTTATTGATATTCATCTTTCGGTCAATAAACGGCAGCTGGCTTTTGTTGTAAAAAATTCTACGGGTGAACCGGTAGGTACCCAACCCGGACGCGAAAGCATTGGCCTTGCTAATTTGCGCAGGCAGTTGGAATTACTTTATGCCGATCACCGGCTGACTGTTCAATGGGAAGCGTACGTGTTCACCGCCAGTTTACAGATTAATCTTGCGAGCCATGTCTGAAATAAGATGCATTGTTATAGAAGATGAACCCCTGGCGGTAAAGGTGTTGGCTGATTATATCAGGGATACGCCCTTTCTTGAATTACAGGCAAGTTTTAAAGATGCCATACTGGCTACGGAATGGCTGCGGAATAATACAACCGACCTTATTTTTCTCGATATTCACCTGCCCAAGTTAAAAGGCATGGCCTTTTTAAAAACGCTGACTCATCCACCTGCCGTTATAATTACAACCGCATATCACCAGTATGCGGTAGAAGGTTTTAATCTCAATGTCACCGATTACCTGCTGAAACCGTTTGAGTTTGATCGTTTTTTAACAGCAGTCAAAAAGGTAAGAACAGCACATCAGCTATATCCTCCTCCTCTCACGCAAAACGAAGCGAGAGATGGAATCTTTCTGCCGGTACAAAAGAAAAAGATAAAAATTTTTTTTGCAGAAATGCTCTATATCGAAAGCCAGCGCGAGTATATCCGGATTGTCACTACCAAAGCTGTCTACGTATCAAAAATGAGCACCCAGGAGATCGAAGGGCTGCTTCCTGCCAATGCATTTAAACGGGTACATCGTTCTTTCATTATTGCAACCACCAAGATACAGTCGTATACTGCTGATACCATTGAAATAAATGGTTTCTTTATCCCGGTGGGCAGGGGTTATCGGGATGTTTTGCAAAACCTTTAGACCATCCACTAAAATGTTCGGCTGTCCTGCACCACATCATAATCTTTCCCGCGTACAGCATCAGCAGGCTAAAGAACAATATGCCGGTCCGAAAACATTGTCTGTTCTACCGGTAGTAAATCGCAGAACCAAAATCCCATTTTATTTTTTGTCTTTTCTTTTTCTGCTTCCTCATTATCGTTGCCGGGAGTATTGTACTCACGGTAAACTTTTTCTCCAATTGTATAAGGAATCGCTGTTTTAAATATCGGACCATCAAAACAAAAGGTATGAAACTCCCCATTTTCACCGCATGGATCTACAGTTTTGGGTAAATCATTGATAAAACTTTTGTCAATAATTCTTCCGGCAAAAGAGGCTTCCAGCAAATCTGCGTTTACACAAATTACAATCGCTTTAAATCCCAGGTCAATAAACTCGTTCAGCAATTGCTTTGTATTTTGTTTCCAGATAGGAAAAACAGCACGGATACCTATCCGGTCCAACTGTTGCTCCCGGTATTTTCTTAAATCTTCCAAAAAGATATCGCCAAAGGCAGCATACTTAAAACCTTTTTTTTGCAATTTCATAACAGCTTCCGTCATTACCGATTCATATTCCTCCATCGAGGGTTCTTCTGGTAATTCAATTGTGCTACCCGGAATATTGAGCGATCTGATCTGCTGCTCCATTAGCTCCCTTCTCAATCCATGCATGCTTACCCGGTTATGAAATGAATTCACCGAAGTCAGCAAATGGTCAACACTGTAATTGCTGTCCTGCAAGAGGTAATACAAGGCGAGCGCAGAATCTTTGCCGGTACTCCAGTTGAAATAGGTTTTTAATTTTAGAGCTTGCATACCCGTTTATTATAGTTGCAATTTACTACTTGTATGATTGCAGGGTGATTCGTTTCAGTCAATCTTGCTCTCCTTTTAATATGAAATAACCAAAACTGCTTTGCTTTCTATAATAATACAGCAACCGGCATAAACAGCCAATAAAATTCAGATGTCGCAAATAACCCTTTATTTGTCCGATACAGCCTCCATCCAAATCTAATTTTCATGGCATCTTTGTTGTCGAAATTGAATCGCTGAATAATCAGCATACAGGACAGGTGGAGCAGCAACCACTTTAAAAACGGGCGGAACCGAAAAGCCAGAAGAGTAGGAACAAAATATATGTTATGTCAAACAATACTGTTTCACTACACAGGGTACTGAAAACATCTCCCGAAAAGGTTTACCGCGCATTTACGGAAGCAACGGCCATCGCTTCATGGCTACCTCCCTACGGATTTCTTTGTACCGTTCACGAAATGAATGTAAAGACAGGTGGTTCGTTTAAAATGTCATTCCAGAATTTTTCAACCGGTAATGGCCATTCATTTGGCGGGGTATACGTGGAACTTAAACCCAACGAGTTTTTGAAATACACTGATAAATTTGACGACCCCAATCTGCCGGGCGAAATGACCACTTCTGTCACGTTTCGGAAAAATATGGCCGGTACAGAAATAAAAATTACGCAGGAGGGAATTCCCGCTGCTATACCTGTTGAAATGTGTTATCTGGGCTGGCAGGAATCGTTGGAGAAGCTGGCTAAGCTGGTAGAGCCAGTGATACCAGACATGTGATCCGAAATGAAGAAAGCCACATAAGTATAACCTGTGTGGCTTTTTTCTAAATAAAAAAGCCATTTATTAAAAGCAATCCAAAATAAATATTATTTTGGAAGTATGGTTACTATCACTCTCTTATAGCGACTTAGTGCCGGTACTCCTTTATCAGTAACTTTTAAAATAAAATGAACGGTTTCTGTACTATCTACGTCCGGCGCTTTGAGGTCCGGGCAAACAGCAATATTTTCGGCAGGAACTGCAATGATTTTCTTGGAGGTTCCCGCTTCAGGGTATTGAAACCACCAATAACTCAGGGCATCACCATCCGGATCATAGGATGTACTGCCATCCAGCGAAAAAGTTCCACCTGATTTCACGGTAATTTGTTCCGAGGTGGTTAATTTAAGAACCGGCGGATGATTGGCATTTTTGTAATCTGTATGACACCACTTCATCCTTGCTGCAAAATCGTTTTGAAAATCTTCCCTCCATCTCCAAAGTGTTACATGATTATTCTTGTAATTACCGCTGTCTTTTACCAGCGCCCTACCCCATTTTCCGGGTACCCGGGCGGTATAACTATCTTCCGCATTTGTCCAGAACGGTCTTGTTTCTTCTTCCAGCGGTACAATCCATTTCGCTTTCGGATCAAAAATGGGTTTGTAAAATTCATAGCGACCTCCCCAACCGCCCCAATCCGGATGCTCCGGTTCGTTCAGGCCATTGGGGATCAACATTAGCCAGGATGGAGTATCACCTTCCATTCCCCAGGCAACATCAGGATAAATGGCGCCTAATGGCCCATGCCCCTGTTGAACGTTTCTTGCAAGCCAGTCATTACTTATTACCTCGTTATTAGCTCCAGGAAATGGCCGGTTGATTGCTGACCAGGTGGCGGCGGTATAATTTCCGGGACTTGCGATATAAAACAGAGCGGGGAAATTCTTGCGTATCCACGGCCCGGTATTGTCCTGGTCTGAAATGGTATATACCCTAAGCTTGCTGATCAGCCGTTTTGCTTCCGCTTCAGTTTTGGTCTCCCTGATTTTCCATAATGCTTGTGCCAGTGTATTGGGGCCACCCCAAACCGCTATCCACAACGGACGTTTGTCCGCCTTTTCCAGCATTTTAATAATCCATTCCGAACCTTCGGAGTCCTTGGCTTTGCCCACCCCTTCCATTCCATAAACCGGAAGACCTTTTTTAA
>Ga0068868_100003520_pt1 | contig 10907 bp, 9 predicted proteins | sample KBSMisM42_FD_64660 | JGI IMG/M metagenome (GOLD analysis project Ga0068868, IMG submission 64660) | Miscanthus rhizosphere microbial communities from Kellogg Biological Station, Michigan, USA - KBS Miscanthus M4-2 | ecosystem: Host-associated > Plants > Roots > Rhizosphere > Soil ...
AGGCATCTATTTGCTCGAGGTCAACACTCAGCCCGGCATGACTCCACTGAGTCTGGTTCCCGAGCAGGCGAAGCTTAAGGGCATCCCTTATGGCGAGCTGGTCGAGCGGCTGATCGAAGAGGCTCTCTCGTGACCGCCGCGCACGTTCGCCGCGGCGGCGCCGCACGCGCCAAGGCCAAGAAGCCGTCGAAGATTTCGGTCCCGAAGAAGATCGCGAAGCGGCTGCCGGTCGACCAGGCACGCGCAAACAAGCTCGCAGCGCTAGTGTTCGGCGCGTTCGTGCTCGCGATCGGCGCGGTTACCCTGATCGCTCTCGACATCCCTGCGAAAGCGGAGCGTGCAGCGGGCGCCGCAGTCGGCGAGGTGGGCTTCAAGGTTAGCGGCTACCAGATCGTCGGGATCAACCACATGAACCGCGCTCTCGTCGACGCGGTGGTTGCTGACGAGCTTCGTCGTGCGGCAGCCGATGCCGGCTCAAGCAAGGCGCCGCAGGCGCTGGTCGACGTCGCGCAGATCCGCCAGCGGCTGCTGGGCTACGGCTGGGTCAAGGACGCTCGTGTCTCGCGCCGGCTGCCGGACTCGCTTGTGATCGACATTGTCGAGCGCACGCCAGCCGCGCTGTGGCAGAACGAGGGGCAGCTCGTCCTAATCGACAGCGAAGGCGTGGTCCTCGACCGCGTTCCTGTCGACAAGATGCCCGACCTGCCCCTGCTGATCGGCCCTGGCGCAAATTCAGAGGAGCAACAGCTCGACCGGCTACTGACAGGAGTTCCTTCGTTGAAGCCGCAACTCGCGTCGGCGACCTGGGTAGGCTCTCGCCGTTGGGACTTGAGGTTCCAGTCCGGCGAGACGATCCTTCTGCCGGAAGGCGAAACACAGGCGGCGGAGGCGCTCGCCCATTTCGCCAAGCACGACCGCTCCGAAGGTTTCCTGGGCCGCGGAGTCGTGCAGTTCGATCTGCGCAACTGGCCGCGGACGCGGCAGATGATCGTCCGCCTGCCGCGAGCTCCCGGCGAGCCGATCGCGCCGCCGTCGGCGCCTGCACCGCCGCAGGAGGGCTAGTGGCCCAAGTCACCGACCGCCCACCGATCGCGGCACTCGATATCGGCTCTTCCAAGGTCTGTGCGATCATCGCTCGTCCCGACGATGAGGGCCGCCTGACGGTGCTCGGCACCGGCCAGCGCGAGAGTCGAGGCGTCAAGCGCGGCTTCATCACGGACATGGCCGCCAGCGAACATTCCGTTCGCGAAGCTGTCGAACTCGCCGAGCGCATGGCCGGCCAGACGGTCGAGGAAGTCTGGGCCAGCTATGGCGCAGGGGGCCTCGTCAGCGACGTCGCCAACGTCGAGGTCGAGCTCGGCGGGCATGCGGTCGAGCAGGCCGACATCAACCAGCTGATGAGCGCGGGCAAGGAGGCGATCGATCGCAACGGCCAGGTCGTGCTCCACGCCCATCCTGCGCTCTACACGATAGACCGCGCACAGGGCGTTCAGCAGCCGATCGGGCTTCACGCCAATCGACTCGGCGTCGACATCCACGTGATTGCGGCGGAGCCGTCGCCCCTCAGGAACGTCGACACGGTCATCCGCCAGGCGCACCTCGGGGTGCGCGCCATCGTCGCTTCACCGGTCGCGGCGGCCCTTGCCTGCCTCAGTGACGAGGAGCGCGAGCTCGGCGTCGCGCTTGTCGAGCTAGGAGCCGAGGTCACCAACGTTTCGGTGCACTATGGCGGGATGCTCGTGGGACTGCGTTCGATCCCGCTCGGCGCGCGTGACATCACCAACGACATCGCCGCGGCCTTTGCGGTACAGCGCCGCGACGCCGAGCGCCTGAAGTGTTTCTACGGCTCGGCGATGACCAGCCCTCGCGACAATCACGAGATCATCGAGGCGACGCAGATCGGGGCCGAGCAGGGCGCCGAGCCCATGAAGTTGACCCGCGCGCAGCTGATGATGGTCATCCGCCAGCGCGTCGAAGAGCTGACCAATGAGGTTGAGGTCGCCCTTAAGGGCCTTGGTTTCACGGGCCCGGTTGGCCGCCAGGTCGTGCTGACCGGCGGCGGCGCCGAGCTCAAGAATATCGCCGATTACATGCAGGGCGTGCTTGGGCGCTCCGTCAGGCTTGGCCGGCCGAAGCAGATCACCGGACTCCCTGACGCGCACAGCGGGCCTGCATTTTCGACGCTGGTGGGCCTGGCGCTCCTGGCGGCGAGCGGCCGTGGCGACATCCGCGACATTGCCGGGCCAGTGATCCGGACGACCGCGCCCAAGGGCATGCTCGGCCGGCTGATCCAGGCCATGAAGGGCGACTTCTAGCGGCTGTTTTGCCGTGCTACGCCTCTCTTAAAGAGGGAGGGGCACCCCATGGCGACCATCGCACAACCACGCAGCAGTAATAGCATTGCGACTGCGGTCATCATGCTGCTCGGGACGGCGATTTTCCTCAACTACGTCGACCGCGGCTCGCTACCCACGGCGGCCCCCGTTCTGAAGGCAGACCTGAAGCTTTCAACGGAAGAGTACGGCCTCGCATTCTCGGCCTTCTTCTGGATCTACGCACCGATCCAGCTGTTCGCAGGTTGGCTGTGCGATCGCTTCTCGGTCTACAAGCTTCTCGCTGCCGGGATTCTTATCTGGGCATTGAGTACGTTGCTGATGGGCTTTGCCGGTGGCTTCCTGTCCTTGTTCGTGCTCCGCGTCATGCTCGGTATTGGAGAAAGCCTGTCGTTCCCCGGCAGCTCAAAAGTCATCGCCCGGCATGTCCCGGCCGAGCGACGCGGCGTCGCGAATGCGGCCCTTGCGATGGGGATTGCCTTTGGACCGGCCGTTGGCACGCTCGGCGGGGGCCTGATCGTCGCGCAGTGGGGCTGGCGCGCCATGTTCTTCGGCTTCGGCGCCATGACATTGCTTTGGCTGCTGCCTTGGAACCAGCTGGTTCGCTCGCTCCCGGAAGGCACGCACCAGCACCGTGAGGCGCGCGTTTCAGCCTGGGTGCTCCTTCGCCAGTGGCCCCTCTGGTCAATGTCTATCGTGCACACCCTCGGCAATTATTGCTTCTATTTCCTGCTCGCCTGGCTGCCGCTGTTTCTGACCGAGTCCCGCGGCTTCTCGAAGACGGAATGGGTTTACATTGCGGCCATTGGTTACACCGCTCAGGGTGTTTGCGCCTTCGGTTATGGCCATTTCACGGACTGGTGGACACGCTCAGGACGCTCCGAAGCGTTCTGCCGACGCTGGATGATGGTCGCGAGCCAGTCGCTTGTTGCGGCGGCAATCTTTGGCTTGGCCTTCGCCCACAGCGCGGTCAGCATCGCAATCCTGTTATGCTTCGCTGGCGCAGCTACTGCGGCGCTATCAATGAACCTCTACGCGATTGCCCAGATGTTCGCCGGTCCGCGGGCGGCTGGCAGCTGGGTCGGCTTTCAGAATGCGCTAGGGAATTCGTCAGGAATTTTTGGGCCAATCGTCAGCGCCTATGTCGTGACTCACGCCGGCTATGATGCAGCCTTCTATCTGACTGCCGCGGTCGGGGTTGTCGGCGCCCTATGGTGGGCATTCGGCGTGCCGAAGATCGAGCAGATCGAGCTCGATTAGCGTTCGGAAGCGTCGCTCTTGAGATAGTCGGGCGCGACTACTTTCGCTGACTTTGTGGTGGGCGCCGCCGGCTGGAGCAGCTTGAGGTCGAAGCGTTCCTTGAACTGGCAGCCGAACTGCGTGCCCTTGGTCCAGCGGACCTCGGCGTCGATCACGCCGCCGGCCGCGAAGTCGAGCTTGATCTGCGCGCCGACCGGAAGCTCCTCGCGGCACTCGACCAGCGCTCCGCCGCCCGAGATGTTGCGCAGGCGCGCACCCTTCACCTGGCCCTGGTAGTGGAGCAGCGCGGCGCGGATGATGCGCATTCGCGGCTCGCGCGGCGGGAGAGCCGCCGGAAGAGCCGCCGAGCCCTTGCTGGCTAGCTCGCGGGCCTCCTCTGGCGGCATCGGGCGGCCGAAGATGTAACCCTGGACCAATGAGCAGCCGAGGTCGCGGACGAGCTGCAATTCTTCAGGAGTTTCAACGCCTTCCGCGGTGGTCTGCATCTTGAGGTCGGAGGCCAGGCCGACCATCGCGCGGATCAGCGCGGCGTTGCGGCCCTGAAGGTCGGACGCGCCGGTGACGAAGGAGCGGTCGATCTTGATCTTGTCGAACGGCACGCGCTGCAAATAGCTCAGTGACGAATAGCCGGTGCCGAAGTCGTCGAGCGCAAGCTTGACGCCGATCGCCTTCAGGCTGGCGATCATCTCGTGGACATGGTCGTCGTTGCTGAGGAAGACGCCTTCGGTGATTTCGAGCTCGAGCCGCTTGGCGGGGAGGTGGGTATCGCCGAGGACCATGCGGACGACGGTGGGGAGCGCAGGCGATTTGAACTGGATGGGTGACAGGTTGACCGCGACGCTGATGCCCTCGGGCCAATTGGCGGCTTCGGCGCAGGCGGTCCGGAGCACCCATTCGCCGATCTCGTTGATGAGGCCGATTTCCTCGGCGAGCGGGATGAACTCGACTGGGCTGATCGCGCCCTTTTCGGGATGCTCCCAGCGGATCAACGCTTCGAAGCCGGTGACGGCTTCGCTCGAAGCGTCGACGCACGGCTGGTAGAGCAAGCGGAACTGGTTGTTCTCGAGCGCGACGCGGAGGTCGGACTCCATGAGCTGACGCTGGCGCGCGGCATCATGCATCTCGGGCTCGAAGAAGCGGAAGCAGCCCTTGCCGGCGGCCTTGGCGGCGTAGAGCGCCAGGTCGGCGTCGCGCATTAGGTCGTCGGACGTGCGGTCGTCATAGTCGGACGTGACGATGCCGACCGAGGCGCCGATCGACACCGCGGTGCCGTTGATCGTGTAGGGGCGCGACAGGCTGTCGATAATGCCCTGCGCGAGCTTGGACAGCTCGGTCTTGTCGGAGGCGGAGGGAAGCACGACCTCGAACTCGTCGCCGCCGAGGCGACCGACCTGGCCCGCCTTGCCGATGACATCGCGGAGGCGGAGCGCCACAAGGCGCAGTAGGGTGTCGCCGGCCGGGTGGCCGAGCGTATCGTTGACGGCCTTGAAGCGGTCGAGGTCCATGAGGAACATCGAGCAGCGGTGCTTGCGGCGGACGGCGCTGACCAGCGCGTCATCCAAGGCACGCCGAAGCGCCTGGCGGTTGGCAAGGCCAGTGAGAGCGTCCTGGCGGGCGAGGCGGTCGAGTTCGACCTCCGACTGGCGCATCTGCGTCAGGTCCGAAGCGAAACCGCGGAAGCCGAAGAAGCGGCCGATCTCGTCGTGGATGGGCCGGCCGGAAATCGACCACCAGGTCTCATTCTTGGTCTTGGCGCGGACGATCAGGTCCTGGAAGGCGACGTGCGACGAGAGGTAAAAGCCGAGCGTGCGTTCGGAGGGCGTGCCGCCCTCGCTGCTTTCGGCGGAGATCAGGTCGGTGAAGGGGCGGTCGATGAGGTCGGCCGGCTCGCGGCCGAGCGCGCGCGCGACGCTGTCGCTGATGTAGGAGAGCTTGCCTTCACGGCCGGTCTCCCAGAACCAGCCCTTGCCGCTGGTTTCGAACTCCTGGATCAGGGCTTCGGCGGGCGAGCCCTGAGGGCGCGCCTCGTCAGGGGCAGAATTGCCCACATTCCGCAGCATTTTCCGAAAACCTACCACGCGTCCGCTCCGTGGAAGCTTCATTGCCCAAATGTGGTTTAAAATGAGTTAGGTTTACGCGGAGTTTGTCAGCCCTGCGCAATTTTTCCGCCGCGAAATGACACCGGAATGGACCAAAGCCCCATAAGCGGTGCTAATCGCGGCTGAACAGCTTTCGATTGGCGAACGCGGGTCCGAGTGCCCAAACTTGGCTTATGGCACAGCGACCCCAAGCCTTGACATCGCCGAAGCCGGTCAATCCGCTCCGCGAGAGCCGATCGATCACCGCGCCTTATCAGAATTGCCGACTGGCAGCCGCCAACGATCACGAAATCCGGATGAGCGTGATGACCTCCGGCTTCGAGTGGCACCGCCATCCGACGTCCGACGAGATCTTCTTCGTCATCGAAGGCGAGCTCATGATCGAGCTCGAAGAGAGCGAGGTGCTGCTTCGCGAAGGCGACCTGTACACCGTTCCCAAAGGAGTGGTGCACCGGACCCGGCCGGTAGGTGCACGCTCGGTCAACCTCACCTTCGAACGCGGCGGCACAGGCACGGTCTACGTCTGCCGCGGCTGCAAGGACGACGGCGCCGAGCGCTGATCGCGCAAGCTTGCTCGAACGGAACCGCAGTTCCCCCAAACCCGTTTTGTCGCCTTGCGATGCTGCGCCTGTGGATAAGTGAGTCTTTCAAGCGACACTCATCCCCACTTTTTTGGTCCGCGTTAACTTTTCCGCTTGGCTTGAGACTCGCAATGATTCAAAGATTCTTCTCGAAGGCTCAACGCGTTGCAGTGCTTGGGGGAGGTGTAGGGACATGAGCATCGATTTCATCCGGCCGGAGGTGGACGAGCTTCGCCCGCGGATCAGCGTGATCGGCGTCGGCGGAGCGGGCGGAAACGCCATCGCCAACATGATGCGCGCGGACGTCCAGGGCGTCGACTTCGTCGTGGCCAACACCGATGCCCAATCGCTCAACAATTCGGCAGCCGACCGCCGGATCCAGCTCGGCCTCAAGATCACGCAGGGCCTAGGTGCCGGTTCGCGGCCGGAGATCGGGCGCGCTGCCGCCGAAGAGACGCTGGATGAGATCGTCCAGGCGCTCGAAGGGTCGCACATGTGCTTCATCGCCGCCGGCATGGGCGGCGGCACCGGCACCGGTGCAGCGCCCGTCATCGCCAAGGCGGCCCGCGACAAGGGCATCCTGACCGTCGGCGTCGTCACCAAGCCGTTCGCGTTCGAGGGCGCGCGCCGCGGTCGCTCGGCCGAGGCCGGTATCTCCGAGCTTCAGCAGCACGTCGATACTTTGATCGTGATCCCGAACCAGAACCTGTTCCGGCTCGCCAATTCGGAGACGACCTTCAAGGAAGCCTTCGAGATGGCCGACGAGGTCCTTCAGCAGGGCGTCCGCGGGATCACGGACCTGATGGTCATGCCCGGCCTAATCAACCTCGACTTCGCCGACGTCCGCTCGGTGATGAGCGAGATGGGCAAGGCGATGATGGGCACGGGCGAGGCCGACGGCGACAACCGCGCCATCGAAGCCGCCGAGAAGGCGATCTCCAACCCGCTGCTCGACGGCGTCAGCATGAAGGGCGCCAAGGGCGTCATCATCTCGATTACCGGCGGCGAGGACATGCGGCTGATGGAGGTCGATGAGGCCGCCAGCCACATCAAGGAACTGGTCGACCCCGACGCGAACATCATCTGGGGCTCGGCGTTCAACAACGACCTCGGCGGCAAGATCCGCGTGTCGGTGGTCGCCACCGGCATAGAGGCCGACGCGATGACCGCGGCGCAGCCTGGCAAGGTGTTCAGCTTCCCGGCCCGCACGGCCACTTCGGCTCCTGCCGGCGCCGTCGAAGAAGAAGCTCCGGCGCTCGAGGAAGATACGGTGGAGACGACGGCAGAGGATGACGAGGACGAGCTGCTGCTCGGCGCCGACGACATCCTCACAAGCCCGGTCAACTCCGCGCCGTTTGCGCCGCCCGAGGACGAGGATGCGGGTGAAGCACCGACGGCGAGCGGCGGCGGGACCCTGTTCGAGCGCATGTCGAACATCGCCCGCGGCGCTCCAAAGGCGCAGATTGAAGAGGATGAGCCGAGCTACAAGCAGGCGCCGATCGACATCCCTCGCTTCCTCAATCGCCAGAACAACCAGTAGCCAAAGCGCTACTTTGAAGAAGGGCGGTCCGCTTGGGCCGCCCTTTTTCTATGCGCGGAGCACTCCCTGCCGTCCCGCCCGCACGGCTCACCGTAAACCCTCTAGCCAGAAAGAGTTCGGCAAGATTCTGTGCGTCACGGGGAAGGTGATGATGCGGGGATTAGTCCAATTTCGGTTGGCGGGAGCGCTTGTCGCGTGCGCCTCGGCGCTCGTTACGGCGACGCCTGCGTGCGCCCAGGGCAGCTACTCGCCCTACGACGAGAGCCCGTCGGCGGCGCTTGCGCGCTATGTCCGTACGCTCGCGTCGGACCCGACCGATTTCCAGTCGCTGATCGGCGCCGGCAAGGCCGCGCTGGAGCTCGGCGACGCGCAGGCGGCAGGCGGCTTCTTCGCCCGCGCCGACGATGCCAATCCGCGCAGCCCCCTCCCGCAGGCAGGGATGGGCGCAGTTTCGGTCGCGAACGGGGACCCGCAAGCGGCGCTTCCCTACTTCCAGCGTGCCCAGCAGCTTGGCGCGCCGGTCTCATCCTTCGCGTGCGATCGCGGACTCGCCTACGACCTCCTCGGGCAGCAGGCGAAGGCGCAGGCCGATTACCGTCTTGCCCTCAGCGGCCGCGACGGCGACGAGGCTCGGCGGCGGCTGGCGCTGAGCCTGGCGATCAGCGGCGATCGCAATGGCGCGTTGGCACTGCTTGCGCCGCTTGCCGCCAAGGGCGATGCCGGCGTGCCGCGCGTCCGCGCCTTCATCTTCGCGCTGACTGGCGACAGCAATTCGGCCATGACCGCGATCAACGCAGTGATGCCGGGCAGCTGGTCCCGAGTGGCGCCTTTCGTTCAGCGCTTGCCCTCGCTGACCGCCGGCCAGCGCGCCGCCGCGGTCAACCTCGGAATCTTCCCTGACAATGGCGCGACCTCTTACGCGTCCGCAACGACTGCGGTGCAGTCGGCCGACCGGCTGGCGGACCTGGAAGCTTTGCTTCGCGCTTCGCCGCCGCCGTCGGCCCAGCCCGCAGTCGTCCAGGCGCGGCCGCCGCGGCCGGTGCAGGTCGCCTATGCGCGGCCAGCAGCCGCGACGCAGCGCTTCGAGCCGAAGATCTGGCTTCAGCTAGCGGCCGGCCCCGACGATTATGGAATGTCCGGCGAGTTCCAGCGGATGAAGTCCAAAAATCCGGACTTGTTCGACGGTTTGAAACCCTATGTCGCGCGGACCGCTGGCGGCGCGCGCTTGCTGGTCGGGCCTTTCCGCGGACGCTCCGACGCCGAGATCCTTGCCGAGGACTTCGCCAGCGTCGGCATCGAATCCTCGAATTTCACCAATTCCCAAGCGGACAGGATTGCGCCACTTGCCGGTGAATGAAGCTTCCGCCGCTCGTCGCCGCCAATCCCGCTAGCTCGCGCGGCCGGCTTCACCCCGAGGACAGCACGGGCCCGCGCGGTCCCCGCGACATCTTCCAGCGCGACCGCGACCGGCTGATCCATTCGGTCGCGTTCCGGCGCCTTCGCCACAAGACGCAGGTATTCGTGGCCCCTGACGGCGACCATTATCGCGTGCGGCTCACCCACAGCCTCGAAGTCGCGCAGATCGGACGGACGATTGCACGTGCGCTCGGCCTCAACGAGGACCTCACCGAGGCGCTGTGCCTGGCGCACGACCTTGGCCACCCGCCATTCGGCCATGCAGGCGAGGATGCGCTGAGCGCGGCGCTCGCCGACGCCGGCGGGTTCGACCACAATGCGCACACCATCCGCATCGTCACGCGGCTGGAGACGCCTTACCCAGAATTCGACGGTCTCAACTTGAGCTGGGAGGCGTTGGAGGGGCTGGCGAAGCACAATGGCCCAGTCGCGGAACCGACTTGGGCGATGGCGGAGGCGAACGCGGAATGGGATATGGAGCTGGGAAGTTGGCCCGGTCTCGAGGCGCAGGTCGCCGCGATCTCGGACGACATCGCCTACGACAACCACGACATCGATGACGGGCTTCGTGCCGGGCTGCTCGACATGGAGGAGCTGCTGGAGCTCCCGCTGGTGCGGCGGCTGTGGGACGCGGTCGAAGCGCGGCACCCCGGGCTCAGCGCAGAGAAGAAACAGCGGGCGCTCGTCCGGGACATGATCGGGCACATGGTCGGCGATGTTCTGGCGGAGACCGAGTGGCGGGTCCGGGAGGCCAGGATCAAGACCGCCGAGGACGTCCGCGCGGCGGGGCGGCCGCTAGCGGGCTTTTCGGACGAGCTGGCGGCCGAGGAAAGCGGACTGAAGCATTTCCTCCATCAACGGCTGTACGACCTGGCCGAACTAAAGCCGGTGCGGCGCGAGGCTGAGCGCGTCGTCGCAGACCTCGCCGCCGCCTATCGGGCAGATCCCGACCTGCTGCCTCGCTCGTGGCAGCGCGGGGACGATGAGGTGCAGCGGCTGCGCACGATCGGCGACTTCATCGCCGGAATGACCGACCGCTTTGCGATTGCGCGTCACGAGGAGCTGATCGGGCCCGTGAACCTGCCCGCGAGCCGGTTTTAAGCAATTTTGGTTCGCGTTTATTAACCTTGGCGACCCATCATTCGGCGCATGGGATTCAAGCGGGAAGCTTGCCGGGCGATCGCCGGGGTTGTGCTCCTGTCCGTTGCGGCAGGCGCAGCGGCTGACCCGCGCGAACCGTTGGCGATTACGCAGCTACCGGACTCCGAGTTCCTGCTTCAGCCGAGCGCCGTCTCCGGCTCCACCGACGGCGCAATCTCTGCCAGCGACATGGACAGCTTCAGCAGAGCGATAAACGAGGCGGTGCGCGCGCAGCAGCAATCGATTGCCGCGCAATGCGAATCCGCGCCCAGGGCAACGGGAACGATTGCGGCGCGATGGGCGTGGGAAGCCCATTGCCGCTATCAGCGCTACTGACCGCCTATTAACCGTTCGGAGTTGATGCCGTCCCAAAGGGCGACTGGCCCACTGACGATGGTCGGGGCGTCCATCCGCTGCTGGCCGAGCAGGATCGCTCCACTAAAACCCATGAGGAACCACACGGCTATCGCACCGAGAATGTACGGTTTCATCGCTTCCTCCCAACGCGAACAGAGGCGCAAGGATAGGCGGAAACGGT
>Ga0068868_100003526_pt1 | contig 10902 bp, 9 predicted proteins | sample KBSMisM42_FD_64660 | JGI IMG/M metagenome (GOLD analysis project Ga0068868, IMG submission 64660) | Miscanthus rhizosphere microbial communities from Kellogg Biological Station, Michigan, USA - KBS Miscanthus M4-2 | ecosystem: Host-associated > Plants > Roots > Rhizosphere > Soil ...
GGTGCAACAGTTGGAGTCGCGGCCGCCGCCGGCGCGCTGGGGCCCGTGTCAGCCCCTGGCATGGTAGGAGGCGTCTGCGCATTGCCGGAGCTGAGCTGGAAGTTCTCGATGCGCACCCGGGCTTCCTGTGCCCATTTGCCGTCGGCATGCACGGCCACGAACTGCTGGTACGCGTCCAGCGTGTCGGTCTTCGAAGCCTGCTGCCAGTCCCGGTCCTCGGCGAGCTGGCGCACGCGCTCCTGCGCGGACACCCCGAACTCGCTGTCCGGATGCTGACGCAGGAAGTCCTGATAGGCCTCCGTGGTATCGGCCGCCTGCGCAGCCTTCCAGTCCGCGGCCACGCGACTACAGCCCGCTATGGCAAATATGACCGCCGTCAGCACCACGATCGGGCCAATATGAGACTTGCGCATCCTTTCCTCCAACGTCAAGTGGATATTGTAACAGCATGCCTCAGCTGCCACGCCGTCGACTCCTCGACCGCCTCGGTTCCACGCCTTCGCTGATCGCGCAGCACACGCGTCTGGTCGGCGATATTGAGACCGAGGGCGCGTTGCTGCTCAACGGCGCGGTGCAGGGCAACGGGCGCATCGGCGGCGAGGTGTCGATTTCCAGCGATGCGCAGTGGGAAGGCGACGTCCACGCCAATTGCGCTGTCATCGCTGGCACGGTCATCGGCAATGTAACGGTCGATGACAAGCTGGAGGTAGGCGCGAGCGCGCGTCTGCGCGGCAGCGTCACCGCCCGGCGCATAGCCATCGCCCTCGGCGCACAGATCGAAGGCGAAGTGGTGTGCACCGGCGCCGAGCCCATCGTCGAGTTCGAGGAAAAGCGCGCCGCAGTCCCCGAAGAGTAGCCACGAGCAGCGCTGGCGGCCGCCAAGCCCGCGTTCTCGTACCCCTCATCTCGCTATACTTTACGGCTGGAACCGGGTCGCTCAGGCGCTGCCTGCGCCGCATGCGGCTGACCCGGCATGGGCCGCGGGGCTCGCGGCCGTCGCCGACTCGAAAAGGGAATGCTTGAACGCAGCACGGCTCATTCACCTGGTGGCACATCGCGGCAACGCTGCGGAATTTCCGGAAAACACCCTGCCCGCGTTTGTTTCGGCGCTGGAGCTGGGGGTGCGCTTCCTGGAACTGGACGTGCACTTAAGCCGGGATGGCGTGCCGGTCGTCATCCATGATCACACGCTGCTGCGTACCACCGGATTGCCCGGCAGCGTGTTCGAGCATGACTCCGCGGAACTCGCACAGATGGACGCGGCGGAGAGCCAGCGCTTCGGCGATCGTTTCGTGGGCACCCGCTTGCCGCTGCTGCGCGATGTCATGCGGTTGCTGGCCCGGCGGCCCGAGATCACCGTGTTCATCGAGATCAAGCGCGCCAGCCTTACCGAATTCGGCCATGACCACGTAGTGTCCAAGGTGCTGGAAGTCACCAAGCCATGGCGCATGCAGTGCGTGATCATTTCCTTCGACCTGGCGGCGATCCATCGCGTGCGCCGCCTGGGCGACGCGCCGATCGGCTGGGTCCTGGAGAACTACGACGAACACAGCCGTCTTAAGTACGAAGCGCTGCAGCCACAGTTTCTGTTCTGCAATCACGAAAAGATTCCGGCCAACCAGCGGCTCTGGCAAGGACCGTGGCGCTGGGCCATTTATGAGGTCACTACGCTGCCGCTGGCGTTAAGTCTGGCCGAGCGCGGCGCGGATTACGTGGAGACCATGAGGGTGCGCGAGATGTCGCAGGCGCTGCGCACGCGGCACGCAGCGCCATGAGCCAGACCTGGGACGTCGTCGTCGCCGGCGGTGGCATACACGGGGTCGGCATTGCGCAGGCAGTGGCCGCTGCGGGTCATTCCGTACTGGTTCTGGAGCAGCAGGCGCTGGCCGCCGGCTCCTCGAGCCGCTCGAGCAAGCTGATACACGGTGGGCTGCGTTATCTGGAGTCCGGCCAGTTCCATCTGGTATGGGAAAGCCTGCACGAGCGCTCGCTGATGCTGCATCTGGCCCCCGAACTGGTGCGGCTGCAGAAATTCATGATCCCGATCTACGAGCACAGCCGGCGCCGCCCGTGGCAACTGCGCACCGGACTCTCGCTGTACGCCCTGCTCGCCGGCCTCGGCACGGATGCAAGCTTCGGCACGGTGCCACGCAGCAAGTGGTCGACGCTCGACGGGCTGGATACCGAAGGTTTGCAGCGCGTTTTTCACTATCACGACGCCCAGACCGATGATGCGCAGCTGACCGCGGCCGTCATGCGCTCGGCCCAATCGATGGGGGCGGAACTTCAGATGCCCGCGCGCTGCACCGGTGCAGTCCTCGCCGACGACGAGGTGGTGGTGAGCTACCAGCGCGGCGAGCTCAAGAGCGAATGCCGCGCCCGCGTACTCATCAACGCCGCAGGTCCGTGGGCCGGAGCGCTGGCGCAGCGCGTGACGCCCAAGGTGGCGGTCCCCGCCCTCGAGCTGGTACAGGGCACTCACCTGATTCTGGATGGATCCCCGCAGGCTGGCTTCTACTATCTGGAAAGCCCGCGTGACGGGCGCGCGATCTTCGTCATGCCCTGGTACGGTCAGCTGCTGCTGGGGACCACAGAGGTGCGTTTCCACGGCGATCCGGCGCAGGTGACGCCGGGCCCGCACGAAATCCACTATCTGCTGGGCGTGCTGCGCCACTATTTCCCGCGCTTCCGCGATGAAGCCGCGTCCACGGTGCGCGGCGCCTTTGCCGGCCTGCGGGTGCTGCCCGCCAAGGGCGGTCATGCCTTCCATCGATCGCGAGAAACAATGCTGGTGACCGACCGGGACCGCAAGCCGCGCCTGCTTTCCGTCTATGGAGGCAAGCTGACCACCTGGCGGGCCGTGTCGGCGCGCGCGTTTGCGAAAATCGCGGACTCGCTTCCGCAAAGGCGCCCCGTGGCTCGCACCGACCGATTGCCGCTGCATCCCGCATGAGCACCGGCGTGCTGGCGCTCGATCAGGGCAGTCACGCCAGCCGCGCCTGTATCTTCGATGAGTCCGGCGATGTTTGTGGCAGCGCCAGCGTCCCGGTGGCAACCCGCCAGCCGGCTCCATTGCACGTCGAGCACGACGCCGAAGAGCTCGCAGGCAGCCTGCAGAGCGCGGCCGAGTCGGCCTTGCGCGCCGCGCGCGAGCATCATCCGCGCCTTGAGCTCGCCGCCGCCGGGCTGGCCGTGCAGCGCTCGACCATCGTGTGCTGCTCGCGCGTCGATGGCAGCGCATTGTCGCCCGCGCTTTCCTGGCAGGACCGCCGCAATGCACCGTGGGTCGAGAGCCTGGCCCCGCAGGCGGAGCGCATTCGCGAGCTCACCGGCCTGCCGCTTTCCCCGCACTATGGCGCCAGCAAGTTCCGCTGGTGCCTGGAGCGCCTGCCGGCCGTGGCGCGCGCCGCGCAAAGCGGTGAACTGCTGGCCGCGCCGCTGGCCAGCTACCTCGCGCGCAGACTGGACCGGCACTGGCAGGGCGCCCCAATCGGCGTCGATGCCGCGAACGCCGGTCGCACTCAGTTGTTCGACACGCGCAAGCTCGATTGGTCGGAAGAATTGCTTGAGCTGTTTTCCATCCGCCGCGCGTGGCTGCCGATTTGTGTCTCGACCGCGGGCGCCTGGGGGACTCTTGGCCTCGCCGATCTTGAAGTCGAACTTCGCGCGGTGACCGGAGACCAGTCGGCGGTCCCCTACGCGCTCGGCGCTGCCGATCCTGGCACCGTCTACGTCAATCTGGGCACCGGAGCGTTTATCCAGCGCCCGCTCCATTCGCGGCCGGAATCACCCGCACCGCTCCTCGGCAGCGTCTTAAGCCGCGATGAGCGCGGCGCCCTCTTCTCGCTCGAAGGCACCGTGAATGGCGCCGGGAGTGCCGTGAGCTGGTTTTGCACCGAGGAGCCGTGCGCCGAGGCAGATCTGTGGCCGGCGCTGGAAGCACTGCCCGATGCCCTCTCGCCGCCCTTGTTTGTGAACGGCATCGGCGGGCTGGGTTCGCCTTGGTGGCGGGTGCAGCAGCCATCACGCTTCGTGGGCGATGCTGCGGTCGGGAGTGCGCACCCACCCACCTCTTCCGCCACGTTGCTCAGATTCGCGGGTCTGGTGGAAAGCATCGCCTTCATGATCGCCGTCAATGCCGAGCTGCTCGCCCGCCAGGCCGGCTCGCCGCGGCGCGTCGTGCTGGCCGGCGGCATCAGCCGTTCGCGCTGGCTGGGCCGGCGTCTGGCGGCCCTGCTGCAACTTCCTGTGGAGGTCATCGACGCGGAGGCCAGCGCGCGCGGCGTCGCTCAGCTGGCCTCGCCCGCGTCCGCGGCGAACTGGCCGAAGGTCGCGCTGCATTGTCACCTTCCGCATCACAACGCGCAGTTGCAGGCGCGCTTCCGGCAATTCACCGAGCTGATGGAAAAGGGCTAGAGCTGCGCGAATTGCTCGACCGTGAAACGGTCGCTGAAGGCTGGCGCCAACACCCGGCTCAGAAATCCGCAGTGGCCGCCCAGCGCAGTGCGCGTGATGCGCAGGAACCGGGTCGGCGCCAGGCGCGCCTGATCGGCAGGCGGAATCATCGGATCATCATCGGCGATCAATATGCGCGCGGGTATGCCTAAGGTCTGAAGCCGCGCGCCGGTGATCGAGTAGCCATCCAGATAACAGGTGCTGTCGGGAAAATCGGTGTGCTTGCGCACCAGCCCGTCGGTCATCTGGCGCAGGCTCTTGGTGCGCACCAGCTCATTGAAGTCGAAGGTATCCGGCCAGTCGCGCTGCTTGCGCTTGAGCGAACGCGACCAGTGATGCACGAAGTAGGCGTGGTACAGCGGCCAGCCGAGCTCGAGCGCATCGAGCGTGTGCCTTGGCTCCAGGACCGGTGAGATCGCCACAACCCCGCGCACGGTGGCGGGCAGCGCCGGCTCGGCACAGGCACGCAGCAGGAAATTCCCGCCCAGCGAAAAGCCGGCGAGAAACAGCGGCTGGGTGCCGCAACGCGCCGCTATCGCGCGCAGCGCCCCGGTCACATCACTTAAACGGCAGGAATGAAACAGGCCCTGGTTGAGTCCCTGCGTGGCACCGTGATCGCGCAGATTGAAGCGCACGATGGCATAGCCTCGCGCGAACAGCAGCGCCGCGAGCGAGAGCACATAGCGCGAATTGGTGCTCCCTTCCCAGCCGTGCAACAGCACGGCCGTGCGAGTCGCGGGCGCACCCGGTGCACTGTGCCAGGCCTGCAGACGCACTCCATCGCCGCAGTCGAGCATCCACGGCCGCGCACGAGCGAGCACGTCGCGTGCCCGCCAACGCGCCCATTGCCGGCGCGGCGGCAGACTGGTCAGTACGGATTGCAGGTGCGCGCCGCGCAGCCAGCGCGGCGGCTGAAATCTTAAGTCCAGCTCCAGCCCCGGACCAATCGCCGGAACGTCAGTCAAGGTTGCGGGTGCGTGTGCACTTCGACGCGGTTGTTGGCGGCCGCGATGCGATTCCACTCACCTGCCGTCAGGGTGGAAGAAGCGATCGGGTATGGCACCGCCACCTCATCCACGCCGCCGGTCGAAAGCTGCACGTCGAAGGCGCCGCGCCCGTGGGTGTGCTGGGCGCTGAGCATGTTGGCGAAGGCCACGGATTCGCGCCCGGCGACGCCGCCCGTATCCACCGGGTTACCGATCTGGTCGCACTTGGAGAAGCTCATTTCCGCCGCGGGCAGCATGACGGTGTCGCCGGTCCCCTGCAGGCAGAATCGGCCGGGGATGCTGCGGATCTCAACAATTCCACGGAAGTTCGCCGCCACCAGCCGTGCGAGTATGTTCTGTACCGCATCGATGCGCGCCCCGCCCAGCGGCGGCTCACCGAAGGGTACGGGTTCGACGGCCACCGCAAGGCCACGTCCAGGGGTTGGCGGGACGTAGTCGGATGTCACCGTGCGGCGGTTTGATTTGGGCGCGGACGCAACCGGTCCTGGTCGCGAGCGAGTTTCCCCTACCAGCGGCGCGCGGGCACTTTCCGCGCTCGGGCCCGTATCGTTGCTGGAGCGATACCAGAGAATTCCGGCGAAGATGGCGATGACCGCCGCCGCCGCGGCCAGCCAAAGCGTCGCGCCGCCCGAAAGGCCCGGCCGCTGCGTCGGGGACTCGTAGTCCAGGTGCAGCCCCTGCTCGCCGCCCTCCATCAGCGCACGCACCTCATTAATGATCTGCCCGGTGTGCTGGGCCAGCGACTGGGCCACGAAGCGCCGCAGCTCGATGCCGTGATTGCGCAGCATGAGATCGAGCTGCGCACGCATGTCCGCCGGCATGCCGGCCGGGGGCGCAATCGAAATCTGCGGCGGCCGTCTGACGCTCGGCTCCGAAGGATCATCGACTTCCCGGAGCGATGGCACGCGCACGGTGGCAATCTCGCTTTCGGGCCGCTCGCCGAGCAGCCGCAGCGCCTCGAGCGCACGGCTGACATCGGCCGGGCGAGTTTGTTTGGGCAGCACACCCATGGCGCCCAGGGCGCGCGCCTGACTTAAGTAAAGCTCGCCTTCCTGCGAGGTGTACATCATCACCGGGATGGTGGCGGTGCGCGGATCGTTCTTGATCGCAGTCAGGGCCTCGAACCCGTCCATGCCCGGCATCAGGTGGTCCAGGAAGATGACGTCGGGGCGCTGGCGGATCAGGTATTCGATGGCCTCTTCGGCGGAGGCGGCGCTGTCGACCTGCAGGTCGTAGCGCTCCAGGACGCGGGTCAGAAACGTACGCGCGGAACGTGAATCATCGACTATCAAGGCACGCTTGGCGCTCATTCGATTCCCCGGACGCCGCCGTCGCAGCCGGCTCCGGGTCAATCTTAACGCGAGCGCCCCGTTCCGCGTAAAACTGTCGCAATCGTGCGGCCATCGCCGCCGAGCCCCAGCCGCGCGCATAAGTCCGGGCCAGTTCCCCACGATGGCGGGCCTGCGGAGGGTCATCGAGCAGATCGATCACCGCCTGCGCAAAAACCGCGGGGTTCTCGGGTGCCACGCGCGCTCCGCTCCCGTTCTGCAGGATCGATACCGTACCCAGGCATGCGGTCGAGACGATCGCGCAGCCCTGCGCCATCGCCTCGAGCAGCACCAGGCCCTGCGTCTCGGTGCGGGAGGCGAACACGAACACTGCCGCGGCCGCGTAGCAATCGGCCAGCTCGCCGTCGCGATCCAGGTAGCCCACGAACATCACGTCCTTGGCCATTCCGGCTAGCAACACTCGCTGCCCGAGCGCGTGGCGCGCGGGGCCCTCCCCGGCGATCACCAGCAGGGCGTCGGGCCGGGCGCGGCGCACCTCGGCGAAGCTGTCGATCAGAAAGCCGATGTTCTTCTCGTGGGCCACCCGGCCCAGGTACAGCACGATGGGCCGTCGTTGGGAAAGAGCGTACGCACGGCGAAAGCGCTCCGCGTTGCCGGGTACAAACCGAACCGGGGGCAGGCCGGTCGGGATCACCGTCACCGGCCGCTGCACGCCGGCGGCCGCAAGCAGGGCAAACATCTGCTCTGAGGGTGCGATCACAGAGTCTGTCGCATTGCATTGCCGGCGCGTAATCGTGCGCGCGAGGGCGCGGCCCAGCGCGCGAGGGAGGAAGGGAATGTAATGGTGGAGGTATTCCGCAAAATGGGTGTGGTAGGTCTCGATCACCGGGATGCCGGCCTGCCGGGCAAACTCCAATCCGGCGTAATGGGCCAGAAACGGCGTGTGCACGTGCACCAGAGAAAAGCGCCCGTCCGAAAGCTGCTGCAGGGCGCGCCTGAGCTCACTGCGGCGCATGAAACGGTCCTCAGGGTCGCGCGGCACGGGACGCGCGCTCACGCGCACGATTCCCGGCTCGTCCGCACCGAAGCTGGCGTTGCCGTATTCGGGAACCACCAGGGTCGTCTCCACGCCCAGAGCCTCAAGGTCGGCGCGGAACGTCGCGATCGAGGTGGACACGCCGTTGACGCGCGGGAAATAGACGTCCGAGAGCATGAGCACGCGCACCGAAGCAGCCTGCCTTTAGGCGAGCGCCAGTCCGCCGGCGGCCAGCAGCGCGCCCACGGCTGCACCGGCAATGACGTCGGTGGGATAGTGGAGTCCCAGCACCACGCGCGAGAGCGCAATGAGCGAGGCCAGGGGAATCAGGATCCAGGCGAGCTGCGGAAAATGCGCCACCGCCTGCCAGGTAAAGCTGACCGCATGCAGCGTGTGGCCGGACGGAAAGCTGTAGCGATCGAGCGGCGGCATCGCCATGGTGATTCCCGGATGGCGGATGAATGGCCGCTCGCGGACCAGCGAACTCTTGAGGCGCCGATAGATCAGGTAGCCGGCCAGTCCCGTCGCGCCCATGATGAGGACGGCCCGGCTGGCCTCGCGCCCGTACACCAGCAGCAGGCCGCCCATCAGCCCGTACCACAGCACCCCGTCGCCAAGGCGGCTGCAAAGACGCATCAGCTTGAGCACCCAGGTCCGGTTGGCGGCAGTGTTCAGGCCGCGACAGAGGCGGTATTCGGTGCCATCGAACCGGGCTAGCAGTAACTGCGCACGATTCATGAGGCCATGATCAGCGGCATTTGCTACCGGCAGATTACGGGAACGTTAAGCTTGTGTTGCGAATCCCCGGCCGCGCCCATTGGGGACATAACGGATGTAGGACTGGCAACGCTCCTAAGGCCGGTCAGGTCGCGTTTCGGTCGGCCACGCTTATAATATGTGGGCGGCAGCGTCGCTAGCCGTCCCCGGACCGTCATCAAAACAAAGCCCCAGAGGGTGTCCGTCATGAATAAGCATTCCGCCCCCATCGCCCTGGTTGCGTTGTTCGCCTGCGCCAGCGCGCATGCCGACGTGACCATTCAGGAGCAGACCAACCTCAATGTCGCGGTCATCAAGGCGCACAGCTCGAGCACCAAGCGCATCACCGACGACAAGGAACGCACCGAGTCCCAGTTCCGCTGCGATGGATTCATGTCGATGCTGTGCGGGAAGAACGACAGCCTGGAGATTGTCCGGCTCGACCGCACGCTGACCATGACGGCCGACACCAAGAAGAAAACCTACATTGAAAAGCCATTCCCGACTCCCGAGCAGCGGGCGGAGATGGAACAGCGCATCAAGGCCGTCGCGGAGAAGATGAAGTCCTGTCCAATGCCCCCTGCCGCCCAGAGCTCGCCCACCGTCGACACTTCGAAGTGCACCATGACCCCGGCGACGACCAACGTCTCGACTCCCGGCGACACCGCCACCTTCGCCGGACACGCCACCCATCACGCTATTGTCACCATGACGCAGAGCTGCGCGAACCCGGATACCGGTGAGTCCTGCGACATGGCCTACTCGCTCGACAGCTGGCTGGCCAACGATGACGTTCCGGAGCTGGCCACGCGCACCACCTTCACCAAGAATTACATGCATGCGATGGGACTGGACGACGCGGCGACTCTCGCCACTTCTGCTCAGCTCAGCCAGTTCCTCACACCCTACAAGGACGCGATGAAGAAACTGGCAAGCGATTCGGCAGCTCTCAAGGGCTACCCGCTCAAAACCACATTCCGCTTCGCCATCGGCGGACCCAAGTGCAAGTCCGCGGCCGGCAGCAGCAGCACCGCGGGCGGCGGCAGCGGCGGATCCTCGGGCAATGTGCTTTCTGATGCGAGTGGCGCTGCAGTGGGCGCAGCGGCGAACACTACCGCTGGGGCCGGCGAATCCAAAGCCACCGAGGCCGCCTCAAATGCTGCCGGCGGTGGCGTGGGCGGTGCCATCGCCAGTTCTGCGGCGGGCGCATTTGCCAGCAAGATGATTGGCGGCTTGTTCAGCAAGAAGAAGGCCGCAGACACCCCGCCCCCGGCCAGCACATCCGGATCGAGCACTCCGGCGGCGGCCGCGCCGGCCCCGGGAATGGTCACGGTGGCGGAGATCTCGGTCGAAACCACTTCGATCAGTTCCTCGGCGATACCGGCCGATCAGTTCGAGATGCCCAGCGACTACAAGAAGATGGCTCCGCCGCCCGAGAAAGCCTGGACCGAGCCAAGCTGCCCGACCGTCGATTCCAAAGGTTGATTACGCAAGTCTCAGCGCCGCCGGCCGGCGGCGCTGAGATCCGCCTTTAGCTCAGTCGCGGATGCCGACGCCGCGATTCATCAGCGTGAGAGCCGTAAGGAACAAACCGGTAACCAGCGCGGCCATAATCGCGAAGGCGCCCGGCACGCTCACATCGCTCACGCCCAGAAAGCCATACCGGAAGGCGTTGACCATGTGCAAGATCGGGTTGATGTGCGAGAGCGTCTGCGCCCATGGCGGCAGCATCGACACCGAATAGAACACGCCGCCAAAGTACGTCAGTGGCGTCAGCACGAAAGCCGGGATCCAGTTCACCTGGTCGAAATTCTTGGCGAACACGGCGTTGATGAGGCCACCGAGCGAGAATGACATGGAGGTCAGCAGCACGGCCGCGACGATCAGTCCCAGATGGTGCACCGGCAGGTGCGCGAAGATCAGGGATACCACCGTCACCACGCATCCCACCATCAGTCCGCGCAGCAGGCCCCCGCCCGCATAGCCGGCGACGATGATCCAGTTGGGAAGCGGGGAAACCAGCAGTTCCTCGACGTGCTTGCCGAATTTTGCGCCGAAGAACGAGGACACGGAATTGCTGTAAGAATTGGTGATGACCGACATCATGATCAGGCCCGGGGCAATGTACTGCATGTAGTCGAAGCCACCCATCTGCCCGACGCGCCGCCCGATCAGGCTGCCGAAAATCACGAAGTACAGGATCGCAGTCACCGCCGAGGGCACCAGCGTCTGGCCCCAAATGCGCACGATGCGGCCGTACTCGCGGATGATGATGGTCGCAAAGCCGGTCCAGCGGGCGGCATTGAGCGAGGGCATCGGGCTTGGCGGTTCGGTCGTGGCCACCTCAGCCATGGTTGTT
>Ga0068868_100003530_pt1 | contig 10897 bp, 13 predicted proteins | sample KBSMisM42_FD_64660 | JGI IMG/M metagenome (GOLD analysis project Ga0068868, IMG submission 64660) | Miscanthus rhizosphere microbial communities from Kellogg Biological Station, Michigan, USA - KBS Miscanthus M4-2 | ecosystem: Host-associated > Plants > Roots > Rhizosphere > Soil ...
TTGCTGCGGGTTGTAGCAATATCTTTAAAATTATCTATTCCTACCAGGCCAATGATCTTTGATGGGATACTGTCCGCCACGGCAGCTATTACATCGCCGCTCATGGAATGGCCAACCAGGATGACTTTATCCGCTTTTAATGCATTGATCACCGCTATCACATCATTTGCGTAATCATATACCGTCCAGCTGTCGCGGTTCTTACCACTTTGTCCGTGACCGCCAAGATCGAGCGCAACCGTTGTAAATCTTTTACTGAATAGTTCCTCTTGTGACCGCCAGTATTCTTTATTGATCGCCCAGCCATGCACAAAAATGATCATCGTATCCCCTGTACCTCTCAGATCATAGGCAATATTCACATCGCTGCTTTTAACCGGCACATGTTCTGCTATCTTTTTTTCTTGTGATGCGCAGGAGCTGAAAAAAACGATCCCTGCGATAAAAAAGTATTTCATTAAAAAATCTTTTGGGTATTCAAATATACAGGTAAACCTTTGCCTTTCAGATGACCCGGATCTTCTTGCGCCTTTAAAAAATAATCAATACTACTTTCCATGGATTTTTTTCCGAAACGAATAATCTGTTTAACGGAGGAACCAGTTGAAACACTTTATCTTCTTGGTGAACAGCAAAGGATCGTTGGCATTTCAGGATTTGCAGTTCGGCCGCCACAGGCCCGCAAAGAAAAACCCATCGTATCAACTTTTACGGACGCCGATATTGAAAAAATAATGACGCTGAAGCCAGACCTGGTGATCGGGTTTTCAGATATACAATCAGGAATCGCAAAAGAATTGATCGCAAAGGGTGTAACTGTCTGGATAAACAACTACCGAACTGTGGAAGGTATTTTCAACATGATCGGGCAATTGGGAAGTTTAGTTGGCCAGACCGACAAAGCAATCAGAATGGTAGATCAGTTTAGAAAAGATATCGAAGAGGTCTCTGAGGCTGCTCATAAAAAGGAACGCAAACCCAGAGTGTATTTTGAAGAATGGGATGAGCCGTTAATATCAGGGATATGCTGGGTGAGTGAATTGATAGAACTGGCGGGCGGCATTGACATTTATAGAGAGAAACAAAACGCCTCCTTAGCGAAAGACAGAATCATTGCCAATAACAATGATGTAGTGGAACGCAACCCGGATATTATCATTGCGTCCTGGTGTGGCAAAAAATTCAAGAAAGAAAAATTGGCAGCGAGGGAAAACTGGAAGAAGATCAATGCCGTAAAAGATGATTTTGTTTTTGAGATCAAGTCCCCGGTTATTTTACAACCAGGACCAGCTGCTGTTACTGAAGGAATAAAGGCGATTGCTAGCATCATTAATGCCTGGCAGTCCTTTCAAAAAGAAAAAAACTCACATAAATGAGCAGTCGATTTACAAAAGCTTCCCGTATAGTCAGTCAACTAATTTTTTTCAAGCCAACTTTTACCGCCACTTTCGCGTTACGGAAGTAATTATTGTTTATCAAACCAGTTGGAACATTTAGCATTATTGGTTTGAAATTAATGGCGTGTTATGTTGAAGACTGAATACAACGAGTTACATGACCTTATCCTGGCAGAGTGTGATATTCCCGACCACTTATTTCCCGACGATGTTGACAATAGCAGCTACTGTTATTTCTTGTTCAGGTATGCCTCATGCAGTTTTATTTATATGGACAGTTGCTATGAATCATTTACAGGCTATGTGCCAAAAGAGCACGAACGGGGCGGGCTCGATTTTTGGTTTTCAAAAGTTCACCCGGATGACAGGAGAATGCTGGGTGAGAGGATCATTGAATCCCTTAAAATATCAAAACATCTATTTAACGGGAGACGCCGGGATCCGCACATTTTGAATTACCGTTTTAAAAAAGGCACAGGTGAGTGGATGTGGATACAGCATTCTGTCTACAATTTATCAATTGATGCCGATGGTAAATTGGACAAGGTGCTGCATAGGCTTCAATTGCTTGATTTGTCCAGCGACCCGGTCAACGATACTGAAACAACCTACAGCGTTGTATTGAATAACGCTGACCCTGTTAATGCATTAACCAACAGGGAAAAACAGGTTCTAAAATTGATCGGCGAGGGATTCTCGACTAAAATGATCGCTGGTCAATTAAAAATCACCATTAATACCGTAGAAACTCACCGCAGACACTTGCTTGAAAAGCTCGATGCAAAAAACTCAATGGAATTAATAAGAAAGGCTTTTAAGCTTTTCTGGAATTAAGAAAAATCATGGCTCCATCATGTGGCCTCTTAACAGGCTGAAATTGCTTGTAACGGTTTTCCGTGATTGTCCCGCGTCATCAGTATAAATAGTTTTGCACTCGTTATTTAATTGATGTTAAAAATTAAACTAATCACTATGACAACAACAGTTTTAATGAAAGGCAATTCTATAGCAGTGCAAAAAGAAGAGAAAAGAGCATTACTTGTAATTGATGTCCAGGAAAATTTATTAGACACCCGTTCACGGATACACATGGATCCGAGTGCGATATCTTCCTTTATAAGAAACTTAAACAGATCGATCGGGTTTTTCGAAGCGAATTTTTTACCGGTTATGTATGTCGTAAATGAATGGACCAACCCGATGCTCAATTTGGTGACAGGAAATGTTTGTAAAAAAGGCGGTAAGGGCACCGGCATTGACAAAAGGGTGAATCGCGTAAATGGAATGGTCTACAGTAAATCAAGGATGAGTGCACTTACTAATAAAGAACTTTCTCTTTTTCTAAAAGAAAATTCCATCTCTGAGGTATATATCACAGGTCTGTTGGCAGAAGCTTGTATCAAAGAAACAACGATGAATGCGATAAAAAATAATTACAATGCAGTGATCATCGAAGACGCCATTGGTTCAAAGAATACAAAAAAGAAGCTGGCCTCCCTGTTATACTGCGAACGGAAAGGCGCAATTATTATAAGTGCGGAACAGCTGGATAATAATGCAAACAGAATAATCGATCATACTTTAATTACTGATAAATCATGAGGCTAGCGTTCACTCTAATTGCAGCATCTGTTGTTAGCACACTAATAATGGATACTACAGGTGGGTTTTTGCGTTCCGCAGGAATGACTGCGGGCGTTCCTGCGGGACTGGTAGGAAAATGGATAGAGTCATCTATAAAAGGGGCGATTTTCGTGAATGATATTCGAACCAGCCCCGGTGAACCCGCCGCGTTACCGAGAACTCTTCTTTATCATTATTTCATTGGCGCCTTATTGACCTGCACCTTGTACGCAATGGCTACAATGCTAAAGGTCAATTCTGTTCCCTGGTGGCTTACCATGTTATATGGACTAACAACCACACTTCTTCCGTTACTCCTGATGTTTCCTGCAATGGGATTTGGTCTTTTAGGGTCAAAGGGACCGCCAGAGTACTTGTTGTTGCAGACTGCGATTCTAAACCATTTAGGTTTTGGCATCGGACTAACAGTAAGTTTTCATTGGATCGTAAATCCTTGATCAGTGCTTTTTTAATCGCAGCAGATGCGTTTGATCATTACAAAACAATTAGCGGTGGCGATAGAGTCCACCGCTAATTTTTCACGGACTCTCCCAAACTTGCTGTCTTACTCTTTTACCGGTTCCCAGGCTGTTTTGCTTGTCGCGTTTACCTGCATTGTTCCGTTCGATGATAATGTTACATTCTTCAGCGTATAAAGTCCGGGGCGAAAACAATTGGGGATACTCAGATCCGCTACTTTAGCTTCTGCTGGCAAGAATCCACCATCACCCTCGTTCAGGGTCTCAAGTACTTCAATAGATTTCATTGGGCAGAAATACATTATCATGCGGCCATAACTCATTTCAAGCCGCACAGGGGACAGATTTGCTCTAACCGTTTGACCATGCGTCATTTTCTCTTCTCGCATTCTCTGTTGTAAAACGTTTGATTGTGAATAAGCTGTAATACCAACCGGTGTAGATCTAGTTCCCATGGGCGTGTCTGCACTCCTCTTCCCTCCAAAAAGGGATTCAAAAACGCTTTTCATAGTGCTAAGTTTTTTGAGTTGAAAAAAATTGTTTCAGGCTATTTTCCTTGTTGGATACCTCAATATTTTGCTACCATTATCATACCAGCTTCATTTTTAAAACCAGCCCCGAAATACACTTGCCTAATTTAACGGCTCTTTATTTGCCTCCGGCCAGGAACTGCGGCAGGCGGCGTGCAGATCGGCGCATAAAGTGGAGGGCAAATTCGTAAATTCACAATTCAATTCAGCTCTTCCGATGGCAGATAAGCAACCAAACAAGACAAGCGGGTTTAAAAAATTCCTTAGGTGGTTATTGGTTATTTGCGTGGTGGCTGCAGCTTTAGCGCTCTGGTGGAAATACTATTTTGTGTTTGGTGAGGGCGTAAAATCCGGGGAATTAAACTATGTGGTAAAGAAAGGCAATCTTTTTAAGACCTATGAAGGAAAACTGATCCAGGCCGGTTTTCGCTCAAAAACTGCCGGAAGTATACAGTCTTATGAGTTTGAATTTTCAGTGACCGATGATAGTATTGCCAATGTGCTCATGAATAACAGTGGGAATCATTTTGACCTTCATTATAAAGAATATAAAGGAGCCCTCCCCTGGAGAGGTTATAGTCCGTTTATCGTGGACAAGATCATTTCAATGAAACCTGAGGTAAAATGACATTCCATCCATGCCCGGTGGTCGACTTCATTGTATCGGGAAAGATGATCATTGACCAGTCGGGTAGCCTTTGTTGATCCAATCAATTTTAATATTATGCGGCAAGTCGAGGAGCTTGTAGTTTGTGAATTTCATCTCCTTCAATAACTGAATGGCAGGTCTCACATTGGGACAATGCTCGTAAGGGCAACATCCGCAGTAGATAACTATGCTTGTGTCCTTTGGAAGGTTTTCTAGTTCTCCTTTGAACTTTTTCATATTCTCTTCCTCTTTGATCATGCCCATGTCTTTGGAATGCGGAATAACCGCCCCGGGACCGATACTGAATATCACCGGAACCTCTTTATTATCCTTTAAAGTTGCCGCGAGGTCTGACGGTTGAAGCAATTGATCATTTGTCCAGTTAACAGGATTTTGCGCGACCGCATTGTGCCAACTGAACAGTACCGATATGATCAAAGCCCATGCGAACTGTGCTCGTTTTGCAACGCTCATTTTCAAAATTTTTATCGTAAAAATAAAAGAAACGCATATTTTATTACGCCCGGTTTTAAGCCCCGCGCTGAAAGTTTTTGCGACCATTAAAAAATGAGTTTAACGGTTAGTAATTCCGACCTACAAATGCTCTTCGCAACAGAGCCATAAGCAGCGTGAATACTGCTGAACCGATGATCGCCCACAAAACCGGAAAAGGCTTGTGATCGATGGTGATCTCAAAAAGCTTTGGTAAGCCCAACCTGCCTGCTATCCATAAACCGATCCAGGCGCCAATAAACCCAACAACGATAGACACAAGACATCCGCCTAAACTATACCCGGCCAGGGATTGGCCAATTCCGCCGCATATGGCGGCGATCAGTAAAAGAACTAGTAATCCTACAAGTGTCATGGTTTAAAATTTTAATTAAATATAAATTTTTTTTGTCGTTGGCGGCCTCTCTTAAATAAACAGCACGTATCAGGCAGGTTCTGTATCTGTGAATACTGCGAAGGTAATCCGTGATATGAATTGTAATCACCGGTAGACATTAACAAAGTATTGTAAAGAAATACTTCATTGTTCTTATACTTTTATACGAACATGAAGAAACTAACTCTTCTTTCCATTTTGTTATTTTCTTTTTTTAACAATCATTCGCAGCAGGCCATTTTATTGTTTAAGAAGAAAAATAAAACACTGGAAAGTTTTTGGGTTGGCTCGACCATAGCCTTTCAATTAAACGATAAGCAATGGCAAAAAGGTGAGATCACCAGGATACAACATGATTCATTCTTTATCCGGCCTGTCCTGGTTCAATATAATTTGCTTAATACTGACACATTTTATTATAATATCGCCGGTTTTTCTCTTTCTGATATTCATACGATGCCAAAAAAGGGGGTCCTGATTGACTATAAAGACGGAGAATTCCAAATATCCAGTTCGGGCGGACATCAACATTGGTATTGGATAAAAAGCGGCTGGATATTCCGCGTAGCTGGTGCTGGTTACGCGGGACTTATCGTGGCAAACAGTCTTATCGACAGCGATCTGTCGGTTTCAGATAGTAAAGCACAACTTGGTATTGCAGCTGCGGTTTTTCTGACGGGCGTCCTGTTGAAAAAAACGTACAAGCTCACCTTACGGACCGGGGAAAAATATCATATGGAAACCGTTCAGCTTCGACAATAGTTCTTCAGATCATGTTGACGAGTAACGCCTGTAAATAAAAACACGAGCAACAAAAGTATTGTTGGCCGACGGCGTCAAACTTTTCAATGATCAACATGGATAAGTCTCCGCACATTCTTAATACTTCGTCGAACTTGTTAGGCATTTGTTTCCTTCTTTTGACCTCGCTGAAAGTATTGGGCAAATCTCAGCAAACGGTAATTGATGATATTACTTTTGTCGCAATCATTTTATTTATGTTAAGCTGCCTCTTGTCCTTCCTGTCAATGCGAAAACCAGCCAAACAAAGTAAAAACCTTGAAAAAATAGCCGATTACATTTTTTTAACCGGTCTTTCTGTTCTGTTTATGACGGCAATACTTTTCTCATTCAACATAATAAGATAATACAATTTTAGTGTGTTCTTTTGGCTGGAATTTGTTAGACTCGATAGCTATTCTGTTAAACTGGTAAATTGCATACACATTAGTTTTAGAAATTTATGACGAGTACGAATGCCAGGACAACAAGTAAGACAGCGGAGATCAATTGCAAGCTAACGACGCCTGAACTGCAAGAAAGAAAAGCGACTGTTATCGCAAGTTTGAAGAAACAAATTGCGCTGAAGAGGGAATTGAAAAATGGTTTTGCCTACAGGTTTCCGGGCTCTGATTCAATTGTTGATGAACTTGCAACATTTGTAAAAACAGAAAGAGCCTGTTGTGATTTTTTTAATTTTGATCTTTCAATTAGAGGAAACAAAACTGAAGCGTGGCTAAAAATCACCGGGCCAACAGGGGCAAAAGACTTCATTAAAACACTGCTGGAGTTATAATCAAATAGCCGTTGTTTTCTGAATTATTTTCCTTGCGCTGGAAAATTTTATCTTCAATCGGCAATGAACCAGTCTAACAGGAAAGAACACAGTTGTCTGAACCCCATCAAAGAAAGCATATTCGATTTATGCAACTGTACTGGCTATTTTTGTTGCTGTAAGGTTACGCGTTGCCGCCTGGCAGCCCAATTATATTCACCATGAGCCAGATAAAGTTTAATCCAAGATGGAAAGAAGAATTAGTGGCAGTAAGCCATGAAGGGGTACTGATCCTCGAGCTGGCTATGGGCACGCTCCATGTTTATTTTCCCGACGAGGCTAAATGGTTTGCGGCTGTCCCTGACTGGGCAAAAGAAAAATGGAAAGAGTATTTGGAAGCCTGCACCGCGTGGTGTAAGGAAAACAGAATTCCGCTATCGATAGTCAATAACACTTTCGTGTATGAAGAAAAAACAGGTACTTAATATGGAAACAATCGAAAGCGAAAGGCTATTTCTAAGGCGATTGACCCTTGAAGACAGCGAGTTCATTTTAGAATTGCTAAATACAGACGGATTTATTAAATATATCGGCGACAGAAACGTAAAAACAATCGGGCAGGCAAATGACTACTTGCTTAACGGTCCTTTGAAGAGTTATGAAACAAATGGCTTTGGCTTAAGCCTGGCCGAACTAAAAACGGATCGAACGCCTGTTGGTATGTGTGGCCTGCTTAAAAGAGATTACCTGGATCATCCCGATATCGGTTTTGCCTTTTTGCCAAACTATACTGGCAAAGGATATGCTTACGAGATCGCAAACAAGGTTGTTCATTACGGAATGAATAAGTTTGGAATGGAAGAGATCCTGGCGATCACTCTTCCCGAAAATTCTTCCTCTATCAAACTCCTGGAAAAACTTGGTTTCCGATATGACAAAAACTTTATTTCTCCTGACACGAACGAGGAGCTACGCCTTTATTCGACGAAAGGAGCAAATGATACCGGCTAACCAAAGCGGTATTTAACCAAATTTTGAAATTGAATTCGCCTGCCGGCTTTCATTTCTCTTTACCTTCATTTTCTGCAAATTTGATATCATGAATACCGCCACCTGTTACATTAGCAAAAAGAAACTTCCTGTTACCGATTTATACAAAGGTCATTTTCTAAAAAAAGAGATCCTTGACCTTATAAAAAAAGACTTTCCCGATTTTAATGACAACGATTACATATCCGTTGAAAGTTTGAACGAATACAGGAAAAAGTACATGGCCACGCTGCTGAAACAGGAAAATACCGAGATCAGCGAAATGGAAAAACAGGTGATCGAAAGCATTGCAAAGAATGAGTTGCTTTCAAAAGACCTTGAAGAGGAATTGAGCAAAGACCTGACCCGTGGTCAGCGTGTGGCAGACAGGATTGCCAGTTTTGGAGGCAGTTGGACGTTTATTGGGTTTTTCTTTTCGTTCCTCCTTCTTTGGATGAGCGCAAATGTGTTTGTTCTTATAAAAAAACCATTTGACCCATATCCATTTATTTTACTCAATCTTATTCTATCATGCCTTGCTGCTATTCAAGCTCCTGTTATCATGATGAGTCAAAACCGTAAGGAAGAGAAAGACAGAAAACGGTCACAGAATGACTATAAGGTCAACCTGAAGGCTGAGCTGGAGATAAAATTGTTGCATGAGAAAATTGACCACATGATCATTCATCAAAACCAACGAATGCTCGAAATTCAACAATTGCAAACTGATTATCTCGACGATATTCTTAAGGCATTAAATATTAACAAACACAGATCATGATCACGCAAACTCCATGGTTTGAAAGAAAATTTGATTTCAACCTTCCGATTGGTTTATTTCCTGTCATTCTGGAAAGGTTACGGGGAACATTGCCGCGGGTCGCAGCATTGACGAAAAATGTAAGTGAAGAATTATCAACCAGGAAACCAAATAACGAATGGTCTGTAAAAGAACAGGTGGGACACTTATATGATCTTGAAGAATTATGGTACGGACGGCTGGAGGATTTCTTAACAGGCAAAGAAATGTTGAGAGCGGCCGATCTGCGAAATACGAAAACTCATGAAGCAGATCACAACAAAAAAGCAATTGAATATTTAATAGAAAAATTTTCCTCGGCAAGAAACAAATTGATCGATAAAATAAAAGATGCCAATGAAGCTACAGCATCGCTAACAGCCCTGCATCCCCGGTTGCAAACGCCAATGAGGTTGATCGATCATCTTTTGTTCATAGCCGAACACGACGACCATCACCTTACGAAGATCAGGGAACTGCTACGTGAATCGTCAATCGTCAGTCGTCAATCGTGAGGTTCTTTCCATTCACGTTTTACGTTTCACGTTTGACGTCTCACTACTCACCACTCACCATTCCCTACTGCACCAACTCCTCGATCACATGCCCAATGCAACCATTCGGCATCTGTATGTGCAATAACGCAGCAAGTGTGGGTGAGATATCCATCATATACACTTCACGGTTTAATTTACCTGGTTTGATATTCCATCCATACCAAATTAAAGGAATGTGCGTATCATAAGGGCTCCAGGTTCCATGTGTTGTTCCGGTTTTGCTGTATGCATCAAACCAGCCAGGATTCAGAATAATTTGCACCTGCCCGCTTCTCTTAAAATTATATCCATTGATCATCATCTCCTGCAAACCTTTTGGGATAGGGTACCTCCCGATAAAATCCATGTTCGCAGCAAACGCAACGCCAGGTTGCCTCATCAGGTAGTCCACCGTTGCATTCTTGATCATGTCAAAATTTAGATTTTCGGAGGCGATCTTATTTAAATCAAAATTCACCTGGTAATTCATTGTAGAACGGACCAGCGATGCAACTTTAAATTTTGTCATCAACATTTTATTCAGTGAATCCGTCATTTGGCTATTGTACCAAAACTCAGCGGGCAATTCATGATTCTTCATAAAGTCAACACTATGTGCCACTCCATGATCAGCCGTCAAAAAAACAAGATATTGTCCCTTGCCAATTTTTGAATCAAGCAATTGAAAGAAATCGGAAAGTTCTTTATCAAGTCTTAAAAAAACGTCTTCTTCTTCAATTGAATTAGGTCCGAACTGGTGACCCACATAATCCGTAGAAGCGATATTTATGGTTAAAAAATCTGTCGCGGTTCCTCTTCCAAGCTGATAAGCGTCGAGTGCCTCCCTGGCAAACTCCAACGTGAGCGTATTTCCAAAAGGTGTCGCCCTGAAACTATACTTGCTTTTAGAATAAGCAGTCTTCACGTCATGAGGAAATGAAGGATTTTTTTCCCCGGGATACGGGCCTTCCCAGGCCGCATTATCGGGATCACTTTCTTTATAAGTATCTAAAGGATATAAAGTGTTCCAGCCTTTTTCGATTAACTGGCTGATACGGTTTTTATCATTGAATTTTATAACCCAATCCGGTAATTGTTTCATGTAGTAAGTGCTGGTAATAAAATGACCCGTTTCATCATCAAGCCAGAAAGCTGCGTTGGCTGTGTGACCAGCTGGTAAAATGGAAGCGCGGTCCTTCAAGGAAACACCAATGACCTTTGACTGAAAATTGGTAGCTAATCTTAACTCATCCGTAATTGTTGAAACCAGTAAATTTCTCGGTGACATGTGACCCTCGATGGCGTTAGGATTCCCAAGAGGCTGAACGGTGCTGTCTGCAGTACAATACGTAATTTTTCCGCTGGCTTGTTCCATCCAATCATTACCAGCGATACCATCGATGGCAGGGAC
>Ga0068868_100003532_pt1 | contig 10893 bp, 7 predicted proteins | sample KBSMisM42_FD_64660 | JGI IMG/M metagenome (GOLD analysis project Ga0068868, IMG submission 64660) | Miscanthus rhizosphere microbial communities from Kellogg Biological Station, Michigan, USA - KBS Miscanthus M4-2 | ecosystem: Host-associated > Plants > Roots > Rhizosphere > Soil ...
CCTGACCAATGCAGACCATCATCATCAGAACTTAATATAAAAATCCTTCTTGTGTCTTTGCTGGTTTTATTGATAATATCTTTTTCATGATCTGTTCCCAGGTTCCAGGTTGTCAGCAAAATAATTTTCCCGGTATTTTGATCAACAACCGGTGCCGGATTGCCACAGGTATTGGTGCTATCGCTCCAAACCATTTGCAATGCACTCCAGGTTTTACCGCCATCAGATGACCGCTTTACTACCAAATCAATATCGCCTGCATCGCCACAATTATTTCTTCTTGCTTCTGCAAAAGCCAGCACCGCTCCTTTTGTTGTGGTAATGATAGACGGTATACGAAAGCAGGAGTATCCCTCTTCACCGGCCTTGTACAGGTAGTTAAGATCCTGCGCCTCCAACGTTGCTGCAGAAACCAGCATACAAAGCAATAAAATCAGCCTAACCGGTTTTGAGTTCATGCCGGTACTTTTATATATCAGTTTCATAATTATTTACTTTTGGCCGAAGAAAAAAAAGCTGTACTATAAGGGCCAGCAATACCACTGCCGCCAGCATGGCGAAATCCTTACCCAGGTTTCCTTTATCGGTTGATTTGCCCAGGCGATCGGTCACAACGGCGCCGGCAAAAACGCCCATCATATTCATCAAACCATAAGCAGTTGCCCGGTACCTGGCAGCAACAAACTGGCAAAGTATGGGCATATTGTTCGCATCAAACATGCCGAATCCAAAACCAAAACAAAATGCTGCGGCCATTACTGCAAACAAAGAATGACCAAGCGCTATAAACAATAAGGCGGGTATGGTTAAGCCAATGCCAATAGCACTTGTATATACGCGTCCCCTGACATTTTTTTGTATCCATTTATCTGATAAAATGCCTCCGAAAACTACACCCAATAGTGAAGACACCGCAATGGTAATAGTAGACAAAGGACCCGCTGCTGCCATATCAATATGCAGGTTCTCAGCAAACAGGGTAGGCAACCAATTCTTGATACCCCAGCCGGGTAAACTCGGGACCGCAAAATAAAACAGGATGATCCAGAAAAAAATATTACGGAATAAAACAGCCAGTCCCTTAAATAGAGCCGGTCTCTTTTTATCAAATGCTGCTGAAAATGTTCCGGACTGCCCTGCCCTGCTTTTCTCTTTTAAGAAAAATATCAATACCAGTGAATAAAGAATACCGATAATGCCAAAAGAATGAAAAGCACGCTGCCAGGAGAAAGCCTGTGCAATGGTAGCACCAAAGCCACCGAGCGCCTGGCCCATGTACAAACCCGTCATATTAATACCTACTGCCAGCGAACGGGTTTTGTCGGGATGATAATCTGCTATCAATGAAAGCCCGGCAGGAATATACAAGGCCTCACTGATACCCATAACCGCTCTCAACCAGTACAATTGGTTAAAGCTGGTAGCGTATCCCATCAAAAAAGTGACCGCTGACCAGACAAACAAACTTCCCACTATCAGCCATTTCCGGTTGAAGCGATCTGCTATCATACCCGATACCGGGCTCATGAATCCATATATCCACAAAAAAATAGCCATCAGGTAACCAAAATTGGTGGCCGATTGCAATTCGGGAATATCCGTTTGCATGGAAGGTTTCATAGTAGACAGCATTTGCCGGTCCATGTAATTCAACAGTGCTACCATCCATAACAGGGCAACTACTATCCAGGGATATCTTTTTGTAGCCGTCATGGAAAATGATTGATGCTTGCCGCTGTGATGAGTGGTGTGCGAACGCCTGCCCTGATTTCGCCACCGGGAATAAAGACTGTGTCCTTCCAGGTAATTGCCACAGTGGTTACCTGCGTGGGATAATCCATTTCGCCGGAAACAACCCACTCGTCTGTCTGCGCATTGTATAACAATATGGTTTTGCTAAAACCAGGATGGGCAGCCTGTAATGCATTCTTCTGTTTAATCAATCTTTCTTTTAGCGCTGTGTCCGCTGTGTGGTTGATGGCTTGTGCCAGGGTTTCCGCTTCGTGAAACTGCTTACCTGTATCACCCCCAAACAATAAAATATCGCTAGCGCCATACGCAATACCGGTTCCCGCCATCAAAGGCCATGGAAGTGATTTTTTTTCCGACCATTTATTTTCTTCGATGTCAAACGCATAGAAGCCATTGTACAAATCGCTGATACCATCAGCATTTTTCTTCCTGCCACCAGCCAGACAGATCAATGGTCTTTTCTCTTTGGTTACAGCAACAAGCACCATATGTGAGACCGGCACAGGAAGTGCAGGCAATTCTTTCCAGGCATAAGGACGGTGCTTCAAATTGAGGCAGTAAAAATGATTGGAAACACCGTTTACAGTTTCACCACCAGCCAGGTAAACTATATTATTACAAACAGTCATGGCTGCATTGGTTACTGCAATGGGCAGGTTGGCCAGTTCTTCTGTGATGATCTTCCTATCAGCCTCGTTCCACCTGATTATTCTTACTTTACTACTGATACCTTTTTCGTTTTCGCCACCCGCATACAATACACCAAAGTCTGTGGAACAACAGGCCGCATAGGCAACCGCTTCTTGCAGTTGATGGGTTGTTTCCAGCAATGCCAGTCTATTGTCTTTTATGTGATACACAAACACATCAGCATAATATTTTTTCTTTCCGCCTTCCCAGGGCATGCCGGCTGGGAAATTAGCACCGCCGGCAACCAGCAACACATCATTGCAAATACCTGCCACAGGTCCTGCAAAACCCAGTACATGTTGTTGCCCCGGAGAAGCCGGAAGCTGGGCAGCTATTTGCCAACGCAGTGTTATACCGGATTTCTTTTGCGCAAACGTTTCAGCAGGAACAATCATAATAAGAATTAAAATTACAAGCAATGATTTCATGATGAAATGTCTCCGTTTCCTGGAGCCAGAAAGGTTGCCGATGGTTAGTAATTAAATAAATTTGTATGGCGCTTCATACAGGTAATATTTGTTATCAGTTACAGGTAGCCCGGTCAATACATTACAAGACCGGCTGCAGCCTGACAGCAGGAACCTTCTCAAAAAAATTCATTTCATTTAACTGGCCGTAAAATTTATCATAATCCGCTGCAGAAAATGCGGGCAATGGCAGGCGACAGGGGCCCATATCAAACCCCAGCATTTTCATGATAGCCTTTTGCGCGGGAATGGGTGGATATTTAAGCAACACCCGGATCATGTCTACCATATAGCTGTGATGCATACGCGCTGATTGCAGGTCTCCCCGTTCGAAAGCTGCGATCGTTTCCAGGTAGAGTGGTGCCGCAAAAGTATAGGTGCTGCCAATGGCCGCCTTGGCACCCACTGCAAGCGCAGGTAATAATAATTCATCCAGCCCATAAAGGATATCATGACGTCCACCGTCAAAATTCAGCAGCGCCTGGTATTCCTGTAGGGTGGTAGCTGTATATTTTATACCAGCCAGGTTGGGAATTCGCGGAGCCGCATATTGCAAAAATTCTATCATATCCATTCCAACACCAGTCAGATGTGGAATATGATAATAATAAAACGGAATATCTTTTGCTGCAGCGGCAATTTCTACCATGCAGTCGCCCAGGTTTTCAACATTGAGCGGCTTAAAATAAAAAGCAGCTACCGAAGAAAATGCATCGGCCCCGATAAGCGCCGCATGATTGGCCAATATTTTTGCCTCTGCTATGCTGCTATGCCCCACATGCACAATGACCATGAGTCTTTTGGCGGATGCTTTTATAAAAGCTTCCGCCACTTTCATCCGCTCGGTAGTAGTCATATTCGGTCCCTCCCCATTACTGCCACAGATGAAAATACCTTTTACACCATCTCTGTATAGTTTATCAACCAGTGAAGGAATAAGATCAAGGTTCAGTGATCCATCTTCATGAAACGGTGTAAACACGGCAGCTATCAAACCTTCAATTTTGTTCATATTCATTTTAAATTTAAATCAAAAAACCGGGCTGCCATTTATTAATACCCCTCTGTTTGTTTTATTAAGTTGTTATTGGCAAGTACAGTGGTATTGATTGGCCAGAATAGTGGCGTGGCTTTTCCAACAAGATTCGGTACATACGTATAAACATTGATGGTGCCGCCTTTATGAAACCTGACCAGGTCGTACCACCGCTTGTTTTCGAAATAAAATTCCCTTCCGCGTTCGTCCAGTATTTCCTTTTCCACCGTTGCTTTGTCGATAGCGCCGCTGTAATCGCCTGTGCCGGCACGGTTTCTTACTTTATTGAGATAGGTAATCGCCATAGCAGTATTATTGATACCTGCGTATGCTTCTGCTTTCATCAAAAAGACGTCTGCAAGGCGGTACATGGGAATATCATTATCCGAGATCCGGTCGTCTGAATATTTCGTTCCGGGAAGCTTCGTTATCCATGAAATTTTCGGGCCGTTGGATTGCCTTTCTGTTACCCAGGTAAAGGGAATCCTTTTATCAGTTGAAGTAAACAATGCGCGTGATTTCGGGCTTATCTGGTAAGCGCCCTGCCCGTTCCCGGAAGTATTTGCATAAGGTATACTGTCTATATTCAGCGCTCCCTGCACAATGGTGAAAAATGGTAAGGCATTCAACCCGTAATTAGAACTGCCGCCTGATTCATCGCGCAGGAAAAAGGCCGCCAATATTGCTTCGGGGTTGGTTGATGCGCGAAGTGCAGCCGCGTTCTTAAAATCTGTGTTCAATGTTCTGCCGGTTAGTTCCACTTCGCTGATGGAAGCAATTGCATCATTGAAATCTGCAGCACCTCCATTCAATACTTTGGCACTCCATAGTTTTGCATCTGCTTTTAAAGCCTGCGCAGACCCGTAAGCAAAACGATAGAAAGATGGATATGCTGTGGGCAGAAAACCACTCATGGACCGGAAACTGGCGATGGCGGCATCCAGATCTGATTGTATCTGCTTCATAACGTCTGTTGCAGGTGCACGCGGCAACAGGGGTACATTATCATCTGTGATGGCTTCCAGCATGATAGGCGCATCTCCGATAATACGGGTAAGGGAAAAATAAAAATAAGCCCGCAACGCATAGGTTTCGCCGATAATTCTTTTTTTGGCATCCGTGTTTGCAAAATTGAAATCAGTTATTTTTTTCAACAGCAGGTTGCAGTTACCGATGGCTTTATACCAATCGTTGTAATTAATCGCGCCGGTAGTAGGCGAAAGAATCTGTGACCAGGCCGTGGTAAAACGGGAATTGGATGCTGCCACCAGTTCTTCGCTTCGCTCGGTGCCATACGTAATATTGTTGGCGAAGCTGCGCATAGCTGTATAAATGCCGGTGAGGTATGGTTCAAAATCACCCTCATTTTTAAAATAGGTCGCTTCGGTTATACTTGACTGTGGGGTTACCTCCAGTATTTTTTTACAACCTGTTTCCAGCAATAACAGGAGGGGCAATATGTACAAAAATTTATTTTTCATATCAATTCGATGAATAGTTTTTAATAATCAGAACCTGAGTGTAGCCCCGAGCGAGAACTGGCGTGGACGTGGATAGCCGCCCGGATCAAACCCGGTATAGGTTTCGGGATTTAATCCCTTATACCGGGTTAGGTATCCGAGGTTATAAATACTGGCAAAAACATTCAGGCCGGTGGAATGAATTTTACGCATGATGTTCTGTGGCAGATCATACGCAACGGTCAATTCACGGAAAGCCAGGAAATCTCCTTTTGTAATCATGGCAGATACATCTGAGCCGTAGCCATTGTTATTACCGAGTGTGGCGGAGCGTAAATAATTACGCTGCCCAAAATCTGCATCGGCAAAAGAAAAGCGGGCATATTTTTTTCCGGCATCGCCTGGTTTCTGCCAGATATCCGGGCCTAGTGCCTCTGCAGGTGCTCCCTCATTGAATGCACGACCCTGGCCCAGGGAACGTGCCAATGCACCATTGCTGATCAGGTGACCAAGCGCATAATCCATGGTAAACCGCAGTGAAATGCGTTTATACGAAAAAGTGTTCTGCATACCCCCAATGGTAGTAGGCGTGCGGTAGCCCATGAATACCTGGTCCTTGGTATCTATGATTCCATCGTGGTTAACATCTGCAAAAATAAAATCACCGGCATGTTTGCCCACTGCAATACCCTGCGGCGATGCAAGATTGTCTTTGGTAGTAGCGCTCCAGGCAGCAGCTTCCGCGTCAGTTGAGAAAACACCCAGCGTTTTATAAGCATAGATAGCATACGGCCGTTCACCTTCAGCAAAGCCGCCGGCTTCCATTAGAGATTTTGAATTGGCATCATATACTACATCTCCGCCCTGACGGTTCTTTGCCCGTCCGTTATTGGGCAGGCTGATAATTTTCTGCTGATTATAGGCAAAAGAGAAATTCGTATTCCATGTGAATTTCTTTATTCTGAGTATAGTAGCGCCCAGCTCTATTTCTATGCCGCGGTTGCGCAATGACCCATTGTTAAAAGTAATGGAAGAAAACGGCGATTCCGCCGGAAGTGGTTTGGAGGCCAGGCGCTGATCAGTAAGTTTATTGTAATAGTCAACGGTCAATGTAACACGGTTATTGAAAAAAGCGGCATCAAATGCAAGGTCAAGCGTCGTAGTCGATTCCCATTTCAAACCCGGGTTGGAAAGATTGGCCCGCAATATACCCGAACCCAATGCATAGGTGGTAGCAGAATAGCCACCATAGGTATCCGTTAGACTCAGATCACTAAGCCCGGCTTTTCCCCAACTGGCTCTTAACTTCAGGGCATTCATAAAATTGATGTGCCAGAATTTTTCCCTGCTGATATTCCATCCAACAGAAGCGGATGGAAAAAGCGCATATTTGTTTTCGGGAGCGAAATTGGAAAAGCCATCCCGGCGCAGGGTTCCGCTGAATAAATACCGGCTGTCATAATCATAGTTTATCTGGCCGAATGCACTGGCTGACCTGCTTTCACTGAACGAAGTGGCAAAATTGGTTACATTGGTCGTCACCACACCATTGATAACCGTGGTGCTTGGTTCATTAATGGTATATATATAATCGCTGGTGGCGCGTTGTGACCCAACGCTCACAATATTGCCGGTGTTTTTTGTATAGTTAACACCGGCCAGTACGGTAACGTGGTGATCGCTGGCAAGGCTGAAATCATATTGCAGCAAATGATCGGTCATCAATTGGCGGCTATTACTGGTATAATCCGTTTTTTGTCGTTGGGTAGAAGGCTGCACTTCATCCGGCGGTGTTGCCTTGCGCATAAAGGTTTCATGGTAATCATCAGTCAGGTAGGAAAGGGATGGCTTGAAGTGCAGGCCTTTAATAATGGTCCAGTCGCCGGCCACTCTTGAAACAAATCTTTCTGTCTTTGTTCTGGTATCATCATATTTCAATGTGTGGAAACGGTTTCGTGCGGTATACAACTCACCTACAGCCGGATTACCATCGTCTTTAAAAATCCGGATGAGTGGTGTGATTCGGATCGCCCGCACCACATCATTCTGGTAGGCATCAACATAATTGGGGCTCAGGTTCTGGTAACTGAGGTTTACATCTATCCTGAAATTATCCGAGGCCCTGAAACCGAAATTGCCCAACGCGTCATAGCGTTTGTATTTCGTGCCCACCAGTACGCCCGCCTGGTTGGTACGGCCGAATGACACATTGTAATTAGCTTTATCACTGCCACCATCAACCGAAAGATTATCATTTTGCGTGAGCCCTGTATTCCAAAGCAAATCCTGGTAATGGTTATCAGCAAACAATAGTTTGGTGCCGGGATTAATTGGATCATCCATGGTTTGCCAGCCATGCGCCAGCAGGTTGTTTACATAATCCTGCCCTTCTACGGCTACAATATTATCGTACAGTGCAGTAAGGTTGACAGCCTTTCCATAATCGCCCTTTTTGGTGTACACTTTTGTTCCTGCTGAAAAGCCACCATTGTTGAGCAGGTTATTTTTATCAATGGGATCAAAAGTGTTTTTTACAGTAGTCCGCGCCAGTTTCAAATAATCTGCTGCGCCCATATAATTATAATTTCTCGCCTGTGTTTCCCAGGTAGTGCGGTGATTCAACGACAGGTTCATCTTACTGTTGAATTTGCCGCCTTTTGTTTTGATAACGATAACGCCATTGGCTCCCCGTGCGCCATAGATAGCCGTGGAAGCAGCGTCTTTCATAACCTGCAATGATTCGATGTCATCAGGATTGATATCTGTAAAAGCCCTGAACACACCGTCTACCACTACCAACGGGCTTGATCCATCAACCGATCCAACACTTGCACCATTGTTATTACCAAGACCCGAGCCATACACATTGTTTTTGGTACCACCCCTGATAATAATATTGGGGGCGCCCGCTCCGGGCTGACCGGCAGTAATGGGAACAGATACACCCGCTATTTTTCCCTGCAGCGCCTGCACCGGGCTGGGATTGGATGTATTTTTTAATTCAGCCGGATTTAATTTAGACACCGCGGCAGTTGTTTTTTGTTTTGATTGTTGCGTATAACCCACCACTACGATGTCGGATAGGGCCTCATTGGATCTTGCCAGTGTAATAACCAAACTGCTCTGATTGCCTGCTGCTACCTCCTGGCTTGTATAACCAACCCTTGAAAAAACCAACATCGCCTGGCTGTTTACCGTCAGGGTAAATGATCCATCGGCGGCGGTAGCTGTACCGCCTTTGCCACCCTTAATTTTTACGGATACCTGCTCCATCGGTGCGCCGGTGCTATCGGTGACTTTGCCGGAAACGACGTGGTTTTGTGCAAAACTGAACAGGGGGCTACATAAAAAACAAAATACAATAAGCCGGTATAGCTTGTCTGCGGCAGGCTTTCTTTTCATATGCAATCATTTTACGATGGTCAGGCTGTTTATGTCTATTCGTAGTTATGTACTACATAATAAAATTACAGATTTCACTGAACCCGCAAAATTTATTTTTATTTTATCCGGTCGAAATGATGTTTGAGGTGCTGGTACATACCCTGGCGGAATTTTTCCTTGGATCCTTTTTTCAGGATCTCAACCAGCTCTATATGAGATACGGAAGCAGGCGTGTACACCTGTTCCAGCTCCATTACGTACCCAAAAATAGGCAGTAACATCTGCTGGAACCGGTGCATGGTTTCGTTTCCGGTCATTTGGTATAATTTACCGTGGAAGGCGATTTCGTGTTTGATGCGCCAGGATGGCTTGCCAACAGTAACCTGTTGTTTCATGGCGATGGCTTCCAGCTCAGCTACATCCTTATCGGTTTTTCGCTTGTAAAGAATGTCAGCCAGACCAATTTCCAATGTTAAACGGAGTTCGAAGAGATCCTGTAGTGTTGCCTTATCCATAATGAGCGGATCGAGCACCCGTTCAAATGAACCCAATATATCCGGACGTGAAAGCAGCATGCCGCGTTTTTTCTTTGTTTCCACAATTCCCAGCATGCGCAGCCGGCTCAGGGCTTCCCGCACTACATTCCTGCTTACTCCCAATGCATCCGCTAATTGTTGTTCACTGGGCAGGGGGTCACCCGGTTTAAATAACTTTTTCCGCAGGTATTCCCGCAATTGCAATTCCACTACATCGGCCATGGTCTTCTGATCGATGCGCTTTAACTCTGAAGAAAGATTGGTAAGCATACTTGGATCACTTAATGTTTAAATGTAGTACAAAATATAATAAGGAAGGCAGGTCCACCCGGTAAGGCACAAAATTCATGAACCGTCACCGCAAAAAAAATCCGACTGGCTGCCGGAACAAAAAATGTCTGCTATAATCCCGAATAATAATCGTACCCCTGTTCGGCCCAGTAATCGCGTGGCCGCTGGTCACTGAAGTAAATACTGCCGATGCGCTTTAAATTCTTAATGCCATATTTAACGGGTATGATTAACCGCAGCGGCTGGCCATGTTCCGGCGGAAGCAGTTTGCCATTTACCTCATAAGCCAGCAGGGTCTGCGGATGCATCGCCCCTGGCATTTCTATTCCAACATAGTAACCTTGATCCGGCGTTGCCAGTCCAACATAGGAAAGCTTTGCTTCTTCCTGCAACTGGTAATGTTCAATAAAATCACTGAATTTTACACCACCCCAATACGAGATTTGATCCCAGCCTTCCACGCATTTAAAATCGAATACGATTTCTGTTTTGGGCAGGGCCATCAATTCGTTCAAACTTATTTTGAGCTGTCTGCCATCTTTTTTATTCGCTGTCAGCAACCATGTAGAGGAATCAAAATTTTTATCCTCCATACCGATATCACTGTTCACCCTTACATTTTTTGCGGCCATCGACTTAGGATAGGTCTTAACCAGGTGATCATTGCTAAACGTATTTTTAAATATGATTTCATTCTGTTCCAGCGCTTTTCGCAGGGGGCGTTTAGCCTCTCCCGTTATACCGGGTTTTTCAAGTGGTGATTTGTACAGCCATCTCCACGACAACCAGGCAAGCACGTTGAAGCCCGCAAAACCTGCAAACGCAATAAAACTGCGCCGGTTTATTTTCTTTTGGGACAATAGTTGAACAGAATCATCTTTCCTGAACGGGTTCTTCTTCAACCTTGCCCGGAGTTGCCGGAAGATTTTTTTCATAAACGATTTCAAAACCTGATACCACCGACCTGAAATTATTCCAGCCAGCCAGTATCACCTGTACAATATGAATAATAAAAAACAATACATATCCCAAAGTCAAAATAAAATGTTCTACACGCGCTGCATGGTATCCGCCGCAAATCCAGGTAAGCCAGTAAAACTGTACCGGTTTATAAATGGCTAGGCCGGTAACCAGCGAACCAAATCCCATAACAATGATACTGGTATATGCAATGCGTTGTGCCGCATTGTATTTGTTTTGGGGTGGAAGCATTTTCCTGATGTGCAAATCGTGCAATACCACCAACCATGCCTCTTTAAAGGAATGACGGTTGGGAA
>Ga0068868_100003536_pt1 | contig 10887 bp, 9 predicted proteins | sample KBSMisM42_FD_64660 | JGI IMG/M metagenome (GOLD analysis project Ga0068868, IMG submission 64660) | Miscanthus rhizosphere microbial communities from Kellogg Biological Station, Michigan, USA - KBS Miscanthus M4-2 | ecosystem: Host-associated > Plants > Roots > Rhizosphere > Soil ...
GACTCCCCGCCCGCCGCGCCGCCGCAGCCCGCGATCGCCGCGGCGAGCAGGAGCGGGGTGACGCGGCGCACCGGGCGCCGCCTCAGGCCGCGGTGCCGGCCAACAGCGGCTCCAGCTTGCGCCGCCAGCCCTCGAGCCCGACGCGCTCGAGCACCTCGGCCGCCAGGGACATGTAGTCCGCGCCCAGGTCGGGCCGGTGGTCGAGGATGGAGGTGGCCTTCTCCGCGGACTCCGCGTACGCGATCGACGCACGGATGACGGTGGAGAAGACGCGGTCGCCGAAGTGCTCGCGCAGCGCGGTGTAGGAGTCCCGCGAGTGGACCGTCCGCATGTCGGCGATGTTCATGACGACCCCGAGCCACTCGAGATCGGGGTTGTAGAACTCCTTCGCCTGCTCGATCACCTCGAGCGCGCCCTGGACGCCCTGCAGCGCGAAGTACTGCGCCTCCGAGGAGATCAGCGCCCAGTCCGCCGCCACGAGGCCGTTGATGGTCAGCAGCCCGAGTGCCGGCGGGCAGTCCACGAGGATGATGTCGTGGCTCTTGCGCGCCTCCTTGAGCGACCGCCGGAGCACGAGCTCGCGGCCCATCTTGCCGCTCAGGCCGCGCTCCACCTCGGCCAGGATCGGCGTGGCGGGGATGATCCCGGCGTGCGTGGCGGCCTTGGCCTTCGCGTCGCCGGCCAGCACGTCGGCCATCGTGGGCGTCGCGTCCCCGGGCACGTCGAAGTAGTCCGAGAGGTTGCCCTGCGGATCGAGGTCGATCGCGAGCACGTCGAGGCCGATGCGGCGGAAGACGTCCGCCAGCGTCCGCACCGTGGTGGTCTTGCCGGTGCCGCCCTTCAGGGACAGCACGGCGATGGTCTCGGCCATGCACCGCGGACCTTAGAGCACGGGGCGGCGACGTCGCGACGACCGGGAGTCGCAGACGACTCCCGGCCGGAGGTGAGGCGGCCTACTCGACGAGGACGGCGGCCGCCGGCGGCGCGGTCTCCACCGCGGCGGCGTCCAGGAAGTAGATCGTGTGGCGGCCGACGACGATCTCGTCGCCGTCGCCCAGCGGGCTCCACTCCACCCGCCGGCCGTTCACGTATACGCCGTTCAAGGACCGGTCGTCCAGCACGCGTACGCCGTCGGCCTGGGACACGATCAGCGCATGACGGCGGGAGACCGTGGCGTCGTCGAAGCGCACGTCCGCCGCCAGCGAGCGCCCGATGCGGGTCCACTCACGGGACACGGGGACCACGATGCGCCGGCCGCTCTCCTCGTAGGCGAGGTACTTGCCGGGCATCTCGAGACCGGAGCGCGCCTCCTGGACCCAGGCCGGGCGCTCGGGGCGTTCGTCCTCCGCGCTCACCGGTGTCACGGGCAGCGTGCCGCTGCCGGCCACGGGCAGCGTGCCGGTCGCCTCGATATGGCCTGGCGTTGGTTGATCCATGCGGTTGCTCCTTGGTGGCGCGCACGCGCGCCGGTCCGGCGACCCCGACCTCCACCGAGGATTGTACGGAGAGCGTCAATGGGCGCGGGTGGACGCGGCTTCGGGCAGGCCATCGACTGCCCCACGTCGAACCCCTCCAAACCATGCCGCCCGTATCGCTCCGACGCGCCGCGCGCGCGGGCCGCCCGAGGCTGGAGACCGCGCTGCTCCGCCGCAGCGTCGACGACTCCGTCGCCGCCCGGCACCGCTGCGCGCACTGCCGTCGCACGCCGCTCACCGGCGAGATCGTCCACGTCTACGGCGCGCCGGGCGGCGAGGAGCGGCTCGTGTGCGACCTGTGCCGCCCGCAGCGGCGGGAGCCGCCGCTCGGGACCCGGCCGATGCCCTCCCCGATGCACGAGCGGTCCGTCAAGGTGTCCCGCCGCGCGGCCTAGCGGCGTCTTCCTCTACGCTTCGGCCCGCCGTGGATCCCGTAACTGTGTCGGTGACGATCGACCGCCCGCGCGAGGAGATCTTCGCGTACCTCTCGGACATCGCGAACCATCCCGAGTTCAGCGATCACTACCGCAAGGACTGGCGGCTCCTGCGCGAGGACTCCGTCGGCCGCGGCGCGGGTGCGCGCTTCAAGCGGCACGCGCGGTTCGACCGCTTCGGCTACTACGACATCAACCTCGCGGAGCTCGATCCGCCGTACCGGATCATCGGCGTCGGGCGCGGCGGCAAGTACAACCGGATCGAGACGTTCGAGCAGTGGACGCTCGAGCCGGCGGGCGGCGGCGGCACCCGCCTCGAGTACATGTACGAGACCGTGCCGCCGCTCCCCACGGACCGCCTGCTCGAGGGAATGACCGGCCGGCGCGGGTGGGCCCGGCGCAACGCGGGCAAGGCCCTGCGCCGCCTCCGCTTCATCCTCGAGGAGAACCGCGACCGCGGCGCGCGCGCGACCGTCGGCGGATTAGACTGACGCGCCGTGGCCCGGGTCGCACGCCTGTCGCTGCTCTGCCTGATCGCGCTGGCCGCCGTCGTCGCGACGGGCTGCGGCAACAAGGACGAGGATCGGCACTTCAGCCTGACCGAGGGGCCGTACATCGACGTCGACGACCTGACGTACCAGATCCAGATCTCGCGCATCCTCGAGCCGTCGGATCTCGAGGACCAGGCCTACCTGCGCGGGCGGGCGCGGACAGACCAGGTGAACGCCGACGAGGTCTGGTTCGCGGTGTTCCTGCGGGTCCAGAACCAGACGGATCGCGTCCTGCGTCCCGCCAGCAGCTTCAAGATCGTCGACACGCAGGGCAACACCTACCGTCCGTTGCGGCTCGACCCCGCGATCAACGACTTCCTCTACGTGCCGGCGCCCATCCAGGCCGGAGTCGTCGTCCCGCGGCTCGACTCCCCCTCCTACAACGGGCCGATCCAGGGCGCCCTGCTCCTCTTCAAGCTCACGGTGCAGACGCTCTACAACCGCCCGCTCGCCTTCCACATCGAGAGCACCACGGGCGGCGCGGACGGCATCATCAACCTCGACGTCTGAGCCGGGAGCACCTCAGCCGCCGCGCGGCGTGAGCGCCTCCTCCAGCACCGCGCGCGCCGCAGGCGCTGCCGTGTCGCCGCCGGCTCCCTGACCCACGAGCATCACCGCGACCGCCACGCGCGGGCGGCGGGCCGGCGCGAAGGCCGTGAACCACGCGTCCGTGTCCGTGACGTCGGGCGGGGGCGGCGGCGCCTCGGGGTCCGTGGGCTCCGGGTCGTCGTTCGTGGTGTCGCGCAGCTCGGCGGTGCCCGTCTTGCCGGCCACCGCGACGCCCGGGATGGCGGCGCTCACGCCGGTGCCCGAGGTGACCACCGCGCGCATGAAGCGCCGGATCGTGCGCGCCACGGCGGGGGCGACGACGCGGCGACGGTGGGGCGGCGCGCCCGCACGGAGGGTGGGCGCGGCGGCGAGGCCGCGCTCGCCGATGGTCGCCGCGACGCCGGCCATCAGGAGCGGCGTGGCCAGCACCTGGCCCTGGCCGATCGCCGTGGAGCCGACCGCGAGGTCGTCGCCGATCTCGCCCGCGGCCGGGAGCGTGGAGCGCGCCGCGCCGAGCAGCCCGGGCCCGCGGTTGAAGCCGAACCGCTCCGCCGTGGCGACGAGCCGCCGCGCCCCGACCCGCGCGCCGAGCGGCGCGAAGACGGAGTTGCACGACTCCGCGAAGGCCTCCATGAGCGTGCCGCCGCACGCCTCGCCGTTCGCGTTGGCGAGCTCGACGCCCTCGAGGACGGCGGCGGTCTGCACGGGGAAGCGGCTCGCCGGCCGCGCCGTGCCCGACTCGAGGGCCGCGGCGAGCGTGATGATCTTGAACGTCGACCCCGGGGGCTGGGGCGCGGAGTAGGCGATGCCCGCGAGCGCGAGCACCTCGCCGTCGCGCGGCCGCACCACGGCGATGCCGCCGAAGCGCCCCGCGAGCGCCTCCACGGCGGAGCGCTGGAGATCCGGGTCGATCGAGCTGCGGACGTCGTGCCCGGGCCGCGGGGACACGACCGCGACGCGGCGCCGGCCGGCGAACAGCGTGCCGCCCGGCGTGCCGGCGAGCTCGTCGTCGAACTGCCGCTCGAGGCCGGTGAGGCCGACGGGGGCGCCCGGCGGGACCCCGCGGCGCTCGAGGGCGGCGGCGCGGTCGGGCGGGGCGGGGCCGAGCCGGCCGGCGACGTCGGCGGCGAGCGCGCCGAGGTCGGAGAGCCGGTCCTCCCCCTTGGCGAGCGGCGTCCCGTCGCGGGCGAGGATGGCCGCGCGCGGCGGCATGCTGGTCTCGCGCCGGAGCCGCTCGCCGGGGAGCAGCCCGGGGAAGAGCAGGCGGCGGCTCCAGTCGACGCCCGCGCCGCCGTCCTCCAGCTCGCCGACGGGGATGGACAGCCGGCCGGACAGCTCACCGAACACGCGCGTGTGGAGCCGCACGGGCACGATCACCGCGCCGTCGCGGGGCGGCTCGGCGCGGCCGGTCTCGACGCGCACGAGGGTGAGCACGTCGCGCGCGTCGCGGTAGGCCCGCAGGAACGAGCGGACCGGCGCGCGCGTCCGCGCCTCCGGCGTCAGCAGCCCGTACATCGCGACCAGGTCGCCCCGCTCCCACGCGTCCGCGAAGCGCTGGGCCGCGACGCGCTCCGGCGGCTGGAAGCGCGCGCCCGCCGCCAGGCCGGCCGCGAAGGCGACCAGCGCCACGCCGAGCAGCACCGCGGCGCGAGCACGCGGCGAGAGCGGGGTCGGGCGCCCGGCGCCGCCCGCCGAAGGGCGGGGGGAGGGCCGGAAGGCGCTTGTCCTCGACATGTGCAGGGCAATCTTGACGGCTGGGGCAGCGGCAGGGGCGCCTTATCGGACGCGAAGTCCGCACCGGTACGCTCGCGTGCAGTGACCGGCCTGGACTGGATCATCGTCGGCCTCGTGCTGCTGCTCGCCCTCTTCGGCTGGGCGCAGGGGTTCATGGCAGGCGCCCTCGCGCTGGCCGGGCTCGCGATCGGCGCCTTCGTCGGCACCCGGATCGGGCCGCTCGTGCTGTCCGGCGGGGCGCACTCGCCGTACGCGCCGCTGTTCGGCCTGCTCGGTGCGCTGCTGATCGGCGGGCTGCTGGCCGGGCTGCTGGAGGCCTTCGGCGGGCACCTGCGCATCGGCCTGTCGCGGATCCCGGGCGTGTCGGCCGTCGACGGGCTGCTCGGCGCCGTGCTCGTGGCGTGCGCCGGGCTCGGCGTCGTGTGGATCCTCGGCGCCTTCGCCGTGCAGCGGGGCGGCTACGAGCTGCGCGAGGAGGTCCGGCGCTCGACGATCCTCCAGCGCCTGAACACGATCCTGCCGCCGTCCGGGCCGCTGCTGAACTCGCTGCGCCGCCTCGACCCGTTCCCGCACGTGGAGGGCCCGATCGTCGAGGTGGCGCCGCCGCGGCGCGGCACCGCGCGCAGCGCCCGGGTGGCGGACGCGGCGGACAGCATCGTGAAGGTCCTCGGGACTGCGTGCGGGCTCGGCGTGGAGGGGTCCGGGTGGGTGGCCGGCTCCGAGCTCGTGGTCACGAACGCCCACGTGGTCGCGGGCGAGCGCGACACGCGCGTGCTCGTGCGGGGCCACGGGCCGGGCCTCGACGCCGAGGCGGTGTGGTTCGATCCGCGCAACGACATCGCCGTCCTGCGGGTGCCGGGCATGACCGCGCCGGCGCTGGAGCTCGCGCCGTCGCCCCGGTCGGGGACCTCTGCGGCGATCCTCGGCTTCCCGCTCAACGGGCCCTACGACGTCCGGCCCGGTCGCATCGGGATCACCCGCACCGTCATCTCGTCCGACGCGTACGGTCGCGGCCCGGTGCGCCGGCTGATGACGTCGCTCCGCGGCACCGTGCGCTCGGGCAACTCCGGGGGCCCGATGGTGGACGGCCGGGCGCGGGTCCTGACGACGGTGTTCGCGGCCACCACGCGCGGCCCGCGGGGCGGCTACGGGGTGCCGAACGGCATCGTGCGGCGCGCCCTGAGCCGGATCGGCGGAGCGGGCACGCCGGTGTCGACCGGGGCCTGCGCGGGCTGACGAAGCGTCGCACGGGCCTCGGGCCGAGCCGCTACCCTCGGGCGGCCATGGCCAAGACGCTCGTCATCGCGGAGAAGCCCTCGGTCGGGCGCGACCTCGCGCGCGTGCTCCCCGAGGCGTTCCAGAAGCACGAGGGGTACCTCGAGTCCGAGCACTACGTGATGACGTGGGCCGTCGGCCACCTCGTCCAGCTCGCGGAGCCCGACGAGTACGACGCCAAGTTCAAGAAGTGGCGCATGGCCGACCTTCCCATCGTGCCCGACGACTTCAAGCTCGTCGTGCGGGACGAGCGCTCGCGCAAGCAGATGTCCGTCATCACCAAGCTGCTCAAGCGCGACGACGTCGACCTCGTCATCAACGCCTGCGACGCCGGCCGCGAGGGCGAGCTGATCTTCGCCTGGCTGTACGAGAAGGCCGGCGCGCGCAAGCCGGTCCAGCGGCTGTGGCTCTCCTCCATGACCGCCGCGGCGATCCGGCAGGCCTTCGACGACCTGCGTCCGGCCCAGGAGTTCGGGCGGCTGGAGAAGGCGGCGCGGTCGCGCTCGGAGGCGGACTGGATCGTCGGCATGAACGCGACCCGGGCGGCCACGATCCGGCTGCGCTCCTCGTTCGACGGCGCCGTGTCGCTGGGGCGCGTCCAGACGCCGACCCTGGCCATCGTGGCCCGCCGCGAGGAGGAGATCCGCGCGTTCAAGCCGGAGCCCTACTGGCTCGTCGACGCGGTGTTCGACCCGCAGGAGGGCGAGCGTGGGCGGCGCTACGGCGGCCGCTACCACGCCGGGGCGCAGCCGCGACTGAAGACGGCGGCGGAGGCGGAGGCGATCGTCGCCGCCGTGCGCGGCCAGGTCGGCGAGATCACCAAGCTCGACCTGTCGACGAAGAAGGAGCGCGCGCCGCTCCTCTACGACCTCACCTCCCTCCAGCGCGACGCCAACACGCGCTTCGGCTTCTCCGCCCGCCGGACGCTCGCCGCGGCCCAGCGGCTCTACGAGGAGCACACGGCGCTCACCTACCCGCGCACGAGCTCGCGCTTCCTGACGGGCGACATGGCCGGCGAGATCAAGCCGACGGCCGAGCTGGTGGGGAAGCGGCGGGAGTACGCGCGCGCCGCGGCCTACGTGACCGGGCTGGACACGCTCCCGCTCGGCCGGGTCGTCAACGACGCGAAGGTCACCGACCACCACGCGATCATCCCGACGCGGTCGGAGCATCCCGTCGACCGCATGAGCGACGACGACAAGCGGGTCTACGACCTCGTCGCTCGCCGCTTCCTCGCCGTCTTCCACCCCGATGCGGTGTTCGAGAACACGCGGCTGGAGACGACGGTCGCCGAGCACGTCTTCCGGACCCGCGGCCGCGTGCTGCTCGTGCCGGGCTGGCGCGGCGTCTACGGCGAGGGCCTGGACGACGGCGCGTCGGAGGCCGACTCGGACGAGGGCGCGAGCCAGGCGCTGCCGAAGCTGACGCGCGGCGAGGCGGTCGACACGCTCGAGGTGGAGGCCGCCGAGAAGGAGACCAAGCCGCCGCGCCGCTACTCCGACGCGTCGCTGCTCGGCGCGATGGAGACCGCGGGCAAGCTCGTCGACGACGACGAGCTGCGCGAGGCGATGAAGGACTCGGGCATCGGCACGCCGGCCACGCGCGCGGCGATCATCGAGCGCCTGATCGACGTGGGCTACATCGAGCGCGACGGGCGCGCGCTCGTGGCCACGGACAAGGGGTTGAACGTCGTGCGGCTGCTGGGCGAGCATCCGCTGACCTCGCCGGGGCTGACGGGCGACTGGGAGCACCGGCTCGCCCGCATCGAGCACGGGGAGGAGACGCGCGAGCGGTTCATGGGCGACATCGCCGCGTTCGCGGGCGAGACCGTGCACGAGCTCGACGGCAAGCTCAAGGACGTCCGCATCCCGCGCGCCAACCTCGGGCCGTGCCCGGTGTGCGGCCAGGACATCGTGGAGAACCGCAAGGGCTTCTCGTGCTGGTCGCGCGAGGACCCGGGGTGCGGCTTCGTGATCTGGAAGAGCAAGGCCGGCAAGACGCTGCCGGGCGCCGTCGCGCGCGAGCTGATCGCCACGGGCCGCACGGCGCGGGCGGTGACGGGCTTCAAGGGCCGGTCGGGCAAGTCCTTCCGGGCGCGCCTGGCGCTCGTCCAGGGCGACGACGCCAAGTGGCGCGTCGAGTTCGACGAGCCGTGGGCGCGCGAGGGCGCCAAGCCGCCCGAGCAGGAGGACGCGGCGGGCGAGGCGGAGACCCCGGCGACGGAGGCGCAGGCCGAGGCGGCGTGAGGCGGCGCCGCGCGGGCGGGATCATCCCGCCCGCCGTGGCGTGACGCCGGCGTTCGCCGGGCCGCGGCCGGGTGCCGGCCGGGGCGGTTCCGCTAGGCCGCGGTCTCGCCGGCGGCCGGGTGCCGGCCGCTCTCGTGCGGGTCGGCCGCCGTCTGCGGCGGCAGCGCCGGGCGGTCCGCCGGGCGGCGCGCGGTGAAGGCGACGATCAGCTCGCCCAGGGCCCGCAGCAGCAGTCCGAACGTCCCGGTCCACCCGCTCACGGGCTCGCGGATGACCGCGACGACCTCGGGCGCGGCCTGACCGGCCGACGGCGTCCACGTGACGTAGAGCTCGTCGCTCTCCATCCGCTCTGCGACCTGTCCGGCGAGGACGAGATCGGCATCGGTGTGATCGACGGGCAGGTAGAGGCTGGGCATCGGGGTTCTCCCTCGGCGGCTGTTGCCCTCTGTAACGGCCGCCGGCCGCGACGGCTTTAGCCCGGCCGGTCGGAAATTCGTCCGACTTTGTGGTCGTGTCGTCAGGCCCGGGCCGCTTTCCGCGCGGCGCCCACGAGCGGCCATGCCCCGATCGGTGTCAGGCCGTCTGGTGCGCGCGCGACCCTATCTGGCCCGATGCCCCTCACCCTGATCACCGGTCCGGCCAACGCGGCCAAGGCGGGCGCCGTGTTCGAGCGGCTCCGCGCCGCCCTGCCGCGCGACCCGCTGCTGGTCGTCCCGACCGCGGCGGACGCCACCCACTACCAGCGCGAGCTGGCCGGGTCGGGCATCGTGTTCGGCGCCGACGTGGTCACCTTCGCCCGCCTGGTCGGGGAGATCGCCGCGCGCGCCGGGCTGACGGCGCGACCGCTCGGCCCCGTCGCGCGCGACCGCGTCGTGCGCGCCGCGGTGGCCGACGTGCCGCTGCGGGTGCTGGCCGGCTCGGCGGCCACGCCGGGCTTCGCCGTGGCGGCGGCTGCGCTGTTCGCGGAGCTGCAGCGCTCCCTGGTGTCGCCGGCGCGCTTCACCGCCGCGCTGCGCGCCTGGGCGGCCGACCCCGAGGGCGGGCTGGGGCGCGGCACCTACGCCGGCGAGCTGGCGGCGTTGTACGCGGCGTACCGGCGCCGGCTCGAGGCGCTCGGCCGCCCGGATCGGGAGGGCTACGCCTGGGCGGCGCTCGACGCCCTGCGCGCCGCGCCCGCGACGTGGGGCGCCCGGCCGGTCTTCCTCTACGGCTTCGACGATCTCACGCCGACGGAGCGCGACGCGGTGGAGACGCTCGTCCGCCACGCCGGGACCGACGTGTGCGTCGCGCTGCCCTACGAGCCGGGCCGCGTCGCCTTCGCCGGGCGCGCGGCGACGGTGGAGGAGCTGCGGCCGCTGGCGCGCGAGGTGGTCCACCTCCCGGAGCGCGCGGAGCACTACGCCGCCGGCGCCCGCCCGGCGCTCCACCACCTCGAACGCCGGTTGTACGAGCCGGGGTCGCCCCGGCGTGCGCCGAACGGCGCGGTGCGGCTGCTGGAGGCCGGTGGCGAGCGCGCCGAGGCGGAGCTCGTCGGCGCGGAGGTGCTGGAGCTCATGCGCAAGGGGATCGAGCCCGCCGACATCGCGGTGATCCTGCGCGGCGACGCCGGTACCGCCGCGCTGTTCGCGCAGGTGCTGGCGGGCTACGGCATCCCGGTCAGCCACGACCGGCGCGTTCCGCTCGAGCGCACCCGGCTGGGCGCCGGGGTGCTCGCGGCGGTGCGCGCCTCGCGGCCCCACGGCACCGCCGCAGACCTGCTCGCCTGGCTGCGGACGCCGGGCTGCGTGCCGGATCCGGCGACGGCCGACCGGCTCGAGGCCGCCGTGCGGCGCGCGGAGCTCCGCACGGCGCGCGAGGCCCGGGCCTGCTGGGAGGAGCGGCTCGGCGGGGCGCCGCTCGCGCGGCTCGACGCGCTCGCCGCCGCGGCGGAGGAGGGCCCCGAGGCGCTGCTCGCCGCGCTCGAGGCGGAGGCGGAGGCGCTGTGGACGGCGCCGCACCGCCGCCGCGCGGCCGTGCTCGGCGCCGAGGAGCTCGCGGACGCACGGGTGGCCGCCGACCTCCGCGCGGCGGCGGCCGAGCTCCGCGGCCTCGCCGCCGCCGATCCGGCGCTCGTCGGCGGCACGGCCGGCGTGCTGGAGGCGCTGGCGGCGGTGCAGGTGCGCGAGCCGTCGGCGGTGGCGGGCGCCGCGCTCGGGGCGGCGGCGGAGGTCACCGCAGCCGCCGCGACCAACGGCTCCTCCCTCTCGAGCGCGCCGTCCACCGCGCCGCAGCCTGACGGCGTGCTGCTCGCCGACCCGCTCGCGATCCGTGCGCGCCGCTTCCGCGCGGTGTTCGTGTGCAGCCTCCAGGACGCCGGGTTCCCGCGGCGGCCGGAGCCCGAGCCGTTCCTCTCGGACGAGGACCGCCGCGGGCTGGCGCGCGCCTCGGGGCTCGTCCTCCCGCTGCACGAGGACGTCCTCGACCGCGAGCGGTCGCTCTTCTACGCCGCGGTGTCGCGCCCCGAGGACGTGCTCTTCCTCTCCTGGCGCTCGTCGGACGAGGAGGGCAACCCGGCCGCGCCGTCCGTCTTCGTCGACGACGTGCGCGCGCTGTTCGACGACTCGCTCTGGGAGCAGCGCGGGAC
>Ga0068868_100003539_pt1 | contig 10886 bp, 11 predicted proteins | sample KBSMisM42_FD_64660 | JGI IMG/M metagenome (GOLD analysis project Ga0068868, IMG submission 64660) | Miscanthus rhizosphere microbial communities from Kellogg Biological Station, Michigan, USA - KBS Miscanthus M4-2 | ecosystem: Host-associated > Plants > Roots > Rhizosphere > Soil ...
GATCGCGAAGAAGCCGAGCGCCTCGGCGATGCGTTCGTCCTCTTTCGCGAGGGCAAAACCGAGGAGGCCTCGCGCCTCCGGAGCGACGAGAAGATCAGCCGCCTGCGACCGGCGGAATGAGCGCGAGCACATCTCCATCGGCGAGCGGCTCGTCCATCGTCGCAAAGCGCTCGTTCCGCGCGATGCGCACGCTGTCCATGCGCGCCGCGAGCTCGGCATGACGCTCGCCCACGAACCGCGCGAAGTCGCGGACGGTGACGACGCCCTCCGGCAGCGCGCACGTCTCCTCGGCGACGCCCGCGATGTCGCGCGCGCCCGCGAAGTACAAAATGCGCACGTTCATTTCTTGTGGGCGTGCTGGGTGTGACGGCCCGTCGCGATCTCGACGCCGTGCGGGAGCATGTCGACGAGGAGCGGCGCCGCGAGCTCGACGGCCGCCGGGCTGCCCGGAATCGCCACCACGATCGTCGCGCTCACCACGCCTGCGGTGGCTCGCGAGAGCATCGCACGCGCGCCGATCGAGCCGTCCGGCTCGCCGCTTCGATACGTCGACGTCGCGCCCCACGATCGACGGCGGAACTCTTCGCCGAAGCCGTCGATGCGCTTCTCGAAGAGCGGCTCGATCGCCTCGGGCGTCACGTCGCGCGGCGCGAGGCCGGTCCCTCCGCAGAGCACGATCACGTCCGCCTCGTTCTGCGTCGAGGCCGAGCGCACGAGCTCGCGGATCAAGAGCAGCTCGTCGCGCACGGGTGGGTGCCGCTTCACGACGAACCCCGCGTCGCCGAGCTTCTTCGCGAGCAGGTCGCCCGAGACGTCGTCCTTGGTTTTGCGTGTGTCGCTCACCGTGACGGCGAGCACGCGAACTCCGTTCATTGTCCGAAACGGTACGTCACGAATCTCCGACGGGCAAACCGAGCTGGCGCATCAACCTGAGCGCGTTCGAGCTCTTCACGACGCCTTCGCGGAGCTTGTAGTCGAACGACATCGTGTCGCCCGCGACCTGCTCTTCGAAATGGACGTTCTTCGCCTTGCCCGTCAGTGGCCCTTCCAGATCCGCGAGCGCGAGATCGTGCGTCGACACCGCGCCGAGCGCTCCGTGATCCAGCAGCCACGCGAGCGTCGCACGAGACCCGATGAGGCGCTCGCGCGCGTTCGTGCCGTACAAGACCTCGTCGAGGAGAAACAGAACGCCCGGCGCCTTCGAGGCCATCTCCACGACGAGCGAGAGGCGCCGAAGCTCGGCGTAGAAACGCGACGCGCCCTCCGAGAGCGAGTCGGAGACGCGCATGCTCGTCACGAGACGCAGGGGACCGAGCGCGAGCTTCTCTGCGCACACGGGGCCGCCCGCCATCGCCATCGCCGTCGCCACGCCGATCGAGCGAAGGAGCGTCGACTTCCCCGACATGTTCGAGCCCGTCACCACGAGCGCGTGGCCGGCCTCGAGGCCCGTCACGTCGTTGCACACGCGCCGCGACGCTGGCACGAGCGGATGCCCGAGAGCGCGCGCATCGAAGCGAAGATCCTCTCCGAGCTCCGGCCACGCGAACGTGGGGAAATCGTGCGCGAGCATCCCGAAGCTCGCGAGCGCCTCGAGCGAGCCGTACGCGCCGAACCAGCTCGAAGAAGAGGCTCCGTATTTCTGACGCCATCGCTCGAGCGCGAGCACCGCGTGGAGCTCGCCCATCACGAGCGGCGCGACGAGCAAACGGAAAACTTCGTTCTGCATCGCCTCGAGCGCGCGCGTCGGCGCCCGGAGCGCACGGAGCGCGGAGCGACCCGTCTCGACGTCACCCTGAACCTTCTTCAGCAGCTCGCCTTCGAACCGCGTCTCGAGCGCAGCGTCGAAGGCCTCGGCGTACGCGAGCGCGCCGCCTTCGTTCGCCACCACCGCCGCCACGACCTTTCCGATGCGCGCGCGGAGCGCGAGCGAAGCCACGACGGCCACGATGTAAGGCCCGTACGTCGCCATCGTCGGCCACCCGAGCACGTTGCCGGCCACGAGCGCGCCGATCGAAACGAGCGGCAGGACCCAGGCGATCGCACCGAACGCGGGGCTCACCGCGGACGGCTCCTTCGCGAGCGCCCACGACTCGAACGCGATCGCGCTCTCGGGCCGATCGCCGATCGCCGCACCCGCGATGAACAGCGCCCGCGCGAGCTCGGGCTTCTCCGAGAGACTGCGCGCGGCGTCCTGCCTCTTGCGAATCTCGTCGATCGGCGGCGGAGCAGCGGCCGCGAGGAGCCACTGGCCGATCGTGCGCTCGCCCGGCTGCGTGCGAACGAACGAGATGTACGCGCACACACTCCCCTCGCCGATCATGTCGAGGTCGCTCGCGTAGGGATGCTGCGCGTGCCCGTCGGGCTCGTGAGACGTGGGAGAGCGCGGCGGCGCCTTCTGATCGGAGAGACGACCGAGCGCGCGCTCGTGAAACCTCGCGGCTGCGTCTTTGCGGTCGCGCTCGCGATCGACGCGCGCATGCACGACGACGAGGAGCACGAACGAAATCGCCGCGCCGAGCGTCCCCCACGCCGTGCGCGGCGGAAGAAGCGAGAGCCCCACACCCGCGAGCGTGACGATGACGATCGCGACGCACGCGAGCCGGAGAAGGCCCAGCGTGCGCGACCGCGACTCGAGCGCGCCGTGCGCCAAGCGCATCGCCGCGTGCTCTTTCTGGTGCCAGGTTCGAGCGTCCAAGGACGCGGAGCTTATGCCGCCGACCGCGCGCGTTGCACGACCTGTTGCTGCGCGATCGGACGAATCGTGGCGACGGCCACGGCGAGGCCCGCCATCGTGAGGCGCGCGTCCGTCGCCGACCGGACGAGACCATCGGCGGCGAGCTGAACGAGCGCGGCGTCGAGCTCGGAGTCGGAGCAGTCGACGCGCATGAGAAGGGCTTCGCGAGACACCTCGCGGCGATGACGGGAGCACCGGAGAGCGGCGCGGAGAAGGCTGATTCGGAGTTGCGTTTGGCTCATGTACGTCACGTTAGTTCAGTACTGAACACGTTCCCAGTTTTTGGGGTGTTTTTGTTTCGAGGGCTCCGCCGTCGAGCTCCCGTCTTGAAGATCGCCTTCAGCGATCTTCGGCGACGAGGTTTGCGCTGCTTCGCAGCGCGCCGAGATTCCTGTGTGAGATCACGAGAGTTCGGATCCGAATTTGGACGTGCGACCGCCACCGCCTGAACCCCAGGTCAAACGCGAAATTCGCTGTCAGGTCGCCGGAGTTCGGATCCGAATTTCCGGACAAAATAAAAGCGGCGCAGCGGGATTTCCCTGCTGCGCCGCGAGATCGTTCGGATCCGAACGATGGTCTCAGATACCGAGGTCGACGCTCTTCTTGTCGCCGAGGAGGCTGAAGCCGTGGACCTGGAACTTCAGGCCCTTCGCGTCCGCGGGGACTTCGATGACCGTCCAGTACTCCTTCGGCATGCTCGGCTGCAGCGTGTCGAGGCCGATCGTCTTCGACTTCGCCGGGACGTAGAAGCTCTCCATGTCGATCGGACCGAACTCGCGGCCCTTGTCATCGACGACCTTCGGACGGTCGAGGAGCATTTCTTCCTTCTTGCCCTTGTTGGTGACCTTGTAGTGGACCTGCACGAAGCGGCCCTCGGTCTTCTTCTCTTCCTCGTTGAACTCCGAGTTCGACTTGAGCGCCTTTCCGGCGTCCTTGGCTTCCACGACGACCCATTCGGAGTCATCGAAGGTCACGGTCTCGCCCATCTTGGCGGTGCTGCTCGACGAGCCGCTGCTGCTGCTGGACGACCCGCCTTTGCACGCAAGCAGGGCCCCCAAAAGCACGAGCATCGCTCCGGTGACTTGTGCAATTTCCAACCAACGCTTGCGACCAAACCCGACCTTCATGTGTGAAATCCTTTCGTACGAACTGGCAAACTTGCAGTGGCGGATGGGACACTCAGCCCGCCCGAGTGTCAAGCACCGCCGCCGTCACATGTTTACGTGTCAGGGGCGGCTTTCTTCCTCGATGAACGCGAGCTCGCACGCGAGCTGATCCGCTACTTTCGCCGTGGGTTTGCCCATGCCGTGGCCCGCTTTCGTCTCGACCCGAAGGACGATGGGCTTGCCCGAGGTCGTGGCTCCCTGCATCGCCGCCGCCATCTTGCGCGCGTGCATCGGGTCGACGCGCGAGTCGCTCTCCGCTGCCCAAAAGAGCATCGCCGGGTACGCCTGCCCCGCGACATTGCCGCTTGCGTCGGCCCGCTTCGCGGATCCGACGACGTGATGATAAGGCGAATATTTGTATAGTACATGGAACTCGCCTTCCACGTCGGGCGAGCCGTACTCGGAGATCCAGAACTGGCCGAGGCGGAAGAGGTGGTAACGGAGCATGTCCGCGAGCGGGACGAGCGCGAGGCCGGCCGCGAACAAATCCGGGCGCTGGACGACGGCAGCCGAGACGAGGAGACCGCCGTTCGAGCCGCCGACTGCGCTGAGGCCGTCCTTGGTCGTCGTTCCGTCCGCGTGAAGGGACTCGGCGCACGCGAAGAAGTCGTCGAAGACGTTTTGTTTTCGCTCGAGCATGCCGGCCTGGTGCCACGCCTCGCCGTACTCGCCGCCGCCACGAAGGACGCTCGAGACCCAGACGCCGCCGCGCTCGACGAACGAAAGGACGCGCGCGCTGAACGCGGGCGTCTGATTCACGTTGAAGCCGCCGTAGCCGTAGAGCACGCACCGCGCGGGTTTCTTCGTGCCCTGCTTCTCGACGACGAACATCGGAACGCGCGTCCCGTCTTTGCTCTTCGCGAATTTCTTTTCGATGACGACGTCGCTCGGCCCCTTCGCAGAGACCTGCGCCCACGGCGCGAGCGTCTGGCCTTCGAGCTTCCACACGCCGAGCGGGACGACGAACGACGTGAAGCCGACGTAGATGCCGTCGTCGTCGGGCGAGCTCGTGACGGTCGCGCTTCCGATCGAAGGCAGAGCGATCTCTTTCGCGCCGTCGATCAAGACGGATGATGCATCGCGCAAGTACGTGGAGACGATGTGCTCGCCCGCGACCGCGACGCTCGTCAGCACGTCTTCTCTCTCCGGCAGGACTTCGCGCCAGTGCTCGCGCTGCGGTTTTTCCCAGTCGACGCGAAAGAGCCGGTAGCGGGGCGCGCCGCTGTTGGTCATGACCCACAGCGCTTCGCGACGGACGATCGGCTCGAAGATGGCTTCTTCGCTCGTCGCGATCGGTACGAACGCATTCTCGTTCAGACCGCGGAGCCAGAGCTCGGTCTTCGACCAGCCTTGCTGCACGACGATGACGAGCCAGCGTCCGTCCGGCGAGACGATCGGAACCGGCACGTCGGTTTTGTCGCGACCCTCGCCGAAGACGAGCGGATCGTCTTTCCACTCGCGGCCGATCTCGTGGAAGTAGACGCGCGCGTCGTACGGATCGTTCTCGGGATAGCGCACGTAGAAGAAGCTCGACTCGCTCGTCCACGCCACCATGCAGTGCTGCGTATTCGGGATGCGCACGTCCAAATCTTCGCCCGTCTCCACGTCGCGCACGTGAAGGACGCTCTGCTCGCTGCCCGCGCTCGATCGGCCCCACGCGACGCGCGTTCCCTTCGGCGAGGCGTACCACCAGTCGAGCGCGTCGGTGGCGTCGGCGGAGAGCTTCTCTGCGTCGATGAGCGTTCGCTCCTTGTCGTCTTCCCGAACGACGAGCTTCGGCTGCTGGGCGTCGCCTTCGCGTCGCGTGTAGAATGCACGTTTTCCCGAGACGTGGGGAAGCTCGCAGTAGCCGGTGCGAAGGAGCTCGCCGATTCGCGCGCGCATCGCGGGGAGTGAGGTGCGCTTGGCGAAGTAGTCGTCGGTCTTGGCGTTCTGGGCATTTTGCCACGCGCGCGTCTCGTCCGACTCTTCTTCGAGCCAGCGAAACGGATCGTCGATCTCGACGCCGAACTTCGTTTCACGGCTTCCTTTGCCCACGCATCCACACTACGACAGCGCGCTGAGATGAACCCACTCATTCTGCTCGCGAACGACGACGGCCACGCACGGCGCGGCATCCGAACGATGCAAGCCGCGCTCGCGCCCGTCGGAGACGTGATCATCGTCGCCCCCGAGCTCGAGCAGAGCGCGTCGAGCCACTCGCTCAGCTTGCACCGGCCGCTGCGATTGCGTCGCGTCGAGCCGACCGTGTTCGCGATCGACGGGACGCCGGCCGATTGCATCTACGTGGCGATGCACCACCCGAAGTGCCTCCCGCGAAAGCCGGACCTCGTCGTCTCGGGGCTGAACCACGGGTTGAACCTCGGGCAGGACGTCTTCTACTCGGGGACGGTCGCCGCGGCGCGCGAGGCCACGTTGCGCGGCATCCCGGCGATCGCTGCGAGCGCCGCGCACGGCGTCGATCGCGAGAAGGCGTGCGCGGCCATCGCGCAGATCGCGAAGAAGCTTCTCGAGCACAAGAAGCTCGTGCTCTTGAACGTGAACTTTCCGCCGAAATGGACCGGCGATTTGCGCGTGACGCGCGTCGGCGTGCGCGCGTACGAGGAGCTCGTGGATCTGAGAAAAGATCCGCGAGGGCGCGATTACCTCTGGATCGGCGGGTCGGGCGTGCATCACGACCCGAATCCGAGAACCGACACGGAGGCCCACGATCAGGGCGCGGCGTCGATCAGCCCGCTCTTGTTGGATCTCACCGCGAACGACGAGATGAGTTTCGCCGAGTCGCTGATATAAACGTCCGGCCCATGCCGAAGCCCAAGCACCGTCCACCGCCGCTCGCTCGTCGCACCAAGCGCGCGCCGATGCGCCACCCGAAGAAGACGAAGCCCGAGAAGAGCGAAAAGACGGAGCGGGCGAACGTGTCGCCGGCGCTCGCGCAGGTCACGACGGCGCTCGATTTCGCGCGGCACGCCATCCGCGACATCCCCGATTTTCCGAAGCCGGGGATCATGTTCAAGGACATCACGCCGCTGCTCGCCTCGCCGCGCGCGTTCCACATCGTGCTGGACTCGCTCGCGGAGCGCTTCATCGGCGAGCACATCGACGTCGTGGTCGGCGTCGAGGCGCGAGGATTCGTCTTCGGCGGCGCGCTCGCGGCGCGATTGAACGCGTCGTTCGTGCCGGCGCGAAAGCCGGGCAAGCTCCCGGCCGCGTACGACAGCGTCCTCTACGACACGGAGTATTCGACGGCCGAATTGCAGATGCACAAGGACTCGATCCCCGAAGAGTCGCGCTGCATCGTGGTGGACGATTTGCTCGCGACGGGCGGCACCGCGAAGGCGTCGGCGGAGCTCGTGCGCATGCAAGGCGGCTACGTCGTCGCGTACGCGTTCGTGATCGAGCTCACGTTCTTGAACGGCCGCGAAAAATTGCTGCCGGTGCGCGTCGAGACGGTCCTCAAGTACTAGAAGCGGATCACAGGCTCGAGGGCGATCGTGTGCGCGCGCTTCGGCGCGGCGATCCACATGACGACGCCGGCGGCGAGCGCGATCGATCCCCCGACGATCAGGGTCGTCGCGACGTCGCCGTACGTGAGCGCGCTCGAGCGGATCTTCGTGCCTAGGGGAGTGCAGTGGCTCTGCGCGTCGCACAGGCTCGAGCTCGACGCGTACGTCGCGGCCGAAGCGATGACGAAGCCCGCGCCGACGGCGAGCGTGGCGACGCCCGTGACGGAGACGATGATCCCGGCGGTGCGAACAGGCGACGCGCGCGGTGGGATCGTGACGACGTGCGGCGGAGGCGGCGGTGGGATCGTGATCGCAGGCGGGGACGAGATGTGCTCCACGACCTCGGAGGGCTCGAGCGTGGGGACGCGAACGTCGAGCGTCTCGCCTTCGTGGGCGTCGATCGAAGAGTCCCACGGACGGTGTCCAGGCTGCTCGGCGTGGATGGCGTGCGCGCCTGGATCGATCGCGATGGGCGCGTCGGTCGTCACGCGCTCGCCGTCGATCGTCACGGCGGCAGCGTCGTTCGAGATCACACGCACGTGCGGGACGCGCCCGCTGAGATCGGCGGCGTGAATGCGCGCGACGCGCTCTCGATCGGCCTCGCCCGCCGTGCGCGCCGACTCCGCGACCTCGGCGTAGAGCTTCCACGCGCGCGCGACGTGGCCGAGCTTCTCGTGGCAAACCGCGAGCTGATACCGGATGCCTCGACCGTTCGAGTACGCGAGCGCCGCGGTCAGCCTCTTCTCGGCCGTCGTGAAATCGCCTTTCGCCATGAGGGCTCGCGCCTCGTCGAAGAGCTCGCGCGCCGCCGTTGGATCGGTCGCGTCTGCTGATGCAAGCCTTGCCGAAAGGACGAAGGCGACAGCGAGGACACCAGCACGCATGGCTCGTCCGAGGGTACAATCGATGGCGATGGTTCGCGAGACGCGCGACGAGACCCAACGCGAATCGCGACCCAGCGAGAGCTCGCCCCTTCCCGGTGTCGTCCTCTTGTGGTCGACGGGCCCGCGCTGCGTTTGCGCGGCGCTCGACGGCGGCCCCGTTCGCATCGGACGCGACGATCCGCTCGGCGCCACGCTCACCGACGAGCGACTCTCGCGACATCACGTCGAGATCGCCGTGCGTCGCGGCGCGTTCGTCGTGCGCGATCTCGGCAGCCGCAACGGGACGTCCGTCGACGGCGACACCGTCACGGGCGAGGTCACCGTGCGCGCGGGCGCGATCGTTCGCGCGGGCGGCACCATCGTCGCCGTCCTCGAGGACATTCGTCCGCTCCTCGCGCGCCCCGCCGAGGTGAAGGACGACGTCGTGCGCGGTCCCAAGACGGCGAGCGCGCTCGAAGCCGCGATGCGCGCGCAGGAGCCGCTCGCGATCGTCGGAGAGACCGGGACGGGCAAAGAAGTCGCCGCGCGTGCGTTTCATGGAGGCGAAGGTCCTTTCGTCGCGGTGAACTGCGCGACGATCCAAGAGGCGCTCGCCGAGCGCATCCTCTTCGGCGCGAAGCGCGGCGCGTTCTCGGGTGCGACGACCGACGCCGAGGGCCTCGTTCAATCCGCGCATGGCGGCGTCTTGTTCCTCGACGAGATCTGCGAGCTCGCGCTTCCGATCCAGGCGAAGCTCCTCCGCGTCATCGAGACGAAGCAGGTCACGCCCATCGGCGCGACGGCCGCGCGCAAGGTCGACGTGCGGTTCTGCATGGCCGCGCAGAACGATCTGCGGGCGCGCGCCGACGCGGGCGACTTCCGTCACGATTTGCTCTTTCGCATCAAGTCGCACGTCGTCCTCGCACCGCTGCGCGAGCGACGCGAAGAGATCCCGTTCTTCGTCGCACGCGAGCTCGAAGCGCGCGAGCGCACGGCGCACCCGAAGCTCGTCGAGGCGTGCCTCTTGCGATTTTGGCCTGGCAACGTTCGCGAGATCATGGTGGAGCTCGCGCTCGCGGCGGAAGCGGCGACCGACGACGTCGTGCGCGCCGAGCACCTGCGCGAGAACGCAGGCACGTCGAGCGCGACGAAGGCGCCGGCGACGGCCTCGCGCGAGGAAATCGTGCGTGCGCTCGAAGGCGCGGGTGGAAACATCTCGGCGGCGGCGCGCGCGCTCGGGATGCACCGCACCCAGTTGAAGCGCGCGATGCAGAAGTACGATGTTTGAAGCGGGGACGGTGATCGGCGGCAAGTACCGCGTGGAAGGCTCGATCGCGACGGGCGGGATGGGCATCGTCCTTCGCGCGATGCACCTCCACCTGCGCGAGCCGGTCGCGATCAAGGTGCTGCGGCCCGACACGCAAGCGAGGCCGGAGTCCGTCGCTCGATTCATGCGCGAGGCCCGCATGACGATGAAGCTCCGCGGCCAGCACGTCGTGCGCGTCTTCGACGTCGATCTGATCGACGGGCGCCTTCCGTACATCGTGATGGAGCTCCTCGAAGGCCAAGATCTCGCGATGAGGATCGCCGAGCGTGGAGCGATCGCGCCGGCGACCGTGAAGGACTGGCTCGAGCAGCTCTGCGCGGGCGTCGCCGAAGCGCACGGGCAAGGCATCGTGCACCGCGATCTCAAGCCGGCGAACGTCTTCGTGACGAACGACGGCGTCGTGAAGGTGCTCGACTTCGGCGTCTCGAAGGCGTCGGCAGCGCTGTTCGACGAGAGCGCGGTGACGGCTTCGGGATCCGATCCGCGCATCGTCGCGGCGCCCGCCCTTCGCGAAGACGAAGAGGTGGATCTCACGAGCACGCGCACGACCCTCGGCTCACCGCGCTACATGTCGCCCGAGCAGATGCGCTCGGCGCGCGACGTCGACGAGCGGAGCGACATCTGGGCGATCGGCGCGATCGCGCACGAGATGCTCTCGGGCGATCCTCCTTTCGAAGGCGAGAATCTCGAGCGGCTCCGCGACGCCATCACGAGCGAGACGCCGAAGTCGATCGCGGCGCCGGAGCGGCTGCGCGCGGTCGTGGAGCGGTGCCTCTCGAAAGATCCGAAGGATCGATTCGCGAGCGTCGCCGATCTCTCGCGCGCGCTCCGCGACGAGCGTCCGAAGGGGCTCGCGATCGGCGCAGGCGTCGCGCTCGCGACCGTGGCCGCGACGATCTTCTTCGTCTGGCCTCGCGCGAAGGAGCCCGCGCACGATCGCGCGCCCGAGGTAGCCATCGTCTCCTCCACCGAGTCTCCTCGCGCGGTGCAAGCGCCGGCGACGATTGCTCCGACGCCACAGCTCGCCGAGAGCGCATCGCCCGTGACGACGTCGCGGCGAACGAAGCCGGCGGGCTCGGCGAAGGTCGCGGACGATCACCTCTTCGACAACCCGGAGTGATGATCAGCGTGTCGACACGTGTCGATCGCGAACGCCATCGCGACGCGTGAAATCGGCCTGATTCGTGGCGGAGCGCGGCTGGTACGGCGCTCGCACATGCGCCACGCATGGCCCGACCTCTCATCATCGTCATGGCGTTCGCGCTCGGCGCGTGCGTCGGTGACAGCAAC
>Ga0068868_100003544_pt1 | contig 10882 bp, 10 predicted proteins | sample KBSMisM42_FD_64660 | JGI IMG/M metagenome (GOLD analysis project Ga0068868, IMG submission 64660) | Miscanthus rhizosphere microbial communities from Kellogg Biological Station, Michigan, USA - KBS Miscanthus M4-2 | ecosystem: Host-associated > Plants > Roots > Rhizosphere > Soil ...
AGCAAGCACGGCAAAGAAGCGAAGAAGTTCCTGAAGCAGCCGGAGCTGGCCAATGCCCCCGCCGTCTCAACAAATCAGCCCGCGACTCAGCAGCCTCAACAATAGATTTTTAAAATCCTGCCCAACGCAGATAGGACGCAATAATCGGCTGCCCCCAGAGGGCGCTTACGATTCCGCCGATGCAGAGAAACGTGCCGAAGGGCAGCTTCGTTAAGATCCATGATTCTGACTTGTCATTACGGTTTGGCGCCGCAAGCAGACCTACCGCAAAGATCGCACCGAGAAAGACTCCCAGAGCAAAGGAGAGCAATGCTCCGGGCAATCCGAGCCACGCTGCCAGCATGGCCATGAGCTTGGCGTCGCCGAGGCCCATCCCTTCGCGACGCCGGACGAGCCAGTAGACCCACCGAATCAAAAGAACAAGACCGGCCGCGGCCAGAATCGCGAATGCGATATTGAGACATTGCAGCAGTCGGGAAGCGCTCGCCGAACCTCCTCCGAGCAGGAAATCACCCCGCGAGAGCGCAACTGCTGCTCCCAGCACAATCCCTGGCAAGGTCGCAATGTCGGGCAACCACAACTGCTCCGCGTCCAGGACGGCAAGACCGATCAGCATCCAGGTGAGGAGCATCTTTCCAAGTGCGGTTGCCGCCAGAAGGACTAGGAACCACGGGCTGAATGAGATTGGCCCCGGAGTGCTGGCGAGTGCATCCATGTGGGGCCGCATCGCCTGCCACACGACAATGGCCCACAGTAGGCCCACCGCCAGTTCCACAAGCGGATACCGCCAACTGATTCTCGATTTGCACGTCCGGCAGCGCCCTCTCAGCGCAAGCCAACTCACCAGTGGAAAGTTCTCCCACCACGCCAGCGTTCGCCCGCAGCTTCGACAATGCGAACCCGGCCTGACCACACTCTCGCCCTCTGGCCAGCGGCTCAGGCACACGTTGAGAAAGCTGCCGAAAGCCATCCCCAGCAGCGCGGCGAAAACCGTAGCAAGAATGCGAATCATTTGCGAGCTTGAGTATACGGCGACGAGGCTATTTGGCCTTCTCCCTGGCCGCGCTGATCTTCGCCGCAGCCAGCTTCTCCGCGGTTTCCAGCGCTTCCGAAGCCTTTACCGCGACATCCGGCGCAACGCCAGTCCCTTCCCAGTTGGTCTTGGTCATGGGATTGATATCGCGCGCATAGGGCACGCCGATCGAGAAGTGGTCGTCCAGCCTGTGCCCGCTTACAGGGTGCGCGCCTCCACCCGTCGTTTCGCCCACCACAGTCACACGTTTCAGCTGCTTCAGGTTGTAGGTGAAATCTTCTGCCCCTGAGAAGGTGAACTTGGACGTCAGCACATAAGCGGGCGTCTTTGGCGACCGTGTTCCGGGAACGTGGGGGAGCGTCCAATACTGTGTCGTTTTGTTTCCCTTGCGCTCGTAGATGTCGCTGAGGTGCGTCACATCGTTGAAGAGATAAGTCGCGAGGAACGCAACCATCAGCGGATCGCCCCCGCCATTCTCGCGCAGGTCGAAAATGATCGCATCCGTGTGAGCCACGAGATTCATCGCAGCCGTCGCCGTCGCACCGCAGACGTCGGGCGCCGCGAACATATCGAACTTCACGTATCCGATGTTGTTGGGCAGGATTTCGACCTTATCAAACCCACAGTTAAGCCGCTCCATGTCTTTGCGGAATCGCGCTTGTTCCTCTGGCGTCGGGCCGTGATGGCTCGGCGGCAGTTTATATGGGCTGTAAGTCACGCGCAGGTGCTTGTCATGACTGACGGACTGCAAATCTGCTGTGAGACGCGAAGCGAAAATATCGCCTTCGGTGATTTCGTTGTAGTCGCCATCTTTCAGGTGCTTGTTCAGAGCAGCCAGCATCTTTTTGGCGGTCTCGGCATAGATGTAATACTCGTTCAATTTCGCGGAGGCCGCCTCGACAATGCGCTCCCGTTGCGGGCCGTCGAGCTTGATCTCTTCTTCCTCCGCATCCGCAGGAATGGCGCGCACGCCAAGGCTCTCAACGATTGTCGATTGCCCATCCTTCATCCGGAGATTTCCGATGGCAATCGTTGAGCTGCCCTTTTCTTTTACCTTGAACTTGATTGCGGCAGGCTCACTGTTCAGGATCGCGATCAGATCGAAGCCGCCTGTCTGACTTCGGAAGCTCATGATTCTTTCCACGGAGTTATTCGGGTCAAACTTCGTGACGTAGGCCTCTATCGTGGCGCGCTCGCCGCTGTTGAATGCCTCCAACCATGCGGATAAGGCTTGGCCGGCGGGCGTATCCGGAATCGCGGTCTGAGCAAATCCAGCGCCGGGACATACAAGCAGGAGAAGGAAAAGCCTGCGAAGCATCTGACGCCTCCGTCGATCGAACCGCATTCTCTGCCCTGGCTCTTGTGCCGCCCGCCGCAGCGACTAAAGGGAAGTCTGAACCTGAACAACTCTACCCTGAACAACTCTTGGATAGACGCAACCATGAGTGCCGCGCGTCTCCGGGTTAAGATGATAATCACATGGACTTCCCGCCTGACAGCCCAAAAGCACAGGCTCCCGCGAACAATTTCCAAAGCGATCCCGCGCGGGCTGCGGCCCTGTTTGAGCAGTCGGTGGCCATCATGGCGCGGCTGCGAGCTCCCGATGGGTGCCCATGGGACCGTGAGCAATCCTTTGACACGATTCGGAAATACACCTTGGAAGAGGTCTACGAGGTCTTCGACGCAATTGAGCGCCGTGACTTTCCGCATCTCGCCGAGGAACTCGGCGATCTGCTGCTTCAGGTGCTCTTTTATGCCGAGATGGCGGCCAACGAAGGACATTTCACCGTGGCCGAAGTACTCGACCACCTGAACCGCAAACTGGTGCGACGGCACCCCCATGTCTTCGGCGAAGAGGCCTCCCGGGCAGCAGGGAACCAGGCTGATGTTGATGCCGCCGTCGAAGGATCGTCGTCCGCAGTCCTCCGCAATTGGGAAGAGATCAAAGCCGCTGAAAAGGCGCCGAGGGCGCTTTTGAATCCTGAAGAGCGTCATGAGGTATCGAGACTCGATTCCGTGCAGCGCGCGATGCCAGCGTTGGCCGAGGCTGCGAAGCTTGGCTCTAAAGCTGCGAAGTCGGGCTTTGACTGGCCCCACTGGCGCGATCTGCTTCCCAAGGTCGTTGAGGAAACTGCAGAGCTCGAGGCCGAAGCTGCCTCAGCCGAACATCAGCCGGGCGGTCCAGCAGGCGACCCTAAGGTTGAAGCCGAACTGGGCGATCTCCTGTTCACCGTCGTAAACCTTGGCCGTCATCTGGGCGTCGACGCCGAAATGGCGCTCCGCGGCTGCAATCTGCGATTTCGCCAGCGCTTTCGCGAGATGGAGAAAGCCTCCTCGCGCCCCCTCGAAGACCTGCCCCCCGCCGAACTCGAGGCCCTCTGGACTGATGCAAAACGCAAACTTGCGGCCGTCGGCGCAACGGCAAATCTGGAAGTCCGACAGCCGGAGACCAAACCATGATCGTGATCCGCGAGTGCTCCGGCTTCGATGAGTTGGAGGCGTGCGTTCAAATCCAGATCGAGACCTGGGGTTATGACGACAGCGATATCATCCCGCGCAAGGCATTTCTGGTTGCGCAGAAAATCGGCGGCCAGGTGCTCGGCGCGTTCGATACCGATCTGCCGGGAGCCTCAAGCCAGGGCAGTCCCGAATCGATGGTCGGCTTCGCCATGTCTTTGCCGGGCGTGAAAACCGGACCGAATTCCACAGACGGAAATCCACAGGCCTACCTGCACTCGCACATGCTCGCGGTCCGTGACCGCTATCGCGACCGCGGGCTCGGCGCACAACTCAAGTTGGAACAGCGTCGTGAAGCACTTAGCCGGGGTATTCGGCGCATTGAGTGGACTTTCGATCCGCTTGAGATCAAGAACGCGCATCTTAATATCCACAAGCTGGGTGCGGTGGTGCGTTGCTACCACGTGAATTTTTATGGTGTATCCTCTTCTCGATTGCAAGGTGGACTTCCGACAGATCGTCTGGTTGCCGAGTGGTATCTGGACTCTCCCCGTGTCACAGGAATTCTGGATGGCAGCGACGCAGCCGAGCAAAGCGTTAAGGATCAAATCAAAATCGAAGAGCGAATCCTGGTCCCAGCTTCTATTTACGAATGGAAAGCTTCCCCCGGTGGCCGCGGAAAAGCTCTCACCGTTCAGTTGGAGAATCGACTCAGATTTCAAAATGCATTTTCCCAAGGTTTAGCTGTAGTCGCCTTTACTCGGGATGGGGAAGGTAACGGAGTCTTCGAACTGGGTCGATGGACCCAACCGTTGCGCACCTGAAATCAGCCGAGCCGGTGAATTGAGGTCAACCTGTTCATATGCAGACATTCCAAGGAATAGAAATCTTATGAAAATCGACGAAATCATTCTTCGCGAGCTTCATCTCCCTCTAGTGCGACCCTTTGAAACCAGTTTTGGCGTCACCCGCAACCGCAGAATTCTGCTGGCTGAGATCAAGTCGGAGGGGCTCACAGGCTGGGGCGAATGCACGGCAGGTGAGCGGCCGCATTTCTCGGGCGAATCGACAGACACCGCCTGGCAGATTCTTGTCAATGATCTAGCCCCGATGCTGGCCAACGAGACGCCCGAGCATGGTGGCGATTGCCCCGGAATTTTCAAGCTTGTTCGCGGCAATCCCATGGCCAAGGCGGCGCTTGAGAACGCTGTGTGGGACCTCGAAGCGCAGCGCGAGGGTGTCTCCCTCTCCCAATTGATTGGCGGCGTACGCGAGACCATTCCTTGCGGCGTCTCTCTCGGCATTCAACAGTCCATCCCCGACCTGCTCGACATCATTGAGCAGGAGTTGGCTGCCGGTTATCAGCGCATCAAGCTGAAATGCAAACCGGGTTGGGATGTTGAGGTGTTTGAAAAGGTGCGTGATCAGTGGCCGGATATCATGCTGAGTTGCGATGCGAATTCAGCCTATAAGCTGCGCGACTCCGACCACCTGACGACGTTCGATGCCTTCGACCTGTTGATGGTCGAGCAACCGCTCTGGCATGACGACTTCTATTACCACTCCATGCTTCAGAAGCGCATGAATACTCCCATCTGCCTCGATGAGTCGATTCGCAATCGGCGTGACGCCCTGGCAGCGATCGAGATGGAGTCTTGCAAGATCATCAACATCAAGTTGGGGCGCGTCGGCGGATTCTCCGAGGCCATCGCAGTTCACAACGCGGCGCAGGAACGTGGTATTCCCGTCTGGTGTGGAGGAATGCTGGAGTCGGGAATCGGACGGTCGCACAACATTGCGCTCTCGTCTCTCGAAAACTTCTCCCTGCCAGGGGATGTGTCGGCATCAGCGCGCTACTGGGCCGAGGACATCATCGAGCCGGAGGTCACCGTCTCGCCAGAAGGCGAAATTGTCGTTTCTGATACGCCTGGTCGTGGATACGAAGTGCGCCCGGATTTGATTGACCGCCTGACCGTGCGAAAAGAAGCTATTCGCGCTCTGGCTCTTGTGGGGTAGGGAATTGATCCGGTCGGGAACCGTCCTGCGGCCCCTTGCGTACTGTCCTCCGGCGAGCAACTTTGCAGGAACGCGCGCGTCTCATTCCTCAGAGGCGGCCCGTTCCCGCAACGGGAGCGCCGCCGGAGGTTGACTCAGTGACTCCCCAGGAAGAACAGCTTCTCAACTCCCTCGTCGAACGGGTAAACCAGACTCAATTGCAGGAAAAGGATCCCGAGGCCGAAGCGCTGCTCAATCAGTCGCTCGGTCGAAACCCCGACGCGCTCTACATCATGGCGCAGACCGTTCTGGTGCAGAACATTGCGCTTGAACAGGCCAGGGCACAGGTCGCCCAACTTCAACAGCAGATGCAGCAGGCGCGTCCGGAGCCCAGCCACACCACCAGCTTTCTCGGGCGCTTGCTCGGCGACCGGGACCCGGAACCGGCTCGGCCCCAGCCGCCCCCATATCAGCCAGTGCCCAACTACGGGCCGCCTCAACCTCAATACGCACTGCCTCAATATCAGCAGCAACCTCAGTACGTGCCTTATCAGCCTGGGCCGCCGAGCTTTCTGCGCGGGGCCATGCAGACTGCTGCCGGAGTTGCGGCCGGGGCACTGGCATTTGAAGGCGTTGAGGCGATCCTCCACGGCCTGGGAGGGCACGGAGGCTATGGCTTTGGTGGATCCGGCTTCGGCATGGGCGGCTTTGGCGGAGGATTTGGCCGTCCAGTCGAAGAGACCGTCATCAACAACTACTACGACGAGCCCGTTGGTGGTGGTGCCGAACAAGCTCGCGAGCATCTCGGGCACAGCAGCGGGCAGTTCACAGACACCGGATACAGCGACGGCGGCGATAATCTGCGGGGATTCGAGCAGGATGATAGCAATGCGTCAGGGTTCGCTGATTCCAATCTTGACGACGGACTTGGACTGGACGACTCCGGCGCCTTCGATTCCGGCGGAGGATTCGACAGCGACGATATGTCCTAGGGAAGCAGGCTGCGCTAGGATACGATCCGGCGCAGCCTGGGCGGCAAGCAAGTCTCTAAGTCCCCGCGATGGCTTTGTTTTGCAGTATCCGAACCACGACACGCCTGTTTTCGGCCTCTGTATCGGCGGTTTTCTCGTCTCCTCCGACCTGACGGCTCTCACCCATTGCTCCGGGAGCCAGCATGTTCGTAAGTGGGATATTGCCTTTCTGCAACATGATGCTGCTGACATTGTTGGCGCGCTCTTCACTCAACTTCTGGTTCAGGGCTGCGCTGCCTGTCGCCGAGGCATAGCCTTTCACCTGGACCATGTAGCCATTTATTGACTTCGCTTTTTGCGCTAGCGCGATCAACTCAGGGTCGTACTTTGAATCAACATCAACCTTTCCGTTTCCAAAGTAGACGGTTACCTGATCGAGAATGTAGTAATCGTTGAGTTCGCCAAATCGCGCGGAGTTCGCGGCGATGGCCGCCTTGTTGGCAGCGATCTTTTTCTCCTGCTCGGTCAGCGCGGCGTTCTGCGCTGCAAGTTCGGCATTGTGCTTTGCCAACTCTGCTTCATTTTGGCTAGCCTTGGCACTGGTTTCTGCCAGTCCAGCCTGAATGGCCTGTGCCTGCTCAAAGTCGTTGCCCTTGAATCTGATTTTGCTCGCGACCAGCTGATTGTCCGCATTCATGCTTCCTTCAACCTGGATGGGTAGCCCCGGGATGAGGGCAGCCATTGACATTTCCTTCTTGCGGACTTTGAGGGCACCCTGTACCTGGGCAACGTCGGTACTATCCGTCAGCAAAACAACGACCTTCGGTGAATCTGCTGTTTGCAGGAAGATCTGTGGGCCGCTGCGTCCCTTGATGATTCCTTCCAGCTTCGTTTGCGCGGAGGCAATTGTGCTCGACAAGGCAGCCATCCCAAGCGAGAGGACTAGGATCGACACGTTCGTGAAAAGTTTGCTTCGATTCATCATTTCTCTCCAACTTCTTCATTGCAAAATGTGTTGTACGACTGAGGGGAAGAACACGAGGAGCTATATCCCCGAAGCGACGCAAGGCGGATGATCTGTGTTAATCCCCGGACCATAGACAACGAGCAGTTGCGTCAAAGAAATTGTTCGAATCTGAGTCGCAGGCTGGTTTTCCAAGACAACAGTAGGAGGGATTCAACTCCCGCGCAACTGGGAGAACTAACAGTGGGTCATGGCAAAGAAGGATGTTTGGCGAAACTTTCCAGGAAGGAAAGTTGAAGAAGAAGGAAAGTTGAAAAACTTCGTGCTTTCGATGCCTCTCGGTTAGCAAGAGCAAAATTATCTGCTTCTATGTGCCTCGAAGATCCAACTTGGATGGATCGGCAGGCTCTCTATTTCTTTTTCCGTCCCCAATCAAATCGCCGACCGAGAATGCCCTTGATTATCCAGTGGTCGGTCGACGCCGTTGCACCTACGCCGACGCCAAAGTTGATCTCCCACTTCGGCGACACGTTGAGGTCGATGACAGGAAACACCTGTTGTTGCTGATCATGAAGGCTGAGGATATTAGCCAGGCTGCCGTAGTCCGCGTAATATTCGACGCCCCCTGCAATCACCTTGGTGAATGCGTAGCTGACCTTCGCCCCAGGTGTGAAAACGAGTCCATCCTTAACACCCGGCCCATGCCACGTGCGCTCAAATGCCGGGTTGATGGCCCAATACCACCGGCCCATTTCTCGATCGACAATAGGTCGAATCTCCCACGTCCACGTATCGGGCGAATAGAGTGCCCTCTGGTAGCCGATTTCCGTTGAAAGGCTTACTCCGACCGGCCATTTCCAGCTTTCCGGCACGCGCACGCGAGGTCGGATGTGGTCGCCGACCCACTGCATCCCGGTTTCGCTTTGCCAACTGGTAAAGACGTAGAAGCCAACCTCCGACCACCCATTGAGGCCCTGCGTAATCTCAAGAGTCTCGTGGACAGCATGATTCGTGGGAGCAACACCATCTATGTAATCGGGTTCTCCGTCGGCCGTGTAATTCGAATGCACTTCGACCATGGTGGTGCGGGGCGCCACCGTTTCGGATCCGTAAACCTGAATCTCGTAGTTTCCCTGGGCATGAGCCATTCCAAGGGCCACGGCAAACAGCAGACAGCCGAAGAAGAGGGACTTCAAGCACGCTCCTTTAGGCGTTCCGGTTGGGTGAAGAGGCGGGATTTGCTCTTGCTCTCATTTGACCATATCGGGTCCGTTGACTGTTTCTTCAGAGTCAAAACGGGTCCGGAAACGTGCTTCAACCCGCCGACCAGGAAGGGGAATTGCCAATTTCCCGAATATACCCATGCAGTGTCACACGCATCCAAGTCAATGCCCAAGAGCATCGTTCCAGAAGTGACCGGGGATTGACATGTACAGTCAGATTGCGACCCGAAAGACTCGGGTTCAAAACGCAACGCAACCGCCATTGAACGAACAGGAAAGATTTCGCATAGCGTTCGAGTTAGCCGATATCGGTATCGGGGTAGTCGATCAGGATGGCAAGTTTCTCGCAGTCAATAGAAAGCTCGCGGGTATCTTCAAAATCAGCAAGGAAGAACTCCTGCGGATGTCGTTGAGCAGCTTACAAGTTCCCAGAGGAGATCCACCTCTTAGAATTCCCACGACAACGGAACTTAAGAGTGACACCTCCGCGGTTGTGGTTGAGAAGCGCTTCATTTCCAAAGAAGGAAAGACGCTTTGGGTGGAGATTTCTTATGCACCTTTTCCAGGCAAGAACGGCGCGAAAGGGTGCGTTGTCGCGAGCTTTCATGCCATTACTAAGCGCAAACTCCTGCAGTTTGCGCTCGAAAAACAGGCCTCGCTTGATTCGTTGACAAAGGCTCTAAACCGCGTCAGCTTCGCAGAACGAGCCGGTGTGGAACTGCTCCGTTCCGGGCGCCACGGGTACAAGCTGTCCATGGTGATGATTGATCTGGACAACTTCAAAGCGGTCAACGACACCTATGGGCACGCGACAGGCGACGAGGTGCTTAGCATCTTCGCCGATATCACCCGTACATGCCTGCGCATTGGCGACCTGTTTGGTCGATGGGGCGGCGAAGAGTTCCTGATCCTTCTGCCCGACACCGGATCTTTCGGCGCTGAGCACGTCTCGGAGAGAATTAGGGCCTCCCTTGAGGCTCACAGATTCCCAAGCGGGGTACGAGTTACCGCTAGCCTGGGTGTGGTTTCGCAACGTCCCGGGGAAAGCTTCGCCGGGTTGGTCGATCGTGCGGACACGGCCATGTATCAGGCGAAACAGGCGGGACGCAATCGGGTAGTCACCAATGCCGACGACATGTACTGGGAATCAAAGAGTCAATCCGAGAATTCTCGCCCCCCCGAACTGTATTGGCGGAAACACTATGAGTGCGGTATCCCGGAGATCGACAACGAGCACCTGGAACTGTTTAGACTTGCCAACCGCATCCTCGGCTCCGACGGACAATCGACTGAAGCTGCGCCGCTTGTCGACGAATTATTGACCCACATCGCACAACACTTCAAGCACGAAGAGCAGTTGCTTGAGGCCAACGGCTTTCCTATGACTCAATCGCACGGGCAGAGTCACCGAAAGCTGCTGGCTCATGCGCATGATCTCGCGGTCCGCTTCAGAAAACACGAGACGACTGCCGGCGTGCTTATGAACTTCATCGTCCATGAACTCGTGGCCCGGCACATGATCCAGGAAGACAAGGAATACTTCACCTGGATGAAGAAGAAAACGTCTGGCGGGGGGGCCAAGCGAACAACCCGCACCCGCAAATCCAACCCTTAGAGACTCATTTGCCCGAGTGGTATACTCACAAGGTCAGGTGCGGGTCCGCGCCGGTATCTTTACGGTCACTGAGGTTCACATGTCCGGCCATTCCAAATGGGCCACAATCAAGCACAAAAAGGGCGCGCTCGATGCTAAGCGCGGCAAGATATTCACCCGTCTAATCAAGGAAATCACCATTGCCGCAAAAGGCGGTGGTGGAGACCCCGACGGTAACCCGCGACTTCGTACCGCTGTCCTGGCCGCCAAGGCTGAAAACATGCCTGCCGAGAACATCAAGCGCGCCATCCAGCGCGGCACAGGCGAACTGGAAGGCGTCAACTACGAGGAAATCACTTTCGAGGGCTACGGTCCCGGTGGCGTTGCCATCATCGTCGAGGTACTGACCGATAATCGAAACCGCACCGTCAGCGAGATTCGACATGCATTCTCAAAGAACGGCGGCAACCTCGGCGAAACCGGCTCAGTCCGTTTCATGTTTTCGAAAAAGGGAATCATCGGCGTTGAGAAGTCCACGGCTACTGAAGAGAAGCTGATGGACATCGTCCTCGAGCATGGCGGCGAAGACCTGCGGGATGAAGGCGACACCTGGGAGATCATTACTGATCCCGGCTCATACGAGGG
>Ga0068868_100003546_pt1 | contig 10877 bp, 8 predicted proteins | sample KBSMisM42_FD_64660 | JGI IMG/M metagenome (GOLD analysis project Ga0068868, IMG submission 64660) | Miscanthus rhizosphere microbial communities from Kellogg Biological Station, Michigan, USA - KBS Miscanthus M4-2 | ecosystem: Host-associated > Plants > Roots > Rhizosphere > Soil ...
GAGCAGCTGCTCCAGGTGCCGCCCGAGGTGACCGTGCACACCTCCAGCCCGGCCGTCGACCTGCTCTACGCGCTCTACTTCTACCTGACCTGAGGCGACCGTCTTGTCCCTTGACCTCGACCGCGCTCGGGAGACGTTCGAGTCCTCGACCGACTTCACCGTCGGCCTCGAGGAGGAGTTCGCGATCCTCGACCCGGCGACGCTCGAACTGGAGCACCGCTTCGAGGACGTCTACGCCGCTTGCCAGGAGGACGAGCTGCTGGCGGGTTCCGCCGCCGGCGAGCTGATCGCCTCGGAGATAGAGATCCGCTCGGGCCGCGCCGCGACCTTCGTCGAGGCGGTGGCGCGGCAACGCGAACGGCGCGTTCGCCTCTTCGAGCTGGTCGAGGGGATTGGTCTGTCGCTGGGCGCGACCGGCACCCACCCCTGGGCCAACTACCTCGACCAGCGGATCATCGACACCCCTCACTACAACCGCCTGCGCCACGAACTCGGCTGGGTCGCCCAGCGCAACAACACCTGGAGCCTTCACGTGCACATGGGCGTGCGCGGCGCGGACCGGGCGATCGCCGTCTGCGACCGTTTGCGCGAGTTGCTGCCGCTGCTGCTCGCGGCGTCCGCCAACTCGCCCTTCCTCGACCGCCGCGACAGCGGCCTGCACACCGTTCGAACCGAGATCTTCACCCGCACCTTTCCCCGCTGCGGCGTGCCCAGCCCCTTCCTCGACTGGCCCGGCTATGCCGATTTCGTCGGCACCCTGGAGCGGGCCGGCTCGGTGGTCGAGTCGACGCAGCTCTGGTGGAGCGTGCGCCCGCACCATGCCTTCGGCACGGTCGAGGTGCGGATCTGCGACGCCCAGACCCGCGGCGAGGAGTCCTTCGCCCTGGCCGGACTGATCGCCGCCTCGATCGCTCAGGCAGCGGTCGAGTACGACGAGCGCGGCTACGGCGGCGGCGAGCGGCTGCTCGCCGATCGCGAGATCGAGGAGAACCTCTGGCGGGCGATCCGCCACGGGATGAGCGGCCGCCAGATCGACTTTCGCCGCGGCGTCGAGATCGAGGCGTCCGCCGCGCTCGAGGCGCTCCTCGCCTGGAGCGAGCCAGCTCGCGGCCAACTCGCCATCGAGGTCGCGCTCCCGGATCGCAACGGCGCGCAGCGCGCCCGCGAGGCGCTCGACGCCGGGGTCTCGATCGAGGACGTCTACAGGGACGCCGTGGCGGAGACGAAACGCACCTACACCGCCGATGTCGGCGCGCGTAGATAGACTCCCGCGCCGCTTAGAACCCAGCCGGAGGAATCGAATTGACCGACTTTCTGACCGAATACGGAGTCGTCGTCGCGCTCGTTTGCGCGGCAGCGGCGGTTTTGTACGGAATCGTCATCACGCAGCGCCTGCTCGCGAAGTCGCCGGGCAACGAGCGCATGCGGGAAATCTCGGGGGCGGTGCAGGAAGGCGCCAAGGCCTACCTCAACCGCCAGTACACGATCATCGCCGCGGTCGCCGTGCCGATCGCGATCGTGCTCTGGGTCCTGCAGGGCTATGAGACGGCGATCGGGTTCATCCTCGGCGGCATTCTCTCCGGCTCCGCCGGCTTCATCGGGATGAACCTCTCGGTGCGCGCCAACTCGCGCGTGGCCGAGGCCGCCCGCGGCGGTGTGCCGCCGGCGCTCGACGTCGCCTTCAAGGGCGGCTCGGTCACCGGTCTGCTCGTCGTCGGCCTTGCGCTACTGGGGGTCGCCGGCTACTACGGCGTCCTCGTCCTCACCGGCAGCTCCGACAAGGAGGCGGTCGATGCGCTGATCGGCCTCGGCTTCGGCGGTTCGCTGATCTCGGTCTTTGCCCGTCTCGGCGGCGGCATCTTCACCAAGGCAGCCGACGTCGGCGCCGACCTGGTCGGCAAGGTGGAGGCCGGAATCCCCGAGGACGATCCCCGCAACCCGGCCGTGATCGCCGACAACGTCGGCGACAACGTCGGCGACTGCGCCGGCATGGCGGCGGACCTGTTCGAGACCTACGCTGTCACCACGGTGGCCGTGATGCTGCTCGGCGTCCTGACCTTCACCGGTGCCGGTGGCGACTTCGCCCGCGAGGTCGCGATCTACCCGCTGGTGATCGGCGGCGTCGCGATCATCGCCTCGATCATCGGCGCGCTCTCGGTGCGGACCAAATCCGACCGGGTCGAGGGGGCCCTGTACCAGGGTCTGATCATCTCCGGGATCCTCTCGATCGCGGCCTTCTACCCGATCACCGACTGGCTGATGAGCGACCCGGTGCGGCTCGGCCTCAGCACCGCCGCCAACGCGGTGACCACCACCGACCTCTGGCTCTGCGCCGTGATCGGGGTCGCCGTGACCGCGCTCCTCTTCGGAATTACCGAATTTTATACGTCGACCCGCTTCCGCCCGGTGAAGACGATCGCCGCCGCCTCGGAGACGGGCCACGCGACCAACATCATCCAGGGGCTCGCCCAGGGCTTTCAGTCGACCGCCGCTCCGGCGCTGGTGATCGCGCTGGCGATCCTCGGCGCCAACGAGCTCGCCGGCATCTACGGCATCGGTATCGCCGTGATGGCACAGCTCTCGCTCTGCGGCCTGATCGTCGCTCTCGACGCCTTCGGGCCGATCACCGACAACGCCGGCGGCATCGCCGAGATGGCCGACTTGCCCGAGGACGTGCGCAACGTGACCGATCCGCTCGACGCGGTCGGCAACACGACCAAGGCCGTGACCAAGGGCTACGCGATCGGCTCGGCGGCGCTGGCGGCGCTGGTGTTGTTCGCGGCCTTCAAGAGCGAACTAGGAGACGAGGCGCCCGCCGGGTTCGACCTCAACAGCCTCTTCCACCTGACCACCCCGGCGGTCCTGATCGGGCTGATCATCGGCGGCATGATGGTCTACCTCTTCGCCGCCCTCGCGATCGAGGCCGTCGGCCGCGCCGGCGGCCAGGTGGTCGAACAGGTTCGCGAGCAGTTCCGCGAGCACCCGGGGATCATGGAGGGCACCGAAAAGCCCGACTACGCGAAGACCGTGGGCATCGTCACCGCCGCGGCGCAGAAGGAGATGATCCTGCCCTCGCTGATCCCGATCGTGGTGCCGGTGATCGTCGGCCTGCTCAGCGTCGACGCGCTCGGCGGCCTGCTGATTGGCGTCATCGTCGTCGGCCTCTTCGCCGCGGTCTCGATGACCGCCGGCGGCGGCGCCTGGGACAACGCGAAGAAGCTGATCGAGGACGGCGCCCACGGTGGCAAGGGCTCCGAAGCCCACGCCGCCTCGGTGACCGGCGACACCGTCGGCGACCCCTACAAGGACACGGCGGGGCCGGCGATCAATCCGATGATCAAGGTCGCCAACATCGTCGCGATCCTGATCATCCCGATCGTTCATTTCTGAGCCTGAGCGTGGGGGAGGGGCATGATGCCCCTCCCAAAAACGCTCGGCAAGAGCCTCGCTTGAGTGTTTTTGAGAGGGGCATCACGCCCCTCTTCAAGGCTCAGGCCAAGAGCTGCCTTTGGGCGATGATCGGAAGGCGCCTCTTGGCGTAGCTTCGCGAGGCGCTCGCATTCGTTCGGTGGGGCGAATCGAGGCGTTTGAACCCTTAGGCAGTCGTGGAAATAACCACAGCGGCTGTGCTTCTGGCCTACGCGGGGCTGATGCGAGCGCTGTTGGCGCTCGTTGCAGAGCTCCTCGATCGCTAGAGGCGCGAGTCGCAAAAAAGAAACGGCCCCGGGAAAGCACCCCGGGGCCGTTCAAGTGTGGAAATAAACACGTGCCGAAACTTTAGCGCTACATGGGGCACGCCGCAATGCTTGGCCTACCGAGCCAATCGACCGCCCCCGTTGGAGCTGGCGCGGTGGGCACCGCCGGCGTCCGTATATTCGGGCTGGATGGCACGTCGGATCCCTCGGGACGAGTCGCTGAGCCGCGTTCACGGCGTGGGTGGGCTGTTCGCCGCCGCCTACGGCAACGTCGGCTCGAGCATCTATTACGCGCTCGGCGTGACGGCGGCCTTCGCGCTCGGCCTGACCCCGATCGCCTTCATCGTCTCGGGGCTGATCTTCGCCGCGACCGCGGCCACCTACGCCGAGGCGACCGTGATGTTCCCCGAGGCCGGCGGCTCCTCCAGCTTCGCCCGCCACGCCTTCAACGAGCTGGTCAGCTTCGTCGCGGCCTGGGGCCAGATGCTCAACTACGTGATCACGGTCGCGATCTCGGCCTACTTCGTGCCTCACTACCTGGCCGTCTTCTGGGCGCCGCTGGGCGAGTCGCCCGGGGACGTCATCGGCGGCGCCGTGCTGATCGTGGCGCTGGCGCTGCTCAACATCCGCGGCTCGCAGGAGTCGGCGAGGCTCAACCTGATCCTCGCCGTCGCCGACCTCGCGACGCAGGTCGTCCTGGTCGGGATCGGCATCGTGCTCGTGCTCAACCCGCGGATCCTGGTCGACAACGTCCACCTCGGGGTCGCTCCGACCTGGAGCGACTTCGCGCTCGGGATCGCGGTCGGGATGATTGCCTACACGGGGATCGAGACGATCTCCAACATGGCCGAGGAGGCCCGCGACGCGGCGCGCACCGTGCCCCGCAGCGTCGGCCTCACCGTGATCGCCGTCCTCGGCCTCTACCTGTTGATCCCGGTCGTCGCGCTCTCGGCGATGCCGGTCACCCAGGACGCCGCCGGCCACTACACGACCGCGCTTGGCACCGAGTTCGCCAACGACCCGATCCTCGGCATCGTCGAGAACCTCGGCCTCAGCCACGGGCCGACGGAAGCGCTGCGCTTCTACGTCGGCGTGCTCGCCGCGGTGATCCTCCTGATCGCGACCAACGCCGGTCTGATCGGTGTCTCCCGCCTCACCTACTCGATGGGCCAGCACCGACAGCTGCCGGAGAAGCTGCGCCAGGTCCACCCCCGCTACCGCACCCCCTACATCGCGATCCTCGTCTTCTCGGGGATCGCGATGATGACCCTGATACCGGGGCAGACCGACTTCCTGGCGACGATGTACTCGTTCGGCGCGATGCTCTCCTTCACGGTCGCCCACGTCTCGGTGATCCAGCTACGGCGCCGGCATGCCGAGGACGAGCGCCCTTGGAAGCCACCGTTCAACTTCCGCGCCTTCGGGGCCGAGGTCCCGCTCAGCGCCGTCCTCGGCGGTCTCGGCACCTTCTCGGCATGGATCGTGGTGATGGCGCTCAACCCGCGCACGCTGGCCGTCGGCGTCGGCTGGATGCTCGTCGGCCTCCTCGTCTACGTCCTCTACCGACGCCACCAGCGCCTGCCGCTGACCGAGACGGTGAAGGTGCTGCTGCCGGAGCCGCTGGGGGTGGAGGAGATCGAGTACCGCAGCGTCCTGGTCGCTTTCGAGGACGGCGAGCCCTTCTCCGAGGAGATGGTCGCGACCGCGGTCAAGCTCGCCTCGAAGCGGCGCCGGGGCATCCACGTCCACTCGATGCTGACCGTGCCCACCGACCTGCCCCTCGACGCCGAGCTGCCCCGGCAGGAAGCCGACGCGCAGAGCAAGATCGAGCAGGCGAAGCTGATCGGCGGCCAGCGGGTGACGGGGCACGTCGAGCGCGTCCGGCCCGGCCAGGCCGGCTACGCGATCGCCGACGAGGCCGAGCAGATCGTCGCCGCCGCCGTTGTTGTCGGCCTGCGCTACCGCAACGGTCGCCCCCTCTACGACAAGACGCTGCAGACGGTGCTCGGCGAGCGCCCCTGCCGCGTGATCGTCGTCTCCGACCCGGCCGTAGAATCGCACCCGTGGGCTCGCCCGAACGGATCTACCGCGGTTCCGTCCGCGCCTTCTCCCTCGTCTTCCTAGCCCTGGGCCTGGTCATCCTCGTAAGCACGCTGGCCGCCGGCGGCGGGCCGCTCTCGGTCGGCTTCCTGCTCGGCGTCGCGTTCCTCCTCCTCGGCGCGGCCCGACTGTGGATGAGCCGGCCTTGAGCGGGGAGCCGGAGAAACCGCGCCTCTCGCCGCTGCTGCAGCGCGGCCTCGGCGTTCCCGGCCTCTTCGTCGCCGTCTACTCAGCCGTCGGCGCCTCGATCTACTTCGCCCTTGGGGTCGTCGCCAAGCGCGGACTCGGGCTGACGCCGCTGATCTTCCTCGGCGCCGGCCTGCTCTTCGTGTTGACCACGCTCAGCTACGCCGAGGGGGCGGGGATGCTGCGCGAGCGCGGCGGCTCCTCCAGCTTCGCCCGCCACGCCTTCAACGAGCTGATCGCCTTCGTCGCCGGCTGGGCGATCCTGATCGACTACCTGATCGTCGCCGCCCTGGCCGCGATCTCGGTCCCTCACTACCTGCAGCCGATCTCCGCCGACCTGGCGACCTCGGAGTGGCAGCTGCCGGTCGCGATCGCCGTGATCGCCGGCGCCTGCCTGCTCAACGTCCTCGACGTCACCGGCCGCGGGCGTGAGCGGCTGCTCGCTGGCCTTGCCCTTGCCGACCTCGCGCTGCAACTGGCGGTGATCGTCGTCGGCGTCCTCGTCGTCTTCCATCCCGGCCGGCTCACCGAGCAGATCGACCTCTTCACCGCGCCGACGGCGAAGGACATCGTCTACGCGGCCGTCGTCGCGACGCTCGCCTACGCCGGCATCGAGGCCGCCGCCGACCTCTCGACCGACATCGACGCGCACCCGCGCGAGCTGAAGCGGGTCGTCTCGCTGGGAGCGATCGCGGTGCCGATCGGCTACGCGGCGATGGCGGCCATCGCGCTGATGGCCGTGCCGGTCGTCTCGGGCGCCAACGGGCCGGAGACGGCCCTCGGCGGCAGGTACGTCGAGGCGCCGATCCTCGGCGTCGTCTCCGCCTACGACCCGGCCTGGGTGTCGGATCTGATGCGCTGGCTGGTGGCGATCGTCGCCGCGCCCGTCCTCTTCTGGGCGACGACCACCTCGCTGCTCGGCGTCTCACGTCACATCTACACGCTGGCGATCAACCGTCAGATCCCGAGCTGGCTCGGCAAGCTCAACAGTCGCCACGCGACGCCCCACGTGGCGATCGCGATCTCGGGCCTGATCGCGATCGGCCTCGCGATCCCCGGCGACGTGGTGGTGCTCGCCGGCCTCTACGCCTTCGGCGCCACGCTGGCGATCACGATCGCCCACCTCTCGGTGATCCGGCTGCGGGTGACTCAGCCCGAGCGTCCGCGCCCCTTCCGCGTGCCCTGGAACGTCGCCTGGCGCGGAGCCGAGATCCCGGTGCCGGCGCTCGTCGCCGGGCTGTTCAGCGGCCTCGCCTTCCTCAGCGTTCTGATCTACCACGACACCGCGCGCTGGGTCGGCGGCGGCTGGATGCTGTTCGGTCTCGCCTTCTACGTCGTCTACCGGAAGGGAGTCGAGGGAACTTCGCTGACCAAGCGGGTCCAGGTGACCGAGAAGGCGCTGACCAAGCAGGTGCCGGACATCGCCTACCGCAACATCCTCGTGCCGGTCTTCGGCACCAAGCTCGACGACGACATCGTCGCCACGGCCGGTCGGCTGGCGGCCGCCGAGCAGGAGCAAGCCGATGAGCGAGCCGAGCCGACAAGGCTCGACTTGATCTACGTGATCGAGGTGCCGCTGACCGAGGCGCTCGACGCCGACTTGTCGCCCGAGGTGGAGAGGGCCGCGGCACGCGCGCTGCGTCGCGCCAGCGACGTCGGGGAGGAGTACGCCGACGTGCGCGTCACGGCCGAAGCGCTGCGGGCACGCGACGTCGGCGCGGGGATCGTCGACGCGGCGCGTCGCGGCCGGGCTGAGGCGATCGTGATGGGCAGCGAGCCGCCGAGCAGGATCAAGGGCGGGGCGAGGATGGGCGGGATAGGCGCCGCCAAGCCGGCAGAGATCGGGGCTGCCACCGAGTACGTGCTGAAGAAGGCTCCCTGCCGGGTCTTGCTCACGGCGCCTCCCGAAAGCGCGGTGGAGGACGCCGCCCACTCTTTGCAGGCATGACATCTAGTATCCGTTTCGTGTTCGTACTGATCGTGGGATGCGGCCGCGTCGGCTCCTCGCTGGCCCGAGCGATGCTGAGCCAGGGGCACGAGGTCTCCTGCCTCGACGAGGACCCCGAGTCCCACGCTCGGCTCGAGGTCGGCCTCGACGGCGGTTGGGAGGACCTCGGCGGCCAGTTCACGGTCGGAGCCGGGCTGGAGACGGAGGCGCTGGAGGCGGCCGGCATCGAGCGCGCCGATGCCTTCATCGCCTCGACCGACGGCGACAACACGAACATCGTGATCTCCCAGATCGCCCAGCGCCGCTACGGCGTGCCAACCGTGATCGCGCGCATCCTCGACCCGCTGCGTGCCGAGTGGTACGAGCGCCAGGGGATGCACACCGTTTGTCCGACTCGGGTCGCGATCGACATGCTCGAGTCGGCCGTGCTCGAGGGGTCGACTCGCGAAACGCCCGGCCCCTCCAGCGACCCGGCGGAAGCCGCGTAGGGGGTTCGGCGCGATGTACATCATCGTCGTCGGCGCTGGCAAGGTCGGCTGGAACCTGGCTCGCGAGCTGCTCGAAAAGAACCACGAGGTGACCCTGATCGAGAGCGACCGGCGCCGCTACCTGACGGTCGAGCAGGAGCTCGAGCACAACGTCACCTACGGCGATGCCTCCGAGCTCTGGGTGCTGGAGCGGGCGGGCATCCAGCGCGCCGAGATGGTGATCGCGGTCACCGGCGACGACGAGGACAACATGCTGATCTGCCAGGTCGCGCGCGAGAAGTACGAGGTGGAGCGGATCATCGCCCGGGTCAACAACCCGCGCAACAAGTCGCACTTCGACCTGCTCGGGATCAAGCCGTCGGTCTCGGCCACCGACCTGATCCTGCGTCTGCTCGAGCACGAGGTGCCCGAGTACGGCTTGGTCCACCTGCTCGACCTGCAGGAGGAGCAGCTGGAGATAATCGAGATGTTGCTGGGCAAGGACTCCGGGGTAACGGGAAGGCGTGTCGGCGACCTCGAAATGCCCGAAGGCAGCCTTTTGATCTCGGTCCTGCGCAGCGGCAAGGGTTTCGTGCCGGGGCCCGACACGGTGCTCGAGGAGGGCGACGAGGTGCTCGCCGTGCTCGACCCGGGCCACGAGGAGCAGCTCAAGACCCTCTTCGGGCCCGCCGAAAACGGCGCCGGGTCCGATGGCTGAGCGTCGCGTCGATTTTCTCCTGATCGGCGGCGGGCTGGCCGCCGCCCACTGCGCGGCCGAGCTGCGCAAGCGCGGTGCCGAGGGCTCGATCCTGCTCGCCGGCCGCGAGCCCGAGCCACCCTACGAACGGCCGCCGCTCTCCAAGGAGTACCTGCGCGGCGAGGCCGAGCGCTCCGACGCGCACGTCAACCCGGCCTCGTGGTACGAGGAGAACGGGGTCGAGCTGCGGACCGGCACGAATGTCATGTCGCTCGATCCAGGGGCGCGCACGGCCAAGCTGCAGGGCGGGGAGGAGGTCGCCTTCGAGCAGGCGCTGGTCGCCACCGGGGCGATGGTCAACATCCTGCGCGTCGAGGGGGCCGAGAACGAGGGCGTCCACTACCTACGCGCCTTCGGCAACTCGGACGCGATCCGCGCCGACGCCGAGTCGGCCGAGCACGTCGTCCTCATCGGCGGCAGCTACATCGGCGTCGAGGTCGCCGCCTCGCTGACGGCGCGGGGCACGAAGTGCACGATCGTGACGATGGAGGACGTGGCCCTCTCGCGCACCTTCGGCGAGGCGGCAGGCCGCTGGTTCCACGAGCTGCTCGAGTCCAAGGGCGTGACGATCCACGGCGGCGAGGAGCTCGAGGCCTACGAGGGCGACGGGCGGGTGCGCTCGGTGCTGACCAAGAGCGGGCTGGCGGTCGAGTGTGACGCGGTCGTCGTCGGCGCCGGCGTGCGGCCGGACACGATGCTCGCCGAACGGGCGGGACTGGAGACCAGCAACGGGATCGCCTGCGACTCGCGCCTGCGGACCTCGGCGCCCGGGATCTACGCGGCCGGCGATTGCTGCTCGTACGAGAGCGTCGTCCACGGCCGCCGGCTGCGGGTCGAGCACTGGGACGTGGCGATGCAGCAGGGCATGCACGCCGCCCGCAACATGCTCGGCGCCGGCGATGACTACACGGTCGTCCCCTACTTCTTCAGCGACCTCGCCGACTGGGCCGGCCTCGAGTACGTCGGCCCGGCCTACGAGTGGGACGAGGAGCTCTGGCGCGGCGACCGCGACGCCGGCGAGTTCTCCGTCTGGTACCTGAAGGACGGCCGCGTCGCCGGCTGCCTCAGCGTCGACCGCGCCGAAGACCTCGCCGAGGCGCGGCGGATGATCGCCGACAAAGTCGACGTCTCCGGAGCTCGAGGCGCGATTGCCGACGCCGACTCGGATCTGGCGTCGATCGGCGTTTGATCCGTCCTTGTCGGTATTCTGAAATCTTGTCGCATTGCGCCCTGGTGTAATTGGCAACACGCCAGCCTCTGGAGCTGGATTTCGGGGTTCGAGTCCCTGGGGCGCAGCTTTCCGTCTGCAATAAATGCAAACATGTGTTCGTGAGTGCTGAAGAGCGAGTCAGCGAGCTTTCCTCGTCGGTGAAACGCGCCGAGGTTGGCCGCTTGCTCGAGGAAGGATTGAGCCAGGCTGAGATCGCGAGACGCCTGGGCATAACTAAGCCGACGGTTTCCTATCACGCGCGGCGCCTGGGGATTCCTGCCCAGGACCGGCGTTCGCGGCGATACGACTGGGAGGCGGTCCAGCGCGCATATGACGAAGGCCTTTCGATCCGGGCGTGCGCTGAGCGCTTCGGATTCTCGCTCTGTAGCTGGCATGCGGCCGATGAGCGCCGTGCTATCAAGCCTCGTCCTCGGCAGATGCCGATCGAGCAGCTTCTCGTGGATGGCCGTCGGCAGACGAATCGCTCCCATCTGAAGCAGCGCCTGCTGACGGA
>Ga0068868_100003547_pt1 | contig 10876 bp, 9 predicted proteins | sample KBSMisM42_FD_64660 | JGI IMG/M metagenome (GOLD analysis project Ga0068868, IMG submission 64660) | Miscanthus rhizosphere microbial communities from Kellogg Biological Station, Michigan, USA - KBS Miscanthus M4-2 | ecosystem: Host-associated > Plants > Roots > Rhizosphere > Soil ...
AGGCGACCCGAGAGGACGTTGATCTTGCCGACGAAGTCGGCGACGAAGGGCGTCGCCGGATCGCGATAGATCTCGAGCGGGGTGCCGACCTGCTCGATCACGCCCTGGTTCATGACGACGATGCGGTCGGCGACCGAGAGCGCCTCTTCCTGGTCGTGGGTGACCATGATCGTGGTGACGCCGAGCTTCTGCTGCAGCGAGCGGATCTCCTGGCGCAGCCGCACCCGCTCGAGCGCATCGAGCGCCGAGAGCGGCTCGTCGAGCAGCAGCAGCCCGGGCGCGGTGGCGAGCGCGCGCGCGAGCGCGATCCGCTGCTGCTGGCCCCCCGAGAGCTGGGCCGGGAATTTCGCGCCGCTGCCCGGCAGGCCGACCAGCTTCAGGAGCTCGTCGACTCGCGCCGCGATGCTCGCCTTCGAGTCGCGCCGGTTGACGAGGCCGTAGCTGACGTTGTCGACAACCGAGAGGTTGGGGAACAGCGCGTACGACTGGAAGACGATGCCGTAGTCGCGCTTGGCCGGCGGCAGGAGCGAGATGTCGCGCTCGCCCTGCATGATTCGGCCGCCGGTCTGCGTCTCGAGCCCGGCGATGATCCGCAGCAGCGTCGTCTTGCCGCAGCCCGAGGGGCCGAGGAAGCAGACGAACTCGCCGCGCGCGACCGCGAGGTCGATGTCGCGCAGCGCCTGGAAGCTGCCGAACGACTTCCGGATCCCTTCCAGGCGCAGGTAGTCGTCCATCGATCCGGCCTTTGCCTCCTATTGCTTCTTCGGCTCGGACTTCGCGCTGTAGCGCTTGTTCCACTCCTCGAGGACGCGTGCACGGTTGTCGGCGGCGACCTTGAAGTCGAGCTTGACGAGGCGCTTCTCGTAGTCGGCCGGAACGTTGGCGAGCGGCGCGGCGACGCCCGGCTGCGCCGTGATCGCGAAGTTCTTGCCGTAGAGCTGCATCGCGTCCTTGCTCGACGCCCAGTCGGCGAGCTTCTTCGCCGCCTCCAGGTTCTTCGTGCCCTTGTGGATCGCGAACGCCTCGAGGTCCCAGCCCAGGCCTTCCTTGGGGAACACCAGGTCGATCGGCGCGCCCTTGGCCTTGTTGGCGTTGGCCCGGTATTCGAACGAGATGCCGATCACGTACTCGCCGGCGGCAGCCATGTTGCAGGGCTTGGAGCCGGAGTGGGTGTACTGGGCGATGTTCTCGTGCAGCGCGTCCATGTACTTCCAGCCGCCGCCCTTGCCGTCCTGGTCGCCCCAGAGCGTGAGCCAGGCGGTGACGTCGAAAAAGCCGGTGCCGGAGGAGGCCGGGTTCGGCATCACGATCTGGCCCTTGTAGGCCGGCTTGGTCAGGTCCTTCCAGGTCTCGGGCTTGGGAATGCCCTTCTTCTGCGCCTCGACCGTGTTGAAGCAGACGGTCGCGCCCCAGACGTCCATGCCGAACCAGGCGGGCGGGTTCTTCTTGTCGCGGTAGGACGACATGATCGCGTCGAGGTTGAGCGGCGCGTACGGAATGAGCATGCCCTGCGAATCGAGCAGGGCCAGGCTGGAGGCGGCCACGCCCATCACGACGTCGGCCTGCGGGTTGCCCTTCTCGGCCAGCAACTTGGCGGTGATGACGCCCGTGGAATCACGCACCCACTTGATCTCGATGTTCGGGTTGACCTTGTTGAAGCCGGTCTCGTAGGCCTTGATCTGGTCGGTCTCAAGCGCGGTGTAGACGGTGAGCGTGGTCTTCTGCGCGAGCGCGCCGAAGGAAGCGGCCATGAGCACGGCGCCGAGCAGCGCCTTGAATGAACCCGGTTTCATGCGAACTCCCCTGGATTGGTTGTGTGAACGAGCGATGAAGGCTCCCGCTCGCGCGTGCAAAGCGTATGCCAATTCGATGACAGTTCTTCGCCGACCCCGTCGGGCGGGCAGTCTAGGGGGCGTGCAACGAAAGCGTCAACTGTTTCTTGGAGATTGTTGACAATCGGCGATCGGACAGGTCTACTCCCCTCCATGCCCGCTGCCGTCGCCACTGTCGCGCCCGCGCCCCATCCGACCATCACGCTCCTGCAGACCAGCTCGCTCTCGAGCGTGGTGCAGAGCGAGCTCGAGCGGATGATCCTCTCCGGCGAGCTGCCGCCGGGCGAAAAGCTCACCGAAGTCGCCCTCGCCGCCCGCCTCGGCGTCTCCCGCGGGCCGCTGCGTGAAGCCTTTCGCATGCTCGAGGAAGCCGGGCTGGTGCGTACCGAAAAGAACCGGGGCGTGTTCGTGCGCAGCCTCCCGGTCGAGGAGGCGATCGACATCTTCGACCTGCGGGCGACGATGGAGGAGTTCGTCGGCCGGCGCCTGGCCGAGAGCATCACCCCGGCGGCGCTGAAGGAAGTGCGCGCCCTGGTCGAGCAGATGGAGCAGGCGGCCAAGGCCAAGGACGCGCACACCTACCACCTGCTCAACCTGCGCTTTCACGACCGCGTCGTCGAGCTGGCGGGCAACGCCAAGCTGACCGCGATCTACAGGAAGCTGATCAAGGAGCTGAGCCTGTTCCGCCGCCTCAACCTGGCCGAGGCGACCCTGATGCCGGTCTCGGCCAACGAGCATCGGCAGATCGTCAAGGCGATCGCCTCGGGCGACGCCGAGCTGGCCGGGCGTGCCATGTTCGAGCACGTCATGGAAAGCAAGGCCCGCACGCTCAAGAACCATCCCCGCGGAGCGGCCGTCGCCGAGAGCCAGGCCGAGCCCGCCGCACAGAAGACGACACGATGATCGAAGTCAACGGACGCCGGTACCGCCTGGCCCACCAACCCACCGTCGTCGTCTGCGTCGACGGCTGCGAGCCCGAGTACATCGCCCAGGCGGTGGCGCACGGCCACACGCCGTGGATGAAGGAGGTGCTCGCCGCCGGCACGGTGCTCACCGCCGACTGCGTGATCCCGAGCTTCACCAACCCGAACAACCTGTCGATCGTGACCGGCGTGCCGCCTTCGGTGCACGGCATCTGCGGCAACTACCTGTTCGACGTCGCCTCGGGCACCGAGGTGATGATGAACGACCCGAAATGGCTGCGCGCGCCGACCATCCTGGCCGGCCTCGCCAATGCCGGCCAGTCCCTGGCGGTCATCACCGCCAAGGACAAGCTGAGAAAGCTCCTCGGCCACGGCATGAAGGGCATCTGCTTCTCGGCCGAGAAGGCCGACGAGGCCACCGAGGACGAGAACGGCATCGACGAGGTGGTCGAGCGGGTCGGCATGCCGGTGCCCTCGGTCTACAGCGCCGCCCTGTCGGAGTTCGTGTTCGCGGCCGGCGTCGAGCTGATGTCGCACGAGCGCCGGCCGGACGTGATGTACCTCTCGACCACCGACTACGTGCAGCACAAGCACGCACCGGGCACCGAAGGCGCGGACGCCTTCTACCGGATGATGGACGGCTACCTCGGCAGGCTCGACGCCCTCGGCTGCGTCATCGCCCTCACCGCCGACCACGGCATGAACGCCAAGACCGGCATGGACGGCGCGCCCGACGTGCTCTACCTCCAGGACCTGCTCGACGCCTGGCTCGGCGCCGGCCGCGCCCGGGTGATCCTGCCGATCACCGATCCGTACGTCGTCCACCACGGCGCGCTCGGCTCGTTCGCCACGGTCTACCTGCCGCCGGACGTCGATGCCGCGGCGCTGGCGGCACGCCTGGCCGCGCTGCGCGGCGTCGACAGCGTGCGCTCGCGCGAAGAGGCCGCGGCCTTCTTCGAGCTGCCGGCCGACCGGATCGGCGATCTGGTGGTCGTCTCCGAGCGGTCCAAGGTGATCGGCACCTCGGTCGCACGCCACGACCTCTCCGCGCTGGAGGTGCCGCTGCGCTCGCATGGCGGCGTCTCCGAGCAGCGGGTGCCGCTGATCGTCAACCGCCGACTGAAAGACATCGACACCGAGCGGCGCTGGCGCAATTTCGACGCCTTCGACCTCGTCCTCAACCACGTCGACTGACTGACCGACCGAAGAACAACCGGGACGACTCCACCAAGTTGATCCACCTCCTCAACCTCCTCGCCGCGATCGCCCTGCTGGTCTGGGGCACGCACATCGTGCGCACCGGCATGCTCCGGGTGTTCGGGGAGAACCTGCGCCGGGTCCTGGCGCACAGCTTCGGCAACCGCTTCCGCGCCCTGATCGCCGGGCTCGGCGTCACCAGCCTGGTGCAGTCCAGCACCGCCACCTGCCTGATCGTCGCTTCCTTCGTCGGCAAGAACCTGGTCACCACCAGTGCCGCCCTGGCGGTGATGCTCGGCGCCGACGTCGGCACCAGCGTCATGGCGGTCGTCTTCTCGCTCGACCTGTCGTGGCTTTCGCCGCTCCTGATCTTCGTCGGCGTCGTGGTCTTCATCTCGCGCCAGAACAGCGGCGTCGGCGCCTTCGGCCGGGTGCTGATCGGCCTCGGGCTGATCACCCTGGCGCTGCAGCTGATCGTCGGCGCGACCCGGCCGCTGACCGAATCGCCGGAAGTGCGGGCGCTGCTCGTCGCCCTGCCCAACGAGGTCATGCTCGACGTCGTCGTCGGCGCGGCCCTGACGGTGCTCTCCTACTCGAGCCTGGCGGTCGTGCTGCTGGTCGCCACCCTCGCCACCTCCGCCGTCATCCCGGTGACGGTGGCGCTCGGCCTGGTGATCGGCGCCAACATCGGCAGCGGCATCCTCGCCATGCTCGCCACCGCCAACGCCGCCTCGCAGGTGCGGCGGCTGCCGCTCGGCAACCTGATCTTCAAGTCGCTCGGCGCGGTTCTCTTCATCATCTTCCTGCCGCAGGTGCACGTCCTCCTGCAGCAGTTGCTGCCGTCGGTGCACCAGCAAGTCGTCGGCTTCCACCTCGCCTTCAATCTCGTGCTGGCGGTGGTCTTCATCGGCTTCACCGGACTGGTCGGCCGCACCGTCGACCGCTGGCTGTCCGACCCGCATCCGGGCGCCGGGAGCCTGCGCCCGCGCCACCTCGACCCGCTGGCCCTCAACATGCCGTCGCTCGCGATCTCGTGCGCGGCGCGCGAGGCGCTGCACCAGGCCGACATCGTCGAGACCATGCTGCGCGGCATCCTGCCGGTGCTGCGCAAGAACGACCTGCATCTCTCGGAGGAACTGCGCAAGCTCGACGACACGGTCGACGAGCTCTATTCGGCGATCAAGTTCTACCTGACGCAGATCTCGGGCGAGGCGCTCTCGAAGGAGGAAAGCCGGCGCTGGACCGACATCGTCTCGTTCACGATCAACATGGAGCAGATCGGCGACATCATCGAGCGCGTCCTCCAGGACATCGAGGACAAGCTGGTCAAGAAGTCGCGCAGCTTCTCCGAGGCCGGCATGGGCGAGATCGTCCACCTGCACGAGCGTCTGCTCGCCAACCTCCGCCTGGCGATGAGCGTGTTCCTCGACGGCCACGTGCGCGACGCCAAGCGGCTGCTGGAGGAAAAGGCGCACTTCCGCGACCTCGAGCACGAGTACGCCGCCAACCACATCGCTCGCCTGCGCGACAACACCACCCAGAGCATCGAGACCAGCTCGCTGCACCTCGACCTGATCAGCGACCTGAAGCGGATCAATTCGCACATCTGCGGCGTCGCCTATCCCATCCTCGAATCGGCCGGCGCGCTGACGGCGACGCGCATCCGCCAGTCGCAATTCGCGGCGCTGTCGTCGGCCGAGGAACCCACCCGAACGAGCTGAGGCACCCCATGCTGACCCTGGAAGACATCGAGCTGCTCTTCGCCCGCCACGGCAGCGCCCAGTACAGCGGCGAGCCGGTGACCCAGCTCGAGCACGCGCTGCAGACCGCCTACCTGGCGGAGCAGAGCGAGGCGAGCGACGAGCTCGTCACCGCCTGCCTGCTGCACGACCTCGGCCACCTCCTCAACGAGCAGGGCGAAACGCCGACGCTGCGCGGCATCGACGACACCCACCAGTACTTCGCGCTGCCGTTCCTGCGCGGACTCTTCCCCGACGCGGTGCTCGAGGCGATCAAGCTGCACGTCGACGCCAAGCGCTACCTCTGCCGCGCCAACGACGGTTACTGGGCCAAGCTTTCCGACGATTCGAAGCGCAGCCTGGAGCTGCAGGGCGGCGTGTTCGCGCCGGCCGAGGCCGCCGCCTTCCTGCTCCAGCCGGGCGCGCGCGACGCGGTGATGCTGCGCCAGTGGGACGACCTCGCCAAGCAGGCCGATTGGCAGACGCCTCCCCTCGCCCACTTCATGGGCCGCGCGGCCCGCTGCACCGTCCGCGCCATGGCGTGACCTGGACCATCGTCGGCGCGGTGCTGTTCGCGGCGCTGCTCCACGCCTCGTGGAACGCGCTGATCAAGTCGGGGAAGGACAAGGCGCTCGACACCGCGCTGATCCATATCCTCGGCTGCGGCGTCGGTGTCGTCCTGGTGGCGGTGTTCGGGCTGCCGCGGCGCGAGGCCTGGCCCTGGCTCGCGGCCTCGATGACGATCCACATCGGCTACTACATCACCCTGGTCGGCGCCTATCGCCACGGCGAGCTCGGCTTTTCCTATCCGATCATGCGCGGCACGGCGCCGCTGCTGGTCGCGATGCTGAGCGGGCAGCTGATCGGCGAGCACTTGTCGCCCGCCGCCTGGATCGGTGTCGCCGGCATCAGCGGCGGCGTGCTCCTGATCGGCCTGACCCGCTCCCATGTCCACGGCGGCTCGCGCCGCCACGCCCTCGGCTACGCCCTCGCCAACGCGGCCATCATCGCCGCCTACACGATGGTCGACGGCCTCGGAGTGCGCGCCTCCGGCAACGCTCTGCAATACGTCGCCCTGCTCTTCATGCTCGATGGCCTGCCGTACTTCACGATCGTCATGTGGCAGCGCCGCGCCGCCCTCGCCGACTCGATCGCGTTCATGAAGCAGCGCTGGCCGGTCGCCCTCGTCGGCTCCAGCGCTTCCCTCGGCGCCTACGCGATCGCCCTCTGGGCCATGACCAAGGCACCGGTCGCCTCGGTGGCGGCACTGCGCGAAACCTCGGTCCTGTTCGCGACCCTGATCGGCGTGCTGATGCTGAAGGAACGTTTCCGCCTCCAGCGCCTGCTCGGCGCGGGCGCTGTCGTCATCGGAGTCATGGCTTTGCGGCTGGCCTGAGCAGCGCCAAGCCACCCAGACCACGGCCATCGGGCTCGCTCGAAGAGCCTCTCGGCGGTCGACGGATCGGGCCGGTGGGGCGCTCTGCGCAGCGAAGGATTAGGAGGAGATCCGGCGCGCAGCGCCGGATCGGGGGACATGAGCGGAGCAGAGCGCCCCGCCGGCCCGATCCGGGTCCCGCCTAGATCATGCCGCCTCAGACAGCTAGCCGCTGACGATATTGAGAATGTTCCCGTCCGGATCCTTGAACCACGCGACCCGCATGCCGTGCCCGACGTGCACGTCGCCTTCGCGCTTCACTCCCGGCATGTCGTAGTGCTCGAAGGCGACACCTTTCGACCGCAGGCTGTCGACGATGGCATCCACCTGGTCGCCGACCGCCCAGCAGACCGCCGTCGCCTTGTTGGTCCCGGCGAACTCCGAGCGGTAGACGTTGAGCACCGTGCCTCCGCTGGCATACGAGATCACCTCGTCGCCCTCCCGGCTCTGGGCTCTCAGGCCGAGGGTCTTCTCGTAGAACGCCGCGGCCTTCTTCAGATCCTTGACCGCCACCGTCGCGATCGCTCCGAAGTCGTTCAGCATGTCCTTCTCCTCAGGCGGCGGTGTCGAGCAGCGTCGCGAATCCGCCGTAGATCATCCGCTTGCCGTCGAACGGCATGTCCATGTCCTTCATCTCGGGGTCTTCCATCATCGCCTTGCTGCCCTTGTCGCGCACTTCCTTGGAAGGCCATTCGATCCACGAGAAGACGACCGTCTCGCCGTCCTTCGCATCGACCGCGCGCTTGAAGTCGGTGACCTTGCCGTCGGGCACGTCGTCGCCCCAGCACTCGACCATGCGGATCGCGCCGTAGCGCTTGCAGATCGCCGTCATCTTCCGCGACGCCTTCAGGTACGCCTCCTTGTTGCCGGCCGGGACCGGAACGACGAATCCATCGATGTAGCTCATGCTGCTTCTCCTTGGTTGAAACCCGGCAGGTTGCCCGCCACACGGAGGCTGTCAACCGCCGCATCGGCGCATCGGCACGTAGGACGATGCCTCGCGGTAAGCTCGTCGCCATGACCCTCCCCCGCCAGGCCCGCATCGTCATCGTCGGGGGCGGCATCGTTGGCTGCTCCACCGCCTACCACCTGGCCAAGCTCGGCCAAACCGACATCCTCCTGCTCGAGCAGGGCGCCCTCACCTGCGGCACCACCTGGCACGCGGCCGGGCTCGTCGGCCAGATGCGGCCGAACCGCAACATGACGCGGATGAGCAAGTACGGCATCGAGCTCTATGCCTCGCTCGAGGCCGAGACCGGCCTGGCCACCGGCTGGAAGCAGTGCGGCAGCGTCAACGTCGCCGGCACGGCGGAGCGGATGAAGGTGCTGCGCCGCCAGCTCGCGCTGGCGCAGAGCTTCGGCGTCGAGTGCGAGGAGATCAGCCCGGCGCGCGCCGGCGAGCTGTTCCCGGTGATGCGCACCGACGACCTCGCCGGCGCGATCTGGATCCCGGGCGACGGCAAGGCCAATCCCGCCGACCTGTGCATGTCGCTTGCCAAGGGCGCGCGCCTGCGCGGCGTCAAGATCCTCGAAGGCGTCGAGGTCGTCGGCGTCACCGCCACGGCGAACGGCCCGCGCCGCACGGCGACCGGCGTGCGCGTGCGCCGCGAAGGCGAGGAGCAGGACATCGCCTGCGAGATCGTCGTCAATTGCGCCGGCCAGTGGGCGCGGCAGTTCGGCGCGCTCGCCGGGGTGAGCGTGCCGCTCTGGTCGGCCGAGCACTTCTACATCGTCACCGACCGGATCGCCGGCGTGCATCCGATGCTGCCGGTGATGCGCGATCCCGACGGATTCATCTACTACAAGGAGGAGGTCGGCGGCCTGGTGATGGGCGGCTTCGAGCCCCAGGCCAAGCCGTGGAGCGTCGACCCGATCCCCGCGACCTTCCGGTTCGAGCTGCTCGGCGAGGACTGGGACCAGTTCGAGCCGCTCATGACCGCGGCAATGCATCGCACGCCCTGCCTCGAGACGGCGCAGGTCAAGATGCTCCTCAACGGCCCGGAGAGCTTCACGCCCGACGGCAACTTCATCCTCGGCGAGGCGCCCGAGCTCGGCCGCTACTACGTCGCCGCCGGCTTCAATTCGGCCGGCATCGCCAATTCCGGAGGCGCCGGGCGCCTGCTCGCCGAATGGATCGTCGCCGGCAGCCCGCAGAGCGACCTCTCGGACGTCGACATCCGCCGCTTCGGCCCGTTCATGGCCAACCGCAAGCTGCTCTCCGAGCGCACCGGCGAGACCCTGGGCCTGCACTACGCGATGCGCTGGCCGCGCCAGGAACTGGAGACCGCGCGGCCGCTGCGCACCTCGCCGCTCTACGACCTGCTCGCGGCCCGCGGCGCGGTGTTCGGCGCGAAGAACGGCTGGGAGCGGGCCAACTACTTCATCCGCGCCGATGCCGGCAAGCCGCCGGGGGCTATCCGCACCGTGCATCCGCACACCCTCGACACGCCGCACTGGCTGGCCGACGTGGTCGCCGAGCAGCGGGCCACGCGCGAGGCGGTCGCGCTCTACGACCAGACCTCGTTCGGCAAGCTGCTGCTTTCGGGCCGCGACGCCCTCGCGGTGCTCGAGCGGCTCTGTGCCAATGCCGTCGACGTCGCCCCCGGACGCATGGTCTACACCGCGCTCCTGAACGAGCGCGGCGGCTTCGAGAGCGACCTCACCATCACCCGCCTCGGCGTCGAGAGCTTCCTCCTCGTCACCGGCTCGGCGCAGCCGACGCGCGACGCCGACTGGATCGGCCGGCACATCGGCGGCAGCGAAGCGGCGACACTCGCCGACGTCAGTGCCCTGACCGCGGTGCTCTCGGTGATGGGACCAAACGCGAAGGAGCTGCTCTGCCGCGTCGGCGCGCCCGACACCGCGGCGCGGCTGGCACCCGACCGCCTCAAGTTCTCGTCCACCACCGAGATCGACGTCGGCTTCGCCCGGGTGCGCGCCGCACGCATGAGCTACGTCGGCGGGCCCGGCTTCGAGCTCTACGTGCCGACCGAGATGGCCCGCCACGTCTATCTCGCGCTGCAGGCGGCAGGCGCCAACCTCGGCCTCGCCGACGCCGGCTACTACGCGCTCGACGCCCTGCGGATCGAGGCCGGACGGCGCGCCTGGGGCGCGGAACTCGGGCCGGACGAGACGCCGTTCGAGGCGGGAACACTGTTCGCGGTCAAGCTCGACAAGCCCGGCGGCTTCATCGGCCGCGAGGCCCTGCTCGCGCGCCAGGCCGAGCCGCCGGCCAAGCGGTTGGTGTCGCTGGTGTTCGATTCGGCCGACGCCTGGGCCTGGGGCGGCGAGGCGCTGCTGCGCGACGGCAAGCCCGCCGGCGAGATCACTTCCGCCGGCTGGAGCCCGAAGCTCGGCGCCTGCGTCGCCCTCGGCTATTTGCGCGGCGCGGACGCGGCCGAGCGCCACGAGGGCACGCCGGTCGAGGTCGACGTCTGGGGCGAGCGCGTCCTTGCCACGGCCTGGGACGAGGCCGCCCGGATGCGGCGCGCGACGACGATGTGAGCGAGCCTGCGCCGTTCTCGCTGCGCTCGATCGCCGTGCCGGTGTTCGGGCCGACGCTGCTGTTCGCCATCGGCGAGGGCGCGATCCTGCCGGTGGTCGCGCTCGGCGTCCGCGATCGGGGCGGCTCGGTGGCGCTGGCAGCGCTCGTCGTCACGCTGATCGGCATCGGCTCGCTGGTGTCGAACCTGCCGGCGTCGATCCTCACCACGCGCTACGGCGAGCGCTGGGCGATCGTCGGCGCCGCGG
>Ga0068868_100003548_pt1 | contig 10875 bp, 10 predicted proteins | sample KBSMisM42_FD_64660 | JGI IMG/M metagenome (GOLD analysis project Ga0068868, IMG submission 64660) | Miscanthus rhizosphere microbial communities from Kellogg Biological Station, Michigan, USA - KBS Miscanthus M4-2 | ecosystem: Host-associated > Plants > Roots > Rhizosphere > Soil ...
GCCGCGCGCAACGTCGCCGCGGGCGCCTCCGAGAACGACGCGAGCCTGTTCGAAATGTTCCTCACCGACGCTGCCGGCCACTCCCAGGACACCGAGTGGGCCCGCGACGAAGCCGTGCGCACCGACCGATTCTTGCGCGTCTTGTTCGAGGCCATCGACCCGCGGGAGCAGCTCGTCGTCGTCACGAGCGACCATGGAAACCTGGAAGATCTCAGCGTTCGGACGCATACACGCGCGCCCGTTCCGCTCATGGCTTACGGGGCTGGCGCGGCGGATTTCACGGCCGGCGCGAAGACCTTGCTCGACGTGGCGCCCCGTCTTCTCGCCTTTGCGGAGCAGTGATACCGTTCCGCGCATGACCGACGCCGCTCCCGATCCGAAGTACCTCGAGATGTTTCCGTCCTGGCTGCGCTCGCTCGGCGAAGACGCCGGCGCGCTCGGAGAGATCGTCTCGGGCTCGGCTTCCGACGGCGTGAAGCGCAACGTCGTGGCTGGTCTCAACTACATCTTCAAGTCGCTCGACTTGATCCCGGACGGCATCGACGACCTCGGCTTCATGGATGATGCGTTCGTCCTTCGCGTCGCCGCTGCGCTCGCGGTCGAGTCGGACGGCGCAGCGAAGACGGGCGCGCTCGAGCGCCTCGCGAACGACGCCGGCGAGATTCGCGCCTTTTTGGGTGCAGACTACACGCGTCTCGAGACGTACGTGAAAGGCCTCCACAAGGGCGCCGCGCGCGGCCGCACCGTCGACGACATCATCGACGACGAGTCGCAGCGAAAAGAGTTCGTCGGCGAAGTCGCCGCGTGGGCAAAGGGCTACCAGAGCCCCACGTTCACACGCGATCCGAAGACGCTGCTCAAGCTGAAGTCGTTTCTGAACGCGAAGCTTCCGTGACAGCTGTCAGCTGTCCGCTCTCAGCTGTCAGCCAGAGAAGAACGAAGCTCGTTCAGCTCGACCAGGAATTGCGCGAGGCGATCTGACGAGCGGTGCTCCATCTCGCTGCGTGATCATCCCGGCGAGTACGTCTACTGGGATGCCGCGGGTTGTGCTGACGTCCCAGCGTCGCTTTGGGGCTCGCTCTCCGTCCATCGCCCTCTTGGGCGGTCTTGGAGCTGCGGCCCCGGCAGCTCGTAGAACGTCAGCGCGATGTCCGTCGACTCGGATGTGTGGACGTCATGCGAGGTCTTCACCTCGAACGTGTAGTTGCCGAAGCGAGGTGCGGACTTCCACTCACCCCACGCGACCAGCGTGTGCGTTCCCGGAGTGACCATGAAGCGACGTTCTGCGGTCTTGCCGGTCATCTCCAAGGCGTCGGTCAGCATCACTGCGCCGTCGTCATCCAAACGAATGCAGATCGATTTGAACAAGAAGTCTGGTCCAAACGTTTGCGTCGCTCGTAACGTCAACGCCACGGTCGCCGCGGCGGATGGTACGTAGCGTTGCTCACACTTCGGCGCGCTCTGGCTGAAGACGCGCGACGGATCACGTGGTTGCTCGCAGGCAACGTACGCGAGCACGACCCACAGTCGCGAAATCACATACCCGGGCCGCGGCTCTCGGAGCCGCCGCCGCCTTTGTTCGTGACGATGGGGGCGTGCATGTTCTCCATGAGCTCCTGGATGAGATCGCGCGCTTCGGGCTTGGCCTTGAGGTGACTGAGCAGCGTGGTGGAGACCTCGCTGAAGCCCTTCTCGAACGCGAGGCCTTCGCGCGTGCGCACGGCGACCTTCTCGCGACCTTGCGCGAGATCTTCTTCGAGCGCCTCCGCGTAGCGTGACAGCTGCGCGCGGAGCTCTTCGATCTGACGGCGGAGATCGCGCGCGTGCGCGTCCTTCACCGAAGCTTTTTGCTCGCGCTCGGCGAGCTGCTCACGGCGCGCCTCGACGTGCGCGGACGCCGCGCCTGCACGCTCGAACGCCACGCGGAGCTGCGCGGGCTGACCCTGGGCTTGATCGGCTTGCCCCTTCGCGAGCTGGGCGTTGCGCTCCGCGATCTGGAGCTGCTCGCGAAGGCGCGCGGCTTCTTGCTGCTCGGCCGCCGCGTCACGCAGCGCGCGCGACTCTTCGTGCGCGAGCTCCTCGACTTTGCGTCCGATCTCCGCGCGAAGGGCGCGACCGCGGCGCTCGAGCGACTCGAGCTTTCGCGTGTGGCTCGCGACCTCGCCTTCGAGCTTCGTCGCGCGCGCGGCCAGATCCCACGCCGAAGCGAGCGCCTTCTGGATTTCCGGCGGAGCGTTCCCCGACGGATACGCGCGCGAGACCATGCGCGAGAACAAACCGGCGCGGTTCGCCCACTCGATGACGCCCGGCGACTGCGGAGGAGGAGGCGGCGGCGGAGGCGCGAGCTCGCCACCCGAGCCGACTTCCCAAGCCGTCGACGGGAGCGAACGCTGCAGCGCCTTCAACTCTTCGTGGAGGTGGTGCGCGTCCTGGAAACGACGGCGGCGATCCTTCTCGAGGAGCTTGAGGACGATCGCCTCCGCGGCCGGAAGCACGTCCGTCTTGATCGATCGCGGGCGCGGCGGAGGAGCGCTGCGCTGCATCTCGAGGAGCGTCTCGCGATCGCTCGAGCGGAACGGCAATTGTCCCGTGAGCATCTCGAAGAACAAAACACCGAGCGCGTAGAGATCGCTCTGAGGCCCTGCCTCTTCACCGCGCGCTTGCTCCGGCGCCATGTACTCCGGCGTTCCGAAGACGGCGCCCTTCGGCGCGAGGCGCGGGTCCATCGCGAGGTGCGCGAGCCCGAAGTCGAGGATCTTCACGAAGTCTTTGCGGCCGCCCTTCGTGCTCAAGAGGATGTTGTCGCTCTTGAGATCGCGGTGCACGACGCCGAGGTCGTGGGCGCGTCCGAGCGCCGCGCACATCTGCTCGAGGATGTCGACGCCGCGCGAGAGCGACATCGGCCCGCGCGCGAGCTCCGCCGAAAGAGCGGTGCCGACGAGGTACTCCATGACGAGATAGAGCTCGCCTTCTTCCGTCTCGCCGATGTCGTGGATGTCGATGATGTGCGCGTGATCGACGCGGTTCGCGGCGCGCGCCTCGCGGAGCATCCACGCGCGCAGGTGCGTTTCACCGCGCAAATCAGGGCGGATGAGCTTGAGAGCGACGACGCGATCGATGAGGACGTGGCGGGCGCGATAGACGACGCCCATGCCGCCTTCGCCGAGGCGCGACTCGAGGCGATAACGCCCGGCCACCACGCGACCGATCATCGGATCGGTCGGCTTCGATGCCATGGGCGCGCGCGGAGCAGTCTGGTTCACCATCGCACTTACGGATGGTACCGAAGCCCGATTTAGAACGCGAGCTTGAACACCGGAACGCGAAGCTCGGTCGCCTGGCGCACGCCGAGCTCTTTCAGCTGTTGCGTGGTGTACGCGTTGTGGACCTCGGGCACCGGGATGCCCATGCGAAATTTGCCTTGGTTCATGTCGACGAGTGACAGCGGGACGTACGGAGGCTGATTCCCGCCGCCTCCCGTGGTGCCGGAAGTCCCGCTCGTGCCGCTCGGCGGAGGAGGCGCCGACGTGCCGCCCTGATTCGTGGGCGTCACTGCGCTTCCACCGGCCCCGCCAGGGTTGGCCTCGGGGCCGACGTTCTTCGGGGCGCGATCTTCCGTCGCCTCGGCGCTCGGGTGGTAGCGCGTCGCGTTCAGCATGAGGACGATCGTCGGGATGATGAGCGCCATGCCGCCGGCCAGCATGAAAGCCGAGCCGTATGCTGCGGTCTTCGAGTCGTCGTAGGCCTTGTCCATGAAGAAGCCGCCGATGCCGCCACCGACCGCGCCGAGCGCCGGAAACACGGCATAAGGCCAGCCAGCCTTCACGCCCGCGATCGCCATGGGGATCGCCACGACCTCTGCGCCAAGGAACGCACCGCCGACGATCGCCTTCGGCGTGCCTTGGATCTCGTCCGCTCGGGCTTGCGGCATGTGCGCCGTCATCGCGGCGGTTCCGAAAGCAGCGGCCGTGACGCCAAGAGCGAGTCGTTTCGCGAAGGTCATCCTTGGTTCCTCGGTGCGGGAAGGTAGCACGGCGTTCATGGGCTGGCGCAAGCGTTTGCCCGCCATTTGCCGTGGGGCCTGCACCGATGTTCAATGCGGTTTCCGGATGCACCCGCTCTCGCCATCGGCCGCGAAATCCGCCCTGATCTGGTGTGGCGGTCTGGTCGCCGCCGCCCTCTTCGCGGGAGCCGTCCGGATTCTTCCGTGGGTGCTCGATCCGTCCGTGCCCATGCGCGTCGCGCTCCCGTTCGCGCGTGGTGTTGGAGAGCTCGCGATCGAGGCCGCGATCCTCATCGGATGGCCGCTCGGGTGGGCGCTCGCTGCGCACAAATTCGCGGAGCGTGGAGAAGCGCGCGCGATGATGCTCCTCGGCGAGTCGCCGATTCGCGCGACGCTCCTCCAATGGCGGAGCGGCGTGCCGCTCGCGATCGTGCTCGCGATCGCGTCGGCGATGGGCGCGCGTGACGCGAGCGCGCCGGGCATCATGGCTGGTGAGCTGATCGCGCAAGGCCGCGCCGCGTGCGCTCGCGCGACGACAGCGTCGGCGGATCCGCGCAGCGGGACGCCGCAATCGGCGAGGACGTACGCGATTCCGTTCGTCGACGCGACGTGGCTCTGTCGTCCGGGCGAAGAGCCGGTTCTGTATGGAAGCGGCCCCGGCTCGCTTCATTCGGTCGCGTTCACCGCGAAGGACGCGCGCGTGGCGGGAGACATGCGACGCTTCGAGCTCGATGACGCGCGCTTCTCGATGGAATCGCTCAACGCGCACGTCCACGCCGAGCACGTCGTCCTTCACGGCATGTCGCCGTGGACGCACGCGTCGAACGTCCCGCCGCTCGAGCGTTCGATCGTCATCGTGCTCACGGCCGCGCTGGCTGCGCTCGTCGCGACGTTCGCGTCTCTCACACGCCTCGCGCACGGCCCGCTCGCCGCCGTCGGTGTCGCGGTCGCAGGCCCGCTCGCGGCGCTCGGAGTGATGCGCGCGTTCGAGCGGGCGGATGTTCCCGCGTCGGTCTATTTCGTGACGCCGATCGTCGCAGCCGGGGCTTCGCTCGCCATTGGCTTTTTTTCCAGGGCTTTGCGTGCTAGCAAAACAGGTAAGAGGCCAATATGGGCAACATCGGACCGGGCGAGCTACTCATCATCGGATTGATCGCGTTGCTCCTCTTCGGTGCCGGCCGCATCGCCGACATCGGCAAGGGCCTCGGTCAGGGCATCTCGAACTTCAAGAAGGGCCTCAAGGAGGCCGATGAAGACGACAAGCCCAAGAAGGCAGAGAAGGCCGAGAAAAACGAGAAGGCCGCTGCCAAAGACGACGACGACGACGACAAAAAAGAAGACGTGAAGAAGGAAAAGCTGAAGGAAGCGTGAAGGTCGTCGTCGCGGGCGCAGGCATCGGCGGACTGACGTTCGCGATCGCGCTGCGACGCGCCAACATCGACGTCGTCATCCTCGAACGCGCCGAGCGCGAGGGCGCCGAGGGCGCCGGGCTGATGCTCCAGATCAACGCGATGCGCGCGCTGCGCTACCTCGCGCTCGAGGAGCGCGTCTGTGCGATCGGCCTGCCCGTTCACGCCGGGCTTGGTTGCGACGATCGCGGGCGCACGCTCAGCGAGCTCGACATGGCGGGCCTCTCCCGCGAGCTCGGCGCGCCGATCATCGCGCTCCACCGCGGGCGGCTCCATGCGCTCTTGCGGAGCGAGCTCGGCGAAGGCGTCGTGCGCACGAGCGCGCGCGTCGCGTCGTTCGAAGAACGCGAAGACGGCGTCGACGCGATCCTCGATGGCGGCGAGCGCGTCTCGGGCGACCTCCTCGTCGGCGCGGACGGTCTTCGATCCGCGGTGCGCGCGACGATGCTCGCGGACGGCGAGCCGTGCTACGCAGGCTACACGAGCTGGCGCGGCGTCGCGAAGGTCGCCGGCCTCGTGCGCGCGAGCACGATCACCGAGACGTGGGGCCGCGGCTTGCGCTTCGGCGCCGTGGAGATCGCCGCCGACGAGACGTACTGGTTCGCGGTCGCGAACGCCGAGCCGAACGAGCGCGACGACGACCCGCGCGCCGTCGTCGCCGCTCGCTTCGCTCATTTTCCCGAGCCCGTCCCGGCGATCGTCGCGGCCACCGATCCGTCTCGCGTCATCCGCACCGACGTTCACGATCGCGACCCGATCGACGCTTTCTCGCGCGGACGCGTCGCGCTCCTGGGTGACGCGGCCCATCCGACGACGCCCGATCTCGGCCAGGGCGGCTGCCTCGCGATCGAGGACGCGGTCGTCCTCGCGAAATGCCTCGCGTCGATGCCTTACGCTCCCGCCTTCGCCGAATACGACCGAAAGCGCGTCGCGCGCACGCGAAAGGTCGTCCTCGACTCGCGGAGCTTCGGGAAAATGGGCGCGATCGACAGCGCGATCGGCGTCTTCTTCCGAAACCTCGCGCTCAAGAGCACGCCGAAGAGCGTCGTCGCCAAGCAGTCGCGAAAGCTCGTCGAATTCGAGCTTTGACGTTCACGGGCAGCACGGCAGGCCGCTCCCGCAAGTCGGAAACGCGCTGTCGTCGAGCGTGCCGAGCTTGAACATCGCGTAGGCCTCGGTGAACGTGTAGGTGGTTGCGTCGTCCGTGACGAATGCGGCGCCCGTCGTGAGGGCCTCGGGCTCGTAGTACGCCATCGTGTTCAAGCTCACTCCGGTCGAGCCGTGCACGATGATCGGCATCACCCCACCGCCGTTCACGCCGGACACCATGATGTTCTGCGACCCGTCGATCGTGACCAGAGACGGCGCGCCGCCCCACTCCGTTTTCAAGCCGAGCAAGCGGACGTTGGCGGCGTTCTCGAAGGCGTAGAACGATCCTCCCTCGCCGTGCTCGAGGTTCGATCCGTAGAGCGTGAGCGGGGTCTTCGTGTCCTTCACGAGGAAGAGGTGACCGGAAGCGCTGTTGAATCCCAAGTCGCCGCCGATCTGCAATCCGTACCAGCGACCGCCTCCGTCGTGATCGATCTGCACGATGTTCCGCGTGGGCGCGGTGATCGTCGTCGGGTTGAGATACTGAAAAGCGATCCCGATCTGGTTCGCGATCGACTTCGCGCCCGTCTGCCAGAGGATCGCGGTCAGGTACGCTTGATCCGTGATGCTGTAGCCCGCGCCGTCGTTCGGCAGGAGCTTCAAGTACGCCGGCCACAGCGACGCGTCCGTCGGCAGGAAGAACATGATGTCGCTCACGATCGCCCTGCCATCCGCGGTCGCCGCCGGGTCGTTCGTCGCGTCGCCGACCTGGATGAACGGTCGAATCTGCGCGTTCGTCACCCAACCGAAGCCCATGAGGCGCGTGAAGCCGCCCGGTAGACCGAACAGCTTCGTGTTCGGATGCAGCTTGAGCGTCGCCGAGATCGAATAGTCGCCGCGCGGCATGAAGACTTGGTCGCTGCCGTTCGCGTGCGCGGCTTCGATGGCGGATTGAATCCCGGCGGTCGAATCGGAAAAGCCGGTGGGGTCGGCGCCGAAATCGGTGACCCACGCTGTGTTCGGCTCGAACGCCCACGGCATGTGGCCGGGGACGTGGCGGCGGACGAGATCCTTCGGCGGAGCGCCGCTGCCGAACGTGGGGCCGTAGTCCGTCTGCTGGACTTTGTCGTCGACGACGATGTTGCACGAGAGCGCGTACCCCGGATTGCCCGAGAGCGGATTCGTCCCTTGATCGGCGTGGGCGTATTCGCGGACGAGCTGCATTTCGCCGGAGGCCGCGATCGACGTCGAGCCGGCGTTGGCGATGAGCGCTTTCGACGCGGGCGCCTGCAGGAAGACGTTGTCGAGGTAGAGGCTGTTGCCGCCGTCGTTCGAAATCGCCGAAGCGCCCGACGTCGTGATCGTGCCGTCGACGAGCGACAACGTTTCACCCTGATTGATCGGATTCGACGTGGTGATCCCCAGCGCGTTCGTCTCCTGGATGAGGAAGCCGGTGATCGCCACGTCGCCGACGAGCTTCTGACCGAGCGCGATCCCGGCGACGGTTTGGTTCTCGAGCGTCAGCCCAGCGATCGCGCTCACGCCCGCGGTGCGATCGATCATCAAGCCGTAGCGACCGCCGTCGACTTCGAGGTCGACCCATACGGACGTGGCGGGTGCGCCTTGGATGCCGGCGTAGCCGCCGGTCGCGTCGACCTTGACGCTCTGCATGTAGCTGAACTGCGCGGAGTAGAACTGCACGCCGATGGCGCCCGGGTTGTTGCCGGTCTTCACGTTGATGTCGCGGACGACGGCGTTGAACAAGATGTCGAAGCACCCGACCTCGGCGCTCCCGCCCCATTGCCCGCCGCAGCCCGACGGCCCGGCGTTGGGCGTGTTCACGATGTGGATGATCGGTCGAGGTTGCGTCGCGTCGACGAAGACGCCGTCCTTCAAAACGATCGTGGGACGCTGGATGGGATCGCCGACGAGCGCGGGCGCGACGGTCCCGCCGTACTTGCTGATCGAACCGAAGCTCCCATTCGACACGCTGTACTCGGTGTCGCCGACGATCTGGTAACCGGTGATCGTATTGCTCACCAAATACGTACCCGGTGGAACGTAGACGACCATCGACGCGCCGACCGTGCCGCTCGCGTCTTGTGACGCGGCGTCGAGCGCGGCTTGAAATGCGGCCGTGTCGTCGGTCGTTCCATCGCCCTTCGCGCCGAAGCGCTTCACGTCGACGAATCCGGCGACGACGTACGGATCGCTTCGAAGGCCGTCGATCGCCTGCGGAACGGAGAGCTTCGTCGCGCCGGACTGGCTGCCGGGCGCCGGCAGAGGTGACAGAGACGTCGTCGGTGGTGCGCACGGGTCCGGAGGCGGACCTCCATCCGGCGAAGGGCACGTGGGCGGGCAGGCCGATGCGTCGGAGGTGTCGCTGGGGCCCGAAGACGAGCATCCTGCGAGCCACGAAGCCGCGGTGATCACGAGCCCGAGCTGCTCGATTGCCTTTCGTGTTTTCACGACGTGCACCCTCCCATGGCTGGCCTACCTCGTGCAGAGCAAAGGGCATGCTCGGAAATCTCGGAATGGGTGAGATCGCGATCATCGTCATCATCGCGATGCTCTTGTTCGGCGCGGGACGCATCTCTTCCCTCGGAAAAGGGCTCGGAGAAGGCATCCGCAACTTCAAGCGCGGTCTGAAAGAAGCCGACGTAGAGGAGTGAACGACGCCCGGACCTGGTGGATCACCGGGGAACCTGGGTAGTCAGTCGCGCCGCGTTGCGTTAGAACACGCGCGTGCCCCACGGACTTGCGCATCGCCTGTCGGTCGTCGTCCCGAGCGTGACGCTCGCGGTGAACGCGAAGGCGAACGCGCTCCGCGCGAAGGGCATCGACGTCTTCGGTTTCGGCGTGGGCGAGCCCGATTTCGACCCGCCCGCGCACGTCCTCGAAGCCGCGAAGAAGGCGATTGATTCGGGCGCGCACAAGTACACGCCGGTGACCGGCATCCCAGCGCTGAAGAAGGCCATCGCGGACGATCACCAAAAGCGACGCGGGCACGAGATCAAGCCCGAGAACGTCTGCGTCTCGGTCGGTGCGAAGCACGCGCTCTTCAACGTCGCGCTCGCGCTCTACGAGCCGGGTGACGAGGTCGTGATTCCGGCGCCGTGTTGGGTGAGCTACCCGGAGCAAGTGCGGCTCGTCGGCGCCGAACCGGTGATCGTTCCGACGCGCGAAGAGGACGGCTGGTTGATCTCGCCCGACGCGCTCGCGAAATCGCTGACGCCGAAGACGAAGGCGGTCCTCTTGTGCACGCCTTCGAATCCGACGGGCGCGGCATACTCGGAGGCGAACCTTCGCGCGCTCGCGGACGTTCTTCGCAAGCACGACTGCTGGATCATCGTCGACGAGATCTACGCCGAGCTCGTCTACGACGGGTTCCAGCACGTCTCTCTGGCGAAGATCGCGCCCGATCTCGCCGCGCGCACGATCATCATCGACGGCGTCTCGAAGACGTACGCGATGACGGGCTGGCGCATCGGCTGGACGATCGCGCCGAAGGAAGTCGTGCAGGCGATCGATCTCGTGCAAGGCCAGAGCACGACCAACGCGACGGCGATCGCGCAGCACGCGGCGGTCGCGGCGCTCACGGGCCCGCAGACGACCGTCGAAGAGATGCGTAAGAAGTTCGAGCGCCGGCGTGACGTGATGGTCGGCGGCTTGAACAAAGTTCCGGGCGTGAAATGCCGCAAGCCCGAAGGCGCGTTCTACGCGTTCGCCGATTGCCGCGGCATGTACGGCATCATGCACGGCGGAAAGTCGATCGCGAGCGACGACGAGGTCGCGTTCTTCCTGCTCGACGAAGCCCACGTCGCGGCGGTTCCTGGCGGCGCGTTCGGCGCGCCCGGCTACGTGCGATTCAGCTACGCGACGAGCGAAGAGCGGATCGAGGCGGGTCTCGAGTCGATGCGGCGCGCGATCTCCGACGCGCGGCGAGCGTGAACGAGAAATTCGCAGTCGGGCAGAAACGCTTCGAGCAAGCGGCGTCGGCCACCGCTGCGATCTTGGTCGCGTTCGCAGGGTTCGTGCTCTGGCGCTCCGGAAAAGCTCCGCCGGCGCCGCACGCTCGCGAGGTCCGCGTGGCGTGGCGATGCGATGCCGCCGATGACGGACCGTGCAAGGTCGTGAGCGATCTCGAGCGCTGCACGACGTGCCACGATCCGAGCGCGCATCAAAACCGCACGGTGCTGATCGACGCGCACGTGGGTGTGGGATGCGTCGCGTGTCATGGCGGAGATGGGTACGCGCTCGAAAAGAAATCGGCGCACGACGGAAAAGGCGACGAGCAGGCGCGATGCGCGGCGTGTCACACCGAGACGACGGCGGCGATCGCCTCGCCCGCGAAGGCCGCGTGGGCGCGCTTCG
>Ga0068868_100003554_pt1 | contig 10860 bp, 5 predicted proteins | sample KBSMisM42_FD_64660 | JGI IMG/M metagenome (GOLD analysis project Ga0068868, IMG submission 64660) | Miscanthus rhizosphere microbial communities from Kellogg Biological Station, Michigan, USA - KBS Miscanthus M4-2 | ecosystem: Host-associated > Plants > Roots > Rhizosphere > Soil ...
GCCGGCTTTCAGGTTATGAATTCCCTTCACCCAGGAGAGATCAGAACGCAATCCGGCGGTGGTCAGGGTGCTGTCCTGGTTGACGGTCTCCTGCTGAATAGGTCTGAGATCGGAAAATGGATTAGCGCTGGGATAGTAGTTGTACTGGTCGCGGCGCACGAACCCGCCAAAGGTGAACACCGTATTGGGATTAATCAGCCGGGTCCAGGAGGGCGCAATGTTGAAGGTCTTGATTTGCGAGCGCTGGTCGGTGGGCGCGACTGGATTACCCGACACCGGATCGGTCACGCCGGTGTTCAGGTTATCGAATGCGTTTGGGGTCTGGAACCAGGAACGGGTGAAACCCAGGTTGACGTGCACGGAATCCACTTTCGAGAGCTGAAAGTCCACCCGGTCGAAGACGTTCTCTTCATTTCCCTTGTCATGAAACACGGTAAATTCCGGTGGATCGAGAAAGCGGCCGCTGTTCAGTCCGCTGGCGGAAATGAAGTTTCCCCAATTCTGGCCGCCATAGCCCAGGTTGATACCCACATCGGCGGTGCCAAAGCTGCCATAGGAAGTTGTGATGCTGCCCTTGGGGGTGTTCATGCCCTGTCCCGAGCGCGTGGTCACGTTGATCACTACGCTGGTCTTCTCGCCGAATTCGGCGGGCGGAGCGCCGGAGATGACTTCCATCGACTCAATCGAATCGAGCGGAATCTGGTTGGAAAAGACCTTGCTCTGCTGGTCGGTGATGGGCTGGCCATCGACGGAGAAGGAATTTTCCGCGTGGTCGCCCAGGCCATGGAAGAGGCCGTTGGAATCGGCGGCGATTCCCGGAGACGACAAAGTGACCAGTGAACTCACCGACGACGACGCGCTCTCCAGGGGCATCTTGTCGAACAGGCCGCGATCGACGTCGGTGTGAAAGGTCGAAGTGTTTTCCAGCAAGTCCTGGCCGGCGCCTTCCACGGTCACGGTTTCGCTCGAGCCCCTCACCTGCAGAGTAATGCTGACGGTTATCGGCACAATGGATCGCACGTCAACGTCCTGAGCATAGGGAGCGAAACCCGGTCCGGTGACGACCAGGTGATAGGGATTGAAGGGAACGTTGGGAATGCTGAATTTCCCGCCATTGTCGGTAGAGACGGTGCGCTCAAAAGCGCTGACCGGATTGCGAATCTCCACTACCGCGTTCGGCACCACGGCGCCCGTGGGGTCCACGACCGAACCGGTGACCGATGTCGAACTTCCGCCGGACTGCGGGTAAGCATGAACTGCCCAGGCGAGTGAGAGAACTACCATGAAAGCGGCAAGCCGCGACTTCTTACATGAAGCCAGCATGATTCCTCCAAAAGTCTAAGAAAAATGGAAAGAGGTGCGCTCAAGGCGCACTTGGTTCTGGTCAGCTCTTTAGAATTTTCTAGACGGCTGGAGGCGGGCGAACGCTGAGCGCAAAGGCTACAAGGCGCTGCTTGGCCGAAACTGGCTCGGAGCGGGAAATCGATGCCCGAACGAACGTGCGGTTGGGCAGGACGGCCGAGACCTGCGGGGCAGCCGAATGGGCAGTCACGCAGATCGTACATTTTGCGGCATCGCCGGCGCTCGAGTGGTGGTGCGCAACCAATGCCACTGCTGAAAACAACGTCAGCAGCAGGCACAGAAACGCTATCCTTTTCGAGAATGACCGCATGGCGATTACCGCAACGCCTTTAAACTCTACATCGAAGCTGGAAACCAGGGCAACTAGAGTTGATGTAGCTGCAGCTGCCGGCCATCCACGATGGTCTTAAGGCGGTAGTAACCAGGTAGCTGGATCAGTGGGTCGGACCCTTGTTGGTCTTTGGTCGTTGCCCGTTGGCAGGATCCGGCCACGGATCTGCACGGATTAACAGGGATAAGAGAGACAAAGAGATAAACCAAAAAGAAATGAACTTACATCTGGATCCGCAAAAATCCGCGGCTAATGCTTTTGCCAACGACCAACGACCAACTTAAGGGCGCTTGAGGTGGATTTTGCCTCGGAAGGAGCGCAGCTCAAACCTCGAACCGGTGATCGTGCCTGGTTTCAGCAGGAGATTTCCGGTGCGGGCCGCGGAAAAACCGTTGGCAATGGGGAAGTCCGGATCGGCTTCGCCTTTGATGGAGCGCGCCTTGATATCGACCAGAGCGCTGGCGGGTATCGAGACATCTAGGTCTCCCGAATGACTGGTCAGTAAATACTCTCCCACCGGGCCGGGATCGCCCTCATAGGAGATGAGTCCGCTTCCTGAGTTCACCTCGACCGACGGTCCGGTCACATTGCGGAGGCTGACGTTGCCGCTCACCGAATGGATGTCCAGGTTGCTGCCACGAATGTCAGTCAGGCTGATGGGGCCGGTGAGAGTTCTCACATGCAGGTGAGCATCGCGGATATCGCTGACCTCCACCGAGCCCGCGGCGGCTTCCAGGATGACATCGCCACGCAATCCCTGCGCCCGGATGGTGCCGTCGGAGGAACGAAGACTGACAAAAGCATCCACCGGCACCAGTACGGTGTAATCCACCAGGTTGGAACCCTGGCGGGTGGACATCGACCGAAGTTCGATGCGGTCCGCATGCTGCTCATTCACCAGGCTGACAGCATCGGAATGGGTCACGGTTTCGACCACGACTTGCCGGTTGGGCGAGGGCCGGACGGTGATAGGGCCGTAATTATTAGTGATGGAAACTACCGCCCTGGGTCCGACGGTATAGGTAAATTCCTTTTTGTCATTGTCCTGCGCGGCGGCGCTCAGAGCCAGGAGGGAGATTACGATCACAATCCCCGTCGGGACCTCGACCATGTTGCGGAAACTCATGCGCCCCCCACCGATCAGGATAATAGGAATTACTGGAGTTATAAGCCCCCACCGGCTCAGTTTGCAAGATGGGTACCTAACTGGCTAGATGCTGGTCCAACCCTCAGAAGAGGCCTGAGGGTCGGCAAAATTCGCGGCCAGAGGTCTTTTGCCGCGGACCCAGAAGGCGTGGGGACGAGGATTAGCCCTGTTCGGGTTGCGAACGCGGTCCCGGGAAGGCCGCTTCCTCAGCGCCAAACAGCATGGCGATTGAATCGTGGAAGAGTGGCGCTTTAGCGCCGCGTTGGGTAGCCATCGGCCGTTGGGCTTTGCCCCAGTGGCGCCACTGGGCCTGAAGGCCGACGTCAGGTGGCATCGGGAACGCAGCCCTGAAAGGGCCGCTCTTCCACTGGCTGATAGGTGGAAATGAGCCGCCCCGGCCTCCCGGACAACCAAACAATGCGAGCTGGCAACTAAATTATTAGTTGACGTTTGCGCCATGTATTTCGTCTAATCGATTTTGAGGAAGATTAGCCTGTGCCGCCCAGAAAGTCTGAAACCCTTACCGAAGCCGAGTTGAGGTTGATGGATGTGTTGTGGCAGAAGGGTTCGGCCACCGTCCAACAGGTGCTCGATGCTCTTCCCGAGAGGCCGGCGCTGGCCTATAACTCCGTTCTGACTACCATTCGGGTGCTGGAAAACAAGGGCTACGTCGAGCACATCAAAGATGGCCGGGCCCACATCTATAAGCCCATCATGGAACGTGAGGAAGCTACGCGCTCCGAAATCCGGCACCTGGTCAGCCGTTTCTTCAAGAATTCTCATGAGTTGCTGGTGTTGAACCTTCTGGAAGACCTCGGCTCGGAGAACAAGGGACTGGAAGCCGCGGAACTGGCCCGCCTGCGGCAATTATTGCAAGCGAGAGATGAGAAATGATTGTGACCGCCTTCAGCCTGCAATCCGTGGCCCAGGTTTCCGCCGAGAGAATATTGAACTGTACGGTGGAAGGCATGGTGATCGCGCTGCTGGCCTGGCTGGTGCTGCGCGCCGTCGGCCCGCAGAATTCGAATACGCGGTTCGCGGTGTGGTTTGCAGCCTTGTTGGGGATCGCGACGCTTCCCCTTTTCGGTAATTGGGCTGGCAGCGGCGCCGGGATGGCACAACGCTCCGAGATCACCATGCCGGCCTCGTGGGCGCTATACATATTTGCCGCATGGTTGTTGGTGGCGGCTGCAGGCCTGCTCCGGGTGGGCCTTGGCTTCTGGCATCTCCATCGGCTCCGCAAGAGCTGCGTGCCGGTTGACATTGCGACCCTCGATCCGGTTCTGGGGAAGACGTTGAAAGAATTCGATTCCCCGAGGCCGGCGAGGCTGTGCGTGTCGGATCGCTTACGGGTGCCGACTGCAATCGGGTTCACGAAGCCACTGGTGGTCATTCCCTCCTGGACCATGGAGGAACTTTCTGCCGCGGAGTTGAACACCATCCTGCTGCATGAATTGGCGCATCTGCGGCGACGGGATGACTGGACAAATCTGGTCCAGAAGATTCTGGGCGCGCTCCTGTTTTTTCATCCCGCGGTGTGGTGGATCGAGAAGAAGCTGGCGCTCGAACGCGAGATGGCCTGTGATGACATGGTCCTTTCCAGCACCACGACTCCGCAGGCCTACGCGGAGTGCCTGGTGTCGCTGGCCGAGAAAAGTTTTCTGCGGCGCGGGCTCGCCCTGGCGCAGGCTGCGGTTGACCGGCTGCGGAACGTTACGCTGCGGGTAGCGCAGATTCTGGACGTCCACCGTCCCAGAGCCACGCGAGTGTGGAGGCCGGCACCTGTGCTGGTAAGCGGCGTGTCGCTGGTCTGCCTGGTGGCGCTGTCGCAGGCGCCCACGCGGCTGGTTTCCTTCGAGAACGTCTCGGCATCCCCGGCTGTTGCGAATGCGACTGCACCCCCCGATTTTGAGGCGAGTCAGTTATCACAGATGGGAGCTCAGGTCATTCCCGCGAAACTACGCATCGGGACCGAACATGTCGGGTCGGAAAAGGTCCGTGCCCCAAAGAAGAGTGCTGACCCCGTGGCTGAGACCGCCGGCGCCGGGCAGTCCTTCAAGAAAGCGAAACAGGCTGATGTCATCCCGGCCAAGGCAGTGCAGCACCGGGCCAAGCCGCCGGTGCTGGTTCGCAGCAGCCTGGCGAACGACCGGGTCGCGCCTCCGACCGTGTTTCTGGTGATGCGAACCGAGTTTGTGCAAACCCAACAACACGATGGTTCCGGCTCGGTGGTCTGGGACCTGTGTGTCTGGCAGGTTACCGTGATTGGCCCCGGGCAGAAATTAACCGCAGAGCAAATTATCGCCAGAGTGATTTGAGTTTTTTTGCCATTATCAACTAAATAATTAGTTGTCAACCAACAGGAGATGAAGAAGATGAAAAGCTGGATTGCAAACTTGAAAAACAAGCTGGGCCTCCGTCTGATCGTGCCGCTACTGACGATCACGATGGTGGGCTCATTCGTGACCTACGATTTCGTAAAGGCCATGCCGGCCCGGGCGGCGATGCCGGGTCCGACCACAACCGCCCTGGATGACAACAGCGTAGGAGCGTTGCTCTCGCTCGACCATGCCATGGAAACCCTGGCGGCGCGGGTTACCCCGGCGATCGTGAACGTTACGGTGACGTCACGCACCAAAGCCAATATGGCCGGCGGAGACGAGCAGGACATGCAGCAATTTTTTGGGCCCTTCGGGCAGTTCTTCGGACAACAGATGCCACAGCGGCAGCAGCCGCGCATTGAGCACGGGCTGGGCACCGGCGTAATCATCTCGCCCGACGGATACATCGTCACCAACAATCACGTGGTCGATGGCGCCACCGACGTTCGCGTGACCATGAGCGATCGCCGGATCCTGCCGGCCAAGGTGGTGGGCACCGATCCGCTCACTGACCTTGCCGTCATCAAGATCGAGGGCCACGACCTGCCCAACGTGCCCTGGGGCGATTCCACGAAGCTTCATCCCGGCCAGACCGTGCTGGCTTTCGGCAACCCGTTCGGATTTCGCTTCACGGTAACGCGCGGCATTGTCAGCGCACTGAACCGCCCTAATCCGTCGTCCGACGACGCCCGCAAGCCGGGCCAGTTCATACAGACCGACGCAGCCATCAATCCGGGAAACTCCGGCGGGCCCCTGGTGAACGCGCACGGCGAAGTGGTCGGGATCAATACCTTTCTGATCTCACCCTCAGGCTCGTTCTCCGGCATGGGATTTGCCATTCCCACGCAGATCGTGCGCCCCACGGTGGAGAAGCTGATCCAGTTTGGCAAAGTGACACATGGGTACATCGGGGTCGGAATCTCCGACGTTACTCCTGACAACTCGAGGTTCTTCCACATGGACAAAGCCGTGGGCGCGGTGATCACCCAGGTCGAACCCGATTCGCCGGGCGCCAAGGCGGGCCTGAAAGTTGGCGATGTTATCACCCAAATCGACGGTAAGGAAGTGACAGACGCCGGCGGATTGCAGGTGCTAGTGGGAGAGCAGAATCCGGGCACAACCATTCATCTGCAAGTGATGCGTGACGGCAAGAACATCACGGCACCGGTCACTCTCGAAGCTATGGGCAAGCGCGACAAGTCGGGGAATGAAACCTCGGACGCGGGCCAGGGAAAGCCCCGCTGGGGAATCGGGCTGGGAGACATTACGCCTGATGTGCGTCAGCAGCTGCAGGCGCCGGACAGTCTTCACGGCGCGGTGGTTGAGCGGGTACAACCGGGCAGCCCCGCCGACAACGCGGGCTTGCAGCAGGGCGATGTGATCCTTGAGGTCAATCGCAAGCCGGTGCACGACGCCGCAGAGGTAAAGAACGCTCTGGGCAGCGTGCCCAAGGGACAAGACGCGCTGGTCCTGGTCTGGTCAAACGGCGGCAACACCTTCCGGGTGCTGCATCCCACGGAGCCTGGCCAGGCTGATAGCGGTTCGTAACTGGTCACGAAGTTCTCCCCAGGGAGGCGGGGGGGGGGCGTCCCGTCTCCCCATTTTTTTCAGATCACGCGGGGTCAGCCGCCCTCGGCTGTCCGGGCGAGCGAAGCTCGCCTAGGTTCGCCATTCGGATACTGATCAGTTACCGTCCGACACATCCGGAAGATCAAAAACCTAGCGGAGCTGCGCTCCGCCGGACAGCCGGGGGTGGCTGTCCCCATGTGATTTTTGGTCTAAAATTAACCTATGCGGGGTGAAAAATTGACCTATAATGCCGGTCGCGATGGACACCATACCGACTGGCGCAGCCCCGCGCATAGCGGTTGTCACCACCGATGAGTCGGTGCAGTTGGCGACGCAGGAAGTATTAGCGTCCGCCTTCCACACCACGCTGCTGGACTCGGGCGAGCAGGTGCTTCCGCTGCTCGCCGAGGCCACCGTCGAAGCCGTCGTTCTGGACCTCGAAACTGCGCATGCCTCGGACGATCAGATGTTGCAGCTGGTGCGCCAGCTTCGCGCGCACGACGAGGACCTGGTCTTGCTCGGGTTCACCCGATCGCACAACAGGACTTCACGCAGGCAGTTCGAACAGGCCGGAATCCGTCAATGTTTCGTCGCGCCCGTCGATTTTGTGGAAGTACAGGCAGCGCTGCGGATCGCGCTGGAGGAACGGTCCGCGGAAATCGAGAACCGGCGGCTGCGCCAGGAGGCCCGCGAGCGAAATTCGTTTTGCCAGCTGATCGGGGGCAGCGAGCCCATGCGGCTGGTGTATGACGCCGTCACCCGCGTGGCCGAGAGCGCGGTCAACGTGCTGGTGCGCGGGGAAAGCGGCACCGGCAAAGAACTGGTGGCCCAGGCTATCGTGGCCAGCGGCCCGCGGCGGGACAAGCCCTTCGTCAGCGTAAACTGCGCTGCTCTTCCCGAGAGCCTGATTGAGGCCGAGCTGTTTGGCCATGAAAAGGGAGCATTTACGGATGCCCACGAGTCGCGCGCCGGGCATATTGAATCGGCCAATGGCGGAACTCTCTTCCTGGATGAGATCGGGACGCTGGGGCTGACTTTGCAGAGCAAGTTGTTGCGTGTGCTGGAACAGCATGTGGTCCAGCGCATCGGCAGCCGGACTACCAAGAAAATCGATTTCAGGCTGATTGCCGCCACCAATGAGGACCTGGAGCAGGCGGTGCGGGCGGGCCGCTTCCGGGAAGATCTTTATTACCGGATCAACGTGGTTCCGATCGCGCTTCCTCCGTTGCGCGAACGGCCGGGGGACGTGGCCATCCTGCTGGACCACTTTCTGCGCATGTACAGCGCTGCCAACGGCGTCCCCCTAAAACGCCTGGATTCTGACGCACTGGAGATTCTCGAGGAATATCACTGGCCGGGAAACGTGCGGGAGCTGGAAAACCTGGTACAGAGACTGGTCATCATGGGGTCGGGTGCCGTGATCACGGCCAAGCACCTGCCCCAGCAGATTCTTTACACCAGCGCCGCCAAGCAGGAGGCCCTGCTCATCCCGGAAGAGGGCATCTCGTTTGACGACGAGATGGCGCGGATTGAACTGGCCTACCTGCAGGCGGCTTTGCGGAGGACCGGAGGGAAGAAGGTGGCCGCCGCCAGGCTGCTCCAGATCAATGCCCAGAAGATGAAGTACCTGTGCCGTAAGTATGGACTGCAGGGTTAATTATTGACCCACGGTGGGTTAATTTTTAAACCTCACCGGTTGCGGCTCCGAGGCCGGAACCTGCTCTCGCGGCGCTGACCCGCTCCCATCTCATTGAATTAATTGGGCTGCCGCATTGGGGGGCTGTCCGGAAAGGTTTGGCACGGGCATTGCTTATACCTGATCAGACCGGACAGAGCCGACAGCGCCCGCGGTCAGGCAAGACAAAATTTCAAACGGAGAAAACATCATGTCAGTCCAGAAGAAATCATTGATCAGCCAGCGGAGCGCAGTGAAGGCGGCCATTCTGGCCAATCCGACCCAGAGCGTCGGGTCCGTCCCATCGGTACGTCCGGCAGCCCGCGCAGCTGCCCGTCCGGCAGCTCGCGCCGCCGCTCGTCCAGCGGCTCGTGCAGCAGCGCGCCCGGCAGCTCGCGCCGCGGCTCGCCCCGCCGCCCGTGCAGCGGCCCGTCCGGCGGCTCGTCCAGCTGTTAGCGCTACCAAGTAGGGTAACTGGCCGAACACAAGTGAGCGTCACTCGTTCGAGAACCAAGGGGTCGCAGAAAGCCGCGACCCTTTTTCTCTTGCCCCGGACCGGAGGGTCACCACATCCGTCGGCCTAACAGGTCGCGGCCGAAGCGCCAGGCCAGTCCCGCAATACTCCGCCTGCCGATCATGATCTTGGCATTTCCGCTCATGCCTTCCCTGAGATCTCCCCGGTTCTGGAGCTCGACCTTTCCCAGATAGAACTTTGGCACTCGAATGCCTTCCAGCTGGGCCTTTTCGAATAACCCGGGTTCAATCGAGGCCGCCGCCGGAGCCAGCGAGGACAGGGTTCCCGCCCAGGACTCGAACTGGGATTCGGCATGGAGCCGCACCGGGGCACCCACCCGAACGTCTCGCATGCCAAACTCCGGAACGTAGATGCGAGCCGTCATAGTCGATAAGTCAGCCACTTCGGCAACCTCGGTTCCGGGTTTCAGGTAAGCGCCCAGGAGATTGTGCATCCGGGGAGTGGTGACAGTTCCAGAAATAGGACTGACGACCTCGAGGCGCTTCATCTCTTCCGCCAGGTTGCGATGCCGTTCCGCGAACTGCCTCCGGTCCTGCTCCGCCGGGCCAAAATTTTCATAGTTGAGGCCAGCCTGGGTGGCCCGCGCCGAAGCGTTCCGCAAGTCGGCGCCGGCCTGCGCGGAAGCGGATTCCATCTCCAGATTGCGCAGGCGCAGCAGGGGTGCGCTGGGCGCGACCGTTTGTCCCTCCTCGACCAGGACTTCCGCCACGGTTCCGGGCACCTCGGTGTGAATCAGAGTTCGGCGCACCGGCTCAAGCGCGAAACGGCCGTCCACGAACTCAGGCCAGATCGGCGCCAGCAGCACTGCCAGAAGCGCCACGCCCGCCAGTACCGAGCGAAGCGGCGTGAACCAGGCGAACAGGCGTTCTTTTTTGTCGAGATAAACGGTTTTCATGAATCGCTCCAGCATGGTGATGCGCGATCTGAAAATGCGCAGGCCGAGAAGCAGGGCCGGCACCCACGCCCACTCCGGCGTGTACGACCTCAGGATGTGATAGACGAAAATAACAACGAAGGCCATCAACAGGTAGCTGTACACGCCCGACAGCGCGGAATAGAAGATGTAAAGCACCCGCCGGTGGCGGGGAACGTACTCCACTTCCGCGGGCAGGCGGAAAATGTGCTTGCGGGTCCAGCTTGAAACGAACGCGGTCGATCGCTCTTTCAAATCGGCTTCCCCGATCAATTCGGCCAGCAGATAGTAGCCATCGAGCTTGATCAGCGGGTTGAGATTGAGCAGGGTCACGCCGATGCCGGTCACCATCATGACTTTGTAAGCCAGATCATGGATGTACATGCCGGTGGCCGTGCCCCACCAGATGAAGGTGGCGACCACGCAGATCATGAGGTCGGCCCAGATGCCGGCAATAATGGTGGAGATGCGGGCCTTCTTGTCGCCCACGATCCAGACCTGGGTGGCGTCGCACACGAAAGTCGGCGCGAAGTACATCAGCAGGAACTGCATCTTCTCTACCCGGGCGCCGAAATGTCTGCAGGTAAGGCCGTGGGCCGATTCGTGGAAAAAGGCCATGGCGCCGAACAGGAACCAGAATTCCACCAGGTCCCAGCCGGTTTTTGCGGTGAAGTTGTAAAAAGCGAAGCTGTCATTCCAGATCTGCCCTAGCTTGTCGGTCCACATCCAGACCATGACGCCGAACATGAACAGAGTCAGAAGGGTGAACCAGGTGGTGTACACAAATTCAAAATAGGGCTGGATCCTGGTCAAATAGTCGTCGGCGTTGGGCCAGGTGTGAAGGGTGATGTCGGTGACATCGGCGATGTGAAAGCGCCCGCGCTTCTGCCGCTCCGTGCCCATCTTGGCTTTTAGGGTGATGTTCTTTTCCAGCGGCGTCTTGTAAA
>Ga0068868_100003559_pt1 | contig 10849 bp, 10 predicted proteins | sample KBSMisM42_FD_64660 | JGI IMG/M metagenome (GOLD analysis project Ga0068868, IMG submission 64660) | Miscanthus rhizosphere microbial communities from Kellogg Biological Station, Michigan, USA - KBS Miscanthus M4-2 | ecosystem: Host-associated > Plants > Roots > Rhizosphere > Soil ...
TAAATCTTCTTCAATGTCATCGTACGCTTTCTTTTGGTCAGCAGCCAATAAAGATTTATCCAATTCACTCATAGATTTTCGCATTGCTTTTGCCCCGCTGGCCGCTTCACTTCCATTATCACTAGCCAGTGCATTTTTTACATACAGATAGTGCTTGACAATCGTTCTTAAGGATGTCGTAAGTTTAGAACCAAGATTGGTGAAAGTGGGTGCGATCTCTGTCATGTGAGTCGTATCGACCAAAGCATTTTTTGTAGTGTCAGCATTCATTTTCGACATCTCATTCTCGTTGGAAGATTCATCACCAGTATTACAAGCCGCGAATGTTGTGGCTATAATTGCAATTAAACCATTGAATATTAGTTTCACTGTTATAGTTTTTGATTACTTGTTTTAGCAAGGGGAGCATATTTTTCGCCAGGATTGATCAAATACGAAAAATACGGTTGTATGTATAAATTGGAGTATTGGCTCCTGGCCGTGCCAAGAATTTGAACCATTTTCTTGCAAGTAGCCTGACCAAACAAAATTAGGTTGACAATGCCTTTAAGAGCGAAGTTTTGCTTGGCATTAATTGAAGTGGGTATGATGAGTACATTAAGAAATACCCAAAATTTCAATCTCATTTTATAAGATTACAGGCCTAATAATTCCCTGATCTTATTTTCCAGCTCTTTCTTTTCAGCATTAATGGCCACTACATCACCATTCTTATCAATAAGAAATGAAGCGGGAATAGCATCCACCTGCCATTTGGCCGCGGACTTCGCATCCCAACCTCTTGAATCATTTATCTGAAGCCACGTAATTTTATCTTTACTCACTGCCTTCATCCAGTCGTGTTTGTTATCATCCAGTGAAACGCTAAGGATCTCAAAACCGTTTTGTTTGTATTTACTGTATAATTTCACGAGATTCTTATTTGAAAACCGACACGGAACGCACCATGAAGCCCAGAAATCAAGTAAAAAAACCTTTCCCTTCATCGATGACAAACGAAGTGAATCGCCTTTCAAATCAGGCAATGAAAAATCAAGCCTTGAATCGGTAATATTTGGCATTGTCTGTGAACTGGCTGAGATACTGATCACAGAAAAGAAAGAAATGAAAAAATAAGTTTTCAGGATTTTCATTTTTTTAGAATTTGGCCCCGCCAGGCGGCGGGGCTAAAATAATACTTATGACGCTCTGCTGCAAGTCTTCGCTTCATTACTGTTTTTCGGCCCCCGCATCCTTTTCGACAGCAGCTGCCTTTTCACAGCAGCCCTTATGGGCACAGTCGGCATCTTCCTTACAGCAGCCCTTTTCCTTGCAGGCAGTCATATCCGCACATTTACCGTCTTTCATCTTGCATTCATCACTGCCGCAACAGCTTGCTGATTTCGTCGCTGCCGCCCTATCATACTGGCAGCATTTATCAAGGCTACCATAAGCCGCATCAGTCGCCCTGAATTTTGGAGTGTCATAACCGGCATCGGCAATTTTTTGCTGAATGGCTGCAACATCAGTTCCGGCGTTGTAAGATAGCTTCAAAATTTTCGTATGCATATCCCAGGCTGCATAAGTGGCGCCTGCCTCTTTCGCAGCCTTTTCAATTTTCTTCTTACAGGTACCACATTCACCTGCTACCTTGAATGATTCAGAACGTGTCTTTTGAGAGTAGCCAGCAACGGTGGATAGACAAACTGCCGCTACTAAAAATATTTTAAGCGTTTTCATAAATTAAAAATTTGAGATTTTGAAATTTGAAATCGATTCTGACCCAGTCAGCATCAACAATAATATGATCAATGAGTACTGACCCAATGTTGAACTACTGACCCAAAAAATCTCAAATTCTGAAAACGCGATTTTGGATATAGATATCCGGCTGCGCTACCAGTGGAGGAGAGTGATCGGTTTTTGCCAGATCAATATCTTCTTTCAATCCAATCACGGAAAGAAATGTTGAAGGGATTGTGACAGCAAGTTGAATGTCTTTAAAGGCAAATGAAAAGGAAGAAGTTTGATGATCATCCTGAAGTTTAATGATCTTCACTTCATCATGACAACATCCGCGTGTGCCTGTATGCATGTGACATGTGGGGCACCAATCGCTCGCTGCTTTATACAAGCTATACGAATCATAGCGATCCATGCAGTAATGAAAATTCACCAACACGCCGCAGGCGAAGGCGAAATAAACGATCACTGTAAATGATGCTATTAATTTTTTCATGATGATATCACAAAGATAATACGGCAATTGACATGGTGTATATGATCCTGGTCAATTTGAATAAGGCTTTGTTAATTTACAAAGCTCCACCAGATACCCACCCTGATCTGCAGGCCGGGATAAGGATAGCCCGTAGCTGCCAGGCTATTGTTGGTCCACCCAAAACCCCCATCGGGGGATACTTCTGCGGTGTTCAGGTTTTCTGCCCGTATAAACGCCTTAAAACCCCTGATCCGGAATTGAAGAAAGGCCGCTATCTCCGGTCCATTGGTAATAGTTACAGAATCCTGGTAAAAAAATTGTCCAAGCACCGGAGAATAGCCATCGGCTTTATAATCCGTATAATATTTTACTTCAAGACCCGTGGATAAATTGAGGTTTCTGAAAAAATTCCCTTCGTAGGCGATACGGTTCCTGGTAAAAACTAATGGAACATGTAAAGGAACATCTCCGGTTTTTTGTTGAAGATAAACATCAGCATACCAGTTAAAATGTCTGCCCAGCCTAAATACTTTTTGAGCCGATACCACGAGAAAATTAAACAGGGGTTCGTATTGTCTCAATTTGTAGTAATCGGTAAAATAGGTGTAATTGCTGATAAGATAATAATCACCGGATAATCTTAATCTCAAGGACGGCTGATAAACAGAAGCGAAAATATGGCTGCTGTTCTGTTTATTGAAACCAGACGTCTGCGACTTATCTAAATAGAAACTGCTCCTGGTGTCAAACAAAAATGACGGAGAGCGATTGACATTTTCAAATCCAATTTCAGCATAGCCTTGTTTTTTCTTACCGACAAATCTCTTTAAACTTATATGAGCATCATAATTGCCGCTATTGAAACCCGCTGAATATAAGCTGCCATATAATTCCACATCCCATTTCTGGTTTCTTGTTTTGTTTCGATACTCCCCGTGAAAGATCAGGTTGTAGAGAGAAGTATTACCGGTAGAAAATTCTCCTTTTACCGATTGAAACGCTGCTCCCAATTTTACAAACTGCTGCAGGTTTTTTGCGTCCGGGAATTGATAAATCGAAAAATCGTTCACAAGATCTTTCCACCGGTCACGGAAGTAAATAGTATCTCCCTCGTTTATTGAGATCCCATAATTGACATCATAAAATTGAGTGGCAGTCGCGGTTAAAGTATTGTAATCAAAATATTGATATTTCGCACCGGTGAATGAAATTGTGTGTTCAAAACGTACCCGGGGATAGAATAAGGGGATTACTGTGGAATCAGTGATGATCGAGTCTTTTTTGCCAAGATCGTATTGCTGTCGCATCAGGACAGTAAACTCACGATAGCGATTACCTGTTTGGATATTCGTTGAAAAAAAATTCTTGCTGTATGCCACGCCTGAATCTAAATTAGTAGGGATACTAAAACGATCTTTATAAACAAAATTATCGTTCAGGTAATCGTGATCACTTCTTATTCCACCATTTTCTGCGGTCTGTAAATGATTCCCCAGTACAAAAAAATAATTATTATATCGTTTTCTCTTACCCTCATACCAGGAGGTAAGAAGAAGATTGTTGTGGTTAGTATTCTGACTTTGAAAAAAGCCGGGCGAATTGATAAGAGAATACCGAAAAGACGCGTTCCAGTTTGGTTTTATATTTTGCGTATGGATCACGCCAAGCATTTGTTCGGTCCTGCTACCGAGTAAATAGGTCAGTTCAGTGTAAGCCTTCGTGGTGTTAAAAAACATAATCGATGCCGGGTCCCATTTATAGACATCAAGGGCGTGAAAACCGGGATCCCAGCCTGTCGTCATGCCTGGACTGAATAAGATTGATTTGGACGCCGTGCCAAGATTACCGAGGTAAATATTTGTAGCCGGTATTGGCCACCTGGATGTAAAATCATTTACGGAAGAATCCAGTTTATAATGCCTCGACGAATCGAGATAGCGGTCATAAATAGTGATCGAGTCTTCGTTCTTGTCACGATGATGGAGACTGTCATTGCCACCTCCTCCCTTTAAACTTCTTAAATTCTGTCCTACCCTTGAAAAATTTTTGAAATTAGGTTGCTGCGACTTCGCTTTGAAAGGATGTACAAAGCAAAACGCCAGTAGCAGGTATATGAGTTTTCGTTTCAGGTCAACTGTTGTTGATTAATGAAGCCGCAAAAATACCAAGGATAAAAATTGAAACAGGAATAATGAATTCACAAAGAAATCAAAAAAATAATTTTAATGACTGACCACATGGGGTCAGATCTCGGCTATGATCCCCTTGAAGATCGCGGCAAAACGAGGTTCGGCCTGCCTGGCAGCCTGTAAAACTTCCTCATGAGTGATCCTGGTTTCATCTTCACGGATGCCAATATCGGTGATGACGCTCATGGCAAAAACCGGAAGTCCCATATGATTGGCCACGATACACTCCTGTACTGTACTCATTCCGACGGCATCGCCACCCAGGGCGTGAATAAGTTTGTATTCAGCATGCGTTTCGTATGTTGGACCTGTGACCCCATAATAAACTCCCTCGTGCAAAAGGATACCAAGCTTTTTCCCGATATTCTTTGCCTTCTGAATAAGTGTCTTTTTATACGGTTCACTCATATCAGGGAAACGGGTGCCGAACGCGGACATATTTTTTCCGATCAATGGATTTTTCATGAAAAAACTGACGTGATCAGTAATGACCATCAGATCTCCTACCTTGAAGTTTGGATTCACGCCGCCTGCTGCATTGGAAAGAAGTAAAGCCTTAATTCCAAGTAGTTTCATGACCCGGACGGGAAAAACCACTTGTTCTGCATCATATCCTTCATAAAAGTGAAAACGGCCGGCCATGCAGACAATTTTTTTCCCACTAAGATTGCCAAATATCAATTTACCCTTATGGCCTTCCACCGTTGAAAGAGGAAAATGAGGGATCTGGTCATAGCTGACTTCTTTTTCTATTTCTACATCATCGATGAAATTGCTAAGCCCACTGCCTAAAACGATCCCAACTTCAGGTATGTAAGCGTAAATTCCTTTGAGATATGAGAGGGCTGCATCGAATTTTTCCATCTCGCCAGGCATACAACAGGTTTGGTGAATGGCAAATATATATTTTGGAATTCAATTTCAAATGATACGTCGGAAGTGTTCCTAAGCAAGATGTGATAAGATGATGCCTGTTGCTACGGCGGCATTCAGTGACTCCGCGTTTCCTTTCCGGGGAATAGAGATCTTCTCATTAGCGAATTGTAGCAACTCCTTGTCAACCCCCATTGATTCATTACCGATGATAATTAAGCCTTCGCCGATCGCGCTCATCTTCGTTACATCTTTACCCTCTAGCATAGCCGCATAAATTCTTATGCCCGACAGTTCCTTGAACCATACAGGCAGATCAGTATAGAAAACATTCACTCTTGCAATGCTTCCCATGGTGGCCTGGACTACTTTTGAGTTATACAAGTCCGCACAATCGTCACTGCAAATAATTTGCGATATTCCGAACCAATCTGCTATACGGATAATTGTTCCCATGTTCCCGGGATCCTGGATAGTATCCAACACCACCGATATTTTCTTTTTTATTTCAGGTTCATTTACTTCAAACTTTTTTACGATGGCGAGAACTTTATTGGGAGTTTTGAGTTGAGATACTCTTTCAAGTTCTGTTTCAGAAATCGCAGTTATATTGCTCGAGCTTAAGAGATCTTTATTCTCTTCTATCCATTCGCTCAATGCATATATTTGCGTCAATTCAACATTTTTACTTTCTATTAATTCTTTTACCAGTTTTGGTCCCTCAGCAACAAACAAACCTTCTATGTCCCTGTATTTTTTCTGGCCTAAACTTTGGATATATTTGAGCTGTGATTTGGATACCATACATTGATGTTTAAATGAATTTTGCTACACCCAAGCCACGGATGTCAACTTACCTGAAAATAACTACCTTTTTAATAATCGTCATTCTTTTCTCTTCCTGCAAATCCTGGGACTTTCACACTTTTCCCTTCACCCATGTAAAAAACTATCCCAAAAACAAACCATTTGTCTACGAAACAAATATCAACTTACCAGGCAACCTCTCAAAAACAGAGAAAAATAATCTTGAATCCAAATTGAAAGGTCAGCTGGAAGACAGCCTCGATCCGAAATTTAATCAAAAAATTTTCTGGCAGGTACTGAAAAAGCCACCGCTGTATGATACCACTTATGTACAATCGTCAAAAAGGTTCATGCTTGCCCTGCTTCATACTTCGGGTTATTTCAAGGCAGATATAAGCTATGATACCACCGTAAAGAGAAAAGAAGAGATGTACAAGTTGAAACTAAACTTCAATGTAACTCCGGGACCCCTCTGGCATTTCGATAGTGTCTGGTACAATATCGCACAAAGAGAACTGCAACATCTTACCGACAGTACATTAAAGTCCGACAGTACAAAAAGACTGAAGGATACAGTCTCTCTCGGTGTTCAGCAACCTTTTCAGCAGGTTGCGGATAGCGCCGTAGCAGACGCGTACATAAAGAAAGGAAGTTCGTTTTCACAGGATACCGTAGCGATGGAACTTGACAGGTTGGTAGAACTGTACAGGAACAGAGGCTATATGAAGTTTACAAGGAATGAACTTGTTGCGGTATGGGATACTGTTGATGTTTCGTTGCTCAGACCCACTGTTAATCCCCTGGAGCAAATTGAATTGATAAATGTGCTGGCAAAAGAAAAAGAAAATCCGACAGCCACCCTGGAGATCAAATTGAAGCCGGGTTATGATAGTGCAAAGCTGACAAAATTTTATGTAGGGCGAGTCTATATTTATCCTGATTTTTCAGGAGATTCACTGACGAAAAAAGATACGGTGGTATTGGATCCTACATACACCGTTGTCCAATCACAGCATCTGTTCAAGCCGAAAATTCTTCCCCAGAATATTTACCTGAGAACCGGGCAGGTGTATAACCAAAACCGCTATATAAGAACAGTTGACCGTTTCAATAGTAATGTTGCCTGGCGATTGGCTACGGTGGAGCAAAAACCGAGGCCGGGGACAGACACAGTTGATTTCATTGTGAGACTTGTTCCAGCCAAAAAATACCTTTTTGTAGCAAACCTTGAAGCGAGCCGTAACCAAAATAGTATTCTTTTTTACCTGGGAAACCTGTTAGGTATTGGGGTGAATGTGACGTTGCAAAACAGGAATTTTGGAAGAGCAGCTGCACAAACAAATACAATTCTCCGCTATGGAACGGAATTGAGCATTTCAAAAGGAACGCCTTTAGTTAGCCTGATACAGGCAGGCGTTGGATACAACATTGTCTTTCCCAAGATCATACCCCATTTTAGCTTTCTTCCTGAACGATTTCGTGACGCAAGCACTGTTTTGTCTTTTAATGCGACAAACACTCAGCGTGCCAATTTTTATAACCTGATCACATTTAATACCTCGTGGAGCTATCTATTACAACGTCGCAACAAACTGTATGCGGTCAAATTTCCGAATATTGAATATTCTTTCCTGGATGCAAAGCAACAATTGAAAGATCTTTTCGTTACCAACCCCGGTTTGAAAAACTTGTTCAACGACGGACTTATTGTTTCGGGTATATACAGTTTTACGGTGACAGGAGGCACAAAAAAAAATCTGAACAGCCTGAAGGCAAACCTTGAGATGGCTGGATTTTTAGCAAGCCTGAGCCAGGGTGATTTTATCAAAAAGAATCTGTACAGGTATCTTAAGCCTGACGTTGAATTCAAACGTATCACGAAAATTGGAACGAATGATTTTGTCTTAAGAACCTTTCTTGGGGTGGGCATTCCGTTCAAGATTGATACAGGATTAGGATATCGAAGTGAACACCTCCCCTTCTTTAAAGCATACAGTGCCGGGGGCCCAAACAGTATGAGGGGTTGGGGATTAAGAAGACTGGGACCCGGTCATTCGCTAAATTATTTTGCCCAGTTTCCTGATCGTTTTGGTGACATTCAATTCGAAACAAACCTGGAATACCGTTTTTTTCTTTTCACACTTTTTGGATTTAAAGTCAACAGCGCATTGTTTACGGACCTTGGAAACGTATGGTTCAACGCTCCGGATACTAATTTCCCGGGGGGAGAATTCAAATTCAGTAATTTTTTCAGGGATCTTGCTGTGGATGTAGGCACAGGAGCAAGGATTGACCTGGGATTCTTTCTTATACGCCTCGACTATGGTTTGAAAGTGCACAATCCAACTCCCGAACCTTATAACGAGGAAGCTCAACACCGGTATTTCTATAACTGGAGTCTTAAATACCTGCTTACGGGTGTGCTTCAATTCGGAGTTACGTATCCTTTCTGATCGATCAATTGTGATTCTTTAAATAGTCTTCAAATCCTTCCATACTGAATGCATCTTCGATTTTAAATTCACCTATCCTCGTTCGGCGTAAACTCCTGAGATAAGCACCGCACATCAACGCCTCACCAAAATCATTTGCCAAACTCCTTATATAGGTTCCCGTTGAACACACAACACGGAAATGTACAACAGGCAATTCAATAGCCGTTATCTCAAATTCTCGCACAAAAAGCTTACGCGGTTCGAGCTTCACTTCTTTTCCTTTCCTCGCCAGTTCATACACACGCTTGCCTTCCACTTTGATCGCTGAATGTGCCGGTGGCACCTGCATGATCTCACCCAAAAAACTTTTCGTCGCACTTTTTATTTTTCCTTCGGAAATATTGTCAAGTGACTTGAAATTTTCCGGTTTGCTTTCAAGATCATAAGTAGGCGTCGTTGCGCCAAGGGTGAATGTGCCCGTGTATTCTTTCTCCCTGGCCATGTATTCATTTATCTTCTTTGTAAATTTCCCGGTGCAGATGATCAGTAATCCCGTTGCTAACGGATCGAGCGTTCCCGCATGACCTACTTTTTTTACCCTGATCAAATGGCGTATCCTCCTTACCACGTCAAATGATGTCCATTGCAGCGGCTTGTCGATCAATAAAACCTGTCCTTGATCAAAAATATTCACAACTAAGATTAAGAGTTTACGTTCACGAGTTCCAAAGTTTGCAAGTTTACTAATAAGTCTACGTTTCCAAACTCTAAAAACGAGTAACCTTCAAAAACAGATCAGTCACTGAACTCCTGAACTTTCGGAACAACAAAGCTCCTGGAACATTGGAACTATATAGAAAGTTTATTTTTCAACTCAAGATACTTATTGATCGTATCAATGGTAAGATTTTGAGGTGATGTAAGAATGGAAAGGATGCCGTTTTTATGAAGTTCCTTCGCCATCAATCGTTTTTCAAAGGCAAATTTTTCAGCGATCGTTTTTATATAAATGTCTTCCATTGTCTCAGCTTTGCGTTCAGTGAGCTGTTTTAATTCAGTATTTTCAAAAAAAACTACCACCAGAAGATGATGTTGAGCAATTAATTTCAAAGAAGGCATTTCCCGCTGCAAACTATCCATTGACTCAAAATTGGTAAATAACACCAACAGGCTGCGGTGAGTGATGCGGTTGCGGATAACAGAATACAGCTTTTCGAAATCTGCTTCCAAAAAGCGGGTTTGTTGCCGATACAACGTTTCCAGCACCTGGTTCATTTGCGTGGATTTTTTGTCAGCCTGCAAAAACACATCGAGGTTCTCCGCAAATGTTATAAGACCTGCTTTATCCTGTCTTACCAATGCCACATTGCTTAGAACCAATGATGCATTAATAGCATAGTCAAGCAAGGTCATTCCTTCAAAGGGCATCTTCATGGTACGGCCTTTATTTAACAGGCAATATATCTGCTGGCTCCTTTCATCCGTATAATTATTCACCATCATGTCCTTCTTTCTCGCTGATGCTTTCCAGTTTATTGTACGATAATCATCCCCACGAACGTACTCTTTTATCTGTTCGAACTCCATGCTATGGCCAAGCCGCCGCACTCTTTTTACACCAGCCTCCTGGAGACGATTGCTCACTGCCAGCAAATGGTAACGTCGCATTTGGATGTAAGACGGATATACCTTCACCGCTTCCGCTGTGGGAAATACAAACTTTCTCTTTGCCAGTTGTAGCGGGCCCTTTACAAAAACATTGATATTGCCAAAAGAGTATTCCCCTCTTGTCAATGGTTTGACCGTGTACATGATCTGTGCCTCTTTTCTTCCTTCCAACCTTGTTTTTTTCCGCCAATTTCTTTCCTGGAATTGCACTGGTAATTCATCAATGATATGCGCCGAAACAGGGAAAGCGTAATTATTTTGAAAATGAAGCACCACGTTGTTGTCGTCTCCGTTGCTCCATCGCTCTGAAGTGATGCGTTCTGCACGGAGCGCATATCGCTTTCCGAAGATCAAAAAGGTGTCAACTAATATTGACAACCCGAGAAGGAGTAAGACCATACTGGCGGCGTCATACAATTCGGGTATAAAATAACTAAAGAGGTAGAGAACCACCGCCCCACCGGCAATGTAATAAGCCACTTTGTTTAGATAAAATGACTGTCCAAAAAATTTTATGATCGCACGAAAAAACATATTTGTGAGTGGTGAATGGTCAATTAATTAATCCGCAAAGAATTTTAAAACAGTTAATCATTAAAAACCCTACGTGCTCCACTTTTTCTTTTTGATATACCCCATATCTTCGGCTACATCAAGAGCTGCGTCAATTTCAATCA
>Ga0068868_100003560_pt1 | contig 10848 bp, 6 predicted proteins | sample KBSMisM42_FD_64660 | JGI IMG/M metagenome (GOLD analysis project Ga0068868, IMG submission 64660) | Miscanthus rhizosphere microbial communities from Kellogg Biological Station, Michigan, USA - KBS Miscanthus M4-2 | ecosystem: Host-associated > Plants > Roots > Rhizosphere > Soil ...
GTCTGGGTCCGTCGCGGAGACCGCTGGGTGTGCGTCTCCTTCCACGGGAGCCGCATCCTGTGACGGACCGGGAACGTATTCGCTCCGGCTGATGCGTCGCGCCCCGAGGGCGCGCTACGACTTTGCGCCGGAGGGCGCGCTGAGGCTTCGCCCCGGAGGGCGCGCTAAGGCTTCGCCCCGGAGGGCGCGCCCGGAGTCGCAGAGGCCGCCGGTGCCGCGACCGCGCCCGGTCCCTTGAGCGCGCGACCCGCCGGCGACCCCGTCGGCTCGCCGTCCTTGAGGACCTGCACCCCGTTGACGAAGACCTGTCGCACGCCGACCGCGTACTGCTGAGGCTTCTCGTACGTCGCGCGGTCCCCGATCGTCGCCGGATCGAATACGACGACGTCGGCGAACATGCCGGGCTTGACGAACCCGCGGCGGTCCAGCCCCAGATTCGTCGCGGGCAGGCTCGAGAGCTTGCGGATCGCGTCCTGCAGCGTCAGCGCCTTCTCCTCCCGGACGTACTTGCCGAGGACGCGCGCGAAGGTCCCGTAGGCGCGCGGGTGCGGCATGGACTTCAGGAAAACCCCCTCGGGGGCCTCCGAGCCCGCGTCGGATCCGAATGAGACCCACGGCAGCGCGATCTCCTTCTTCACGTTGTCCTCGGACATCAGGAAGAAGATGCAGCCGATTCCGGCCTTCGACTCGACGAGGAGATCGATCGCGGTGTCGACCCAGTCCTTGCCGCGCATCTTCGCGACGTCCGCGAGCGTCTTGCCCGTGAGGGGCTTCATCGAGTCCGGCGCGAACTCCACGAGGAGGACGCGGTCGGGCGAGCCGGTCAGCAGGCAGAGATTCTCCCAGTCCTTCCCCGGCTCCCGCATCTGCGCCGCGATCTTCGCGCGCGAGTCGGGATTCTGGAGGCGCTCGAGCAGCTTCTCCTCGCCGCCGTCGTGCGCCCACGGCGGCACGCATGCGTCGAGCGAGGTCGCTCCCGCGGTGTAGGTGTACATGTTCGCGGAGATCTTGAGGCCGTCGCGCCTCGCGGCCTCGATCTTCGCGATCGCCTGGTCCATCTTCGGCCAGTTCGGCTGGCCCGCCGCCTTGAGGTGGTAGATCTCCGCCGGCAGCCCCGCCTCGCGGCTGATCCGGATGAGCTCGTCGATCGCCTCGAGGAACTTGTCCCCCTCGCTGCGCATGTGCGAGACGTACTTGCCCTTGTACTTCGCCGCGACCTTGCAGAGCTCGATGAGCTCCTCGGTCGACGCGTAGTTGCCCGGCGCGTAGATGAGCGCGGAGCCGATGCCGAGCGCTCCCGCCTCCATCTCCTTGCGCACGAGCTCGCGCATGGCGTCGAGCTCTGCCGGCGTCGGCGGACGATTGTCGAAGCCGATCACGTAGGTTCGCAGAGTCGTCGCGCCGACGTAAGACGCGACGTTCTGCGAGATCCCTCTCTTCTGGAGATAGTCGAGGTACTCCGCGAGGGTCGTCCAGCTCATTTCGTACTTGAAGTCGCTCTGCTGCGACTCGAGGAACTTGCGCAGCTTGTCGTTGAGCGGGCCCATCGAGAAGCCCTCGCCGAAGATCTGCGTCGTGATGCCCTGGCGCAGCTCGCTCTGCGACTTCCCGTCGACGATCAGCGAGTCGGTCGACCAGGAGAGCATGTTGATGAAGCCCGGGGCCACGGCGAGGCCGGAAGCGTCCACGGTGCGAGCGGCCGAGGCCTTCGAGAGGTCTCCGACCGCCTCGATCCGATCCCCCCGGATCCCGACGTCCGCGCGGCGCCCCTCCGCGCCGGATCCGTCGTAGACGGTGCCTCCGCGGATGACGACGTCGAAGGTCGCGTTCTCGGCCGGTCCGGCGGCCGAGAGAACGGGCGCGGCGGCCAGCGCCACGAGCGACACGACCGACGCCGCCAGGAGCGCCCTCCGGATCCGCATCAGTAGCTCGGGCCGACGTGGAGGAGCTTGCCCGCCAGGATGACCCACGCGAGCCCGATGCACGAGAGCGCGATCAGCGTCTCGCCGAGCTTGCTCCACACGCCCCGCTGGCGGCTCCCCCACGCGCGCGCCGCGTTGACGAGCGCGATCAGCGTGCCGACGAGCGACAGCGCGGCGAGGACCTGGAGGACGTGCAGCCAGGGATCCGTCTTCGGGGTCAGCAGGTCGAGATCCTCGAGGCCCTTGATGATGAGCGTCGCGTAGCCCGCGACCATCACCACCTCGACGAGGCACACCAGTCGCGTCCAGAGACGGAGGCGTCGCTCGCCGGGGGGAAGCTCGAGCCGCCTCGCGTAGTGGCGCCGCACCCACGCGCCCACCGGCCACAGCAGAAGCGCGAGCACGATGACGCAGAGGCTCACGATCGCCACGGGAAGGACGAGCTTCGAGTCCAGGAACGCAGGCGGACGGAAGAAGTCGAAGAACGGGTACTCGGTGACCATCTCGGCGCGTCCGAGCGGGTCAGTCTGAAAGACGACCTTTTCCTGTCCGTTCATCGCGCGGAACACGCCGTTGCCGATCGGCTCCCACTTCTTCGGTTTGTCGTTGTAGCCGGTGAGCGCCGAGATCTCGATCGCGCCTTCGTCGTCCGCGGACGGATAGACCTTCGTCTGCTCGAGAAGGTAGAGGAGCCGCAGGAAGTGGGTGTCCTCGCGGCGGCTCACGAGGTAGTTGCCCGCGACCTTCTTCGCCTGCTCCTTCGCATCGGCGACGCGCGGCGCCGCGGGAGGCGTATACGGGAAGTACCGGTCCAGGAAGCGCTCCCACAGCAGCGTCCGGCCGCTGCCCTTGCCGTTGCCGCCGCTGTTGTACGAGACGAAGAAGCCGACGTTGGCGTCGGGGATCAGGTGCAGGTCGCTGTGGAACCAGTTCGTGTCGCCGCCGTGGCCGATGATCCGGTGGCCGTTGCGAGACTCCTCGTAGAAGCCGAGGCACATCGCGTCCGTATCGTTCGACTTCCCCCGCTGGCGCGCGTGCATGAGCTTCGCGGTCTCGGGCTTCAGGATCTGCGCGTCGCCGTAACGCCCGTCCTGGAGGTGCGCGATCATGAAGCGCGCCATGTCCGCGGCGGAGGCGGAGAGCGCCCCGGCGGGCGCCGGCACGACGATCTCGAACGCCTGCGCCTTCTCCGAGGCGACCTTGTAACCGCTGGACATCGACGGCGCGAGCTCCGCCGGAAGCGGCTGCTTGAACGTCGCGTGCGTCATGCCGAGCGGAGCCAGGATCGATTGCTCGACGTAGTCGGCGAACGGTTTCCCGGAGACGCGCTCCACGATGTACCCCGCCATCGCGGTCGCGTAGTTCGAGTACGCGGGCGTCGAGCCCGGCGGGAAGATCCGATGCGGCTGGTGCGACTTGAGGTGCGCGCCGAGCGGAACGAGCATGCTCGCGTCGGCCACGATCAGGTCCTTCGCGTAGTCCTCGTAGCCGGGCGTGTGCGTCATGACGTCGCGCAGCGTGATCGGCTTTCCGAACGCCTCCGGGACCTGGAAGTCGATGTACTTGTTGACGTCCGTGTCGAGGTCGAGCTTGCCCTGCTCGACCTGCTGCATGACGGAGGTCCACGTGAAGAGCTTCGAGATGGATCCCGGGCGGAAAAGCGTCGTCTGCCAGTCGACGGGCACTCTCTTCGCGACGTCGGCCCAGCCGTAGCCGCGGCCGTAGAGGATCTTTCCATCCTTGACGACGACGACCACAGCGCCCGCGACGTCCGCCGGACCGAGCTGCGTGGGCACGAGGCCGTCGAGGAACGCGGCGACGTCGGCGGCGGTCATCTCCGCCGGGGGCTCGGAGGGAGGCGGCGCCGGGGACGGTTCGGGCGCCACGGCCGTCTTCGCGGACGGTTTCGCGGGCGTCGGGCCCTCGCGCTGAGCTGAAAGAGGCAGAGGCAAGGCGAGGGCCAGGGCCGAAACGGCCACGAGCGCGGCGAGCGGTGCGGTCTTCGAGGTGTGTTTCATGGGCGCCTTCTTCTCACAGATCCCAGCGGATGCCGAACTGGATCTGGCGCGGCCCGAACTGGCCCGTCGACGCCGCCGTGGGCCTGCCGAACAACGACGACTGCATGTTCCCGATGTAGTTCGTGGGGTTGACGTGGTTGAACACGTTGAACGCCTCGACGATGAGGTTCAGGTTCGTCGGCCCGATCGTGATCGCCTTGGCGAGGCGCAGGTTGACCGTCCAGAGGGTCGCGCCGCGGCCGGAATTGCGCTCCTCGCCCGCGGGACGATCGCTGATGTAGGTGTCGCCGTTGTCGTCGTTGCCGGTGATGATGTTGAACGGCGGCGAGGAGAGCAGGCTCCCGCTCGTGCCGAGGACGATTCCCCACGGGCCGCGCCAGTCGACGGCGAGGTTCAGCGTGTGGCGGATGTCGTTCGAGCTCGGGCCGTAGTCGGACTCGATGTTGTGGTTGTCGCTCGGGGTGTACTGGGAGCCGTCCGTGTTGTCCTTCGTCGAGGCGAGCGTGTAGGCCAGCTGGGCCCCGAAACTGTCGCCGAACCGCTTGAGCAGGCCGAGCTGCATGGCCTTGTATTTCCCGCGGCCCCGCGTCTGCGGCTCGTAGGCGACGCCGATCGTCGGATCCGGGTAGACGCCCTGGATCGGCGCGTTCGCATCCCGGAGCAACAGCAGGTGGTAGCTGACGGCGTAAACGAAGTCCAGGCTGAACGCCATGTCGGAAGTCAGCTCGCGCTGGACGCCGAGGCTGCCGACGTTCTTGTAGGGAGTCGTGTTGTCGCGGTCGAGGATCGAAATGTTTGCGGGCAGCGGAATGGGGACGCCGTTTGAATTCGAGAACGGGTCGGGATAACCCGGATTCAGGATCGTCTGGAAGTTGAAGCGGCCGGGCTCGAAGATCGTGGCGAGCAGCGGCGCGTTCAGCAGGACCTGGTCGTAGTAGATGCCGAAGCCGCCGCGGACGGAGGTCTTTCCGTCCTTCGTCGGGTCCCAGGCGAAGTGGGCACGCGGCCCGAAGTTCTGCCAGTCGTGCTTCGTGTAGACGTTGTCCTCGTAGTCCCAGCGCAGCCCGATGTTGAACGTCAGGTTGCTCGTCGCGCGCCACTGGTCCTGGACGTAAAGCGCGACGATGTTGTTGCGCAGGGCGATGTTCGCGTCGCCCGAGCCGCCCTGCCACAGGAACGGAAAAGTGTCCGGGTTGTTCGCGTCGAACGGCGCGTCGGTCGTGAAGACGAAGACGCCGTCGAAGTTCTGCGGGACGAAGGCGTCGAGCTTGATGCGGCTGTAGTCGAACCCCGCCTTCACGAAGTGGTCCCCGCCGAAGAGGTTGAGGCTCACGCTGTCGAGGGCCTGAAAGCGGTCCTCGCGAAGCGTCTGGGGCTGGTTGGGGAGCTTTCCGGAGACCAGGCTCGGACGGGAGATGAACGCACACCCCGGGCAGTTCGGATCGAGGTCGTCGTCCTGGCGCGCGAGCTGAATGCGCGCGTCGTTCAGAGTGTTCGGGTTGATGACCCAGGTGTGGCTGATGACCCCGTCGTAGTTCTTCGTCGTCTGTGTGAAGCCGGCCTCCTCCGTCACGACCGCGCCGCCGCCGGCGTCCGCGCCGACGAAATTGTTGGTCGTCTTCGGGTTGTCCAGCCGGAAGCGACCCATCAGGGTCTGGCTGCTCGTCGGGTGGTAGTCCATCTTTGCGACGACGCGCGGCTCGCGCACGTCCTGCGGGAACGCCGTGTCCGAGCCCAGGCCCAGGGATTCGAGCAGGTTCGGGTCGACGCCGACGACGGCCGTCGCGTTGCGCCACGTCTGCTCGAAGGAGGCGAAGAAGAACAGCTTGTCCTTGATGATCGGGCCGCCGCCGGAGAGGCTGAGGATCCACTGGTCGAAGGGCGTCTCCTCCTTCTCCCCGGTATTCGGATTGACCTGGGCGAACGGATCGCTGGCGGCGAGCGAGTCGGCGCGGTAGTAGCCCGCCGCGCGCGCATGCCAGTCGTTCCCGCCCGAACGGGTGACCACGTTGATGATCGCGCCCGACGCCTGCCCGTACTCGGCCGAGTACTGGCTCGACATGACCTGGAACTCACCGATTGCATCCGGGGAGTAGTCGCCGCGGAAGTCGTTCACGGCATCCAGGTCGTTGGAGACGCCGTCGATCAGCATCGTGTTCGCGCTGCCATTGCTCCCCGCCGCCGAGATGTTCGTCGTCTCCGTCACGCTCTGCGTGATTCCGGGAGCCAGGAACGCGAGGCTCTCGAAGTTCCGCTCGGGCAGCGGCAGCTCGTCGATCTGCCGGGTCGTGATGTTCGCTCCGATCGAGCTCTTGGTCGTCTCGACGATCGGCACGTCCGCCAGGACCGACACGGTCTCGGCGACCCTCGCGACCTTCAGGCTCGGGTTGATCTCCGCCTGCTGGCCGACCAGCACGCGGATCCCCGACCGCACCTCCGTGGCGAAGCCCGTCAGCGCGAAGGTGAGCTCGTAGGTTCCGACGGGCAATGCGACGAGACGGTACAGCGCCTGCGCGTCGCTGACGGCGGAACGCGTCACGCCGGTTTCGAGGTTACGCGCCGACACGGTGACGCCCGGAAGGCCGCCGCCGGATTCGTCCGCGATGCGCCCGAAGATCGTTCCTCCGACGTCCTGCGCAACGAGCCTCGCCGTCAGGAGCACCGCCGCGGCGGCCAACCAAAGGGTCCTCGGAAATCGGCCCACGAGACCTCCTCCCCCGCTCGAGCGACGCCAGTCTGCTCGGCGGCCCACCAATATTGCGCGGAGAATGCATCATCCGTTGCCACCTGTCAATACGCCGTCCACAGCGTCAAATCGCGCGGCGCATGACCCGGAGTGCCCGAGAACCGCCGGCAGTGCGCATCAAGTATTGCAGCGCGCCGCGAGGGCGCGGCTCTCAGCGCTCGAAGACGTAGAGGGCGGTCTCACCCGTCGGAACCACGGATACGGCCTCGTAGCCCCGATCGAACAGCGCCGTCGCGACGCGTCTCAGGCGCGCTCGGGCGCGACGCGCCGCCGCCGGGTCGACCTCGTACAGCCGGGGGGCGCCGGACGGGATCTCGACCGCGACGCGGCGCGCGCGGGGAAGGCGGCGCGGGGTCGCCCGCGGCAGGAGCGCGGCGTCGGGCGGTTCGGGCCCGAAGCCGCGCGCCGCCCTCTCGACCTCCGCGCCGTCCAGCTTCCAGAGGACCTCGAACCGGTCCGTCGGAAGAGTGCCGTACAGGCCCCCGAGCTCGCCGTACACGTTCGGCAGGAAGACTCGCGCGCGCGCCCGCAGCCGCACCAGGTTCAGGTGAGCGTTGGCGACGAGGAGCGGATCGTAGGTCCAGGTCATCCGCCGGATCCCGTGCTCGAGGCACCATCGGCGCTGGTAGAGCTTGAGGAGGACGGACACGCCGCGGCCGCGGAACTCCGGCAGCACCGCCAGCAGGTGCGAGTGATGACACGCGACGCCGAGGTTGGTCCGCGGGAGGCCGTGCACGAAGCCCGCGAGCTTGGGGCCCGCGAACGCGCCGGCGGTCAGGCCTCCGACGTGACCGACGACCTGCAGGTCGAACGTCGAGGGGACCTGCCGGTCCTCGAATCCCCACACGCGCTGGGCGAGCCGCTGCGCGGCCGCGAAATCGGCGAGGCCGCGAAGCGGACGGACGGAGATTCCGCTCACGCGTCGTCCCCCGGACGCGATCCTCTTCACGCGTCCGCCACGAGCGCGGCGAGCAGGGCCGCGCGAACGGGCAGGTCGGAGAGAGACACGAACTCGCCGCGCGCGTGCGCTCCTCCTCCCCTCGGGCCGAGACCGTCCAGCGTCGGGACTCCCGCCGCGGCGGTGAAGTTCCCGTCCGACGCGCCACCGACGCGCACGGACTCGAGCGGGAATCCCATCTCCTCCGACAGCCGCCGCGCCCGCTCGTAGAGCGCGAGGGAGGCGGGCGTCGGCTCGAGGGGAGGGCGGTCGAAACTTCCCTCGACGGACACCTCGACGCGCGGGTCGGCCGGTGCGTAGCCGCGTATGGCGAGCGTGACGCGGTCCGCCTCGCCCTCGGACCAGACGCGCGCGTCCGCGAGAAGCGTCCCGTCCTCGGGAATCACGTTGGTCCGCGTGCCGCTCTGCGCCACCGTCGCCGCCACGGTCGTGCCGGCGGCGGGGTGCCCGAGCGTCTCCAGGAAGAGCACGCATCGGGCGAGCTCGGCCAGCGCCGACGCGCCCCGTTCCGGATCGAGGCCCGCGTGCGCCGCGCGGCCGCGGAAGCGGATCCGGAACATCCCGTTCCCCTTTCGCGCGATCTTGGCGGCGCCGTCGAGGGAGGGCTCGAGGACGAGAACGCTCGTGTGCCGCTTCGCCAGCTCCAGCGTCAGCGCCTTCGAGGCGGCGCTGCCGACCTCCTCGTCCGGAACCAGCAGGAGCGACGCCGCGCCGGCGCCGCGGGCGGCCAGCTCCACGAGGACCTCGATCGCCACGGCGATTCCCGCCTTCATGTCGAAGACACCGGGACCGGTCGCACGATCCCCGTCGACGCGAAACGGGAAGCCGGCGAGCGTTCCGGCGGGCCACACCGTGTCGAGGTGGCCCAGGATCAGAGGACCGCCACCGGCCCCGCCCCGACCCACGCTCGCGAGCACCGCGTCGCCCCGGTCCACGCAGGGGCGCGTCTCGGCCGTCACGCCTCCGCCGCTCAGGCGGTCCCGAATCCAGCGCGCGAGCGACGAGACCCGGTCCGCGTCGTCGGACGGGCTCTCCTGCGCGACCAGGGCCTCCAGGTCCGCGGTGAGCCGGTCTCCGCGCGCCGCGAAGCGCGCGAGCCACTCACGCGGCTTCACTTCACGACTTCCGTCGCCGCGTCCGGCTCGGGCTCTCGTCCGCCGGCGCCTGGTCGTACCAGCGCGGTCCCGACAGGTACTCCTTCTCGGTCTGCCGCAGCACGGCGAGGGATCGCTTCGGCTTCAGCTGCGCGCACGCGACGAGCACGGCATTGAGCACGGCCATCGGGGCGACGTAGGAGCCCGTGAAGGTCGAGGCCGAGATCGGGGCCAGCAGATACGCGTCGCAGCTGCGGGCGACCGGCGTCGTGTCGCTGTCGGTGATTCCGAAGGTCGGAACGCCTCGATCCCTCGCGTCGGTCGTCGCGTCGATGGTCGTCCGGAGGCCGCGGCCGAAGCTGATCGCGACGAAGAGGTCGCGCGCGGTCAGGGCGCGGACCTTGTGCTGCAGGATTCCCGCGCTGCCCACGGGCGCCTCCGCGTGGAATCCCAGCGCGTCGAGCCCATAGGCGAAGAACCACGACAGCGACGCGGCCAGGTCCACGCCGACCACGAGAACGGAGCGGGCGCGGTGGATCCGCCGCGCGAGGTCCACCGCCCGCGTCGGGTCCAGGCCCGAGCGCACCGCGTCGAGGTTGTGGAGATCGCGTTCCAGGCTGTGGCGCACGTGATCGGCGACCGTGCCCTTCTCTCGCGCCGTCGCCTCGACGATCCGGTACGGCGTGACCCGCTGGATGAAGTGCTCCCGGAGGTCCTTGAGGAAGTCGGCGTACTGACGGTAGCCCAGCGCCTGGATCGTCCGGACGATCGTCGCCGGATCGACGCGATAGCGGCGAGCCAGGGCGCGGGAGGAAAGGAAGAAGGTCTCGTCGGGATTCTCCAGCGCCGCCTGGATGATCCTGAGCCGCCGCGGACTGAGGCGGGTCTGCGCCTCGGCCAGGCGCTGCTCGATCGCGGTGCGTGTCGGCATTTCGATCCCTCCGGTCGAGCCGGCGTGCGCGCGGACTGTCGCGGCGCGCGTAGGATCTCACGACACGGAGACCCTCTTCGCACGCGACGTGAAGCGTTCGACGCTCTCGGTCGCGGAGTTCACGTAGTCCCGGTCGACCTCGTAGCCGAGGCCCGCGCCGCGCGGGACCTCCACGGTTCCGTTCGCGCTGACCTCGACCTCGGGCGAGATGATGTCGCGGGCGAAGTACCGCCGGCTGGCCGAGATGTCCCCCGGCATGGTGAAGCCGGGAAGGCTCGCGAGCGCGATGTTGTGGGCGCGCCCCACGCCCGACTCGAGCATCCCGCCGCACCAGACGGGAACGCCCCGCGAGAGGCACAGATCGTGGATCGCCAGCGCCTGCGAGTAGCCGCCCACGCGGCCCACCTTCAGATTGACGACCCCGCAGCTCCCGAGATCGAGGGCCTGTCGCGCAGCACGCACGCCGCCGATGCTCTCGTCGAGGCAGATCAGGGTATTCAGCGTGCGCTGGAGCTGAGCATGGTCGATCAGGTCGTCGTGCTCGAGCGGCTGCTCGATCATCTGCAGGCCGTACCGGTCCAGGAGGCGGAGGTGGTCGCGATCGGCGAGCGTGTACGCGGCGTTGGCGTCGACCGAGAGCGGGATCTCGGGATTACGGCGGCGAGCCTCCGCGACGACGTCGACGTCCCACCCTGGCTTGATCTTGAGCTTGATCCTCCGGTAGCCGAGGGCCACGTACCGTTCGATGCGCTCCAGCAGGTCTTCGACGCGGCCCTGGATTCCCAGGCTCACGCCGGCGGGGATGCGGTCCTGGGAGCCGCCGAGCACGCGCGAGATCGACTCTCCACGCGAACGCGCGAGCAGGTCGACGAAGGCGAGCTGCAGCCCGGCGCGGGCCATGGGGTGTCCGCGGAACGCGTCGAGCCTGCCGGCCAGATCGTCCAGGCCGAGCACCGGAGCCCGAAGAATCGCCGGCGCGAAGAAGTCCCGCACGACGTGCACCGCCGTCCCGACGGTCTCGTAGCTGTAGAGAGGCTGCTCGCCGGCGACGATCTCTCCCCAGCCCTCCAGCCCCTCTCCCTCCATCCGGACGAGCACGATCAGGCGGGAGCTGACCCGCCCGAAGCTCGTCTCGAACGGCTCGACGAGCTCGAGGCGGACGAGCCGGAGGTCGATTCC
>Ga0068868_100003564_pt1 | contig 10840 bp, 10 predicted proteins | sample KBSMisM42_FD_64660 | JGI IMG/M metagenome (GOLD analysis project Ga0068868, IMG submission 64660) | Miscanthus rhizosphere microbial communities from Kellogg Biological Station, Michigan, USA - KBS Miscanthus M4-2 | ecosystem: Host-associated > Plants > Roots > Rhizosphere > Soil ...
GGCACCGCGGCGGACTACATCAAGTTCACCCAGATGATCCTCAACAAGGGCCGCGGCAACGGCAACCAGTTGCTCAAGCCCGAGACGGTCGCGCTGATGGGCCAAAACCACATCGGCGATCTCACCATGGGGAAGATGACGACCGCCATCGGATGGGCGACCAACGATGTCGATCTCTATCCTGATATCGTGAAGAAGTGGGGCTTGAGCTTCCTGATCAACACCGCCAAGACGCCGGAAGGCCGCAGCGCCGGCAGCCTCGCCTGGGCGGGTCTCGCCAACACCTATTTCTGGATCGATCCGGCGCGTAACGCGGCCGGTGTGATCCTGATGCAGCTGTTGCCGTTTGCGGACAAGAAGTGTCTGGAAGCCTTTGCCGGCTTCGAACGCGGCGTCTATGCCGAGCTCGATGCGGGGCAGAAGGCGGCTTAGTACCGATACGCTTCCGGCGCGATCGATCCGGTCGCGCCGGAAGACACCTCGTCGGATTTAGCCCATAATGGGCCTGGCATGTACTTCGACGCATGGAGGAACAAGCTTGGCCGAAATAGCAGCGAGTTATGTTTGCGGTGTCGCCGATGCGCCGCTGTTGGGCGACACCATCGGGCGCAGCCTCGATCTGGCAGCTCAACGCTGGGCCGGCCGCGAAGCGCTGGTTTCGCCAAGCCATAATGTCAGGTGGACGTGGACGGAATTCGCCGAACGTGTCGATGCGCTGGCCGCCGGTTTCATCGCGCTCGGGCTCGAACGCGGGGCGCGGATCGGCGTCTGGTCGCTCAACCGCCCGGAATGGGCGCTGACGCAGTTCGCCGCCGCCAAAGCCGGGCTCATTCTCGTCACCATCAACCCCGCCTACCGCCTGAGCGAACTCGAATTCGCGCTCGCCAAGGTCGGCTGTGTCGCGATCGTCACGGCAACGGCGTTCAAGACCTCCAACTACATGGAGATGCTGAACACGCTGCTGCCTGAGCTGGCGAAATCCACACCGGGCGAGTTACACGCAGCGCGGCTGCCGCAGTTGCGCGCGGTGATCCAGATCGGCGGGCCGGCGTCAGCAGGCACGATCGCATTCGAAGACGTGACGCGCATGGGCGGCGCGCGCCACCGCGAACAGCTCGCCGCGCTGGCCAGGACGCTGCAGTTCGACGATCCCGTCAATATTCAGTTTACCAGCGGCACCACCGGATCGCCCAAGGGCGTCACGCTGACGCATCACAACATTCTCAATAACGGCTATTTCGTCGGACGCGCGATGCGCCTGACCGAACAGGACCGCATCTGCATTCCGGTTCCGCTCTATCACTGCTTCGGCATGGTGATGGGCAATCTCGCATCCGTCACGCTCGGCGCCACCATGGTCTATCCCGGCGAAGGTTTCGACCCGCTGGCGACGCTGCAAACGATCGAGCGGGAAAAATGCACGACGCTCTATGGCGTACCGACGATGTTCATCGCTGAACTCGACCACCCCGAATTTTCCAAATTCGACCTTTCGTCACTCCGCACCGGCATCATGGCCGGCGCACCCTGCCCGATCGAGGTGATGCGGCGCGTCAACGAATCGATGAACATGCGCGACATCACGATCGCCTACGGCATGACCGAAACAAGTCCCGTGAGCTTCCAGAGCGCCACCGACGATCCGCTGGAACGGCGGGTGTCCACTGTCGGGCGCATTCATCCGCATGTCGAGGTCAAGGTCGTCGACCTCGAGGGCCGCGTGGTGCCGCGCGGCGAACGCGGCGAACTCTGCACCCGCGGCTACAGCATCATGCTGGGCTATTGGGACGAAGCCGAAAAGACGGCCGACGTGCTCGATGCCAGCGGATGGATGCACACCGGCGACATCGCCATCATCGACGCGGAGGGTTACTGCAACATCGTCGGCCGCATCAAGGACATGGTGATCCGCGGCGGCGAAAATCTCTATCCGCGCGAGATCGAGGAATTTCTGTACCGGCATCCAAAAATCCAGGACGTGCAGATTTTTGGCGTCGCCGACGATCGTTACGGCGAGGAGCTCTGCGCATGGATCCGGACGCGCACGGGCGAAACGCTGACCGCCGACGAGGTGCGTGCCTTCTGTCATGGACAGATCGCCCACAACAAGATCCCGCGCTATGTCGAGTTCGTCGACGAATTTCCGATGACGGTCACCGGCAAGATCCAGAAATTCATGATGCGTGAGGCGGTCGAATCGCGGCTCGGATTGAAGACAGCAAAGACGGCGTGAGTCGCGGGCAGTCGTTTTCGCTCGGCGACGGTCTGTACGAATTTTTGCCAGAGGGAGCGCACGTCCTGATGATAACTAGCATCCACCGCTTGCACGAACGGGCGGCCGTCCAGGATCGCCTTCATCATGCCGTCAAAGGCAGACCCATCTGACTCCCGAAGATAGTTTACAAACAATCCGGCTTGTCGGTAGGCCAGCACGACCGGATACCAGGAAGGGGCGGTCTTTGCCGGTACTCTGTCGAAACGAATGCCACTCAGGCTTTGCAGGCTGCCAGCGTCGTCGATCGCTATTTGCTCTCCTCGTTGAATTGCAGTTCTCGCTTCCTCTTCGCTAACTAATTCTGCGCCCCCGCCGCCCGACACCATAACGGCCAAGCCTTCGTTGAACCAACTTGGCAGGTGAAGAACCGCGTTCGTGCCGATCCAGCCCTGAAGATGAGCATGCGATAGCTCGCGTACCACCGGCAATGCCGCGGCCGTGCTCGCGGCCACGTTGATCAGTGCCAGAGGCAGCCCAACGATGATCCAGAAGGTGCGACGGCGCATTCCGCATATACTCCGGCGGTTTCACGGGACGTCACGGTAGAAACGGCGCTGTTGTCGCTTGTCAGCTGTTCTCGCCGTCTTCGTTCGCGGGTTTGATTCGAATGCCGCGGCGCGCCAGTGCCTCGCGAAGAAGAATCTCGATTTCGGCGTTGACGCTCCGCAAGTCCGCCCCGGCGCAACGCTTTACCGCATCCAGAATCGCTTTCTCTGCCCGGAGCGGAAAGGGGATGCGTTCGGGTCCGGGCGGCCGGCCTCGTTGAGCCATGATCGGTCACGAGTAGAGGGTGCCGGTATTGATCACGGGCGTGACCTCCCTGTCGCCGACCAGAACAACGAGCAGATTGGAGATCATCGCAGCCTTGCGTTCCGGATCGAGGGCGTCAGCGAGTTTCTTGCGGTCGAGCTCGTTGAGAGCGTCCTCAACGATGCTCACCGCCCCTTTCACAATCATGCGTCGGGCGGCAACCACGGCGCTGGCGGCCTGTCTCCGGAGCATGGCGCTCGCAATCTCGGACGAATAGGCGAGGTGGGAGATTCGTGCTTCGAGCACCGCGACACCGATCGGCTCCATGCGTGCGCGGAGCTGCTGCAGCAAGGCTTCGATGATCGCGTCGCCACCGTCGCGCAAACTGACCGTCGAGACCGACTCATTCGGCTTCCCCGTTTCACCCGTCAGTGGTTCGCCTTGCCGTTCCGCTTCCTCGGTCTCGACCAGATCGTAAGGGTGAACGCTTACCATCCGTCGCAGCGCGGTTTCACTCTGCGACTTCACGTAGCTGGCGTAGGAGGCGACCTCCAGAAGCGCCTTTGCAGCGTCCTCCACACGCCAGACGATTACGGCACCAATATCGATCGGATTGCCGACGGCATCATTGACCTTGAGCGGTCCACTTTCCAGCGTCTCCAGGCGGCGCGAGACCTTGTTCTTGGAGTTGAAAGGATTGACCCACCAAAAACCCGGCCGGTGCTGGGTGCCGACGTAGCTTCCGAACAACAGGCAGACCAGGCTTTCGTTGGGCTGAAGCACGACGAGGCCCTTGAGGACGCCGATAGCGAGGAGGACGGCGATGATGATCGGTGACAGGGCGATCCATGCTCGAACGAGAGAGCCGTCGTGTGGGTCGAACCGGATGTAGGAAAGACAGCAAAGGAATGCGATCGAGGCCAGGCCGATCGCAAGCATCGCATACCCGTTGACGGCAAGGAGCTCCTTGTCGGCAAACGCGCTGCGAACTGACGGTACCGAACTGATCGTGGCCGACATAATGAGCCTCCATTCACAATTCCTGATATATTTATGATATCAAATAATCGACGCGTGTCAAGCCGCGTTCGCGCGCGCTCCAGGGTAAGGGCTGTTCGTGCCGCGAATGCCGCCAAGTAAAAAACGAACCCCTACACCGGCAAGCCGTTCTGCTTTGCCAATTCCTTCAGCGACACCTGCGGCCGCGCACCGATATGCTGGATGACTTCGGCCGCCGCCAGCGCACCCAGACGTCCGGCATTTTCATGGCCGGCATTGCGCACCAGACCGAACAGGAATCCGGCGGCGAACAGATCGCCGGCGCCGGTGGTGTCGACGAGCTTCGAAATCGGGAACGCCGGCACCGCGGTGACGCCGTCCTTTGAGGCAACCATGCAGCCCTTTTCGCTGCGGGTGACGACACCGAGCTTGGTGTCAAGGCGCAATTGCTTCAGCGCGGTGTCGAAATCCGAGGTCTGATACAGCGAATGCAGTTCGGCCTCGTTGGCGAACACCAGGTCGACCGTGCCCTTGCGCATCAGATCGAGAAACTCGTCGCGATAGCGATCGACGCAAAATGAATCCGACAAGGTCAGCGCGACCTGGCGGCCCGCGTCATGCGCGATCGTCGCTGCCTTGACGAAGGCTTCCTTGGCGCTCTGGGGATCCCAGAGATAGCCTTCGAGATATACGATGCTTGACGCTGTGATCTGGGCCGCGTCGATATCTGAGGGCATCAGTTCCTGCGCGGCACCGAGATAGGTGTTCATGGTGCGCTCGCCGTCCGGCGTTACCAGAATGTAGGAGCAGCCGGTAGCGGGACCGTCGGACGCAGCCTTGGTCTCGAACGCGACCCCGGCGGCGCGGATGTCGTGGCTGTAAAGCCGGCCGATCTGGTCGTCCTTGACCTTACCGACATAGGCGGCACGCGCCCCGAGATTGGCGACGCCTACGATGGTGTTGGCCGCCGAACCCCCGGACATCTCGGTCGCCGGGCCCATATCGCCGTAGATCGAGGTGGCGCGCGCCTCGTCGATCAGCGCCATGCCGCCCTTGGTCATGCCGTGGCGGCCAAGAAATCCCTCGTCGGTCTGCACCAGCACGTCAAAAATCGCATTGCCGATTCCGAGCACGTCGTATTTTGCGTCAGCCATTCGTCCGTCCTGTCTGCGGCAATTTGCGGGGAAGCCGATTTACCGGCAAAAGAAGGCTGCGGCCTATCACGATCCGCCCCGCGCCAGCAAGCGATCAAGCCGCTGTAGAACTGTTATAGAGACGTCATGATCCGCTCCTTCCTCACGGTATCGACGGGAACGCTGGCCTCGCGGCTGCTGGGATTCGTGCGCGATTCCGCGATCGCGGCGCTGCTCGGCGCAGGTCCCATCGCGGACGCTTTCCTCGCCGCGTTTCAGCTGGTCAACGTCGTCAGGCGGCTGTTGACTGAAGGCGCGCTGAACGCCGCGCTGGTGCCGGCATGGCTGCGCGTGCGCGAAACTGACGGCGCCGCGGCGGCGGCAATATTCGCCGGTCGCGTGCTCGGCACCGTCACGGCGGCGTTGATCGCAGCGTCGGTATTGCTGGGACTGCTGATGCCGCTGGTCATCGCCGTGCTGGCGCCGGGTTTTTCCGGGCACGAAACACTTGGGCTTGCCGTGGACAACGCCCGCCTGATGCTGCCGTATCTCGCCTTTGCCGGCCCGGTGACCGTCATGATGGCGCTGTTGAACGCGCAGGGCCGTTTTGCGTTGGCGGCGTTCTCGCCGCTGTTGTTCAACATCGCGCTGATATCGGTCATGGTCGTGCTGATGGCGTTGCCGCAGGACGCGGTCCGGGCTGCGCAGATCATCGCGGCTACCGTCGGCATCGCCGGCCTGCTGCAATTGTCCATTCTGGTGCTGCGTCATGGCGGCGGCATCGCAACGCCGCTGCGTATTTCGTTCGACAAGGAAATGCGCGGCTTCGTCGCGAAGGCGATCCCGGGGATGATCGCCAGCAGCGGCCCGCAATTGCTTGTTATTGCCGGCGCGATCATCGCGTCATCGTCGCCATCGGCGGTGTCGTGGCTCTATTTCGCCAACCGCCTGGTCGAATTGCCGCTCGGCATCGTCGGCGTCGCCATGGGCACGGTGCTGATTCCCCAGATGACGCGAGCGGTACGCGGCGCCGATAAAAATGCAATCGCACATGCCGAATCGCGCGGCCTCGAACTGGCGGCGGGACTGGCGTTGCCGGCGACACTCGGCTTGATCGTGCTGAGCGAGCCGATCGTGGCGATCCTGTTCGAGCATGGCGCCTTCACATCAGCCGATACCAAGGCGACCGCGCACGCCTTGATGTGGCTGGCGCTCGCTCTACCCGCTCAGGTACTGGTCAAGGCGCTGTCGCCGGCGTTCTTTGCGCGCGAGGACACGCTGACGCCGCTGCTCGCAACGCTCAAGGGCGTCGTGTTCGCCATCGCCCTGGCGGTACTGCTTGGCCATTTCTTCGGCACCGGCGGCATCGCAGCCAGTATCGCGCTGGGGGCATGGAGCACGGCGCTCACCCTGATCCGCAGGGGCGCCGAGACATTCGGGTTTTCGATCGACGCAGCGGCGCGCCAGCGTCTGCCACGTATTCTCATAGCCGCGCTGGCGATGGGCGCGCTGTTGTGGCTTGCGGCGTCGCGGCTCACGCCCGCGCTAACCCCGAGCTCGCATGGCCTCGTCATTCTCCTGCCCATTCTGATTCTCGCCGGGATTGCGATTTACGGCCTGTTCCTGCGGCTTCTTGGCGTTGCCGGCTGGCGTGAGACGGTTAACGCGATCAGGCAAAACGCATCCGACGACTTGCACGACTAGGGCTTAAGTGGCAAACGACGGCGCGAAAACGCAATTCCAGGAAGCTAACCATGGCCATGGTGCAACGGGTTTTTTCGGGCGTCCAGCCGACGGGCAATTTGCATCTCGGCAATTACCTCGGCGCGATCGTCAATTTCGTCAAACTGCAAGAGACGCATAATTGCATCTATTGCGTCGTCGACATGCACGCGATCACGATGGGGATAGACGTCTGGGGCGGTCCGGCCGAGCTCGCGCGCAATACCCGCGAAGTGACCGCGGCCTTCATTGCGTCCGGCATCGATCCGAAAAAGCATATCGTGTTCAATCAGAGCCAGGTCTCGGGGCATGCCGAGCTTGCCTGGATCTTCAATTGCGTGGCGCGGATCGGCTGGCTCAGCCGCATGACGCAGTTCAAGGATAAAGCCGGCAAAGATCGCGAGGCGGCGTCTGTGGGACTTTACGACTATCCCGTGCTGATGGCGGCCGACATTCTGGTCTATCGCGCCACCCATGTGCCGGTCGGCGAGGACCAGAAGCAGCATCTCGAACTGTCCCGCGACATCGCGCAGAAGTTCAACAATGACTTTGCCGACTCGATCCGCAGTCACGGCTTCAATGATGGATTGTTCTTCCCGCAGCCGGAGCCGCTGATCACGGGCCCCGCGACGCGCGTGATGAGCCTGCGCGACGGCACCAAGAAAATGTCGAAGTCGGATTCATCGGACAATTCACGAATCAATTTGACCGACGATGCCGACACCATTGCGCAAAAAATCCGCAAGGCGAAGACAGATCCGGAACCGTTGCCGTCGGAAGAGAAGGGGCTGGAGGCGCGGCCCGAGGCCGACAATCTCGTCGGCATCTATGCAGCGCTGGCAGGCCGCAGCAAGGCCGAGGTCCTCACCGAATTCGGCGGCGGGCAATTCTCCAGCTTCAAGAACGCGCTGGTGGAACTTTGCGTCGCCAAACTGTCGCCGATCGCCTCGGAGATGAAACGGCTGGTCGCCGATCCCGGCCATGTCGATTCCATCCTGATCGACGGCGCCCAGCGCGCGCAGGCGATTGCCGTGGAAACTATGAACGCCACCAAAGACATCGTCGGATTCATTCGCAAAACCTGAAGATCGTCCCCCGGCGAGAAACGCGACGCCGCTTGTCGAAGACGGCTGCGTCGTGGCAGCATGCGTCGGTTTGGCGCAGCACCGGTACATGCATGACCACCCAGCGACGAAGCTACGAGACGGGTCACAAGCCAAAATGCCTGGTTATCGTTGACGACACCGCGGAGTGGGACCGGGCGGTCTACTATGCCAGCCGGTGGGCGATCCGGGTCGGCGGCGGCGTGGTGATGCTGCGTGTCATCGAAATCGAGGACCAGAACCAGCAATGGCTCGGGGTTGCCGACATCATGCGCGCCGAGGCGGAAGACACCGCCAATGAGGCGCTCGATCGCGCCTCCGGCCGCGCCAATGGCATCGCCGCGATCACGCCGGAGCGGGTGATTCGCGAGGGCGATCCGACCGAACAGATCCTCGACGTGATCGACAAGGACGTCGATATCTCGATGCTGGTGCTGGCGGCCAATCCGGGCGCCGAAGGCCCCGGCCCGTTGATTACCCTGATCGCCGGGGCCGCAGGCGCCTTCCCGATCCCCGTCACCATCGTTCCCGGCGATCTCAGCGACGCCGATATCGACGCCCTTTCGTAGGACCCCGTCGGTTCTTTTAGATCAGAACCGAGACAGCGCTCCGAGGGCATGCCTCGCCGGGAGACGCCCTGACAAAAAACCCAGCTAATACAACGGGAACTACAGCTCTGCGCCCCTTGACCGTGCACTGGCAGTCGCCATCTGCTATGGGAAACCCACGCGCCGGCCTTGAACCGGCGACGCCGGAGAAAGCCAATGTTCATCCAGACCGAAGCCACGCCCAATCCCGCCACCCTGAAGTTCATCCCCGGCCGCATTGTGCTCGATACCGGCACCATGGAATTCGCCAATCGCGAAGCCGCCGCGCGTTCGCCGCTTGCCGAACGGTTGTTCGCCGTGCCCGGCGTCACCAGCGTGTTTTACGGCTCCGATTTCGTCACCGTGACCAAGGACGACAGCGACTGGCAGCATCTGAAGCCCGCGATCCTCGGCGCCATCATGGAGCACTATATGTCCGGTGCGCCGTTGCTCGCCGACGGCAGCGCGGGAAATGACGAGGCGCTCGACGAGGAAGACGAATTCTTCGACGAGGCCGACGCCGAGACGGTCGAGACCATCAAGGATCTGATCGAGACGCGGGTTCGCCCGGCAGTGGCCAATGACGGCGGCGATATCACCTTCCGCGGCTTCAAGGACGGCATCGTCTATCTCAACATGAAGGGTTCGTGCGCGGGCTGCCCGTCATCAACGGCGACGCTGCAGCACGGCATCCAGAACCTGCTTAAGCATTTCGTGCCCGACGTGGTTGAGGTCCGGCCGATGTGATAGGGGAGCCGTAGGGCGGGCGCCACGCCAAGAGCGTTTTGCCCATTCCACGAAACCCGCCGGGGCATGACGGGACGATTGCGGGTTGCTATACCTGCTTCATGCTGATCCTCGCCATCGATACCGCGCTTGATGCTTGCGCCGCCGCCGTGCTCGACACCAGCGCGAACAAGATGCTCGCGCAGGAATCGCAAGCGATGAAGCGCGGCCATGCCGAAGCCTTGATGCCGCTGATCGCGCGCGTGATGAAGGAATCCGGCATCGCATTCGACGCGCTGGATCGCGTCGCGTCGACGACGGGTCCCGGCAGCTTCACCGGATTGCGTGTCGGCCTCTCCGCCGCGCGCGGCATTGCCTTGGCCGCCGGAAAGCCGGTCGTCGGCCTGACCACGCTGACCGCTTACGCCGCTCCCGTCGTTGCCGAGAACGGCGAGTATCCGATCATCTCCGCAATCGATGCGCGGCACGATCACGTGTATTTTCAGGTGGTGAGCGGCAATGGCAGTCCGCTGATCAAGCCGCAAGTGGCGCCGATCGCCGAAGCCCTCGATGCGTCGCGTTTCGGCACGCCGCATCTGGTCGGCAATGCCGCCAGGATTTTGGCCGATCGCTGGCTGGCCGATACTCCGCCGCCGCTCACGATCGACCCGCAGCCGGCGCCCGATATTGCCTGGGTGGCGTGGCTCGCCGCCGCGGTCAGTCCCGAGAGCTCGCCGGCAAAGCCGTATTATCTACGCGCGCCTGACGCCAAGCCGCCAAAGGACCCGCTCGCCAACGCTGCGCAGCCACCGGCGTCATGACGACATGGTTTTCGCAATGGTGGGGCGGAGGCACTGCTGTGGTGGAGCCGGCCAGCCAGCGCGACGCGGCGCGTCTGGCGCAGCTGCATGGCGCATCGTTTCACCGCGGCTGGGGCGAAGGCGAATTCGAGGCTATGATGAGCGAGCGCAATACGCTGGTTCATCGGCTCAGACTCGGGCGCAAGATCATCGGATTTGCGGTGTCGCGGATGGCCGCGGATGAAGCCGAAATATTATCTATTGCCATCGATGCCGGTCAGCGCGGCCGCGGACTGTCGCGCAATCTGTTGCTGACCCATCTCGGCCATCTCGCCGGCCGCGGCGTGCGCACCATATTTCTTGAAGTCGAGGAAAATAACCAACCGGCCCGAAGACTGTATGAATGGGCCGGATTCGGCGTCGTTGGCCGCCGCGAGCGCTACTACCAGCAAACCGGCGGGGAGCAATTGAATGCACTTCTGATGCGGCGCGACTTGTCGTAGTATGCGCTCGAAAACGCTATAAGGCCCGACACCATGTCCGTACTAAAATCTCCGTCCGCGCACAAAAATACCGGAATCGAGGCCCGCTGCGCCGCTACAGGCATGCGCATGACCGAGCAGCGCCGCGTGATCGCGCGCGTGCTCGCGGATTCGGTGGATCATCCCGACGTCGAGGAACTGTACCGCCGTTGCGTCGCGGTCGACGACAAGATCTCGATCTCGACCGTGTATCGCACCGTCAA
>Ga0068868_100003569_pt1 | contig 10833 bp, 6 predicted proteins | sample KBSMisM42_FD_64660 | JGI IMG/M metagenome (GOLD analysis project Ga0068868, IMG submission 64660) | Miscanthus rhizosphere microbial communities from Kellogg Biological Station, Michigan, USA - KBS Miscanthus M4-2 | ecosystem: Host-associated > Plants > Roots > Rhizosphere > Soil ...
CACCGGTGTGCAGTCGGGGTTGTGTGTGGACGCGACGGGTGCGGCCACCGCGAACGGCACGAAGATCGTCCTGTGGGCCTGCAACGGCGGCACCAACCAGCAATGGAGCCTGCGCAGCTGAACTGCGTCCCGAGCTTTGGAGGTTCGATGCACCGCAGAGTCGATCGTCCGTTGGCGACGCTGGCCGCCCTCGTGGTCGGTGCGTCCGCCGCGCTGATCCCGAGCGTCGCGGCGGCCGCCACCGCCACCGTCAACCCCGGAACCAGATGGACCGATGCGGCCGGCAATCCGTTGCAGGCGCACGGAGCCGGCATCTTCGTTGTCGGTTCCACCTACTACCTGGTCGGTGAGGACAAGAGCGCGGGGGCGACGTTCACCGCCGTCGCCTGCTACTCCTCCACGGACCTCGTCCACTGGACCCGGCAGACCGACGCGTTGTCCCGCCAGGCGAGCGGAGATCTGGCGGCGGGCCGGATCGTGGAGCGGCCGAAGGTGCTCTTCAACAGTGCCACCGGCCGGTACGTGATGTGGATGCACATCGACAACACGTCGTACAACGATCAACGCGCCGGCGTCGCGGTCAGCACCACACCGTGCGGTCCTTACACGTATCTCGGAGCGACCCGGCCACTCGGGCATCCGAGCCGGGATCTCGGACTGTTCAAGGACGACGACGGCACGGCGTACATGATCCACGAGGATCCGGCCGCCGGCATGCGCATCGAGCGCCTTGCCGCCGACTACACCAGCGCGCAGAGCACCGTCGCCACCTTCCCGTCGCTGGAGTCGCCGGCCGTCGCGAAGGTGGCGGGTCGCTACTTCCTGCTCGCGTCGCATCTCACGGGGTGGGCAACCAACGACAACGTGTACGCGACTGCGACGTCGCTGGCCGGCCCCTGGAGCGGATTCAGCAACTTCGCCGTGGCGGGCACCCGAACGTACGACTCGCAGACGTCGTTCCTGCTGCCGGTCACCGGGAGCGCGGGCACCAGCTATGTCTACGTCGGAGACCGGTGGAATCCATCGAACCTCAACGCGTCGCTGCCGGTATGGCTGCCGATCACCCTCACCGCCGGCGGCACCGCGGCGTTGAGCTGGCACGCCTCCTGGGGCATCGACACCAGCACCGGTGCCGTGACGCTGACGGCAAGCCGCCTGATCGGCAACCAGTCCAGCCGCTGCCTGGACATCACCGGTGCCTCCCAGGCGAACGGAGCCGCTGCCGAACTGTGGGACTGCAACGGCGGTGCGAACCAGAGCTTCGCGCCGAACACCGCCGGAGAGCTGCGGGTGTACGGCAGCAAGTGCGTGCAGGCCCGCGGCCAGGGCACCACCGCGGGAACCACCGTCGACATCTCCGACTGCACCGGCGGCAACCACCAGAAGTGGATGCTCGGCAACGACGGCAGTGTCGTGGGTGTCCAATCGCGACTGTGCCTCGATGCGAACGGCCAAGGCACGGCGAACGGTACAAAGGTTCAGCTCTGGACCTGCAACGGTGGCGCCAATCAGAAGTGGACCCGAGCGTAGGACGGTCGTGCGGCAACCGCGCCGTTCGCGTCCGTCAGGACGCGAACGGCGCGGTTGCGCGTTCAGCGGTAGCCGGCGGCGATGATGTTCGCCTGCACCGCGTTCTCCGTCGCATCCGACGGATAACCGGCGACCATGGCGCCCTCGTAGAAGGTGCCCGCGCTGAGGTTGGCGCCACCGTTCGGCTTGCAGCAGTCGCCGCCGCTGCCCAGCACGATGGCGCCCTGCTTCTTCATGGGGCTGTACCCGGGGGGAAGCGCGCCGTCCCACAACGTGGTGAGGTTGCCGGACTGGGCGTTGCTGCCCTTCATGGCGAAGCGTGACGTGCCGTTGTTCTTCAAGGTGGCAGTGACGAACCGGCTCGTGAAGGCCCGCTGGTTCTGGTTCCAGGACTGGCTGCCGCCCGAGTAGAGGCCGTACTCGAGGTCGGCCTGAACCCACGGACCGGTCCCCGAGCAGCCGCCGAACCAGCACTGGGTGCTGAAGTTGATCGCGTCCATCGCACCGGGCCCGTCGGCGGTCCGGGTGGTCTCGCTGTTGCCGTAGTCGAAGCAGCATCCCCCGTTGGCGTGGGTTCCGCTGGTGACCATGTACATTCCCTCGGGCGCGCTGCCGGTCGGCACACCGGTGAGGTGGCCGTCGCGCCAGTAGCTGTTGCCGGGGTTGATGTACAACGAGTACGCCTTGCTGCCCCCAACCGTCAGCGACTCGGTGGTCGCTCGTGCGGGGCTGCTCTGCGGCGAGCCGGGTACGACGCTTGACCCCTGGTACCACAGGTGGTTGCCGCGGCCCGTCTGGTCGTAGACGACGGTGATGACGCACGTGGTGCCGGCGCAGAACGAGTCCTGTGCCGCGGCGTTGGCGGTGCCGCCCGCCGCCAGCACGCCGATGTCGCGGGTCGTGTTGTCGGACGAGCGCCGGACCTGGTAGAGGTTGCCGCCGTAGGTGTGGAAGAGCGCGCGGGTCGTGCTGTGCGCGGCAACGCACGGCGTGCCACCGGATGCGTAGATGTCGCACGGGGCCGATCCCGAGGGTGGTGGGGTCGCCGACTGGCTCCATTGCTGGTTGCCGCCGCCGTTGCAGGCCCACAGGACGATCTTCGTGCCGTTCGCGGTGGCCGCACCCGTCGCGTCCACACACAACCCCGACTGCACACCGGTGATCGTCCCGCTGGCATTGACGTTCCACTGCTGGTTGGCCTGACCGTTGCAGTCCCAGATGATCACCTGCGTACCGTTCGTACGACCCTGACCACTCGCATCCAGACACTTACCACCGAACACCTGCAGCTGACGACCCGACGTGTACGTCCAGGACTGGTTCGCCTGACCACCGCAGTCCCACAACTGAACCTGGGTGCCGTTCGCCGTCGACGAGTTCGGCACATCCACACACCGACCCGACTGACCACCCACGATCCGCTGACCTCCGCCACCCGACGGCGGGAGCAGTGTGACCGTGAACGTGTCGTCGACCGCCGTGTGTGAAAGGTTGACGGTCGTGGCGTTGCCGGACAGCGTCACCACGCTGTCCCGCACCGTGAGCGGGGCGGAGACGGCGCCGCCGTTGTTGAACGCGATGCTCTGCACGACCACCCGCACCTGGTTGTTCTGCACGACGCCGGCGAGGGTGTCGAGGCGCTGCAGGCCGACGGCGACATTGCCGGTCGTGCGGCCGCCGCCGACGAGGATCTTCGCGGCCCCGGACGTCTTGGTGGCAAAGGCGTCGTACGACGCACTCGGGGTCACCGACACCGTCTGGCCCGTCTGCGAACCGTAGAAGGAGTACACCCACCACTCGCCCTTCGGCAGGTACTGTCCGTTCGAGTTGCGCGTCAACAGACCGGCCAGGTCATTGTGCAGGTTGGAGCCGCCGGCCCAGTTCGCTCGCAACCCGTCCGCGCCCGCGCGCTCGAGCCGGGCGATGTACCACGCGCCGTCACCCGGATTCTGCTCGTTGCCCGCTCCGTACTCGTTGATCTGGTACGGCCGCGGATGCGGGATCCCGCGCGCGTCGAGCGTCGCGTTGGCCGTCGCGACGTTCGCCACCGGATCGCCCGGCAGCGAATGCCAGCTGACGATGTCGGGCACGACGTTGTTCGCGCGCACGAAGTCCAGATACTGCGTCCACCAGCCGCCGGTCGACGGCACGCAGGCGCAACTCGGGCCGACGATCAGATGGGTCGGGAACGCGGCCCGGATCCGCTGATAGGTGCGCCGCCAGAGCTCGAAGTACTGCGCCTGCGGGCGGTTCCAGAAGAGGGTGATGTTCGGCTCGTTCCAGATGTCCCACTCGACGGTGAGCCCGGCCGTCCGCACGTCGTTGAACACCCGGCTGAGGAAGTTGTCGTAGTCGGTCCAGTCGCCGTTGTCGCCCGGGAAGCGGCTGATGGCTGCGCCGTCGGCTCCCCACAGGTCGTGGTCGAGCAGCACGAACCGGCCGCCGAGCGCGGCGGTGCGCCGAGCCTGCGCCAGCGTGGCGTTCCATCGGCGGTCGTAACCACCGCCGACCCAGCCGCCGCCCGGAAGTTGCGCGCCTCCGGCCCGCATGGCGCGGAACCGTACGTCGGTGAAGAAGTTGTCGGGCGGCGCGGTGCCGTTCTCGGTCATGCCGTAGATCCAGCCGGACGCCCGGTTGGTTGGCGCGGCGCCGGTCGTGGCGAAGTTGACGCTGATCGATTCGTCGGCCGCGAACGCCGGCGGTGCGACCGAAAAGGTGAGTACGGCGGCGAGCGATACGGCTCCGGCGAGGACGCGGGTGACGTGCACGGGTACCACCTCTGTTCGGCGGAAGGTGCGGCGAAGGGGACGGGTTGCGCAGGCTCCACCGCTGCTTGCTCTCGCCGTTACCAGCGGACCTGCAACGCCGTCAAACCGGGCAGCGAACCGATTCGATCGGACCGTAGTTCCGCCCGGCGGCGCGTGTCAAGTGGTGGCCGTCGATATGTTGCCGTCAGCGGCCGCCGATCGGCCGTCGGCGATCGGGCGGCCGGCGATCGGCGATCAGCGGCCGACCGTCAGCGGCCGGCCGGCACCGGCCCGGTGCTCGCGCGCAGCGAGATCGGCGGGGCGAGCAGCACGTGCCGCGTCGGCACCTCCGGCGCGGCGATGCGCTCGAGCAGCAGTTCGACCGCCAGCGCACCCATCTCCAGCGCCGGCACGTCGGCCGCGGTCAGCGGCGGCCGGAAGTCCTCCGCCCAGTGCCTGGCCGCGACGCCGGCGATGGAGAAGTCCTTCGGCACGGCCCGTCCGGCGGCCGCCAGCCCTCGCTGGACGCCGGGCAACGCGGCCTCGTTGATGGTGGCCACCGCGGTGACCTTCGGTTGGCTGGCAAGAATCTCCTCGACGCACGCCTCTCCGGCGGCCGCCTCGTCGGCACAGCAGAAGTCGCTGCCGGCAAGGCCGCGCGCGGCCACGGCCGCGGCGAACCCGCGCAGGGCCCGATGGCTCGGTCCGTAGCCGGCGGCGACCAGTTCCGCCGAGCGGTTGATCAAGGCGACGTTCCGGTGCCCGAGATCGGCGAGATGGTGGACGCAGCGACCGATCAGCGACTCGTAGTCGACGTCGACCCAGCAGGTGCCGTCCGGGTGGGCGGTGCGGCCGATCGTGACGAACGGCAGGCCGGCCTGCCGGAGCCGGGCGACCCGGGCGTCTTCCAGACGGATCTCCATGAGGATCACGCCGTCGACCCTCCGACCGCTGATGACCCGCTCGAAGGACCGGTCGTGGTCGCCGCCCGACGGCGACAGCAGGACGTCCAGGTCGGCGCCGGCGGCCGCCTCGACGACGCTCGCGACGAAGCCCAGTTGCATGTCGGTGAGCCGCCGCTGCGCGGGAGGGATGACCAGTCCGAGCGTGCGGGTGCGGCCCTCCTTGAGCGCTCTGGCGCTCGCGTTCGGCCGGAAGTCGAGTTCGTCGATGACCTCCTGGATGCGGCGGCGGGTCGGCTCCGACACGGTCCGCTTGCCGCTCAGTGCGTACGACACGGTGCTGCGCGACACGCCGGCCCGCCGGGCGATCTCTCCGATGTTCATCCACGCTCCCGCCCGAACCGATTCGTGAGCAGCCTAAGCGGCGTTCGATTTGCGAGTCAACGAGTCCCGGTCGGCGCGGTTGACCTATCCAACCGCCGTACCTATCGTCAGTCGAATCGATTCAACTGTGGGAGAGAGCGTTGTCGATGAGCGAAGCCTTCTCCGTCAACGAGATCCCGTTCAGCTACCACGGATCGTGGTTCGACATCTCGCCTGTCATCGCGGAGAAGACCTACGCCGACGACCTGCACCTCGTGTCGCACCAGACCCGGCTGCATCCCGTGCTCCGCCTCGTCCCGGTGCTCGACGGTCACCGGGTACCCGCCGCAGTGGTTGCCACGCCCGCGAAACTGCGCTGGCATCACGACGGCGACCACGTCGATCTGGCCTACGAGCAACCCGACACGGTGCGGATGCGTGGGGTCGGGCTCGGCCTGCGCATCCTCGCGCCGGACCCGGTCCTCACCCCGTTCACCGGCAGCTACCTCTACTGCGACCCGGTCGCCGACGGTTACGTCTTCACCGTCTACGAGACCGGGCGGCGCTACCGGATCACGGTTCTCGACGGCGCTGCGACGGTCACCGGTGACGAAGCGCTGGGACGCGCGGCGCGGGCGGTGGAGCTACCCTCCGGTTCGCCGTGGGAACTGGCCATCGAGGAGTATGAGACAGGCCGGGCGCCGTACCGGGCGGAGGCGACCCACCAGCAGGTGGTGAAGTCCGCGGAAGCCGAGTTCGCCGGATTCCTCGATGCCGTGGCTCCCTGGCGCAGCCACCGCACTCCGGCTGCCGCCCTCGCGGCGTACGTGCTCTGGTCCGCCACGGTCCGGCCCGCGGGTTTCATCACCCGGCCCGCGGTGCTGATGTCCAAGCACTGGATGGACAAGGTCTGGAGCTGGGACCACTGCTTCAACGCACTCGCCCTGGCCGGAGGGTTGCCCGACCTCGCCTGGCACCAGTTCAGCCTGCCGTTCGACCACCAGGACGAAGCGGGCGCTCTGCCGGACTCAGTCACACACTCGGAGGTGCTCCACAACTTCGTCAAGCCGCCGATCCACGGCTGGACGTTGCGCGGCCTCCGCAACAGCCTGCCCGCTCCGCTCGACCTGAAGGACCTGACCGAAGCCTACGACGCACTGGTCCGATGGACCGATTTCTGGCTTGACTGCCGCCGGGTGGCCGGTGATCCCCTGCCCCACTACCAGCATGGCAACGACAGTGGGTGGGACAACGCCACCACCTTCGACCCCGGACGCCTGGTCGCGACAGCCGACCTCGCCGCGCACCTCAGCGTCCAGGCGCGCGAGCTGGCGGGCGTCGCCGACGAACTCGGACGCACGGCCGACGCACGGCGTTGGTCGGCAACCGCGGACGAACTCACCACGGCGCTGCTCGAGCGGTCGTGGACCGGGGAGCGGTTCGTCACCCGGAGCGTCACCTCCGGTCGTACGTGGGCCAGCACCAGCCTCCTCGACCTCACGCCGATCATCCTCGGCGAGCGGCTGCCGCAGACGGTTCGGGAGGCGTTGGCCCGCCACATCGCGGCACACCTCACGCCGCACGGCCTGGCCACCGAACACCCCGGATCCCCCCACTACGAGGCGGACGGATACTGGCGCGGCCCAATCTGGGCGCCTGCCACCGTGCTCATCGAGGATGGTCTGCGTCGGGCCGGTTACCTCGGGCTCGCCGACCGGGTGAGCGCCACCTTCCGCGCGCTGTGCGAGCGGTCGGGATTCGCCGAGAATTTCGACGCGGGCACCGGCGAGGGTCTGCGCGACCGGGCCTATACCTGGACCGCCAGCGCCTACCTCATTCTGGCCGGCGCCTGGCACCGTCGATCTGACGACGCTGGATACCGGTGACGCCGGCGGGCCCGACCGCTCGTTGTCAGGGTTGCCGCTCGCCACCGGTGGCGTCGCCCACCGCGACGACGGGGTTGGTCAACGTTCCCAGCGCCGGGGACGTTATCTCGATCGTGTCACCGGGCCGCACCGTGAAATCGGCACCCGGTACGACACCGGTACCGGTCAGCAGCACCACACCGGCCGGAAAACTCAGCGCCCGGAACAACCAGCCGGCCAGGTCCTCGAAGCCGCGGGTCATTTCGGAGGTGGAGGTGGTTCCGGCGTACGCCTCGCAGCCCGCACGCAGTACCCGCAACCCGATCTGGAACGGACCAGGCTCGACCGCCCAACTCGGCACGATCGCGGGGCCCAGCGCACAGGAACGGTCGTAGATTTTCGCCTGCGGTAGGTAGAGGGGGTTCTCACCCTCGATCGACCGGCTGCTCATGTCGTTGCCCAGCGTGTAGCCGAACACGTCTCCGGCCGCGTTGAGCACCAGGCCGACCTCGGCCTCGGGCACGTCCCAGCCGGAGTCGACGCGGATTCCGACGGCCTCGCGGTCGCCGACGACACGCCAGGGACTGGCCTTGAAGAAGATTTCGGGACGGTCGCTGTCGTAGACGTGGTCGTAGAGGGCGCCGTGCCCGGACTCCTCCTTACGCCCGTCGCGGCTGCGCAGGTACGTGACGCCGGCCGCCCAGATCTCCTGCCGGTCGACGGGCGGAAGCGATCGCTCGCCCGGCATGCTGCCGCCGGCCTCGCGGTCGGCGGCTTCCGGCTCGGCGACGTCGACAGGTGCGGCCTCGACCACGGCGCGGGCCCGGTCGAGGGGAAGGGCGAGCAGATCAGCGAGAGTGCCGTCGAGCTCAGCCCATTCGCCGTCGTGGCACACCGCCCAGCGCGAGGCGTTACCGGCGCGCAGGTGGTGAATGGAGATCGGCATCTGACCATCCTAAGTGTGCGGAAATGTGAATGTTGTCGTTGCATCGAGACGTTTCTGCCGACGGCCGGGTCATCGGCTGATCGCAAGGCCGACGCCGTTACCCTGTTCAGGTGCCGGTCCGTGTGGAGATCGTGGACGCCGGTCCGGCATGTCGAAAGGACTAACCACATGCCCCGCGTGGTACCGGCGGTCATCCGCGCACTCGACATTCTCGAACTGTTTCTGGACCGCGCCCAACTGTCGGCCCGCGAGGTCGCCGAGCGGCTCGACCTGCCCCGCACCACCGTCCACGAGCTGCTGGTGACACTCGTGGCTCGCTCATACCTGATCTCCGTGCCCGGCCAGCCGGTGCGCTACCGGCTCGGCATGCCGCTCTTCCAGCTCGGTGCGGCATTCGCCGGCCAGCTCGACCTCGTCCGCGAGGCGCAGGGCGTCGCGCGGGACGTCGCGGCCGCGTGCGACGAGGCGGTCCACGTGGCCGTGCTCGACGGCGCCGACGTCATCTATCTCGTCAAGGTCGACAGCACACATCCCGTCCGGATGGTGTCCGCGGTCGGACGGCGGCTGCCGGCCCACTGCACGGCGGTCGGGAAGATACTGCTGTCGAGCCTCGCTCCGGCAGGCCTGGACGCCGTCCTGCTGAACGGCGCCCTGCCCGGCATGACGCCGGACAGCATCACCGAGCCGGACCGCCTGCGCGAACATCTTGATCATGTCCGGGTCGAGGGCGTCGCGGTGGACAACGGCGAGTCCGACACCGCCATGCGCTGCGTCGCGGCGGCAATCCGTGACCACACCGGCGCGACCGTCGCGGCGATGAGCGTCTCCGCGCCGATCATCCGCTGGACCCCGCAGGCCCGGGTGGAGTGGACCCGACTGGTCCGCGACGGCGCAGCCACGCTGTCCGCCCGCATGGGGTACCGGGTCCAGTCCCGGTAGCCGGCCCGGCACTCTGCGTCCGGTACCGCATCCAGTCATTGACACCTCTCACAGGGTCCTCTACCGTCGCGTCCACTCGGTACGATATCTCGAACGTGGTTCGAAATTTCGAACGACGCTCTCAGCGGTTTCCGGGCCGAAAGCCGGCCAAGGCGAGCCGCACCGTCCTCTATGGACTGATGATTTCGCCGTCCGGTCGCTTACGGAAGGGAGCAGCACACGACCTGAGTTCCACGCCGGACACCTCGTGGACGCCGGGCATATCTGCCACGTGCGTCAGTGCCGTGTGTTCCCTTTCAGGGCACCGGGCCGCGGCTCATCAAACGCATTCGATGTGACCGCGTTCGAAGTATTGACCCGTCCCATTCCGTCGCCGTAGCCTGCGGACCACGCAAAATCTATCGAGAAACACTCGAAAGTTTTGGATGCGTCGACCGAACTCGTGCTCGCGTCAGCGAGCCTCCGACGACGGACGGCGGCAAGGGCGGACCCGACGCCACCGTGGCAACCCACCAACCTCCACTCCGTCACCGTGAGCGGCAACTCCAAAGGCGCCATCGAAGCTGGACGGCACGAAGAACGCGGGTTCGCCAGGTACGCCTTCGGCGTGCGGCGGTGAGGCGAGACGTAGGAGGCGAAATGACCATGGAGAACAACCCGTTGTGGTCCCGGCGCGGTTTTCTGGGGATGGGGGTGGGGGTGATCGGCGCGGCCGGTCTGGCCGCGTGCGGAGGCAACACCCCGGCGTCGAAGGCCCCGCCACCGCCGGAGGTTCCGCAGGAGCTGCTCGACGCCGCGGCGCCGTTGAAGGGCACCTCGATGGGGGTGCTGTCACAGAAGCTGTACTCGGAGGCGGCGAACGCGGCGCTCGACGCCTCGATCAAGAAGTTCGCCGACGCCACCGGGACGAAGATCGAGAACAGTCTGGTCCAGGCCGACGCCGGCGACGTGGTGGCGAAGATCGACGCCGAGGTGAAGGGCGGCGTGGCGCGTGACCTCGCGTTCATGACCGACTCGAGGTTCGTCGCGCAGTTCCACTCGCTGGGCGACCTGGAGGACGTGACAGACGTCGTCACGTCGCTGAAGGGCAAGTACGGCGAGCCCACCGCGGAGTCCAGAAACTTCTGCGTCTTCGACGGCAAGTGGGCCGCCATTCCGTACCACTTCATCGGGATCGGGTCGTTCCTGCGCAAGGACTGGATGCAGGAGAAGGGCATTGCCCCCAAGGAGATCTACACCTGGGAGGAACTGCGCGACCTGTGCCTGGCGATCTCCGATCCGAGCAAGCGTCGGTTCGGCTGGGGCATGACAACGAACCGGTCCGGAGACGCCAACGGCATGATCGAGGCGATGATCAACGCCTACGGCGGATCGATCGCCGACAACGAGGGCAGGAAGGTCACGTTCAACTCGCCCGAGACGGTGCAGGCGGTGACGGTCCTGGGCGACATCTACACCAACCCCAAGTACAAGCCGATGCTGCCGCCGGGGGTGGCGGCCTGGACCGACTCCAGCAACAACGAGAACTGGCTCGCCGGGAT
>Ga0068868_100003570_pt1 | contig 10831 bp, 9 predicted proteins | sample KBSMisM42_FD_64660 | JGI IMG/M metagenome (GOLD analysis project Ga0068868, IMG submission 64660) | Miscanthus rhizosphere microbial communities from Kellogg Biological Station, Michigan, USA - KBS Miscanthus M4-2 | ecosystem: Host-associated > Plants > Roots > Rhizosphere > Soil ...
CGATACGGCGCCGGCGGCAACGTGCCGTCCGCACGCAGGGCAACCCGGCGAGGACCAAGGGCGCCCATGTGCAGCCAGATGGTCGCTGAACCGGGTCCCCCGTTGAAGGCGAAAGTAAGTGGACGCTTCGATGAATCGGCCCCGTCCAGCGTATAGGCAACAAAGAACACCTCCGCTTCAATTTTGCCGTCGGCGCGCTTGATCGGAAGCCGTCCGGCTGTGGCCGTGTACTTCAATACATTTCCGTTAAGGGTGACCTGATGGTGCGTCACGACCGGAGCAATCTCTGTCATGTCGAAGCGTTCTTCCTTCTTGTCGTCGCCGGGCTTCGGCTCCTGTGCTGCCGCGGGTTCGGCTTTCTTCGCAGTCGCTTCTTCGGGCTTTTTGGGCTCGTTCTTTTGAGAGGAAGGTTCTTTCTTGGCCTTCTTTTCAGCCTGCTCCGGCTGAGGCTTCTCTTCGCTGCTGCTTTGTTGGGCAGCGACAGGCGCAACGAATAACGAAAGCAAGAGAACAAGAACAGTCAAGAGACGCATGGTTTCTCCGAAAATGAGAATGGCACAAAGGGGCGATTATACGACCTGGCCCAAACGAAGTTGCTAAGATAGTCAGGTGCCCGCCTCTAGTAAGACGAAAACTCAGCCCAAGATCCTGGTTCTTGAAGCTCCCTCCCTGGGACGAATTCCGTGGCTGACCCACGGGTTTAGCACTCGGCAGGGCGGCCATTCGCTCGCTTACGGCCGGAATTCGCTCAACCTGGGCTTCACTTCTCACGATACAAAAGCTGCGGTGATACGCAATCGGCAGGGACTGGCTGCTTCACTCAGCAAGCGCGCCAAGTCAACCTGGGAGTTGGTCACGGCACGGCAGATACACTCGGACTTGATTCGTCTCATCGATGGCGTTCCTCGATACCCTCTCGCTGGAGATGGGCTGATCACGGCTACACCGGGCCTCCTACTCGCAGTGCTCACCGCGGATTGCTTCCCAGTTATCCTGGTTGATCCGAAACATCGGGCGATCGGCGTATTTCACGCCGGGTGGCGAGGAACGGTGAAGCGCATCGTCGAAAAAGGGGTGGGGGAAATGCGTAAGCACTTTGACAGCAATCCCGCCCAGCTGCGCGCCGCAATCGGTCCGGGGATTCGTAACTGTTGTTATCAGGTCGGCCCGGAGCTTGGCGCTAACTTTGAGGCTCAATTTGCCTACGGCTCCGAGTTGTTCCGCGAGACCAAAGAACGAAATGAAATCCACGAGAGATATCCGCTGCTTTTCTTGACCGCCCGTGCTCCCGGGCATAGCGAACTGCCGACCAAGACCTTTCTCGATCTGGCCGAGGCGAATCGCCGGCAGTTGTTGGACGCAGGTCTTGCGGCACGAAACATTTCCGACTTGGGGACTTGTACCTCCTGCCATCCTGAACTGTTCTTCTCGCACCGCGCAGAAAAGGGTAAAACCGGCCGCATGATGGGCGTAGTAGGAATCCGCAAGTAATCAGTTCCTGATGTAGCCCCTTCCAATCTTTGCGATACTGAAAGGATGAGATCCGCGGATCCCAAGTCGGTGAAGGTGCACCTCACGGAGGGCACCGGGGTTCAAATCGAGTGGAAGGACGGACACCTTTCGAACTACTCTTTTCCTTTCCTCCGCGATGCCTGCCCGTGCGCTTTGTGCGATGAAGAGCGGAGCAAGTCGGGCCGCGAGCCCGGACAACAACCGATCCCGAAGCCGGGGGAATTGCCCATGTACAAACCTGCGGTGAAGGCGCTTTCAGCCGAACCGGTTGGCAAATACGCAATCAAATTCCACTGGAACGACGGGCACGAACTCGGAATCTATTCGTGGCAGTGGCTCCGCGACATATGCGGTTGCGAAGAATGCCGCGAAAGGAAAGTTCAGACGAAGGCAGGTTGATCGAAGGCCTTACGCCCTGGCTATCATTGGAACCGCCGCCAGTGCCGCCAACATTCCTACCGTTTTTGAGCGGGTGAACTTCTCATGCAGGAAAAGACGCGCCAGTAGCACAGTAATCGCGGGATACAACGAACTCAGCACGACCGCCGTGTCCAGACGCCCCATTTGGCTGGCGCGGACAAAGAAGGCCGTTCCGGAAACGTCAATGCATCCGGCGAGCAAGCCCAGCCAAACACCTCCGCGATAAAACGGGGTGAACCGCCAACCCACGAGCGTAATCGTGCCAGTCACGGCAAACGATGCGGCACGCGCGACGCCTGCGATCCAGAAGGCATCCCCACCACCAGTCTTCTTGATGAAAATGAAGAACAGGGCGAAGCCGATGCCCGCAGCGATCGCGAGACCCAATCCTTTCGGACGAACGGTTTCTTCCGGACGCGAGACTAACCAGATTCCGGCGAGGGCGAGCGCAAATCCAAGGCAACGCACATATCCGGGGAATCCCTCGCGCACGATTCCAAAGATGGTTGGAATGCCCGCACTCAGCACCGCCGTCACAGGGGCCGAAACCCCCATGTTGCCCTGCGACAAGGCGCGATAGAAAAGAGCCAGCGATACCCCTCCTGCGACTCCGGCGCCCGCGGCCCAGACAAGGTGCGACTGGGACGGAAATGGTTCGTGAGCTACGACGGCAATCGTGAGCATCAGCAACGTACCGCTCATGTGGCCCAGGGCCGCCAAGAAAAAAGCGTGAAATCGACGTGCTGTGTAGCCACCGAGAAAGTCGCTGACCCCCCAGGTACAAACGGCTCCCATGGCGTACAGCCAAGAAGTGAATTGCCAATTGACCGCCATAGAATAAGGAGCCCAATCGAGAGTAGCAGATCGGAGGAGGCTTCCTTCCCCACAACCGTCGCGGGAGTACGCCGACCTCGGTAACGTTGGTTATGCCTTCCGCGCGTCCGAGAATGTTCGTGATGAGCCTGCGCAATATTCTTATCGCGACAACGTTGGCTACCTTCTTCAGCAATCAAGGGCTTGCCCAATCCACGCCTTGCCGCGATGCGGCCGAAGAATCGCATCATCACGTGCTTCTCGAGTCTTCTGGCATGCGAGTACTGCTACTGGAACTACCGCGCATCGCGAGCACGGATTCCTTCTGCTACGCAAGCTCCTATGTGTACGTCGTCCTGAGCGAGGGAAGCAGTTCCCTAACTGCTGAAGGCAAGGGAACTTTCAGCCGCGACTGGAGTGGATCAGAAACCCAACTGATCTATGAGCCACAGAGACAGGTAATTCGCAACGAATCCGGCCGCACTTTCCGTGAGGTGATCGTCGAGCTGCCCCGCGTTGAACCATACGATCCCCTCAGGGACAGCCTCACGAGCGACATGTTTCCCTCCGACCTCGGCACGGTGAAGCCAACCTGGACGGTTTCTTTCACGCGGGGCGGCGTCAAGTTTTCGAAGGTGCAACTCGGCGCGGGCGACACTTTTTCGGTCGGTGGGGGACGCAGTCTTCTGATCGCACTGACCAATGTCAGACTGTGGAACACGCAGGATGGCGTTTCGGAGTCTCTCGATGTGCAAGCTCAAGATGTGAGCATTCTAGGCTCCAGCACCGTATCTCGGCTCACCAATGAAAGCCGCGCACCGGCAAGATTCATTCTGATCGAGTATTAAGGAACCACTTCAAGGAAAGTCCCACTACACCGAAATCTCTGGTGTCGCACCCAGGAGTGTCTTCGTGTAGTCATGCTGCGCCATGCTGGTGATCTGCTCGGTCGATCCGACCTCAAGAATTTTCCCGCGGTACATTACGGCAATTCGCGTCGAAAGATAGCGGACAATGGGCATCGAGTGCGAAATGAATAAGTAGGTGAGTCCAAACTCCCGCTGCAGTTGACCCAAGAGGTTCACGATCTGAGCTCCAACACTGACATCGAGAGCAGAAACCGGCTCGTCACAGACGATAAACTTCGGTCGAAGCGCTAGCGCTCGAGCGATCACGATGCGTTGGCGTTGGCCTCCACTGAACTCGTGCGGGTAGCGGCCGGAGGCTGAAGCATCGAGTCCCACGATTCGGAGCAGCTCCGCGACTCGATTGTTCGTTTCATCAGGGCTCCTGCGCTGGCGGTGAATGACCAACGGCTCCGCGATCAGGTCGGCGACTCTCATCCTCGGGTCAAGCGACCCGAAGGGATCCTGGAAGATGATCTGCAAATCGCGACGCAGGATTCTCATCTCAGGCCGTGAAATCGCGAGCACATCGCGTCCGTCAAACCTGACCTTCCCGGATGTGGGCTCAATCAGCCGCAGAATAAGTCGACCAAGTGTGCTTTTGCCGGAACCAGACTCGCCCACAAGGCCGAGCGTTTCCCCGGCATGGATGTCAAGCGAGACATCCTCGACGGCCCGAACCTCAGACCTTCGTCTGGAGAATGCCGTCTCGCCGGAGACAAAGACCTTGGTGAGATTTCGAACTTCAACCAGGGGCACGACAGGATGGTAGCACCGGCCGCGTAAACCAACTGCGTGCTCCTGGCGGGACGTGCTTTCGCATAAGTGCCGGGCAAGAACCTTACGATGGGGTGAGGATCAGAGGTTTTCCGTGCGAGTCTGGATCTGACCGGGCTAAACCGCTCTTTGAGCAATGATCATGGCTTCTTGCTGCACGAGTGGGTCATTCCCGAAGCCAGAAATCCAATGCACATCGGGCTCATTCCGAAACCAGGTCATCTGGCGCTTGGCGTAGTTGCGATGGGCCTGCTGCACGGAGGCAAATGCCGCTTCCCGAGTCAGCTCGCCTTTCGCCACTTGCCTAGCTTCCCTGTACCCCATCGCCAGAAAAGGACGGGCTGAGTCGCCATATTTCTCTAAGAGATGTTTGGTTTCCTCGACTAATCCCCTCTCGAACATCGCAGCAACTCGCCGGTTGATGCGAGCGTACAGTTCTGCACGAGGAGGATCCAGTCCGATACGCAGAATTCGAAATCCTTGCAACGGATCGCGGCTCTGCTGCCATTGCTCACTCATTGGCCGTCGCCCAGACAAACAGACCTCAATCGCTCGCACTAGCTTCGGCACATCATTGGCATGAATTTTCTCGGCGGCGGCTGAGTCGAGCCGACGCAAAATTCGACGGAGGTAAGGTGAACCCTTCCGCTCGACGCGCTGCCGAAGTCGTTGGCGAAGGTCCTCTGACCGCTCTGGGCCGGGAAAGAATCCGTCCAGCAAGGCTCTCAAATAGAGACCGGTCCCACCAACGACAATCGGCAGAGCACCTCGCTGAGCAATTTCGTTCACGACATCTCGAGCTTGTCTCCCATACTCGCCCGCTGTGGTGTAGGAATTCGGATTGATAACATCGAATAAGTGATGCGGTGCTTGCCCCCGTTCCTCTGGCGTCGGTTTGGCCGTACCAATCTCGAAATCCCGGTACATGGCCACAGAGTCACAATTCACGATTTCCCCGTTGAACTGCTGCGCCAGTCGGATCGAGAGCGCAGTTTTACCACTACCGGTAGGGCCCACAATGGCGACCAGAAGTGAATCGTGGCCCAATCAGCGTACGCCCCAAGGGACGGCGCACCACGGGCAAGTGCTGGTAGCCGCGGGACTCTTTCTCTTCAGCATTCTGTGGGCAAAGCATTGCCGCAGAGCCAGTCGTTTGTTGTGTGCGCGAAGCTGGTCCATCCTGCGCATGCCTAAATTCTATGCCATCGAACGGATAACCTTCGCACTTCCTCGCTCGTGAGTTCCCGCGTCCCTCCTTTGGGAAGATCGCCGAGGTGCAGTTCTCCAATTGAAACCCTTACCAGCCTCAGCACTTCGATCCCGCAGGCATCCAGCATTCGGCGGATTTGACGGTTTTTCCCCTCGTCCAGCACAATCTCCAGCCAGGAATTCTTTTGGCCTTCCCGCAGTTTCCGGACGCGCTTCGCCTTGAGCACCTCGCCCCCCGCTCGCACACCCGCAAGCAACTGTTCGAGCAAAGCCGCATCGGCTGTCAAATCGATCTGAACGTGGTAGGTCTTATCAATATGCGTTTGAGGTGAGGTGATACGCGCTGCCCACTGCGAATCGTTCGTAAAAAGAAGGAGGCCCTCAGTTGCCATGTCCAGCCTGCCCACCGCCGCGAGGCTGGGTCGACCAGCCGGCAGCAAGGAAATCACCGATTTCCGGCCCTTCTCGTCGTTCGCGCTGGTCACGACGCCCCTGGGCTTATTCATCATTAGGTACACAGGATCAGCCTTCTTGATTACGTTCCCGTTAATGGCGATCCGGTCCCGTCCGATACTCACGCGTGTAGTTGGGTCGCGAGCGACCTTACCATTGACAGTAACGTCTCCTTGCTCAACCAAACTCCGGGCAGTCGACCGCGAACAGTGCCCTAGCTTGGAGAGAGCGCGGGCCAGACCAGCTGAAAAGACTTGCGAACTTCGCGGCATTGGCTGCACCGAATTCTAGCGGATTGGGCAATCACGGCTCGCATGCGCCTCCGACCTTAAAGAAAAACAGAAAAAAAAGCAGAAATCTGCTTCCCAATGTCGTAGCCGCGATGCAATAATGCGTGGTCCTCTAGTTGCTCCAGATTGTTTGGGGAATCTCCAACCCGTGGAACCAGGTGATGTGGACTGAAAAACTCCTCTCGGGCGTGCTGCGAGTCTTAACTCCGCTAGGGCCTAGATATTTGAAACCTTCTATTTGGCAGTGTTTGTACCTATTATGGGTTTTCCGCAATTTTCAGACTTTGCCCTTCAAGGTACTGACTGCGCGTCAGCAGAGATTAATCGAAGGCATGTGCGATGAGAACCGCTTCGTCGCTTGGGGTGTCGGCTTTGATGATGCGCCGCTGCTAGGCACTCTGGAGCAGCGACCTCCGGCGTCGGCGCACACGGTGCAGCCGAGACGTCCAAGTACTTCGGTGGGCGAGTCAGTGGCTCCGTTCGCGGCCGAAGGTCGTCGCAGGTAAAAGACCGACAACAAAGTCCCTTGTCTGAGCAGTTGACCTTCTCGCACTTCTGCACATGACAACGGCCGCAAGCGGAACGCGCTTCGTGGCAACGGCGCTGTTATACTAAACACTGTTCGGGCCTACACTGCAGGGTTCGCCTGAGGCATGAAGCAGCACTTTCGCACATCAGCGGCTAACGGCTGCGCCTCAAACTCCGACCAAAGTTCAGCGGGCGCGTAGCTCAACTGGCAGAGCAACTGACTCTTAATCTGTTCACGGTGTTCTGCACCGTCTCGCACTATGTCGCACGAAATCGCAGAACGTCAGGAGTGGCGCGGTATACAGCTGATGTTCTCCTGCACGACCCTGCACAAGGTCGCACGTAATCCCTAATCCAACTAGCACCATAACTGACACCAGAATCCCTCGTGCAGGCATGGTAGGGTGCGGTCCGACTTGGTCAGACTGCGTTGGTGGTCTTAACATTTTCTGTCACGTTGAAACCTTGTTCACAGATTTTCGGGATTATCGACTGATTGCTTTCAGATCAAGCTATACCCGCACAAATGGCTGGGAGCACACAGAAAGTCATGAAAATAGGCTAACGAAAATTCTCGGCCAGCATGAGAACGCTGTCAGATCCGTCAGACTGCGGATAAAGAAGCGTGCGGCCATTCGGCGAAACCACGATATGGTTGCCCACTTGGCGCTGGACTGTAAGAAGTTTCCCGATTCGACCAGTCGCGAATTCGTAAAAGTAGACATCGCTAAACCCTAATTTATCGGGAGTTCTAAAGAAGTAGATGCCGTTCTTTGCTAAATCCCATTTGCCTTCGGTATGGATAGAATCGAGGACTTTCGTCTCCTCACTTCCATCCACGGCAGCTCTCCAGACACTCACGGCGTCGGGCCACCCCTTCATGTAATAGAGAAATTTGCCCTCAGCTGATTCTTGTGGCGCGTCCCCGGAATTGCGCGTAATCTGAACGGCCTCCCCGCCGTGGGATGGCATCTTCCAGATCTCCCCTCGACCAGTGCGAGTCGAGCTAAAGTAAATCCACTTTCCATCATGCGACCAATAAGGCCATTTGTCCTCTGCTGGGTTGGCCGTTAAGCGTCGGGGAACTCCGCCATTAGAGTTAATCGAATAAATGTCATCTTTGACTCCTGTCTGCACTCCCGTAAAAGCTATGTTCTGGCCGTCTGGAGACCAGTTCGGGCTATACACCACCCACGATCTACCCAACGAAGTTAATTGTGTGGCTTTGGTTCCATCACTGTCGCAGACCCAGATTTCATCGGCTCCCGATCGCCACGACACAAACGCAATCCTCTGGCCATCGGGCGAATAGGCGGGAAGTCCATCAAACTCGGTAGAAGCAATAAATTGGAACGGCTCGTTTAGCTTTTCGCTTGTGCCCTTCAGATCAACACGCCAAATGTTCAAGTCGAACTTTGAGGTCACGAAAGCCAGACGATGACCCAGCCTCGAAACCGCGGGCGCGAAGCCATTATTGGCGTCAAGGTTGATTCTTTGCGGAATCGCACCCTTCGACATCCTAAGTCGCCACATCCCAAGATTACCTGATGATCCGGCTGTAAGTACTAATTCCCTGCCATCTGGCAACCACGCCGCTCCCATATTCATCATGTGGCCGGTTTCGATTTTTTGCTCTGCGCCAATTGGCTTGTAGTCTTGTCCTAGGTGTAGGGACCAGAGTGTCACGTTATAGCCATCAGGAAAAACTCTTGAGAAAACGAGAGTCCGGCCATCTGGTGATACCGCCGGAGCTATGTCTCCGAGTTCGTCAGACGGAGGCTCGGTCAAAGGTCTCTGCTCTCCTGTTTCAGCCGAATACAGGTGCAAGCCGCCGAAGCGTTGCCCCGCTGAAGTAGGCCCGACGATCCACTTTGAGTCCGGAGTCCAAGATAGTAAGGAGCCGTAGGGCAGCCCGTCGGGGTCGGAAAGGCTTATATTGTATCCCCCTGGAAGCTGGGCAAGAATTCGTTCCGATCCGCCGCGCTGCGGGATAAGCATGATCGCAGTCTTGTCCGGCGATATATCTCGCAAGAACGCGATCATGCTCCCATCGGGTGACCATGCGGGGCTGTAGTCCGCAGTCGAAGCACTGGTCAAACGATAAGGGGGTTCCACACCGATTTGTTTGACGTAAATATTCCAGTTGTCCTGTTTTTCTCCATTCCAAGCGAATGTCACTTGTGTTCCGTCTGGGGAAAAAGAAGGCCATGATTCGTTGCCGGGATAGCTGGTCAGCGGAACTGCGGATAACGTCACCTGTGGCGCTTCAGTCTTCGATCGAACCAGCCACACTGCAATGGTTGCGATCACTAGTGCTGTAGCTGCACTCAGGGCCCACCTGAGGCGATGACGAGGCTTGAGCGTAGACGCAACAGCGACTTCGAGCACTCCGGAGTCAGAATCCTCTTTTAGTTCCTGCAGCACAATCTTGACATCAACCATGTGCTGCCAGCGGCGATTAACATCCTTCTGCAGACAGCGCGAAATGAGTCGGTCCACCTCTCTAGGAATCCTTGCCACGGATTGGCTGATTGGCCGTGGGTTGTCCTTCAGAATGGCCGCGAGAGTTGAGCCTTTTGTGTCGCCGCGGAACGCATGTTCCCCCGTGATCATCTCGTATAACAACGACCCGAAACTGAAAACGTCAGAGCGTGCATCTACTTTCTTGCCCTCCGCCTGCTCGGGAGACATATATACAATGGTGCCAACGATCTGGCCCTCTTCCGTCGTGGGGCGAATAGTACGCGTAGAGTCGTCTTGGCCAATCGGAGTGGATTCGGTCAACTTCGCAAGACCGAAGTCTAGAACCTTTACGAGACCATGCTCATCGACCATGACGTTTCTTGGCTTGAGGTCCCGATGGACAATGCCTGCGGAATGCGCCCGAGCGAGTGCATCGGCAATCTGGACGGCGTACTTAAGGGCGTCGTTCAGCCGCATTCCGTGTCGCGGAATTAGCTGATCCAGCGTTTTGCCGCTGACGTACTCCATAGAAATAAAATCAACGCCTGCATTTTGGTCAATCCCGTAAATCGTGATGATGTTGGGGTGGTTCAATGACGAAGCTGCTTTCGCTTCTTGGACAAAACGCTGCTTCCGTTCCGCGTCGGTGACCTTTTCTGGAGACAGGAGCTTTATCGCCACAAAACGACCAAGGCGAGTGTCGCGGGCCTTGTAGACGACACCCATTCCACCCTCACCAATCTTTTCTAGGATGTGGTAATGCGAGATTGTTTTTCCGGTCAGCTGTGAAGGAGGTGCCACTGGCGAGAATAGTATGGGGTGAATGGGCCCGAGTCAACGAGCACGGCATCCATGCGGTTTGACGGTAGGTCGCGGTCCATTTTCGCGATTATTGGTCTACGTTGTCCAAGACCCAGATACTCCCCGAGACTTCTTCCATCGTCAGTACAATCTTGTCCTCATTGATCGAAAACGCGACTAACGCTATGGTCTCTGGAACCTTAAGACTCGGTTTCTCGAATTCCGTGACGCGGAACGGTTCCCCGATCGCCCTTCCCTTAGCCGGATCGAACTGAATTCCCCAAACATTGAAGAGCCACCTCTGCGTCACACGTATTTGACTCGCCTCGGGCTGGCGGGTGCCGATGCATTCACGATCATGCGGCTTGCCGGGCACTCCAGCATTAGCGTGTCCCAGAAGTACGTTCACCCGACACCGGAAGCCATGGAGACCGCGGTGGCGCGGCTAGACAGGATGAATGCCCGCTCATTACAATCAAACAAGGAGTCCACAGGCCAGTCGAGTTCGCCTGAAGCGACACCTCAGCTTTCTGGTGACGAACTGACACCACAAGTGGCACCAGTCGTAAGCCAGCCATCGTAAACCATTGACGGGCGCGTAGCTCAACTGGCAGAGCAACTGACTCTTAATCAGTAGGTTGAAGGTTCGATTCCTTCCGC
>Ga0068868_100003572_pt1 | contig 10831 bp, 11 predicted proteins | sample KBSMisM42_FD_64660 | JGI IMG/M metagenome (GOLD analysis project Ga0068868, IMG submission 64660) | Miscanthus rhizosphere microbial communities from Kellogg Biological Station, Michigan, USA - KBS Miscanthus M4-2 | ecosystem: Host-associated > Plants > Roots > Rhizosphere > Soil ...
GCGCCGGCATCGATGCCGGCGTCGTCGGCGACCAGCATCACGCGCGTGCCGCAGACCGTGCCGATGCCGACGATCAGGCCGCCGCCGGGAACCGACTTGTCGGGATCGGACACGTCCTGCAGCCAGCCGGCGAGGGTCGACAGCTCGAGAAAAGGCAGGCCTGGGTCGAGCAGCCGCGCGACGCGTTCGCGCGGCAGCAGCTGGCCGCGCTTATCGAACAGCGCCTGCGCGCGTGCGCTCGCGGCGCGCGTGCGGGCCTCGAGCGCGCGCCACTGTGCGATCAGCTCGAGTGCGTGCGCGCGGTTCGCCGCGAAGCCGTCGCTGCCGGTGTCCAGGCGCAGGGCAATCGCGGGCATCGGTCAGCCCTGCAAGACCTTCGGCATGGTCGCGAGATGAAAGCCGTCGAAGGGCGCGGTGCTGCCGCCGGTGCCGACCGCAGGCCAGATCCGTTTGGCATTCGGCGCCGCGCCGTCGATGCGCAGGCAGGCGCCCGAGATGAAGGCCGCGGCCGGCGACAGCAGGAACACGATCGCGGCCGAGACCTCGCTCTCGGTGCCGAGGCGGCGCAACGGCACGAGCGCCGGCATGCCGCGGATCGTCTCGGCCATCGCCGGCGGGTACTGGTCCATGCCGCTCGAGGCGATCCAGCCGGGCGCGATCGCATTGACGCGGATCGGTGCCCATTCGAGCGCCGCGGTCTCGGTCAGGTTGAGCATGCCGGCACGTGCCGCGCCGGAGTGGCCCATGCCCGGCATACCGCCCCAGATGTCGGCGATGATGTTGACGATCGCGCCGCCGTTGATGTCGGCGCCCGATGGCGGCGCACCGCCATCGCGCTCCGAGGGGGACGCCGGTGCGCCCATCCACTGCGTGACGCATTCGCGCGCCATCAGGAAGCCGCCGGTCAGGTTGTTGCGCACCACTGCGTCCCAGCCCTTGGCGCTGATTGATGCGAGCGGCGCGGGGTACTGGCCGCCGGCGTTGTTGACGAGCGCGTCGATGCGCCCGTGGCGCGCGAGGACCGCGCCAACGGTGGCACGGACCGCGTCTTCCTCGCGGATGTCGCAGACATGCGTGGAGCAGGCACCGCCCGCGGCCTCGATCTCGGCTTGCACCGCGGCCAGCTTGTCGGCCTTGCGCCCGACGATCGCGACCGCGGCGCCCAGCGCGGCCAGTTCGTGCGCGGTGCAGCGGCCGATGCCCGAGCCGCCGCCGGTGACGAGCGCCACCCGGCCGCTGAACAGGCCGGGCTGGAATACCGAGCGATAGTGCGCCATCCGGGCCCTCGCGATGCGATCGATTCAACCAAGCACTTGCTTGGTTGACAGCGAGTGTGCCCGCCGCGATCGTCGCTTGTCAATCGCGGGCCGGGCGGGTGGCCTGCAGCGCGGGCGCGCACGGCCCATCGCGGTCGGCGGCGCCAAAAGGAAAGGCCCGCACTGCGGGCCTTCGGAACGTGCGAAGCGCTGCCTTGCGCCGCTGACTTACTTCAGCGACAGCACCCATTGAACCAGCTGCTTCGCCTCGGCCTCGGTGACCTGCGGGTTCGCTGGCATCGGGATGTTGCCCCAGACGCCGGAGCCGCCCTTCACGACTTTCGCGGCGAGCTTGTCGACGGCGTCTTTCTGGCCGGCGTACTTGGCCGCGACATCCTTGTAGGCCGGGCCGAGCACCTTCTTGTCGATGGCATGGCAGGCCATGCAGTTCTTCTTCTGCGCCAGGTCGGCTTGCGCGAAGGCCGGCGAAGCGATCCCGGCGGCGAGGGTGGTGAACAGTGCGGCGAGCAGGGTCGTGTGGTGTTTCATGGATTCCTTCCGTGTTCAGGCTTGATTTCAGGCGCGGCTGCAGTCAGCATAACGGATCATCACGGTGCGGGTTGACAGTGTCTGCCCGCATGCCGTTCACCCCAAGGACCAGCTTCATGTTCTTCGTCATCGTCGGCGTGCTGATCATCGCGTCGAACCTCGCGGGTTACGGCCCGTTCGCCGGCTGGAACTGGGAATTCACCGGCGACCTGTGGAAGTTCTGCGTGCCGTTCGGCTTTGCGATGCTGTGGTGGATCTGGGCCGACAAGAGCGGTCTGAACAAGCGGCGCGAGATGGAGAAGATGGATGCCCGGCGCGAGAACCGTCGCCGCGAGAACCTGGCCAACATGGGGCTGAACTACCGCGCGGTCGACAAGAACAAGCGCAAGGCCGATGCCTTCGTCTCGGCGCGCGAGCGTGAGGTCCAGAAGGTCGAGGGCCGGCGCACGAAGATCCGGCAGAAGAACCGCGATTCGATCCTCGGCAGCCGTTTCGACAGCCAGTCGCTCGACGCCCCGCCGCCGGACGACAAGGCCAAGCCCTGAGGGCGTCTGCAGGGCCCGGCCCGCGTCACTCGAAGCGGTCGAGCACGGCGCCGGTGCTGGCGCTCGACGCGTTCTTCGCGAACTTCGCCAGCACGCCGCGCGTGTAGCGTGGCGCCGGTGCCTTCCAGGCGGCGCGACGTCGGGCCAGCTCCGCCTCGTCGACGTTCAACTGCAAGGTCAGGGTCGGCGCATCGATCGTGATCGAGTCGCCTTCGTGGATCAGCGCGATGTTGCCGCCGGCATAGGCCTCGGGCGCGACATGCCCGACCACCATGCCCCAGGTGCCGCCGGAGAAGCGGCCATCGGTGATCAGGCCGACCGATTCGCCCAGGCCCTGGCCGATCAGCGCGCCGGTCGGGGCCAGCATCTCGGGCATGCCGGGCGCGCCCTTCGGGCCGAGGTAGCGCAGCACCATCACGTCGCCGGCAACGATCTTCTTCGCCATGATCGCGGCGAGTGCCGACTGCTCGTCGTCGAACACGCGCGCCGGGCCCGTCATCGACGGGTTCTTCAGGCCGGTGATCTTGGCGACGCAGCCCTCGGGCGACAGGTTGCCCTTGAGGATCGCGAGGTGGCCGTGCGCGTACATCGGCTGGCCGATCGGGCGGATCACCTGCTGATCGGCGCGCGGTGCATCGGGCACGTCGGCGAGGTTCTGCGCCACCGTCTTGCCGGTGATCGTGATGCAGTCGCCGTGCAGCAGGCCGGCGTTGAGCAGCACCTTCATGACCTGCGGGATGCCGCCGGCGCGGTGCAGGTCGACCGCGAGGTACTGGCCCGAGGGCTTCAGGTCGCACAGCACGGGCACTTTCTGGCGCACGCGCTCGAAGTCGTCGATCGTCCAGTCGACGCCGGCCGCGTGCGCGATCGCGAGGAAGTGCAGCACCGCGTTGGTCGAGCCGCCGGTGGCCATGATCACCGCGACCGCGTTCTCGATCGATTCGCGGGTGACGATGTCGCGCGGTTTCAGGTCGGCCTTGACCGCCTCGACCAACACGCGCGCGGCTTCGGTCGCGCCGCCGACGATCTCGTCGTGCGGGTTGGCCATCGTCGACGAGTACGGCAGGCTCATGCCCAGCGCCTCGAAGGCCGAGCTCATCGTGTTCGCGGTGTACATGCCGCCACACGAACCGGTGCCGGGGATCGCGCGGCGCTCGATCTGGCAGAAGTCTTCCTCGCTCATCTGGCCGGCGCTGAACTGGCCGACGGCCTCGAACACGCTGACGATGTTCAGGTCCTGGCCCTTGTAGCGGCCGGGCAGGATCGTGCCGCCATAGACGTAGATGGCCGGCACGTTGGCGCGCAGCATGCCCATCATGCCGCCGGGCATGTTCTTGTCACAGCCGCCGACGACGAGCACGCCGTCCATCCACTGGCCGCCGACGCAGGTCTCGATGCAGTCGGCGATGACCTCGCGCGACACCAGGCTGTACTTCATGCCCTCGGTGCCCATCGCCATGCCGTCGCTGATGGTCGGCGTGCCGAAGATCTGCGCGTTGCCGCCGGCCGCCTCGATGCCGGCGACGGCCGCGTCGGCGAGCTTCTGCAGGCCGGAATTGCACGGCGTGATCGTCGAGTGGCCGTTGGCGACTCCGATCATCGGCTTCTTGAAGTCGCCCTCTTCATAGCCCATTGCGTAGTACATCGAGCGGTTCGGCGCGCGGGCCACGCCTTCGGTGATGTTGGCGGATCGGCGGTTGATCTTCATGAATGTCTCCTGCGGGGAATGGCCAAGACGCGGCAGCGGCGCGGCGGGGTGCACAGTATCGGCCGCGCCGAAGCCATCGTCCAATAGAACTCAAAGCGGCTATTGATATGCTGCGCAAATGAACGACCGTGCCGCTCTCCCGGACGCGACGATCGAGCTGCGCAGCTGGCGGCAGTTCCTGATGCTGGCGCAGACCCTGCACTTCGGCCGCGCCGCCGAGCAGATGCACATGACGCAGCCGCCGCTCACGCTGGCGATCCAGCAGCTCGAGCGGCGCCTCGGGGCGCGGCTGTTCGAGCGCACCCGCCGCAGCGTCGCGCTGACGCCGGTCGGCGCTGCGCTGGTCGAGCCGGTGCGCCAGCTGCTGGCCCAGGCCGCGGCGCTGCACGGGCGGGCGCGCGACGCATCGAGCGGCGAGGTCGGGCGGGTGCGGGTCGGCTTCGTCTCGACGGTCGGCTTCGGCCCGCTACCGCTGTGGCTGCGCGCATTCCGCGATGCCAACCCCGGCGTCAGGATCGAACTGATCGAGGCCACCAGCGACGTGCAGTTCAAGGCGCTGGCGCGCGGCGAGATCGATGCCGGCTTCATGCTGCATGCGCCGGGCATGTCGCCGGTGCCGCCGGTGTCGTCGGCAGCGGCGCCGGGCTCGCCGTTGCGGCTGCAGCGCCTGTCGCTCGGCGTCGAACCGCTGGTGCTCGCGCTGCCCGACGCGGCGCCGTGGGCCGCCGCGCATCGGCTGCGCGCGGCCGATGTGCTGACGCAGCCGCTGGTGATCTTTCCGCGGGCCGCCACGCCGTCGCTGTACGACGCGGTGCTTGCCTTCTATCACCACCACGGCGCGACGCCGGTGATCGCTCAGGAGGCGACGCAGATGCAGACGATCGTCAATCTCGTGTCGGCGGGCCTGGGCCTGGCACTCGTGCCGCGCGCGGTCACGCAGCTGCAGCGGCGCGGCGTGAGCTACCGCGCGCTGCCGACGGCCCTGGCGGCTGCCGCGCCGCAGTGCGAGACCAGCCTGCTGTGGCCGGCCGATGCGGCGCCGGCGGTGACGCGCTTTATCGAGTCGGTGCGTGCACGGCTGCCCGCACCGCGCGGGCCCGACACCGGCGCAGCCAAGTCGCTGGGTTATCGTTCGCGCTGATCCCGCTACTGCCGCGCCCGATGCTCGCCTATCCCCAGTTCAACCCCGTCGCCCTGCAGCTCGGCCCGATTGCGATTCACTGGTACGGGTTGACGTATCTCGCGGCCTTCGGGTTGTTCATGTGGCTGGGCAGCCGACGCGTCGCGCTGGCACAGTTCGCGTCGCGCCACTGGACGCGCCGTGACATCGAGGACCTGCTCTTCTACGGCGTGCTCGGGGTCGTGCTGGGCGGGCGGCTGGGCTACGTGCTGATCTACAAGCCGGGCTACTACGCGTCGCACCCGCTCGAAATCTTCGAGGTCTGGAAGGGCGGAATGGCGTTTCACGGCGGGCTGCTCGGCGTGCTCGTCGCGGTGGCGCTGTTCGCGCGCGCGCGCGGCCGGCAGTTTCTCGAAGTGACCGACCTGGTCGCGCCATGCGTGCCGATCGGCCTCGCGTGCGGGCGCATCGGCAACTTCATCAACGGCGAATTGCCCGGGCGCATCGCCGACGCGGGCCTGCCGTGGGCCATGGTCTACCCGAATGCCGGCCCGATGCCGCGCCATCCGTCGTCGCTGTACCAGTTCCTGCTCGAAGGGCTGCTGCTGTTCGTCGTGCTATGGCTGTATGCGAAGAAGCCGCGCGGCCTGGGGCAGGTGTCGGGCGCGTTCCTGATCGGCTATGGCAGCCTGCGCTTCATCGCCGAGTACTTCCGCGAGCCCGACGACTTTCTCGGCTTTCTCGCGCTGCACCTGAGCATGGGGCAGTGGCTGTGCGTCCCGATGGTGCTGATCGGCATCGCGATGTGGTTCTGGGGTCGCGAGCGCGAGCCGCGCCCGGCCCCAAGCCCGACGGCCTCCTAGAATCCGGCCGATGCGCCAGATCTTCCTCGACACCGAAACCACCGGGCTGAGCCCTGAATCGGGCGACCGCATCATCGAGATCGGCTGCATCGAGATGCACAACCGGCGCCTGACCGGCCGCAGCCTGCATGTCTACCTGAACCCCGAGCGTGCCAATCACCCGGATGCGGTCAAGATCCACGGCCTGACCGACGAATTCCTGGCCGACAAGCCGCTGTTCGCATGCGTCGCCGACGAACTGCTCGGCTTCGTCGACGGCGCCGAGATCATCATCCACAACGCCGGCTTCGACATCGGTTTCCTGAACGAGGAGTTGCGCCGCGTCGGCCGCCCCAAGTTCCCCGGCTTCGTGAGCCAGGTGACCGACAGCCTGCTGATGGCGCGCGAGATGTTCCCGGGCAAGGCGAACTCGCTCGACGCGCTGTGCAAGCGGCTCGAGGTCGACAACTCGAATCGCGCACTGCACGGCGCGCTGCTCGATGCCGGGCTGCTCGCCGAGGTCTACATCCGCATGACGCGCGGCCAGAATTCGCTGGTGATCGACGACGGCGCGAGCTCGGCCGCGCAGGCCGCGCTCGAGGCCGTCGACTTCGCCCGCCTCGGCCTGCGCGTGCTCGTCGCCGATGCCGACGAGAGCGCCGCGCACGCCGCGCTGCTGGCCGAGCTCGACAAGGCCAGCGGGGGCAAGACGCTCTGGCGAGCGCTGGAGCCTGTGGCATAATCCCGGGCTCTTCGGCGCAGGCCGGGCGCACGATTCGCGCCGGCATGTGGGCCGACAAGTCTGGAGAGTCGGGCGGTTAGCTCAGGGGTAGAGCACAACATTCACACTGTTGGGGTCGGGGGTTCGAAACCCTCACCGCCCACCACGAAAGAACGCATTGACGGCGGCCCAGGGGCCGCCGTTTTGCTTCGGGGTCGCCGCGATGGAGTCAGTGGACGCAGTCGTGATCGGTGCCGGCGTCGTCGGCCTGGCGATCGGCCGTGCGCTCGCGCAGCGCGGCCTCGAGACGGTCGTGCTCGAGCGCGCGAACGCGATCGGCACCGCCACCAGCTCGCGCAACAGCGAGGTCGTCCATGCCGGCATCTACTATCCGACCGATTCGCTGAAGGCGCGCCTGTGCGTGCGCGGCCGCGCCGAGCTCTATGCCTTTCTCGAATCGCACGGCGTCGCGCACCGCCGCTGCGGCAAGCTGCTGGTCGCGACCAGCGCGGCGCAGCAGGCCAGCCTGGCAGCGATTGGAGCGCAAGCGGCGCGCAACGGCGTCGACGACCTCCGGCTGCTCGACGCGCAAGCGTTGCGCGCGCTCGAACCCGCGCTGGACGCGGTCGCGGCGCTGCATTCGCCGTCGACCGGCATCGTCGACAGCCACGGCCTGATGCTGGCACTGCAGGGCGATCTCGAGGCGCACGGTGGCGCGCTTGCGCTGCTGTCGCCGGTCGAATCGGCGGTGTGCGGCGCGTCGGCCCATGTGCTGCGCATCGGCGGCGCCGCGCCGACCGAGCTGGCCGCGCGCTGGGTGGTCAATGCCGCGGGCCTGTGGGCGCCCGATCTGGCGGCGCGTGTCGCCGGGCTCGCCGCGCGTCATGTGCCGCGGCCGCGCTATGCCAAAGGCAACTACTTCTCGCTCGCCGGCCGGGCGCCGTTCTCGCGGCTGATCTATCCGGTGCCCGAGACCGCCGGCCTCGGGGTGCACCTGACGCTCGACCTCGCCGGCCAGGCGCGCTTCGGCCCCGACGTGGAATGGATAGACCCGGTGTCGGCCGATGCGATCGACTACCGCGTCGACGCGCGACGCGCCGCGGCCTTCGAGATTGCGATCCGGCGCTACTGGCCCGGCCTGCCGGCCGGTGCGCTGCAGCCGGCATACAGCGGCGTGCGGCCGAAATTGCAGGGGCCCGGCGCGGCGGCGCTCGACTTCATGCTGCAAGGCCCGGCCGAACACGGCGTGGCCGGGCTCGTCAATCTCTACGGGATCGAGTCGCCCGGCCTGACGGCCTGCCTGGCGCTCGCCGACGAAGTGCTCAGGCGCCTGGGGCTGTGAGCTCCGGCGGCGCCTGCCATTGCCCGTTGATCAGCAGCTGGTGCGGGCGGAACTGCGCCTTGTAGGCCATCTTGCCGCTCTGGCCGATCCAGTAGCCGAGGTAGACATGCGGAAGCTTCAGCAGCTTCGTCTGCTCGATCTGCCACATCACGTTGTAGGTGCCGTAGCTGGTGTGGGGCTCGGGCTCGAAGAAGGTGTAGACGGCCGACAGCCCGTCGTTCAGCACATCGAGGATCGACACCATCTTCAGCACGCCGGGCCCGCCGTCGGCCGCCGGCGCGCGGAATTCGACCAGCCGCGAATTGACACGGCTTTGCAGCAGGAACTGGGTGTATTGGTCGATGCTGTCGTGGTCCATGCCGCCGCCCTCGTGCCGGCCGGCCTGGTAGCGCAGGTAGAGCTGGTAGTGCTCGGGCACGAAGCACAGCCGCAGCACGCGTGCCTGCAGGTTCGCGTGCGCCCGCAGCGCGCGCTTCTGGCTGCGCGTGGGCGCGAACGTGGCGACCGGCACGCGCAGCGGCATGCAGGCCTTGCAGCCGTCGCAGTACGGGCGGTAGGTGAACATGCCGCTGCGCCGGAAGCCGTTGGCGACCAGCCCCGAGTAGGCGTCGGCATGGATCAGGTGGCTCGGCGTGGCGACCTGCGAGCGGGCCATGCGGCCCTCGATGTAGCTGCACGGGTAGGGCGCGGTTGCGTAGAACTGCAGCGAGGCGAGCGGGAGTTCTTTCGGGTGCGTCACGGGCCAGGCTCCTGGGGGCGGCCGACATCATCCAGGTGCCGCCACAGAGACAAATCATAGGACCAATCGGTGATCGGCGGGCCCCCCAGACCACGGGACAGTCGGGCCTCGAACTCGCCCCGGCGCAGTTCGCGCGCACCCATCGACGCGAGGTGGGCGGTGTGCTGCTGGCAGTCGATCATCGGCACCGCGTGGGCCCGGCAGAAGCACACCAGCGCGGCGAACGCGATCTTCGATGCATCGGTGCGGTGCGAGAACATCGACTCGCCGAAGAACATGCGGCCGAGGCTGACGCCGTACAGCCCGCCGACGAGTTCGCCGTCGACCCAGGTCTCGACGCTGTGGGCGCGGCCCAGCGCATGCCAGTTGCAATAGGCCTCGATCATCTCGGGCACGATCCAGGTGCCGTCCTGCCCCGCGCGCGGTGCCGACGCGCAGGCGCTGATCACGCGCCGGAACGCGCTGTCGATGCGCAGCTCGCAGTTCGCGCTGGCTGCGAAGCGGCGCACCGTCTTGCGCAATGAGCGCGTCAGGCGGAATTCATCGGGCAAGAGCACCATGCGCGGGTCCGGCGACCACCACAGCACCGGCTGGCCTTCGCTGTACCACGGAAAGATGCCCTTGCCGTAAGCCTCGGCCAGGCGCTCCGGCGTCAGCTGGCCGCCGGCCGCGAGCAGCCCGGGCGCGTCGCTGCCCAGCGGCAGCGCATGCCGCGTGTCGGGCAGTGGATCGGCGGGCGTGCGCAGCCAGGTGATCACGGTGTCGCCGCGGCCGGCCTCTGCGGCCTTACTGCATGAACCAGCCGTGGCTCACGACCAGCGACTGGCCGGTCAGCGCATTCGTCTCGAAACCGGCGAACAGCAGCGCAACCTCCGCGACGTCCTGCACGGTCGTGAACTCGCCGTCGACCGTTTCCTTCAGCATCACCTTCTTGACCACATCGTCCTCGCTGATGCCGAGCGCCTTGGCCTGCTCAGGGATCTGCTTCTCGACCAGCGGCGTGCGTACGAAACCCGGGCAGATCACGTTGGCGCGGATCCGGTACTTGCCGCCTTCCTTCGCGACCGTCTTGCACAGCCCGGTCAGCCCGTGCTTGGCGGTGACGTAGGCCGACTTCAGCACCGACGCCTCCTTCGAGTGCACCGAGCCCATGTAGATGATGCTGCCTCCGCGGCCCGACTTCTGCATGTGCGGCAGGCAGGCCTTGGTCGTCAGGAACGCGCCGTCGAGGTGGATCGCGAGCATCTTCTTCCAGTCGGCGAACGGGAATTCTTCGACGGGGTGGACGATCTGGATGCCCGCGTTGCTGACCAGCACATCGACGCCGCCATAGGCCGCGACGACCTCGGCGACCGCCGCGTTGACCTGCTCCTCGCTGGTCACGTCCATCGCGACGGCCATCGCGGTGCCGCCGGCCGCGCCGATCTCGTCCGCCGCGGCCTGCGCCGCGGCCTTGTTCATGTCGGCGATGACGACCTTGCCGCCCTCGCGCGCATAGGTCGTCGCGATGGCCTTGCCGATGCCGCTGGCCGCGCCGGTGACGATGCAGACCTTGTCCTTGAGTTTCATCGTAGTGCTTCCTTGGGGGGTGGATGGAGAAGGGTGGCGGCGGGCCGGCGGACCGTCACGACGACGACGGGCTGTCGGCCGTCAGGTCGAACACATGCACACCGGTGCGGTTGCGCTCGCGCCCGGTCCAGCGCGGGTCATGCAAGGTGTGCGCCATGTCGGCGCGGCCGGCGTCCCAGTGCTCGTGCATCGACAGGCGCGAGAACTCGTAGTCCTTCGACTGCGTCTCGTAGTGCTTGCTGCGGTAGATCAGGTGCACGACGTCGACCGCGCTCTCGCAGCGCACCCGCGACAGTGCGCGCACGTCGGGGTCGTCGCGCAGCGCCGGCGGCAGCTTCGCGATCAGCCGCTTCGCCGCCTGCGCGATCACCTGCCGGTCGAGCTCGTTGGTCGTGTTCAGCCGCGTGCGGCTGGAGAAGCGGATGTCCTTCTCGCGCTCG
>Ga0068868_100003575_pt1 | contig 10828 bp, 6 predicted proteins | sample KBSMisM42_FD_64660 | JGI IMG/M metagenome (GOLD analysis project Ga0068868, IMG submission 64660) | Miscanthus rhizosphere microbial communities from Kellogg Biological Station, Michigan, USA - KBS Miscanthus M4-2 | ecosystem: Host-associated > Plants > Roots > Rhizosphere > Soil ...
GTGGCAGGTCATGCCGGATTATTTTCTGACGCACAAGACTTGTTCAGACTTTACCAAATGCTTTTAAATGAAGGGACATTCAATGACCAGCATTACTTGAAATCGAAAACAATAAAACTGTTTACGTCGTACCACAGTAGTATCAGCAGGAGAGGTTATGGATTTGACAAACCTGAAAAAGATAATGCTACAAGAAATCAACCCTACCCGGCAGCCAAAGTCTCACCGGAAACGTTTGGACATACGGGTTGGACGGGAACCTGCGTATGGGTCGATCCGAAGTCAAAGGTCATTTATATATTCCTGTCGAATCGTGTCCTATCGCAGGTCAACAACGGAAAACTTTCTGAGTTAAGTATCAGGGGTAAGATCCAGGATGCTATATATAAAGCGTTAGGCATTTGAAAAGTTTGCTCCTTTTAAATAGACTTTACAGCCGTTGCTGTAAACCCAGGCCTGTAAAGAGATTTGTTTGAATTAATATTGAAATTATTAAATTACATTACAGCATTTTCTGCATTTTAGCTGTCTTTGTTGTATAACTATCCAAACGATCCGGCGTATGATTTTGTCCCCGAGTGATTACAGGCGATGTTCTCCAAAAAATAACATTTGGATTTATATTTTTATTCTCTCATTTGTCTTCCTATTTATTTTTTCTCATGGTTATGCAAGTCCGGGCAAATTCCAGGCTCCTGTTCAGGATACGATCCCGGCAAAAAGGATCACCGGCAGAGTATTGAATTTGGAAGACAGCACTCCCCTCAGCGGTGCTTCCGTAGTAAACATGAGATCGGGTCGTGGGACTACAACAAACTCCAGTGGCATTTTTTTTATCGAGGCAAAAGCAGGCGACAGCATACGTTTTTCATTTGCGGGTAAAATTGCCCAAACACTTGCGTATACAGGAGAAGCTGCGATGAGTGTGGAACTAAGCAGATCAGAGGGGCTCTTAGGTGGAGTTGTTATTACTGGCTTTCAGAATCTGGACAGAAAAAAATTTACTGGTGCAGCCACTTCTTTGAAAGCCGATGACATTAAAATACCCGGCGTAGTGGACGTGAGTAAAATGCTGGAGGGGCGCGCTGCGGGTGTATCAGTGCAAAATGTCTCGGGTACATTCGGCGCGGCGCCGAAGGTTCATATTCGTGGCGCTACCTCTATTAATGGAGAAAATAAACCGCTGTGGGTTGTAGATGGAGTAGTGCTTGAAGATATCATTAACATCTCGAACGATCAGCTTTCGAGTGGTGACCCGACTACATTGCTTGGTTCTTCTGTGGCCGGTCTCAACAGTAATGATATTGAGACCATTGATATTTTAAAAGACGCATCTGCGACGGCTTTGTATGGCGCACGTGCCATGAACGGTGTTGTTGTGATCACAACTAAAAAAGGAAGATCCGGCAAAGCGGTCGTTTCTTTCACAGCAAACTTCACGTCTCAGTTGAAGCCTACATACAACACGTATAACATTATGAATTCGGCGGAGCAAATGTCTGTGCTCGGTGAACTGGAACGAAACGGATTTTTAAATTATAATGTTTTGGATCGCCCTGACTATGGTGTGTATGGCCAAATGTATAAGGCATTGGATTACTCACCTGCCACCGGAACTTTTCCATTGCAAAATACACCGGAGGCAAGAAGGAATTTTTTGCTTCGCTATGCAGAGGCAAACACAGACTGGTTTGATATACTTTTCCACAATTCACTCATCCAGGAGTATTCATTGAGTGTGTCGGGTGGTACAGACAAATCGCAATCTTTTTTTTCTACGAGTTTTTATAATGATAATGGCTGGAGTATCGCGGATAAGGTGAATAGGTATACACTGAACTTCCGTAATAATTATACATTCAATGACAAATTATCAGTGGGCTTTATGACAGTGGGCTCCGTGCGTCAACAAAGAGCTCCCGGGACTGTAAGTCGGACGAGTGACCCCGTTGTCGGCCAGTTCTTTCGTGAATTTGACATTAATCCATTCAGTTATGCCTTAAATACCAACAGGGCGCTCACCGCATATGATTCTGCCGGCAATCTTGAATATTTCAGAAGAAACTTTGCCCCGTTCAATATCATCAATGAATTAGCGAACAACTACATTGATCTGAATGTGATCGACCTTAAGCTGCAAGGAGAACTGAACTACAGATTTAATAAACATTTGCGTTACGAGTTCATAGGCGCACTGCGTTATGTAAAATCAACCACGGAACATCAGATCACTGAAAACTCCAACCAGGCAAACGCTTACCGGGCGAATGATAATGCGACGATGAATCAAAATAACAAGTACCTGTACCGCGATCCCGATCATCCCGATGAACCGGCCGTAGTGGTGTTGCCTTATGGCGGATTTTATAACAGGACAGAAAACAGTCTTGTCAATTTTGATGTGCGCAATAGTCTTAACTACACGAATAGTTTTGCTGGAAAACACGATGTGAGTTTTCTGTTGGGGCAGCAGGTAAAGTATGCCGACCGGCAAAATTTCAGCAACACCGGTTACGGATATCAATATGACAATGGCGGCGTTCCTTTCATCGATTACCGGATACTCAAACAAACCATTGAAGCTAATTTTCCTTACTATGACATGACGAAGTTTTATGATCGCTTTGCGGCATTTTACTTTAACGCTCAATATACCTACGACAGGAAATATAATTTGTACGGAACGGTGCGCTATGATGGTTCGAATCGTTTGGGTGCTTCATCCAAGGCACGCTGGTTACCGACATGGAGCTTCGGAGGTGCCTGGAACATAGACCAGGAAAAGTTCATGGAGAAATTTCCTGAGATCGATTATTTAAAGTTGAGAGCAAGTTATGGGATTACAGCCAGTCTCGGTCCTGCAACGAATGCTGACGTTGTATTAAAAAGCGCGACTACCAACCGTCCTTATGCGGATGAAAGAGAATCTGTGATCAATCTTATCAATCTGGCGAACGATGATCTGACCTGGGAAAAGAATTACCAGGCCAATATAGGTATTGACTTCGGATTATTTAAAAACCGGATCGGTGCAAGTGTTGATGTTTACAGGCGCAGGAGTTTTGATCTTATCAGCCTGATCAAAACTTCCGGAATTGGAGGCGAGGCATATAAAGTTGCCAACTATGCGGACATGAGATCGAACGGGATTGAGTTTTTATTGAATGGCCAGATATTCAGGCAGAAAAAATTTGGGTGGAAGGCAACACTTACGTTTGGTTATAACCAGACTGAGATCACCAATGCGCAAAATGTTCCTAACATCTTTGATCTTGTAAAGCCTGAAGGTGGAAACCGGGAGGGATTTCCGGTCAATGGCTTGTTCTCAATACGATTCGATGGACTTGATCACAACACCGGAATTCCCCAGTTCGTAGACGAAAAAGGGAATGTGAGCCCCGCGGTGTTTCTCCAGGATAATAGTATAGATTACCTGGTGTATGAAGGGCCCGTTGATCCGACAATTACTGGTGGGTTTTCCAATACATTTACCTATCAAAACCTTTCACTAAATGTTTTCATTACTTACCAGGCAGGAAATAAGATCCGGTTGTATCCTGCTTTTCGCAGTGCGTATGTAGATCTTGATGCGATGCCTAAAGAATTTTTTGATCGGTACGAACTAAAAGGAGACGAGCGAGTGACAAACACACCTGCAATATCTGATGCTCTTTACACGGCTCGTACGGGAGGCCTCGGAGCCTATCCTTACAATAGCTACAACTATTCCGATGTAAGAATTGCCGATGGTAGTTTCGTAAGATTAAAAACTGTGTCACTTACTTACCAGTTTGACAATAAGCAGCTGGCAAAGATGTCAGCATTGAAAGGTTTCTCAGTTACGGCGGCTCTTGCCAACTTTTGGCTCATTTATGCCGATAAGAAACTGGAAGGACAGGATCCGGAATTCTTTAATGCGGGGGGTGTAGCACAACCGATGCAAAAACAGGTAACGCTTTCATTGAAGGTGTCGTTATAAACTTTGATCAATTTATGAACGAAAAGAGATGACTACAAAAAGAATCAATAACATAGTCTTCATTATTGCCGGACTTACTTTATTCTCGTCGTGTGGCAAATATCTCGAGAAGGACCCTGACAACCGGGCGACCCTGAATACGCCGCAAAAAGTTTCTCAGCTATTGGCTACGGCCTATCCCGGCATCAATTATGTTCCCATGGTAGAAACGTCGACTGACAATATAGGAGATCTCGGAGCTGGGGACGCCGGAAGTGCAGATCTGAATACGTTGAATGCAGATCTATTCTTTTTTAGAGACACGAGAGCGATTAATGAAGACAGTCCGGAAGCTTATTGGTTTGCCTGCTATCATGCCATTGCTGCGTGTAACGAAGCGCTCGATGCTATCAGTAAAGCATCGAACCAGGATGATTACGCGGCACAAAAAGCGGAAGCGCTGGTGGCAAGGGCCTACGCTCATTTTATGCTGGTGAATGTTTTTGCAAAGTTTTACGATGCGTCAACAGCATCAACGGATCCTGGTATTCCGTATGTGACAGTACCGGAAAGAAATTTCATCAAACAGTATGAAAGGGGCACCGTAGCTTCTGTTTACGACAATATCGAAAAGGACCTTTTGGAAGGTTTACCTTTTCTCAACGACAAATCATATTCTGTTCCAAAATATCACTTCACGAAGGCAGCCGCTTATGCCTTTGCATCAAGATTTTACTTGTACAAGAAGGATTACAATAAGGTAATACAATACGGCTTGCAGGCAGTTCCCAATAATGATTTCCTATCGAACCTGCGGCCATGGAACACCATTTACTCTTCAATAGGGTTGAATGAAATAGCGCCGCGTTATGCAAAAGCAACAGAGAATGCAAACCTGTTATTATGCGAAACAGCTTCTTACTGGTTTCGCACAGTCATTGCCGCAAGATATGCTGTAACTCCGGCTGTAGTAGACGAGTGGCTTCGGAACGTCCCCGTGGTCGGAGGTCACTGGGCCTTTGCTGTCGGATCCTATATAGAAAATCATCTTATCGTTCCGAAGGTCAATGAATACTTTGTACGTGTATCAGTAAATGCCGACATTGGTAATGGTTATGTAATGGTTCCATTGTTTACTGTAGAAGAAGTTCTCTTTAATGTGGCAGAGGCTTATGCTTACCTGGGTCAGTCGGATAATGCCATCGCGTTATTGAATACTTATCTCAGCACGAGGATCACTGCATACAATTCCTCCTACAATCTGACCACTGCAAAGATCAGTGCTTACTATGGCACGACCGATACACAGGCAGGATTGGTCAGCACGATTCTTGACTACAGGCATAGCGAATTTATGCACGAAGGTTTGCGCTGGTTTGATATACTCCGCTATAAAATACCTGTTGTTCATGTAACAGAGAGTGGAGAAACTTTTACGCTGACACCAGACGATCCAAGGCGATTATTTCAAATACCCGCTACGGCGGAACAATCGGGAGTGCAGCAAAACCCAAGATAATTCTAAAATAAACGTATGCGATTCATAAAATCTTCTTTATTATTTCTTTTCGGGCTTACTCTCCTGGTCTCATGTAAAAAGGAAGATCCTTTGAACGTTGATGATATTTCAGGTCTTGGTGGTGATACCTGGATAAAGACTCCGCTAGATCAATGGCTATACGACTCACTTGTTGTACCGTATAACATAGCCACCAAATACAAATGGGATCAATTTGAATTGGAATTGAACAAGGACCTGGTGCCTCCCGATGAATCAAAAGTGATTCCGGTGATGGGCACAGTTGACAGGGTCTGGATCACTCCTTATGTTTTGCAGGGGGGAGTAGAGTTTTTTAAGAAATATTGTCCAAAGCTGTTTGTTCTCGTGGGAAGTGCCAGCTTTAACCTGGATGGAAGCATCACATTGGGAACTGCTGAAGGTGGCCGTAAGATCGTTCTCTACGAGCTGAATGATTTTAGAAATAAAACCATGCCTGGTTATGTTCCTGCTGACTCAGCGATTCCAAAACAAATGTTCCATGTGATTCATCATGAGTTTGGACACATACTTGACCAAAATATTCGCCGGCCCGTTGAATTCGATGCAATATGTAAAGGTTTATATACTGCTGACTGGATCAATACGACTGATTATGCAGCCAGGCAGGATGGTTTTGTAACGGCATATGCTGAATCAAGTCCTTTCGAAGATTTTGTTGAAATGATTTCTATCATGTTGATAGAAGGAAGGTCAGGATTTGATAATATCGTGAATAGCATCAGCGGAACAAGTATACGAGGTACCACTGCTGACCAGGCAAAGGCGAGACTAAGACAAAAAGAATCCCTCGTAGTCGATTATTACAAAACGGCATGGGGTATCGACTTTTACACTTTGCAAACCCGTGTCAGAACAGCGATAGTAAATGAGATCTATTAATCAACATAACCGGCCGATGAATCCGAAAGATTTTTATGGAAGACTCATTTCCGTGTTTCTCCTTATTTCTGTATTTATTTTTTCATCATGCAAGAAGGAGAACACAAGAGTATTCGATCAGACTCCTGACGAACGCATTAATGGAGCTTTAACTGCATACGGATCTGCTTTGACGGGTTCACCGGCGGGATGGAATGCAACTATAAGAACAGGAACAGGCGGCATTTATCATTTCCATTTCCGGTTCAATGAATCAAACCGGGTGTTCATGTTTGCTGACATTAACCTGCAAACGGCTAGTACTGCTAAGGAAAGTAGTTACCGGTTGAAAGATCTGCAGACTCCGGCCCTTATTTTCGACACCTATTCTTATCTCCACATGCTAGCTGATCCCGACGGCAGTGTAAATGGAGGTACAAATGGGCAGGGACTTGTCTCTGATTTTGAATTTGCATTTGATTCACTGGCGACAGACAGCATTTTACTGACAGGAAGAGTAAATGGAACAAAGCTTACGCTGATCAAAGCCACCCAACAGGATTTTGATGCATGGCAAAATGGAGCATGGGCAAATGTAGTGGCTTTCGAAAATATTAATAAGATCCAGAACTATTTCAAAAGGGTCAACATTGGTGGAGTCAATTACGATTTGAAAGTTGATCCGGTTGCGAGAACGATCACCTTTACGTGGGTGGATGGCAGTGGCAATGTTCAGCAATTTATCACAGCCTATAATTACAGCTCTACCGGCGTCATGTTCGTAACTCCATTTGATGCGGGCGGACAAACGATAAATGGATTTGAAATAGTGAACTGGAATGCCGGCAATTTTACATTGAACATAAAGGTAAATGGAACGCCTGCCACGATAGCTGGCGCGACGCAGCCCTTGAAGGTGGATGTAACAGCGCCCCAGCGGTGGTGGCAATATGCGATTAATAATGGCGGACTATACTGGATATCCGCGAATGGCTTTCATGTGAACGGGGTGGAAGATGGTTTTGGTATCAGGACTTTACCCAACTATTATTATCTGATCTATTGGCCCGATTATAATCCGGGGAACAATGATTTGTTTGCACCTGTATTTTTAAACGCTGCAGGCAACGGGCTCGAGCTGCTATATGGAGCGGCACCCGATAAGCCACAGTTTACGGGCGATGGTCGTGCGATATTCACATTATTAGGAACGTATGGGACCTATCCATCTGTAGGACCTGCTGCGCTAAGCCTGACCCAATTGCTGATCCCGCAGGGATATTATTTTATACAAACTGGCCCAACAACCTATGACATGGTGAGTGCGTCGGATGCAAAAGCATGGATAAGTTGGCAGTTTTAAACGTTTGCAGCCAGGAGGTATCAAACGACATAATTGAGCGAAATGAACGCATGGAGAAAGCGAAATTTATTAACTTCAAAAAGCATAAACACACATTCGTCAAACCAAAAATGAAATTTTATGAGAAAAACTTTGCGCCTGTTACCGCACATATTAAGTATAGCATTAGTAGTAGGAATCGTTTCATGTAGTAAAGAAGGGCCTGCCGGGCCGGCCGGAGCCACAGGTCCTGCAGGGCCAGCCGGCGCAGCGGGATCACAGGGACCAGCTGGACCGGCGGGGGCGGCTAACGTGATCTATTCTGACTGGATCGATACAACAACGTGGATTGCCGATACTGTGCACAATGGTGCAACCGTTGATACACTTGGATACTTTGCAGACTTTGACGTTCCCGCACTTGACACTAACATATTAAATCGCGGGGAGATCAAAGTATATGTGAATGTTAGCACAGATCCTACATTCCCAATTGTATTTCCTGTTCCTTTTAATAATGGCAGTCTTTTTATTGATCCGGTATTTGCTCCGAACATTATTGAGCTATCTTCAAATGGCGATCTCACCGGTCTGCCGTTCCGATATATACTTATTCCGGGAGGTACCCATGCCCGAATGGCCAAGATCAATTGGAATAATTATAATGAAGTAAAAGCCTATCTGGGGTTGAAGGATTAGCTTTAAAAAATTGCTTTTATAAAAAAAGAGGTCGCATTTGCCACCTCTTTTTTTATTTTAGTTAGTCTATTCGCGTTTGACGTTTCACAAAAATCATTTTCTCCTTTGCGGCGGTCTCTGCTGAGGCGGGGGCGGTTTCTTTTGTTGCTGATTTTTTTGCTGTTGGTTGCCTTGGTTTTCCTGGTTTCCCTGCCTGTTTTGTTGTTGACCCTGTTGTTTTTGTTGTTGAGTTCTTTGTTGTTGTTGCCGCTGCTGATTTTGTTGTTTTCTTTTTTTATCTGTTTTTTCAAGGCTGCGCAAACTGATATGCCCCACAACATCCACAAATTCCGGTTCTACTTCCTGTGGTTTTGATGAAGTGAGTTCTACGGCCTCCAGTTCTTCTGGAATTATTCCCTGCCCGTTTAGTGATTTTATTTTCTTTACTCTCTCGATGGTTAGAGGATATTGCTTGGTGCTGTCTGGCAGCGTATACCACATCAGGTTCCGGAAAATATCTTTTTTTATAAGATTGGCCGCGCCCTTTGTCACCTGGATGGTCTCGCAATTGTCTGGGAAACCTTGCAGCGCATCAAGATATGTGTCCAGTTCATAATTAAGGCAACATTTTAGCCGCCCACATTGCCCGCTCAGTTTGGTTTGATTAATCGAAAGATTCTGGTATCTCGCCGCTGCGGTATTGACCGATTTAAAATCTGTAAGCCAGGTAGCGCAACAAAGTTCGCGGCCACAACTCCCGATACCACCCACCTTTGCGCTTTCCTGCCTGGCGCCGATCTGCCTCATTTCAACCTTCAACTTAAATTCACCCGCATATACTTTGATCAGCTCCCGAAAATCCACACGGCCGTCGGCAATGTAAAAGAACGTTGCCTTTCGACCATCAGCCTGCATTTCCACTTCACTGATTTTCATCTCAAGTTTCAGTTGTTTGGCAATGGCGCGGCTACGGATAATTGCCTGTGGTTCCCTGGCTTTGTTCTGCTTCCAGATTTCAAGATCGCGATCACTGGAACGACGGAGCAATTTTTTCATTTCGGGATTTTCTTCTTTCACGTTTCTCTTTTTCATTTGCAGGCGAACGATCTCACCCGTCAGGGAAATTTCACCCACATCGAAACCACTTACGCCCTCCACCGAGACCATGTCACCTTTTTCAAATGGCTGAAGTGTCACATTGCGAAAAAAATCTTTGCGGCTTCCATTGTTAAATGAAACCTCGACCACCTTACAACTGCTGTCAATATCTGCCACAGGCATATTGTATAGCCAGTCATACGTGTTAAGCCGGTTGCAACTTCCCGTGTTGCAACCACCGTTGCTTTTACATCCATTCGGTTTAACGCCACAACTTCCGCAGCCCATCGTTCGATTTTCTGATTTTTTTGACTTAAACTTTTAGAGAGGGATAATTATGAAGCCAGCAATCGTAATTCTATATATCACCTGTTGCGTCGCACACTTTTACTTGACTGGCACTCATCATTGCTGACCAGAATTCAGAACGATGCAGTGAGTGACACAACGAAAGCTGAATATAATTATATAAGATGACTCAATAATATTCTCCCTTAAGCCCCACTCATCACTTACTCGCCAGCACCGGGCTTTTCACCTCAATCTGTCAAAAATACAATTTTGTCCTGAATGATGTGGTATAGTTTAATTGTGAGGGCATGAAACTGGATCTTGGCGTTGGCATTACGTTCAATGTAATAGGTGGCCTTGTCGAGCTCTTCGATCATGGCTTTTTGCTGGGCGATGCCGGCTATGCGATTAAGGCGATTCGCAAAATCTCTTTCGGTTTCAGGTAAATAAATATTGTCGCCCATTAGTTTGAACCGGATGGCCTGCTCCAGAAGATGGTTGAAATAACGTAGAAATTGTTTTTGTTTTTCGCGGCCCAGGCGACTGATCTCGTCCACCCACTTTGTCTGTGCTACGGGTCCCGTCTTTAAAATAGCATTGAGCCATTCACGTAAAAGACTTTGCCAGTCTTCATCAGCATGCTGAATAAGCTGGAGAGCTTCCCGATAATTGCCTTCGCTTACACCCGCCGCCTGCCGGGCAATTTCAGCACTTGTCTTGTGTCGGTTGACAAGCGCTTCCTGCACATCAATTGTCTCGAGCGCCGGAATTTTTATTAGCTGGCAACGGCTGACAATGGTTGGTAAGATCAATGATTCATTTTCCGCCACTAAAACAAATAAGGTGTTGGGTGGAGGCTCTTCAACTAGTTTTAAAAGCTTATTTCCTTCATTTCCCAAATATTCAGGCATCCAAAGGACGAGGATCTTATACTCGCTTTCAAAACTTTTCAGATTTAACTGCCGGATGATGTCATTGCATTCCTGTGCCGTAATATTCCCCTGTTTGTTTTCTGCGCCGATAAACTGCAACCAGTCGTAGA
>Ga0068868_100003576_pt1 | contig 10828 bp, 3 predicted proteins | sample KBSMisM42_FD_64660 | JGI IMG/M metagenome (GOLD analysis project Ga0068868, IMG submission 64660) | Miscanthus rhizosphere microbial communities from Kellogg Biological Station, Michigan, USA - KBS Miscanthus M4-2 | ecosystem: Host-associated > Plants > Roots > Rhizosphere > Soil ...
GGCGTGAACCTCGCGCAGCTCCGACAGTGGCACGTTGCGGTAGTCCACGAAGCGACTGCTGTGCCCGTCGAGGATCCCGGGCGCGATCGCCGGCTCGTTGCCCTGGCCATACACTTCGTCGGCCCAGTCGCGCAGCGGCCGCTCAGGAGCCTGTGGCGCCGGCCCCAGGCGATAGCGCGCCATCAGCCAGTTGAACTGGTCACGGAAGTCTGAGCCGGCCAGGCCGAGGCGCTGCTGGATCCCGCGCGACTGCACCTTCTGCGTGTACTTCTCAAACTTCTCGACGAACTCGCGCGCCGTGGTCGCCTCGCGGAAGAGGAAGTGATTCAAGAGCTCTTTGTTCTTCGCATCGGCCGCGGCCTTCACATTGCCCTTGCGCAGTGCATCAAAGGCCTCGCGCGAGAACTTACGGCTGGCATCGAGATATCGGTGCGGCTGCAGATCCGCCGGCGACTTCTGCTCGATCATCTGATGTGCAGCTTCCTGATAGCGCTCGAGCGGCTCGATGGTGATCGAGCGCATCGCCTCCTTCGCGTCGGCCGCCTTCTTCTCGAGAACTGCAACTCGAGACTTGAGTGCACGCAGCTCGCGATAGATGTTGCCGCCGCGCTCCGTGTTCTCGATCGCAAAGCGGGCGCGATCATTCAGCGTGCCGTCGTAGCGCACGTCACCATACTTGCGGATCCAGTAGTCGCGCGCGTTCTGCTCGATCGCCTGCGATCGCCGCGGTGCAGCCTCGAGCGCACGCATCATCTCTTCGCCGGATCCAAAGCCAAACAGCTCGGCCACCGTCTCAGAGTCTGTGCCGCCCTCGTTGCGATAGAGTCCGCGGTGCTGCTGCTGCAGCGCCTTCACGCGATCCTCTCCGAACTGCTTGACGAGCTCGCCGCGGTTGAGCGAGATCTCAGTGCCATCCTCAAGCCGGCCCGATCGCAGTGCGCGGATCGCGCGGTACTCGGGCCTGGCGTCGACCTCGGCCGAGACTGCATCGCGCACGTTGCCCATCTCTTCGCGATGAGTGTCGGAGCGCTCGCGGTCGGCCGCATCCTTCATCTCGCGCAGGATCATCTTGCGTGCTTCGGTTTCTTCGACACCGCGGGCGCCGGCGTAGTTGCGATACTCCTGCTCGGTCCAGCCGGCTTCCTCCGGACTCTCGAAGAGTGGCTGACGTTCCGTCTCCTTCGACGCCTGGTCGACGGCGGTGTCGGCCGCGTAGAGCCGATCCATCACGCCGCGGATGTCTGCGCTGAGCTCAACGCCGAGGCCTTTGGCGCGGCGATAGATTGAGCCCAGCCACACCGAGAAATTCTGGAAGGCACGGCGCAGGCCTGGAGAGGGTGCGTTGCCCTCCTGCACATAGTGCTCGTTAGCTTGCGCCCACTTCTCGTGCTGCTCGCGCGTGAAGCCGTTCTTGTAGGCTTCCTCAGGCGTGGTGCCGAGCCACTCCGCGATCTTGGCGAAGTCCTTCTTGAGCTCGTCGCTGGCGCCTTCGCGCTGGGTCAGCTCGCGGAAGAGCTCGAGGTATGCATGTGCCGGCTCGTGGACGAAGGTGGAGAAGTCGCCGATCCTGGTCTTGCCGATCTCGTAGCGGCCGTCAGGCAAAACACGAAACCAGCCGCGATGCTCGTCGGCTGGTCCCTGGTAAAGCGGATGGTTTAGATCTGGGCCGGTGTAGCTTTCGGTGCCGGGGGCAGCTCCAGGCCCTGCTGGAACTGATCCCGCAGCGTCTGCCGCATCGCCTCCAGCTGCTGTGGCGTCATCCCCTCGAACAGGCTGTCCTGTGAAGGCTGCTGCGACGACGTGTTTGGCGGCGTCTTCGTAGCTGATGTCCGCCGTTTGCCGTGCGCCAAGTTCGCCATAGAGCCTCTTTTCGTAGTACCAGAGTATCGCCTGGATGTCGGCGACACTCAGATTATAGCCCTTCTTTGCCAGCTGTTTCTGGGCCTGATTGACGGCATCCAGCATGAAGGTGCGGTCGGTCGCGTTGAACGGAGCGTCCTCGAGATTCTCAAAGGCAGCCTTGTAGATCGTGTTCGCGGCCTTCTCGATTTCGGTGCCGTTTTTGAAGCCCTTGGCGGCGTAGGAGTTGCGCGGTTCGACCGTCGCAGCGAGCACGCGATCGTCGCTCATCTTCGGCTTGCCGAGCAGCAGCTTAAACCGGTCCAGACCCTCGCGCGTGGGCGATTGCAGCAGAGTACCTCGGTAACGGTTGAAGGTCCGCGACCACCACCGGTCCATCGTCAGGTAGCCATGCGAGCCCATCAGGTTGGCATAGAAGGCGCCCAGCTTCGGCCCGAACTCAACCGCCGCCATGGGCATCTTGATGTGCGCCTGGTAGTCAGACTTCAGCTCGCCGCCATGAGCCTTGGCGAGCTGCTTGAGCTCGGAGATGGTCTTCTCCTGCATCAAGTAGTCGTGCATCTTCTTGGCGCCGAACTGGTCATGCACGCGCTGCAGAGTCTGGAGGTTGTTCTCGATCGAGGCCTGGCGCATGTGGCCGCGCTCGGTCGTGAAGCTGCCCTCCGTCTCTCCGCCTTTGCGGAAGCGGCCGTAGATCTCGAGGGCCTGGCTGAAGTTCGGCACCACCTCCTGCCCGTCCGAAGTGATCGCGATCAGCGCCGTCATCAGATTGCGCGCCGGTTTGTTCTTCTTGATCTCCGGATAGAGCTCGCCCATCACATCGAGCGCACGCTGAAATTTCTCCGAGTACCAGCCCACGCCTGACTTGGCCGGCCGCTGCATTTCAAACTCGACTTCCTGCTGCATCCATTTGGCAATCTTCTTCATCGCCTCGGGGCTGCGGTCAGTCTTCGCGATCGAGCCATAGAGCTCGCGCTGGCGCGCCTCGAGGGCCGCGGCGATCTCGCGCGTCGAGTACTTGCCGTTAGGATCCAAGCCGAACTTCTCGAGCGTCTCCTTGCCGGCGCGGATAGTTGCAGACTGATGCAAGATATTCGGGTCGTTCGGATTGTAGGTGCCTTCGTTCCCGATCGCAGACTTCACTTGCTCCGAATGAAACGCAACCCAGTTGTCAGAGGCAAATTCATCCATGCCCAGGACGTCCTCGAAGTGCGGATCGCCGGCGATGTGGATCCCGTCGTAGCCTTGCTTCTCAAGAAGCGCGCGCTGGTCAGCAATCCATTGCTTCGCCTTGTCCGCTCGCAGCGTTGCTGCCTCTGAGGGCTCCAAATCGAATTGCGCGTTCCCAGGTCCGCGCCCGACGTCGCCGACAATCTTCTTCCACTGTTTAGCGTCCATCTCAAAAGGGTGTTCGATCTTCAGATACACCGGCATGATATTGCCGCCGGGCTTCGGCGCCGCGCGGTAACCTTTCTTGCCGTTGTCGTAGAAGTACTCCTGGTAGTTATTGACATCCTGAGGAACAAACGTGTGAGCCAGTGCCGGATCTGCTGCGAAGAAGAAACCGAGTCCAGACGTCAAATGTCCGCTCGATTTACCAGCGCGGCTCTGGTCGAACGCTTCGAAGTTGCCGCTCGTGCCGTGGTAGACCACGCGCGCCGCACCACCCTCGTCGGTCACTTTCGACTCGCCAAACCACTGCTTAAACTCAGGTGACTCCAAGTCTGCAGACTGGTTGAACACGCGCGTCTCCGGCTCCGCCCCTTTTGTGATGCTCGGGTTGTGCAGGGCCAGCAGCTCGTCAGGCTTCATGCCTGCGCGCTTGGCGAGATTCGAGATCGCGTTGGCCTGCAGCGTTGCGTAGCTGTCGGCCACCTGGTCCGTCTCGCCGGCGTCGACGTAACGCTGCTTCAGATCGCCGTAGACTTTCTGCCACTCGGGCGAGGCCTTCGTCTCCTCGTCGGCCGCCGCAAAGTCTGCCTGCAGCTTCTCCGCACCGCCGCCAGAGATCCACTGCTCGAGCTCCTGGCGCCCTTCTGCGGTCTGGCGTGACGTCATCCCTGTCTGAGGATCCACGAGATCCTCGAGCAGGCCTCTCTGGTGCTCTGGCTCGAGCCGGCCGAAGTAGCTCGCCTTCGGGATCTCGAGATCCTGGCCGGCCGCGGCCGCCTCCTGGAGGTTGGTCACGCCCAGGTGGTTCGCCATCACCGCCGGATCCACATCCTTGTCGACGAAGTAATTGACGAACTCCTGCGCCGGGATCCGCAGGCTCTGATCGCCTTCGTAGATGCGGCCGATCGCTTCCTCAAACTTCTCCTGCGATCGCATGCGCAGCTTCGAGGCCTCGACCTCGCCGATCGTCGCACCCACGCTATCGAGGAAGGTGGTGCCAAAGTGCATGCCGCCCTGGACAGCTGCACCCTCGATCGCAGCTTTCGCGAGATCCGTCGTACCAGGCCGCCCGGTGACCACGTTCTGCGCGTACTGCCCAGAGACACCAGTCACGGTGCCCAGGCCGAGCGAGCTCAGGAAGGGATTGTCGCGCATCGCCGGCACGAGCTCGGTCGCACCGAACAGAGCATTCGCTGGAGCATTGATTGCTGCGACACGGTTGGCCGCCAGGCGCGCTTCGTAATCGGAAGCTCCCTGATCCTTCATCGCGTCGAACGTGCGCCCGCCGGCGTCTGCTGTGAATCCAGCGCCTACCGAGAGGCCGGCCAAAACCTTCGCAGCTTTATCACTCAGACCCAAGGTCCGCGCGATCACCGACGTACCGCCCGATGCCGCGAATGCCGGAATCATCGGTCCGACGCTCGCAGCGAGTTTGTCGAGGCCTGATTCCTCCTCGCCAAACTGCACCGGCTCGAGCGTGCGCGCTGCGCGTTCGAGGAAGTTCGGTCCGGAGTCTTTGCCGTGCAGACCTGCAAACGACGCGACATTGCCGAACGTCTCTTCCGCTCCGCGCAGCGCGCCGAGCCCGCCTCGAATTAGTGGATATTGAAAGACCTTCTGCTTAAGCGATCCGGATCCGCCCAGGAACTCAAACGCATTCTGCGCAGCATCGCTGACAGAGTCCCGCCAGGCGGGCGTGTAGGCGCGGATCGAGGCCGCGTGCTGCTCGATGCGCGTGAGCCGGTGCAGCTCGTCAGCTCCGGACACAGCTGCATTGTCAGGATTGAGGGCCCAGCTGGCGGTGCGCGGGTGCGTGTCGGCCATGCGCTCAGGGTTCAGGGTCTCGACGTCGATCGCATGCTGCGTGTCGGTCGCGAAATCCTTGCCCGCTTCCGGAGTCATGCCGGTCAGCTGCTGCTGCTTGAGAAGCTTCGCGTGCTCGTCCGGATTCTGCTGGACGCCATAGGAGATCGACTGGCGCAGATTAGCGCGCGGATCCGCCGGTACCGCCGAGTCGAGAGGCTTGAACGTCGTGAGATCAAGCGCGCTCTGCTGTTGCTGCTGTTCGGGATCCATTATTCAGGCGCCTCATCGTTCGTAGGAGCTGCTTCGTTCTCGGGAACCACTCCAAGATCCGTGCCCTTCGAGTCAGTGAAGTGGAGCTTCCCGTCCTTCTTGCTGGCCGCATAACCGGTCGCGCCGGCCGGGATCTCGAACTGGCGCACGCCCGTCGAGTAGGTCTTCGAACCGAACCAGGCGAGAGGATTCCACGCGCTGCGCAGATGGGTGATCACATGCTGCTGCAGGTTGCGCTGGACGATCGCGTCCTTCTCGGTCTGCGAGAGCTTGCCCTGCTTCTGCTGCTGGGCCTGGTCGATCTCGGTCTGCACCCTGGTCAGCATCTGGGCATAGGTGCGCTTGTCGGCTTCCGTCTTCTGCTTGTAGATATTCGGAATGCCGGCCTGGTCGGCGAAGTACTGTATGCGATCGGCTTCAACGGTCGCGTCGAAGAGCTTGTTCTTATCCTGAAAGCCGGCCGCGTCGCTGAGCAGGCTGAAGTAGGCCGAGTCGCTGAGCTTGCCATCGGCAAACGCGTTCTTGACGTTCGGCACCGTGACGGTCTTCGGATCGAGAATAAAACCGGTCATCGTCTCCGGATCGGTTTCCGTCGCCGGCGGCCGCGACATGCGGAACACGTCTTCTGGTTTTAGTTGTGACTTGATCGCCGCCGGCAGTCCGTTGATGTTCCTGTTCTGGTAGTAGTAGTCGACCGCCTGCTGCTTCACGTCCTGATACTGCTGCTCCTGGATGGCGCGCTGGTGTGAATGCTGCGACTCCATGTACTTCACAACCTGCTTCTTCTGGAACGGATCGAGGCTCGAGTCACCCTGAGCTGCGTCGATCGCCTTCTCGAGCACATTCGGATTCGCGATGTCAGCCTGGTCCGGTTGCGCCTTGCTGGCGCCGAAGTAGTCGACGTACTTGCCGTCCTTGTCCATCAGCGCAACATGCAGCGTGGGCCCCGTGGCGTTGCCCGTTCTACCCGAGAGCCCGATCACCTGGCCGCGGTTGACCTGGTCGCCCTCTTTGAGATTGGCGGCCGAGAGATGCGCCAGGCCGAGTGTATTGCCGTCGGCGAGCTGGACCCTCATCGAGAGCCCGCCCCCAAACTTCTCGTCATCCCAGACCTTGACCACCTTGCCGTCGAGCGGCGCCGTGACCGAGGTTCCTGTCGCCATCGCGATGTCGTAGCCATCGTGCGTGCGGCCGCCAGGGCGCGGCGATCCTGGCACGTCGGTGATCTTCATCGGATTGATGGTCGATCCCGTCGCCAGAGGCCCGTACGTGTGCGGCACAGCGCCGCCTGGCGTCGCGGCGGCCTTCAGATAGCCGTCACCCTTCACCTCGACCAGGTTGCGATCGTATTCAGTCTTCACGAAGTTACCAAGCGTTTCCGCGGTGCGCATGTCGATGTGGTCGCGGTTGTCGTCGAAGAACTGCTTCATCTCATCGATTTTGTGATCATCACGTAGTGACAATGTGATTCCCTGCACAAGATCGGTGCGAACCTTGCGCACGATCGCCTGAGCCACGTCGGAGTCACGCGCGGCGCCGTTCAGATCCGCGACATTCAAAGCCTCGTTCTCGGCCAGCGCAGAGTTCCTGTGATAGTCGACCATGCGGCCCTGCAGGTACGCAGATCGCGCCTGGATGTTCAGGGATTCGGCCCGATCCTGCGACTGCTGGATCCCGTACTCGGTCACCTGGTTGTGCTGGTGATCATCGATCTGCCGAGCGATCGTGAGCATATGATCGTTCGTCATCTCGTCGAACATGCGCTGCTGTGCGGGATTGGTCAGCGTCGCGCGCTGATCCTGGCGAGCCTTCGCCAGAGCCTCTGTCGTCGGATTCCACGCCGCCTGCGCATTGAGGCCGCGGGTGTAGAGGTAGCCCGTCTTCGGGTTGTTCAGGATATCCTGCGAGGTTTTGAGAAACTGCGTCTCGGCCGCCTTAGTCTGCGCCACGTCGACGGTCTGGCGAACTGCATCGCCGATCTCGTTGCCGATGCGCGAGACTGCGCCGCCGGCAGCTGCGACGGTCTGGCCCTGCTGCTCGATCTGAGCTGGACGCAGGTTGCGCATCGGACTCACCCACGGCCCGCTCGCCGGCACCATGGGCGTTTCATTCAGCGCTACGCTCGGCCCGAATGTATCTGGAACTGTCGGCACAGTAAGTCTCCCTTGCTAGAGCAGTGACCACGCAATTTTGCAGGCAAGATGAATGCCCTGATCGGTATTGATCCCGATCCACTTTTCGCATTTACTGAAGTCGGTAATCCAGTGAATAACCAACTCAGCCGCGAAGAACCAGACATTTCCGGTGATGAGGTAGACCATGCCGGCTTGAATCAGCGCATGCGCTGTCAGACAGTGCCACCACGGAATAGCAGCGGGCAGAGGTCTGTGCCAGTGATTGTCTTTACAAACCTCCGGACCATTACCCCACACGTCGCCCTTCACTCTAGCTATGCGCTGGCCACAGAAACACGCACCAAGGTTGCGGTTCTTTCCCACTGCGAGGAAATCCCCTTGCAGCGGATAATCGCAAAGCATGTGCCCCGCGATCAGCAGGATTAAGTTATGCACCATCTACCCGATTCCAATCTGCGGCACCGGCGAGCCGGCCGCCATCCGCTGCTTCATCCAGCGATTCCAGTCCCACTCGCCAGCGACCTGTGTCGCCGTGCCGATCAGGCTGGTGACAGCGGCCGAAGCCGGCGAGATCGAATCCGCCGATCGCTTCGCGTTCACCGCACTCACGCGATCGAGCAGCGCCTCGTTCTGATAGTCGGTGCCCTGCTCGCGCGCCGCCCAGGCCTGGCGCGTTGTATTCGAATTGATGTTGAGAACGTTGATGTCCTTCTCGATATCCATGCTCGCGATCACTTCGGCCGCGCTGCCTGGCCCGAGTGCAATCCCGCGCGCACCGATCGCCGCGACCGCGCCGGCTCTGCGCTGGCCTGCCTGCATGGTGTAGTTCGCGACCTGGCTCTTGCCGGCCTCGAGAATCGACTCCGCGGTCTTCTCCGCGCGGCTCGAATTGATCGAAGCCATGTCGCTCTGGAAAGCGAAAGCCGAGGCCTGCGACTTCTGCTGGTACTGCGCGGCCTTGGCGCTATAGTAGGCGCCGAAGGCCGAGCCAATCCCGCCCACGATCGCCGTAAACAGACCCAGGTTGCGCATCGCCTGGCCGGTCTGCGCGGTCTTCGTCATCGAAGGCGTCATGCCGGCGGTGTCGGCATTCTTGCCCCCGAACCAGTTCTCGATCGAGTCCCAGCTCGAGGTCAGAAAGTTCGGCGCCGAGAACGAAGAGCCAGGCAGCGAAACCGATTGCAGAGATTCGTAATCAATCGACGTATCACTCATCTACTCGCTCCTCATTCAACCCTGCGGCGTCGAGTGCTGCCACCATTCGCCACCACGATTCCGAACACTCAGCTTCCCAACACATCTGGCACAACTGGCTGCCATCCTCAGCAGGCCATCCGTCATGCAGCTGTCCGCACCTGCAGAGCTCACCCGCCAATGGACACCTCCATCGTCACAGCCACCACGCTGAGAGGCAGCGGATCCTGCTGGCGGATCCAGAGCTGCCCCGTCTCCTGCCAGGTTCCATTGAGCACGATCGGCCCAACCTCTTCAGGCGGATTCTCATTGTCGTCTTCGTTGTCGCCGATCAGCTTCGGCGGCGATCCATAGGGCTCCGTGGTGCGCTGCTCAAACGGCGTCAGGTTGTCAAGATCCGGCCCGGCGAGGATTCCGCTCGAGCGATACACCTTGAGCCAAACCTTGTTGATGTTCTTCACGCGACCCTGGCCCAGGCCATCGATCTGCAGTGCCAGCGGCAACGTCTTGATGTCGGCAACGTACGGCAGCCCGATCGTCACCTGGCTGGCCTTGTGGTCGAGTGTGATCTTGCCGGCCGTCACCACTTTCTGTTTCTCGACGCCTCCATCGGCCAGCACTGCCACCGTGCACCCCTCGAGCCAGTCGAGGCCTGTGATGGAGCTGACAGGATTCGCGAAGGCCTGCGAGATGCCGGCGTCGACAAAGAACCAGGTGGACGGATCATCGACCTTGACGATGCGCGAGGCCATGCGCTCCACGTAGCGCACCGTCGAGCCGTTGATCTGACGCACAATCACTGCGTAGAGGAAGTCCTCGCTGCCCTCAGCGACGCAGCAAATACTCTCGAAAACCCCTTGGGTGTCGTGCTGGTGCCAGGCGCCGAGCTGCTCCTCGGGAATGTAGGTCAGGCCTAGAAGTTTTCCATTTGACGACACAAACCAGATCACCGGCTTCGGCGATTTCGCATAGGCCTGGTCGACGATGGTGAGATTGTCGAACAGGTTCGCAGCTCTCAACGAGAGATCGCCGGTCTGGAATCCATTGATGGTCCACGCAAAGCCAAGCTCGCGCACATGGCCCCCACGCGACGCGGCAAACACCATCGCGGTGTTGATCACCGTCGGCTGCACTTCCGAGGCGCCGATGTAGCTCTGCGGCTTAAAACCGATCGTCGTCGGCGTAACCGCAGTCCCGTTTTGCCCGGACTGCTCCGCAAACTCAGTCTCGCTGGTTAAGGCGATCAGCTGCGACATCGGGACCAGGTGGAGAATCCGGTCAGCCTTGAGTGCAGCCAGACGAACCGAAATGCGATCCGTCGCCAGCGATGGCAGCGAGTACGAGAACATGCTCTCCGTGCCCGAGTTCGACATCCAGCAGTTATCGGGCGCGTTGGCCGTGCCGGCGAAGCAGCGCCGCTGCTCGAAGTAGCACACCGAGCCGGGATAGTTGCCAGGGCTCGCGAAGACTGCGTCCGGAGTGCCCGGGACGATCGAGAAGTCCGGCGCGATGTTGTTGTCGTCGAAGCTCAGATCCTGCGTCGTTCCGATGAAGCCCCAGAGCCCGTTCTGCTTTTTGTACACGTTGTAGGTGTAGGCGCCATCGACCGCGCCCCAGCCGATCGTGTTGAAGCTGCCGTCGACGTTGAGGTTGTTCAGTACTGTAAGCGAAGCCGAGAGCGCACTGGCACTGACGCCGTCGGCCTTGAAGGCCTGGACCGCGTACTCGTTGTTGATGTTGAAGATTCTGGTGCCGAACTGGATGGTGATTGGTTTCGCGCCATCCGTCGCATGATGGCCGCTCCAGCCAGTCGAGTCGAAGTTGTTGCCGCTATAGTCGGCGAGATAGAGCTCGTTCGGAATGAGGTCGCCGGTGCCGCCGTCGACGGGAATCTTCTGCACCATGTAGAAGCCGTCAAGCTCAACATCGACGCCGCCGATCGTCGCGGTGAGGTTGGCAAGGTAGATGCCGTCGCCCATAGCCAGGGTGTGATCGGAAACGGTCGTGAAGAGCGCAGGATTCGCGGCCGAGATCGTCGACACCTGGACCAAGAACCCGGGCTTCGCTGTCACGCTGATGCCGAGAGGCGTGGCCAGCGCTGGCCCGAAGTTGATATCGGTCAGGCTCCACGCTGTAGCCGAGAGCCGGCGCAGCTCTGCCGGCGGATAGTT
>Ga0068868_100003582_pt1 | contig 10820 bp, 6 predicted proteins | sample KBSMisM42_FD_64660 | JGI IMG/M metagenome (GOLD analysis project Ga0068868, IMG submission 64660) | Miscanthus rhizosphere microbial communities from Kellogg Biological Station, Michigan, USA - KBS Miscanthus M4-2 | ecosystem: Host-associated > Plants > Roots > Rhizosphere > Soil ...
GGATTAGGTTTGAAAGAAGCCAAAGAACTGGTAGATGGCGCGCCTAAAGCAATTAAAGAAGGTGTAAGCAAGGCAGAAGCAGAAGAATTGAAGACCAAATTAACAGAAGCAGGCGCTGACGTAGAAATTCAATAATTCTATTCGTTTATTTTTTTAAGCCCCGGTTTTAGAACCGGGGCTTTTTTTGTTCAGGACCCCTTGGGTGGTTTTGCCAAGTCGGGCCCAGATTTTAAATATTTGTTATTTTATTTTTTTAAATTAATAAGTTGCCATATCTTGTTAAATAATTTAGAAAGTTATCTAGTTGCATGTCAAAAAGAGCGGCTTACAAAGGGAAAATTATCAGGCAATTGTTTTTTACTGAAGGGCTTTCCTGCTCCGATCTAAGTACCAGGTTAAATAAAAGCCTTCCTTTTATAAATGGGTTATTATCTGAATTAATTGAAGAAGGATCTGTAATGGAAACCGGTTACGCTCCTTCAAGCGGCGGCAGAAGGCCATTGATGTACTCTCTTAAACAGGGTATTTTTTATGTCCTGGCGGTAGCGATGGATCAGTTTGTAACGCGGATTGTGCTGATGGATATGCAGAACCGTGCTATAACCGATATTGAAAAATTTGACTTGTCGCTGACTGACAATATGGAAGCGTTGGATGTACTGACTGAAAAAATTAAATCGGTTATTAAACATTCAAAGATTAAAAAAGACCAGATTGTTGGAATAGGAATAGGTATGCCGGGATTCGTTAATACCCAAACGGGTATTAATTACACGTTTTTAAAGAATAAGAATAAAAGCATAACCGCACATATCGGTGAAAGTACCGGGCTGCCGGTTTTTATTGATAATGATTCAAGTCTTGTGGCACTGGCAGAGCAAAGATTTGGTGCAGCCAGCAACCGGAAAAATGCGATGGTGATTAACCTCGGCTGGGGTATTGGCCTGGGAATGGTGCTGGACGAAAAGATATTCAGGGGTAATAATGGATTTGCCGGGGAGTTTAGCCATATACCGCTTTTTACAAATGGCAAATTATGCAGTTGTGGCAAACATGGGTGCCTGGAGACAGAATCATCTTTATTACTTGTGACAGAGAAAGCCAGGCTGGGTGTAAAAGAAGGTAAGCTTTCCATATTAAAAGATGAAATAAACCATGAAAGCGTAGAACAGGATTGCAATGCAATTATTGCTGCAGCCGGGAGGGGAGACAGGTTCGCGGTTTCTTTGCTGTCTGAGGCTGGATATGTGATAGGAAGGGGCCTGGCCGTATTGATCCATATCTTAAATCCGGAAGTTATCATTTTAAGTGGTAGGGGAGCAGCGGCCGGAAAATTGTGGCAGGCGCCCATACAGCAGGCACTGAATGAACATTGTATACCTAAACTCTCGGACAGCACAGAAATAGAAATTTCTGAACTGGCTTATGAAGCGGAAATAATTGGAGCGGCGGCGCTGGTGATGGAGAATTACGGAAAAGAAACCAGCCGTAAAACCCATAGAGGCAGGGTAACGGTAAGTTAACAATAATTCTATCTTATTATACACCTATGAGATTCCTGGTTTTTTAAAGGCTTTATCTAACATTAAAACTAACTGCATCATGAGACTGACATTTGGGGCGAAACACGCATTTGCGGTGTTATCTGCTATCTTGCTATTGCTGACGGGGTTCAGCAGTAGCGCACAGGTAAAAACGATTACAGGCACAGTAAGAGATTCCTCAGGGGCACCTCTTCCGGGTGTAACCGTAAAAGAAAAAGGAAACAAAGCAGGCGGTATCATGACGGATGATCTGGGGCATTTTACCATTAAGGCAAATGCTGGTGCTACCCTTGTTTTTAGCTCAGTGAGTTTCCAAACCCGTGAGTTAAGGGTTGGCAACGATAATACACTGAATGTGCAAATGGAAACCAATTCCAAAGAATTGTCAGAAGTTGTGGTAACCGGTTTTGGTACACGTACCGACACCCGTAAGCTTTCGTACGCTGTGACACAGATAAAAGGAAGTGAACTGGTTGCCACCAACAATGTTAACATCGGAAATGCGCTCCAAGGTAAAGTAGCCGGAGTTACCATTGCTCAGGGCACAGGCGGACCATCTTCCAGCTCCCGTATTCAGATTAGAGGTAATTCGAGTCTTACCGGCACGAACGAACCTCTTATTGTAATTGACGGCGTGTTAATTGAACCCAATACTACCGGGGCTGACTCGTGGGGTAGTAACCAGGATTTTGGAAACGTAGTAAAAAACTTAAATCCTGATGATTATGAGAGCATCAATGTGTTGAAAGGCTCCGCCGCTTCTTCCTTATATGGTTCCAAGGCACTGGGTGGAGTAATATTAATTACAACTAAAAAAGGTCGTACCAGAAAAGGCCTTGGCGCTTCGGTGTCACACACTGAATCGTTCGATAAAGCATACAAATTGCTTGATCTCCAAAATGAATACGGCGGTGGTATTAGCCCCAATTTCGCAACCGACGCGCAAGGTAATCGCCTGGTAGATCCTACCGCTACTTATTTCCCGGTGCCCAACGGAGGATATTCCTTCGGGCCAAAGTTTGACGGCAAACCGGTAAAAGATCTGGACGGGCGGATTATTCCCTGGAAACCAAACGATCCCCTAAAAGACTTTTTTGAAACCGGCAAATACATCAATACCAATGCTGCAATTGAGGCGGCATCCGAAACCGGAAGTTTTCGTTTTTCTTATACCAACTTGTACAATACCAGCGTAGTTCCAAGGAACAGCCTCAATAAAAACACATTTGCACTTCATGCCACGCAAAAATTATCCAGCTTTTTATCAGTGGATGCAAGTGTGAACTATACGATCAATAAAGTGGCCAATCCAATTAACCAGGGTGGTAACAACAACCCCATTTTCACATTCATGTACAACGCCCCCAGAAGCGCCGATATCGCATATTACAAAACACATTATGCAGATCCGGTGAATGGTGGTGTGTTGAAATCTGCTATTTCTGCAGACCCGTACTATTTCGCTCATTCCCTGTTTTTCCCGTTATACAACAATGACGTTACGCGGCAGGAGAATTACCTGCTTGCGAACCTGGACGTTCGTGCACAGATTCTTCCCTGGTTAACTTTCCTTGTAAGAACAAATATCAATGCTTACAACGACTACCTTGAAAATAAGCAGAGAGGTTCAGGTGTAGGTTATACCGGCGGATATTATGAAGTTGATCAAAGTAATTATAAAAACACCCGTGTTCAGGGGCTCCTCACTGCCACCCGGGAAATTAATAAAGACCTGAATTTTAATTTCACGGTTGGTGGAGAAACGTACCGGAACCTGGGCGGTCCGCAACAAACATCAAAAACGAACGGAGGGTTAAGTACTCCTGGCCTGTTTTTCATCGGTAATTCGATACAGCCTGCAACTACCGTTGTTAATTATACGCCGAAACTTAGAACTGATGCAGTTTATGCATATGGCGATATTAGCTGGAGGAACATGCTCACTTTGAACGCCAGCTTAAGAACTGATTGGTCATCTTCACTGACATATGCAGACGCACACGGGAAAAACTATTACATATATCCAAGTGTTGGCGTGGGTTGGATATTCTCTGAATTGCCGTCGTTCAAAAATTCTAAGGTTGGTTCAATTATAAACTATGGTAAATTAAGAGCCAGTCTGGGATACACCGGTAGTTCCGCGCCTGCTTATCTGACAAATAATGCGGGTTTATATGGCCAGACCGGCACATTTAACGGAGCCGGTAATACTAATATACCCATCTATTCTTTTAACGGTAATACGCTGGGCAATCAAAATCTAGTAAACGAGATGGCACGCGAGATTGAAGTGGGTGCAGAGATCCGTTTTCTGGACAACCGCCTCGGATTTGATGTGGCTTGGTATAAGAAAAATGCGTTCAACCAGATATTATCGCTCAACACCAATGTTGAGACGGGCGTTTCTAACAGAACAATCAACGCAGGTAACATTCAAAACCAGGGTATAGAGTTGCTATTAACAGCACAACCAATCAAGTCGAAGAATTTTAACTGGAACATGACGTTCAATCTTACACACAACCGCAACAAGATTATCTCATTGTATCCTGGCGTGACTTCACTTGATCTTGAACTTGGATTTGGTGCGGATGTGGTTGCCAGGGCATATGCGGGTAAAGAATATGGAACACTTTCAACAGGTTACGGTTTTGCAAGCTACCAGGCGAAGGACGGAAGTGGGAACCCGGTATCAAATGCCAACAATGGTAAAAGGGTAATTGGTGCCGCACCCAATGGTTCAACCGGCGACTATTATACATTTTTGCGTTCACAGGACTATGATGGAAGCAGAAAGGACATTGGTAATATCATGCCCAATATACTGGCAGGAACCATCCAGGAAGTAAGCTATAAAAATCTTTCGCTGAACATACAGGTAGATTCCAAATTTGGCGGCTTACTCGGTTCAGCTACTTCACAATATGGTTTGGAAACCGGTAATGGTAAAGGCACACTGTTCGGTCGCGATAAAGAACACGGTGGTGTTGCGTTCACAGACAAAAGCGGTGTTAGCCGCAACGATGGTATTATCCCGGATGGAGTGTTTGCCGCCGGCGTGCATGGCACAACGGCAACCGGGTCGGGCGTTGACCTCGGTGGAATGAGCTATGCAGATGCAGTTACCAAGGGTTTTGTAACGCCTGTACCGGCTTACGCTTACTATGAAAATCTTACGCAATGGTCGAGCGGTATCCGCGAGGTTTCCATCTTTGAAAACTCCTGGGTGGCATTGCGACAGGTGAGCATTGGATATAATATTCCGGTTAAGTCATTTAATAAAAAAGTGCCCGTAACCAGTCTTCGTGTATCTATCACCGGCAGAAACCTGATGTATTTGTATAAAACAGCAAAAGACGGGGTTAATCCGGAAGGGTTGTACAGCAACCGTGCAGCGGCGTTCATGGAGTATGGCGGACTACCAATGATCAGAAGCCTGGGCGCTACTATTAATGCTTCCTTCTAACCCTTTTCAACATCTAAACATACAATCATGAAACTATATAAATATGTACTTGCCCTGCTGGTACTCGTAACAGCACTCGGCTCGTGTAAAAAATCAACCTTTGTTGATCTGAACATAGACCCCACCACTTTGCTTTCGGTAGATCCAAAACAACAGTTCCTGCAGGCTTCTGCAAAACTGCCGAATGATTTTGAATACTATTATGATGTATACCGCTCATTAATGCCCTGGATGCAGTATTCCACTGGTGCATCAGGAAATGGTTCCGGGTTTACCAATCCGTCATCGCACTTCAACTACCGTTATGGAAATTTTTATTCCAATGTAGGTGTGCCATTATCGGATATTCCGAAGCTCATTGCAAAAATGAGTTCGTCTGATCAGGCCGCGCGTGTATATGAAAACAGTATTGCCAGTATTTATAAAGCATACTATGCTTTTTATGTAAGCGATATCAATGGCAGCATCCCGTATACGCAGGCTTTCCAGGCACGCTATGGCGGAACGCTTACACCTTCGTACGATTCGCAGGCGATGTTGTTCGATACACTCGATGCCCAGATTAAAAAGGCCGTAACAACGCTGGAAACGGTACAGCCGGTAACGCAGTTGCTATATGGTACTTATGATCCATTCTATGGCGGTGTGGCGCTGCAGTGGGCCAAAGCAGGAAATGCTTTGCGTTTAAAAATTGCTATGCGTCTCATGAAACGCGATGCCAATAAATTGAAATCAATTGCTACCGATGTACTGGCCGATGCCAACCAAATGTCAGCCATTAGTGATTCATGGGTTTTGAGCGTTGGTTCTTCTTTTGCGGATGCGGGCGGCAATTTCAATCCTTCCGGTTTCCTGGCCAGTCAGCCCATCGTAAATTTTATGTTGTCGAAAGCAGATCCACGTTTGCGTATTTATTATCGCAAAAATGGAAAAGGACAATACGTGGGTAGTCCCACCAGCCCGGATACAGCCAAATTGCCTGCTTACCAGGCTTTGTACGCTGCGAAGGATACACCATTTTCACCTTTGCAGCACCGCTTATTTACACCGAATTTCAATGAAAACGATGGATTCGGCGTTGGTAACGGCGATGGATTTTACCCGGTGCTTACTTATGCTGAATATTGTTTTATCAGGGCTGAGCTGGGTGCACGCGCCATCACTGGTGATGCCGCTGCCACCTGGTATGCAAAAGGTGTAACTGCATCAATCAATTTTTATGATGACCGTGCTATTAAAGCAAAAGTTTCTGCGTATACACCGGTGAGTGCCGCAGAAATCACAGCCTATCTGGCCATGCCAGGCATTGCTTACGATCCAACAAAAGGTATTGAGCAAATTGCCTGTCAGGCTTACCTGGATTTTTATCGTCAGCCTTCTGAAGCCTGGGCATGGTGGAAGCGTACCGGATTCCCAAACACTACATCTATTGTTCCCTGGTCGCCGCTGAGCAGCAACGGCAACATTGCAACATTGACACGTCGCGCATCGCTTAATCTGGCTGATCCCGGAGATGCCAACTACGCCAATCAAAAAGCTGCCTACGATGCCATGGCTTCGGATCCGGACTTCGGTACCGGACCTTCTGATGCTTTTGGCCGCGTATGGTGGGATAAAAAATAGTTTTTCATAAGCAATCGTTACTCCGGGCTAATCTTAGCCTGGAGTTTTTATTTTTGAGTATCTTAGATAAGGGCTCTGTTGTGTAATGCGTGTGATAAAATTCTATATTGTTTTGTTTCTTTGTTTAGAAGCCGGCGACAACTATTTAAAGGCACAGTCGGTAAATGATTCTGTTTTCCAGCCGGCAAAGATCCAGGGAATCCGGTTGATGGATCCCGTCAGCCAGAAAATAAATACCATTAAGAATATTGTTGCCGGCGATCAGCTATTGCTCTTTATCTTTCTTTCTCCCGAATGTCCCATTTGTAAAAATTATATGCCAACGTTAAATACGTTGCAAAAGCAATATGGGAAAACTGTAAAGATGATTGGCATCATACCGGGACGTACTTACAGCAATATTATTGTGAATGCTTTTGCACAAAAGCATAAAATGATTTTCCCCTTGCGGATTGATACAAAAAAAGAAATCAGTAATTACCTGCACGCATCCATCACACCTGAAGTCGTTTTATTAAACGGTCGCTATGAGCTGCTATACAGGGGGGCGATAGACAATAGCATCAAACAACTGGGTGGACTGAAAAGCCGGCAGGCAACGGAAAATTACCTGGAAGATGCCATTAATAAATACCTTCAGCATGGCAGCATTGTTGTAAAACGCGTAAAAGCGGTGGGCTGCCTCATCAATGATTTTTGACTATGAAATCTTTTTATTGTCTTTTGCTGTTATGTGTTCTGACTGGCTATGCACTAAACGCGCAGGAGATTACTTACTACAAAGACATTGCGCCGCTGGTAGAAGCCAAATGCGCAGGCTGCCATAAACCGGGCGACTCAGGTCCGTTTTCTTTACTGACCTATGAAGATGTTGCCAAACGTGCATCATTTATAAAAGAAGTTGTACAGAACCGTTATATGCCGCCATGGAAAGCAGATAGCCACTATGTTTCTTTTGCAAATGAACGTTCTTTAACTACCAAAGAAATAGAAACCATTTCCAAATGGGTAGATGATAAAATGCCCAGGGGAAAAGAAATTGCCATTAAAGGCGTATCGCGCGATAAAACGCCGTCTACGGTTTACGGGCGAAAGCCCGATGTTATTTTAAAGACCGCGGATACGTTTCACATAACCGGTGATGGGCTGGAACGGTATGTTGTTTACAAAATACCTTTTGAATTAAAAGATTCGGCAAATGTGGAAGCAGTTGAGTTTTACAGTAACAATAAAAAGTTAATCCATCACGCCAACTATGCTGTGCATGCGGTGCCCGACGAAAACATAGACCTGCACAAAACAGTGTCTTTTATCAATCTTACGGAGGACGATCGCCGGAAATTTGATCAATACCGGCCCTATCAGAAAATAATGACCTACTATGGCGGTTGGATACCCGGTGCCAGTTACGAATCATATCCAAGGGAATTTGGCTGGGTAATGCCCAAGCGCGGTGTTATTTTATTAACGGTGCATTATGCACCTTCGGCCACTGACGAAGCCAGCATTTCAGGTATCAATCTCTTTTTCACTAAGACGCCTATTGCACGCAAAGTGAAAGTGATCAGTTTTGGATCCGGAGGCATTGGCGAGCGGGAAATAGATCCACCGTTTTTTCTGAAAGCAAATGAAGAAAAGAAATTTACATTGGAAGTTACCAATCCCAATGAAGACCAGTCCATATTGTATGTATGGCCGCACATGCACCTGGTAGGAAAGGATTTCAAGGCATATATTACCAATACAAATGGAGATACCACCCGGCTCGTGTATATACCACGCTGGGATTTTCGCTGGCAGGAGATTTACCGGTTCAGGCAACTGGTTAAAGTGACAAAGGGATCGGTGATACATATCGAATGCACCTACGATAACACAGCCAGTAATCCATTTAATCCCAATTCACCCCCTAAAAATATTTTTTCAAGGGGAGACATGAAGACAACCGATGAAATGATGACGCTGATGATGATATTCCTTCCGTATAAAGAAGGAGATGAAAAGCTGGTGCTGGATAATTAACGACAACTGCATGAAGGCCCGACAAACCATTTGTATTTTATTTTGCCTGACACAGGTTATTGCAAGTGCGCAAAAATCGCCGGCTGCTCCACTGTTTACCCTGATGAACGGCAAACAAACGGGCATATCGTTTCTTAATACCATCAAAGAAAATGATTCACTGAATGTGATGCAATACGAATATCTCTACAATGGCGCCGGTGTGGGTATTGGGGATTTCAATAACGATGGGCTGCCAGATATTTTCTTTTCCAGCAATACTTCAGCAGATAAATTATTTTTAAATAAGGGCAATTTACAGTTTACAGATATTACCCGGCAGGCCGGCGTAACCGGCAATGGCGGCTGGAGCACGGGTGTAAGTGTTGCCGACGTGAACGGCGATGGATTGCTGGATATCTATGTTTGTCACTCCGGTAAATACAGCAATCCTGAACAATTAAGCAATGAGCTGTTCATCAACCAGGGCTTGAAAGAAGGTATCCCTTTTTTTAAAAACATGGCGCAAGCGTATGGCCTGGATGCGCCGGGTACTTTATCTACCCAGGCCGCTTTTTTTGATTATGACGGAGACGGCGATCTGGATATGTTTTTGCTGAACCATTCCAACCATACGTACAATCCCTTTCTCAACACAAGAAAAGTGCGTGCTACTCCCAATTTTGAATTTGGCAACCGCTTATTCAGAAACGATCTCGATGCCGGCGGGCATATACATTTTACTGATGTTACGCTGAAAGCCGGCATTATTAACAATGCGTTGAATTTTGGGCTGAGCGTTACCGTGAGTGACGTAAATAAGGATGGCTGGCCGGATATTTATACCACCAGCGACTATACAGAGCGGGATTGCTTCTATATTAATAATCACGACGGAACATTTACAGAATCGCTGGATAGATCATTTGCACATATCTCAAAGTATGCAATGGGTGCTGATATCGCCGATTACAACAACGATGGCAGGCCCGATGTCTTTACACTGGATATGCTGCCTGAAGATAATCATCGTCAGAAACTATTGAAAGGTCCCGACGAATATGATCAATACCATTTGCTGCTCGACAGTGGATATTATCACCAGCAAATGCGCAATATGCTGCAATTGAATCAGGGTATTGACGAAAAAGGAAACCTGCGGTTCAGTGAAATAGGGCAACTGGCCGGCGTCTCCAATACCGACTGGAGCTGGGCCGGTCTGCTGGCCGATTTTGACAATGATGGCTGGAAAGATCTTTTTATCAGCAACGGCTACCTGCGCGATTTTACCGATCTCGATTTTTTAAAATACACCGTGGCGGACGCCAGGGTAGCGGCCATCAAAAAAGGTAATTATAATTTCAAGACGGCTGAACTGGTTAGTAAAATGCCTTCCAATAAACTGAATAATTATATTTTTCAAAACAATCACCAACTGGGATTTACCAACAAAACGGCTGACTGGGGCTTAATCAAACCATCTATTTCCAATGCCGCAGCCTATGCTGATCTGGACAACGATGGCGATCTGGATCTGATCATTTGCAATAACAATGAGCCTGCAATGCTGTACCGGAACAATGCGAATGAATTGCTGCACAATCACTATATAAAAATCAGGTTACAGGGCGTGGGCTCCAACACAAAAGCTTATGGCGCCAGCATTTCTTTGACTACTGCAGACGGTATACAGCAATACCAGGAGTTATATCCCGTACGCGGTTACCAGTCTACCAATACACAGGAAATTATGTTTGGATTTGCAGCGCAACAAGCCATTCAAAAAATTATCATCAAGTGGCCTGGCGGCAAACAAACTGTTTTGGAAAACCCATTGCCGGACCAGGTACTGCAAGTAAAACAGGAAGACGCCACAACGTCGACTGCAAGTCCTGCTAACCGTCACCTCTGTTCAGCGATATAACGGTAACGGCCGGTTTAGCATATACACACAGGGAGAACGATTTTATTGATTTCAAGGATGAAGTGTTATTACCCTATCAATTGTCGAGGCAGGGCCCTGCTATTGCAAAAGCAGATGTAAATGCCGACGGATTGGAAGATGTGTTTATAAGCGGCGCGATTGGGCAGCGAGGAAGATTGTTTTTGCAGGCAAACAATAATACCTGGGTTCCTGCTTCACAACAGCCATGGCTAGCCGATACGGTAAGTGAACAGGTAAATGC